>Ga0194135_10000684_pt1 | contig 20011 bp, 13 predicted proteins | sample LitLau_LLRF_2013_FD_134024 | JGI IMG/M metagenome (GOLD analysis project Ga0194135, IMG submission 134024) | Freshwater sediment microbial communities in response to fracking from North America - Little Laurel Run_MetaG_LLRF_2013 (version 2) | ecosystem: Environmental > Aquatic > Freshwater >...
CACCACTTATCAAATTGTAGTTAGAGTTTGTTCTCTTTACTTTCCTCAATGGGAAACGGTGAGTGTACTACAAACAAACCACAATAAGAACAAACATGACTACACATTAGAGAAACGTTAATTATCGTAAAAGATGTAGTAAACTTCAGGTTCAATGATGCTAACTCACTTCAGGGCTGTACATGTTGTGAATGAGTTACAAAAGCCCAGTGCATACACGCTTACGATGTCGTCTTGTTGAATGGGTATTTTGTAACTTTCAATGAGTGTAAGGAAAAATCGCAGGTGGACTGGAATTTCTTCAATTAGACAAAAATTTGACGTACAATAAATCTCGGAATTAGAAACTGGAATGGATGGGGGAATGCGTGAACTTTCAGTTTCATGGTAATCAACAAATTAAGTGTATAAATCCCAAAATGAAGACTTGTACTAATCGTATTTTCTATTGTCAAACAACCCTTAAAGTTACGTTGACTTGAAGTAAAATAAAGAAATGAATACTTAATAATAAGTATATAAACATTAAATACGAATATTGTATAAAATTAAGTAAAGCATGCTATATGAATGCAAGTGGTGTTTTACTTTTCAGTTCAAAAAGAAATTACGCAGATATCTTTTATGCTTAAAAGTGCAAATTATTGAAATAGACATGGAACCTTACACAGCTCTTGAAAAATTTCATGGTCATTTGAAATTATTATGTAATAAAATTTGATGTATTTTGTGTTTCGTCCATTAATTGTTCAACTGTCTAAAATCTGTATTATTAAATTATTATTAAACTTTATAGTTGGTTAATTATAACTTGAGCTTGAATAGTTATAATAACTGTTCGCATTCAAAATCTCTAATTCTGTCTGTACCGTGTTAATTGGCTACGTACTGTTATGCTTACATGTCCACCGCTGTACCTGTTAAATCTTATAATAAATATACTTATTACCTAATTTCATTTTGACTGGAACTGTTATGAATTTAATTTTACTCGTGCATTCATTCATTCTAGCAGCAATTTATTAAATACTTGCAAAGTCCACACGCAAAAAAGGAGAGGCTGAAAACTGCTAAAAAGAGCAGACGATGGACCACTTTGTAAGATGAAAGGTGAACAAGTAGAGAAGTAGAATTGAGTGGAAGAGAAATGATCGTAATAAAGTCATGACTCATGAGAAACTAGAAATAAGACGTGCCACTTCATAGCGTTGTTCTACAAACTCCTTCAACAGGAATTTAATTATTTTCTTTTTGTGCAGTTGAAAATGAACCTGGAGATTTTGTTTCAGACTGCTTCTGAATATTCGCCTTTTTGCCTTACAAAATCATATAGTTTATGCGTTAAGCTGTATTCACATATGTACACAATAGGGCTTTCACTCGATTTAGCACCTCAGAAAAGATGATCATCAGCATAGAAATAGAAGTACGGATCGAGATCAGGTGGTTTTAATAACGTTTGTCGTTGATCATCGACTTCCAAGCAAAGTCAGCCTCTATGAAAACTGTAAAAGAGGCAAACTGTAATCGAGACATCATGGTTAATTTACTATGTAATTGAAACAGTTTACGAACACAGGCTTTGAATCGGTAAGTTTTACTTTCCCCGTTGTCTGTCTTTCTCGCTCATGTAATTATTGTTGATTGATACTAAAAATAAAATCGGCAGTATCGACATGCTGAACTTGACGTTCGTTTATATTTTGATAATGTGCGGGTGAATCAAAGAACAGCTAAATTGTCAAACCCTGTCTGCCCGTAGCACACAATAAGTGAAGTCAAATATGAACTTTATAAAGACATCAGCGTCAAAATTCAGTTAAAATGGAAATATATTCTCTTTATTCATACTTCGGAGACACAAACTGTCCGATAAAATATTATGCATTCTTCCTGACTCGTTACGTCTCTAAATTGTTTTCGTAGGTATTCACATTTTCATATATTATTGTTTAACATAAAGTCATTGACAAGATAGTAAACTATTATACTAGGATTCAAACTCGATTGATTATATTGATTCAAGGTAATCAAAATATTCTTTTTTTGTATTTGGCGTTGTAATTCATTTGTATTAAGTGAAGCCATTTTAAATGACTCGTGCAAAAAATGTACGTATCTGTATTGTTGCGAGCACAAACTAAATTACACAATCTCCATGTAACGGAAAGTCAACTTTGCACTTTTTTAACACTGCAGTCGCATATTTTGATTTTGCAATCAATCCTCCAATGTAATGTATAAGTTCATGCATTCAGGCAAATATATCATTCAATTTCACACTTTACGGCTACAATTAGATTTCCATACATTAATAAAGATCTAGTTTTACTCGTGTTTGAAACAGTATTTACTGTGATACACCCCTACCTTATACAATTACCAATCGTATACCGAAATATATATTTTAATCACGAAGACATCATTACATTTTAGATGCATATTTGTAATTTGTTTGCACTACGCAAGTCTACTAGGCATGAAAAGAATCATCATGCATATCAAATACGAGTTCTACTCGTTCAAGTTCAATTCTTGAGTAACATTTGCTTCTAAAATCCAAAAATAATGCTGCCAGCAAGAGATGGATACAATCTTATACACGCTGTCTCTTACTGAAACAATCTTTAAATATTAGCATTAATCTGGGTGAAATTCCCAGCGTACGTTTAGGAGTTTCAAATACAACACATCATTAAAATATAGTTGCCTCTGGCTGCTTTTTAAATACAAAGATTGATGTATTGTATTGCTATTACAATCTACAAATATTCATACATTGAAGCTTCCCTTTTACTAGCATAGTATTATGCAGCAAAATTAACTTATTTCCAATTTTCATTTAACAGGTCCGAGAGACAAGTAACTTCGAGTCTGGAAACTTCTTCCAATCTCGTGCAGCTTTAAACAATAATACTAAAGATCCACTGTCCTTAGCTATGGCCCTTTAGCTGTTGCAGAATTCCCAACACCATATCCCGCAATATCTGCAATAAGTATGTGCGATAAACTTAATTAGATAATTACCTCCCTACTTATTAATGAATTCACTGCCAGAATTTAGTGACGAATTTATCGATAAAGGTTTGTGGCTCACCTGAGGCTTGCAGTGTTCTTCTAACCAACTAAAAACGCAAGCAGAGAGTTCGGTGAAATTAGCTACGCTCATTCCACAATTGAAAGAAACAAAGAGTGAGTCCATGATGGCTTGGAACTAGTTTGAACGGAATAAAACACAATTAAAAACTTCTCAACAACAATAACTTAGTTTTTTTAGTCACATACAACTTGAAACTTGACTTCATCTGAAACTGCCATGGCTGCATTTCCTGGTTGATTTTGATGAGCTTTTACAATTTGTTCGTAGTTTACTTTCATGATTTGTAGCGCGACAACTTCCTTCCTCAGAGCAGCCAATTCATCCTCCTGTTTCTTTTTCTGTTGCAGCAGGTACTAAAAAGGTAAGTGCACAAAAATTAACCTAACAGGACTCCAGGAAGATGTTGATAATATTTTCATAAAGAAAGCCAATTTCAACCAACCTGAATGTAGTCAATAGATTTTTGAAGAATCGTTGCTTTGCTTAACTTGTACCCGCTTAATGAATCATTTTGTTGACACATGGGAACAAGTTCCTGCAACGAGTCATACCCTTTTTTAATTGCATCTCTTCTCTTTTGCTCCGCCTGCGTATGAGCCTCTCTTCTTCTTTCCTTGTAGCTCATACTTGATCTGCCGTCACTATCGTCGTCGTCATCTAAAAGTAAAAGTAAAAAATAATGCTGTACTAAAGAGACTGGTATACTTTTTGATTTCATGTTTCCCACTTACCAGAATTATGAGCTGACGAAGACAAAGTATTGATTGATCCTGTGCTGCTGCATCTTGAGAAAGGAAACTGATCCTTCTCTGAAGGGCTGACCGGCTCCAGTTTAAAACTGTCGTCTTTCACTTCTGTCCACCAATCAATCATATTTTTTTATTAAAACAGTGGTTAATCAATAAATTAAAAATACTATGCTATTTCGTTATGGTTGCAATTTTTGTTTTAAATATCTCGCTTCCTTAAGTCGACTGTCGATACTAACACAACCAGTTAAAGTTAATAGATGCAAATTTCTAGAAATGATACACGAAAGAAAGATTAGAGAGCTTCTAAGATAAGAAGGAATCTGAATCGTATCAAACTTAAATAAACCATGATCTACCTCAGAGAGCATTCAAATGACACTTATAAATCTTGTGCACTCTCTTTTCTCCTTCCAACTATTCTGTTTTTCTTTTTCAGCCCGCACTCCTCCATGCTAATTGTAAGTTAGCTTGACACTACTGCTGTTGACTTAACAATCTTGATACAATCTAAGATGTGACAACATCTTACTTAGTTGGACGAAGTATACACTATCAAAGTATCAACCCAGTCCTAAATGGACATTCGGAGGGCAAATTGCAAGGACAGACATAGTCAATAGTATTAGAACGAACGATATTGAATGAGAAAAAGAACAACTGGCTGTACTATGGATTTTCAGCTGTAAGCAGCCACAGACAGAGACCTGAACAAAGAAAATAAATAACGCGAGATTGAAAGACGTAATGAATTTGCACAGAACTATTGCTATTATTTGACTGTGGGCGACAAGAAAGAAAGTCCTTAGTCAAGAAAAGTGGGGAAAATAATAAAATGATTCAATACACTTCTATTTTTGACACTTAATGAAAAGAAAATTCTCAACTACCTAGCAAATGGTTGCGTAGAGAAAGCACATAACCATTGTGGCGATTGTGGTATTAGAGTTGCACCTTTCTATCATTTACCATGTGTCTCATTCGTGCTCTAGTTTTGTTGACTCAGACAAGCCGATAGGTATTACCATGTTCTCATCAAAAATTCTTTTTCATCTGAATGCTGACACCCTTCGATATGATGTAAAAACCTAACCTAATGGAAAGTACATTCGACTATCAAATCACAATAGAAATAGCCGGCACCAAATAAAGGCACAGTTCAAGTGTGCTGTAAATTGTACTTTGTAAATTCTCTTGCCATATAGTCTGTGGAGAGTTTCTGATAGAATTTGCAAGCCTTTTTTGTGGCGATGATTGCTGATAAATGTATACTCCGAGTAATATAACTTGCAAGGTAGGTTGTACTGATATGGCTTGTGCTATACTTTAATCAAATTCCACTGTCCAAAGTCTCTGATGGTCACAGGTCGTCTGGTTGTGATAATAGGATGTAATAATAATCCTCAAACAACGGTATGATTTAAGTATACTACAGACTGCATGTGCATTAAAACAAACTATAATGCATCCTCGAAAAGTTTTTTTAGCATGCAATTTTTAGATACTTGTAATGTTTTTCATTTCCTATTATACATGAATTAGAATACAAGAGAATTAGAATATGTTACTGTACGATCGTTACAGCTACCTGTTACGATAAATTGCTTTGCTGCATTGCTTTGCATACCTTGCAACTTTAAACTGTAGAGTTCTACGATGATAGTTAAGTTTAAAAATCGGTCTAATTTGTCTAATGAAGAAGCGAACGAACGCATTATCAGTTTATTTGTAATTGTTTATTATTTTGAACCATGTTTAGTTGGAATTTTACTTGAAACTTGAAATGAACTGTGAATTTTACATTCTCACTAAATTTATAATTATATGTAGTATAACTGGCTTTAAAATAAAAATGCCGCACTTACAGATCTCCAAGTTTTTCTCAAGGTAATCGAAGAAACGATGATTAAGAGCCCATCTAATTACTAGTAATACCGCAACATAAACTTTAATTATGTACCATACTCAACTTTTTTGTCAAGAATATAAAAGCCTAACTCTGATTTCGGTCATAAGTAAAGTACTCATCAGAAGTCTCATTTGCCTCTTTTTATGTAGATTTCATGATTCATGAAGACTAAAATATCTGCTTGTTGCCTTTGCGATTGGATTCGCATTCGCAGAGAACATGACTGCATATAGTGTGACTGTAAATATCTAATAGTAATTTATATTCTATATATTCCATGTATGAAGATAGATAATCTTTACTGATAATTAGAATCGACAGAATTATCGATAAAAAGTCACATTGCAGTTGGTATAATGTCTGGTACAGTCATAGCAGCAATGCCATTATTAACTATGAACTAAATATACTTTGTTGTCCAAGAATTGTTAAATATACACATCATATAACTACCTACAGTTCACACCGTGTGTGCGGCGTGACTGATATTGCAGTATCAATACCTAGTGCAATATTATAGGCAATTGATTAGACTTGTAATCTACGTGTTATTCACGTTACACAAACTTTTTTCATCTGAATGCAAACTGTAGATATAAACTTATATTTATTGTATTTATACTTTGTATTTACCTTAAATAAACGCAAACAGGTGCAAATTGCTCTTCTAAAAGTAGCGAACTAGTAAATTAAATTGACTAGATGATGCAACATTACTGCCAATAAACTGATCAAGGGTAACACAAATAGAGGCAACCGAGAGCAAGCAACTAACATTACCCGTCAACCGTGAGACAAAACTTCAAGCAGTATGAGAAAGTAAACTGCAAGATTGCAACCACCAATTAATTGAACATTCGAGAAACTGGACAAGTTAGTAGTAAGTTGTAGTAAAGATGAAACATTTTACTCAGAACTTCAGTTCGCTTACCATAGTTAGGCAATAATTGCGTAATTGACCTAGAGTAAATGAACTACAAATGTCCAGCACTCGTACGGTTAGATTTAAAGAAAAAACTTTGAAGTTCACGATGGCATTGATTGAGTCAGAGAAACTGCAAGAAAACTAACTCAACTGAAAGATAGTTGTCCACCATGTATGACTGTCTTGAGTGAACAACATGAGGTTTGACCAAATCGCAAATCAGGAACATTGGAATATATATTATGCAACTTCGCAGAAAGCCAGATTATACGCTTGAATGAATGTTATAATGCCTTGATTGCCGACTGCAAATGGTATTATGAGTACACAAACAGCCAGTGTGAAATATTCGCAGAAGGTACTAATATAGTTCAATACGTTACTTTCTCGCAGAATACTTTTCTAGCGAGGAGGTAGGAAAGTTACAAGATTATACTTCCTCCATATGAATTAATGCATTAGGTCAGGCTGTAAGATATATTTACTCATTCTAAATCTCAATATCTCAATATAATGATGGTAATAATAAGTGTAATCTGACTTCATGCTAGTGTACTAATATATTTAACCAACGGCAATAGGAATCATATTCATATGATACAAACACGTTATCCGAAAACTACGGGGATGTCGAGTAATCCAATTTACTTGAGACTATCTTACTCCATGTATTTATGTATTTGAGATATGATCTTTTTTACGTTATGTATATTTGATATGAATTTGACACAAGGAAATTCGTTCTTGGTAGTGAACACTTAAACATATCTTAACGGCTACTGACGCTACTGGGTTAATTTTATTTGCTAATATTGCCAAGTGAATTTTACCTACTACAGGTGACAAGGAAAGTCTGTTGCTCAACAATTCTAGCAGATTTTCAATTTTGAATTGCTGAAATAGTCGTTGATACAACACAGATTAGACTGTCAGCACAAAATATAAACTGAAACTGACAATAACTATAAACAGGATGCATAAGAAAAAACACATTCTTGAAGTTCAAAGGTTGAGTGAATCCGACCATACTTGACATTCTTTAATATAAAATTAGAACTTGCATGTACTCAATGCTTAGTTGTCCAGATTTATACCCTATCACTAAATTCCACATTGGACCCTTTGAGTGATAAAAATATACAGCAAGACATTTGAGTCTTACCCAACAGAACTCATAGTCTCATGTGTGCAAGTATAGAAATGCTTTGCCTTTCTAAACAAGTTTTTCACCGCAGTGAAGATTACTACAAAACTTTTATCTAGTTTGAACTCGATTCCAGACTTAACTTTTGAGGGGAGATATTTTACATTTATAATCTGTCTACTAATCAAATATCAATGATAGACACATTGAAGTCGTATTTAAAACGATACTACTTGGCTATTAAGTTTAAACTATAACTTGCGGTATATAAATCAGCAATTTTTACCTGTGGAGTCACTTCGGTTGACTGCAAATTTCGCTTCACGTCCTGACTTTTTGTCAGGCGTTTTCTTTTCCTTCCGTTTCATTTCCAACACGGGTGTAGGCTACGTATTGACAACGAAATATTTCTTACTCCTGTGATTTCCAACTTCTACTGACGCTGCACAGCACTGAGATGATCGTGGAAATAGATTATACTTAGGCAATATACTATATTGAACTCGTTAACAAGTCTGCAAGAAAATGTACAACAAACAAAATTAATTAACTTGCATGAAGGCTTTAAAACTGATGCCAACACGAATATCAAATAACTTACGCGGTTGTTTGTACTTTGAAGTTTACACAAAATGGACTTCCAGAAAAACTTTTTCAGATCGTCTTTGTTTGAGCTGAGTATTTCAGTTGCATAAGTTTACAAAAAGTAAGGCCAGACGAATATATATTTTTGCATAAATTATCGTTCACTATATTAGAATTCATATGCGTTGTTACTATTTACACGCGTCCATATCAACTCACGACAATTTCTGACGTACGACTTGATTGAATCACTGATGACGAGGGTATTAAAATTGCACATATCCCGATCATGAGTAGTCGTCTTAAATACTTTCTTTGGAACAATTCCTGCAGTAAAAATATACAGTAACAATTACCAATATAGTTTACGTAATTTTAAAACTTTTTTTTACTGTGTACTAGCAAAAAAATACTAAAAAAACTCACACCTTACAACTACCTTACTATTACTTTAAAGCTAAAAAACTGCGTTGACTACCAACAAGAAGCAATAATATAATAGAGGACACGAAAGATAAGTCATTTTTTGGAGCCAGAGATTTCGGAAAAGTCACAATAAAAAGCCACACACACAGAGAAAGAGAACAGCTGGAAGTAGTCACATTGTTACACAATTATTATTGGAATAGATAAGACTTTGTCGTGTAATATTAAAAGTTGCGTAATAATAACTTACAACACGGCACGTTGTCTGCGTCATAATAACAAGTGGTCAGTAGTAGACGACCAGCAGTGATCAAAAAAGGAATAGCTACAGCAGCACCATCATTACAATTGGTGAGCATACTTTTTTATATAAATCTCTACTACACTCGGTGTGAAGAACGCAATGTCTGCTACACACAATCTTTCGCAGTCATAAAAATTGAAGATATCAAATAAAGATATACACATGGAGTCTCTATTATGCCCGTAGTATTAATGGAGATGGTTGGTCGACTTGCGGTGGTGGTCCTGGGCGACCTTCACAACTCTCAGCTGCTTTCCACCTCCTGCCAATAAAAAACCAAATCTGCCTCACTACACACACACACACCACACACACACACACACACATTGTGTGTGTGTGTGTGTGAGTCACTTGACTCCTCCACGAGGTTCTGCGAAAGACTTGTGTGGTTTTTGTGTGTACAACTTTGTAATACCATTTATCATCATCTGATCGTTTTTATCATAGGATTTGATGTGTTATTATAACACACTTCCATATATTATAGGCTGAAATAAGCTCTGGAACAGTCTGATTGTTCGAATATAGTTAACGGTTTTAGGGAATTTGTACAATTGGTTCTGGGAGACTAGTGGTAAATGGTGAGTTTTAATGGTAAGTAATGTAGTAATGTAGTAAATAGGGGTAGAAGTTTGGGGGAGTGGTGTACAATGCTATTAGAGTTGTATTTGTAACTATTGTTTGTTTGTTTGGATAGAAGTTAATAGTCACTGTTGACAAGTCATTAATATCAACATTTGGGACCACAGTCACATGAGCGGATGATTGGACAGAGATACGAGGATAGAGTTACTCTGTGAAAGTTAATCAATGGTGAGTTTAAGTAAAGGGGGAATATTAATAGACTTGTGGAAACAGTTCGGTGTTGTAGGGGGTGGGAGAACTCTTGGACGTTTGTGGCGTAGGCAGATGGGAATGAATGTCCTTAGTTCCAAGGAGAATCCAAACTGCGACGTTGATACTGGACAGGAGGAAAGTACTCAGAGAGGCTTAGTAGTGAAAGTGAAACCAACTGGCGTGGAAGATTTGGCGAAAAGGGCGGCTGAGATTTTAAGAAGTGGTGGAGTCATCGGAGTTCCAACTGATACTGTTTATGGAATCGCTGCAGATGCCCAGAATAAGAGAGCTGTTGGAAGAATCTATGAAATAAAAGGGAGGGACTGCAATAAACCGATTGCTATTTGCGTGGATTCTATTGATCAAGTTTATGTCTGGGGAAAGGTTCATGTGCCTAGGGATCTTTTGGAAGCTTTACTACCTGGACCTGTTACATTAGTTTTCGAACGGCAAGATATTTTGAATCGGGAGTTGAATCCAGCGACAAATCTTATTGGGATTAGAATCCCCAATAATCAGTTTGTGGTTAGTTTGGCAAGATACCATGAAGGACCTGTTGCACTGACAAGTGCGAATAAATCTGCTGCTCAGAGTACACTGGAAATACAGGAGTTTCGAAATCTGTGGTCTTCTTTAGATTGTATTTTTGATGGTGGGAGGTTGACGTGCGGTGAAGAATCAGAAATCGCTGCAAGAGCTGGTTCAACTGTAATTGATTTGTCACGAAAAGGTTGTTTCAGAATTATTCGAGACGGAAGTGCATACCAGAATTGTGTAGACATTTTACAAAAGTTTCAATTAAATCAATTCCATTCCTAGAGATCTTCAAAGGTGTTTTGAGACTTCACTAGTTTTAGTGATTGTTTAATAGTTTTCAAACATTAAAGTACTTTATTGTTTTTACTGTCTCGTGTCATCATGTTTAGAAAATCAAATGCAGCTCTGGACCACATAGACTCTGCTGTGAAACTAAATTTAATTGAGCGGCTCAAAGAATGTGTTAAAGAATTACAGTTGAAATATACATCCGAACACTGGACACCGTTGAAAAATGAAGAGGCGACGAGTATGCTCTGTTGGATACTGGAGGCAATTTTTATTCACGGATTGAAGAATACTTTTATCAAGTCATTGTCAGTGTTTGCTACAAGAAAAGACGCTGTTCCAAATCCATCATTTTGGGATTTTGTGATGATCTTTAGTCATAGGGATATTATTGAACAAGTGAGGAAGTTGAACTATGTAAATACAGACATTGGAAGATGCAGAGCGTGGATTAGATTCGCTTTGAATGAAATGAGCTTGATCAGCTATTTAGAAAACATGTATAGAAATCCCTCTTACGTTAGGAGTTTTTATAAGCCAGCAGCTTTTCTTCGGGATGCAGAAAAGTGTGACATTTTAAAGAATTATTTAGTAGGAATTGTAGAGTCCTGTAAATTCGATTTAGTCGTTGATAACAGTTTGTTGAACCAATGGAATAGTGGACCACTTTCCCTTGTTGGCCTATGGGTTGATGATAATGTATCTCAAGGAATCGATGTCGCTCAAAACATGGAGTCCAAAGATTTGCAAGCCATTCCACAGCTTGGAAAGTGTAGAACTCCTGAACCTCAATTTATGAATGTAATGCGGCGCCAACCGTTGTTACCTGAAGAAGACGCTTTTCGTATAATAATGGCTTCGAAGCCTTCTGGTTCAAGTGGAACCTCCAGTCGTAGAAACTCAGATTCCAGCCAGAGAAGTCGCGAAATCACTGCCTCTCAAGCTAGAGGTGGCACGAATTCTGGGTTATCTCAAAGCTTCAAAGAACCAGCACCAATTAGAACTTCGTTTGTTTCGTCAAAGTCATCAGCAGTAGAAACTCAGTCAAAATCAATGTCCGCTAGACATGCTCAGTCAGACAAAATCAATCATGAGGTTACCAATGATCACCTAAATTCTGTGGAATCGGTGGACTCCAAAAGGGCAGAGGAGACTTCAGTTAAAAGTCATCACACAGATAATCCCATCCATTCAGAAAATCCGTTAATTCACATTGAAGAATCTCACCATGCAGAGGAAAATGATCAGACATCTGAGGAGCTCAGTTACATAGAACTATTAAAAACTTACAATCAGGAGCAAATGGTAGGGACTGCAATATTCAGTGGGTCTCCAAAACATGATGAGTTATTTGTTAGAGAGTCTTCAGAAGAAACTACATCGACATCAGAAGTATGGATTACTTATTGAATGGATTTGAATTTTATATACTTATCAGTTATAAGTAATATTTAATCAATTGTCTACGTCGTAGGTTCTTGCGATACCAGAAAATGAGGATGGAATTGAAATTTTAACTTTGATGCGGGACGGGCAACTGCTTTCCGATTTGGTATGCTTATTCTTAGATGAAACCTTTTTTATTCTTGAGGGGCATACAATCACAGAAAAGAATTTTCTAAAATTACAGTTTTCTCTGATTGTCAATTATTCAAAACGAATTCCAGCCGAGATGGGAATGGACACTCAAAATTATTCTTGTAAATCATGCCGTAAGCACATAGGCATGGTTGTGTTTCCTTTTCGGTAAGAATTAATTTGCAAAAGAGAAATATTTGGGTTCATAACAGTCCAGCGTTCAATTCTTGTTTGATTATTTGCTGTGACTTCTCATACATAGATACTGTCATTTTACGGGCTTCAACTTCTGCATAAGTTGTCATTTAAACGAAGAAGGCATCATTCCTTCCAGAATCTTGTTGAATTGGGATTTTAGTCGCTATTCAGTTTCTCACCAGGCGCTTGAGTTGTTAGAAAATGTTAGAGAACACCCTATCTTTGATGTCAATGAAGTTAATCCTAAGCTATATCTTCACGTTGAAGAATTGATCGAAATAAAGGTAATGAGTTTATTAAATTTAAGTAATGATTGATTTATATATGTATACATTTTCCATATTTTCTGTATTCGTGTTTTTCTAATTTAGAAACTGCGAACAAAGCTTAACTATGTATCAATCTACTTAAAAACCTGCAAGGATCCAACAATCTATGATGAGTTTAAAAAATTGGCAAGAGAACTATGTACACCAGATCATTTGTACGAGCATGTACACAGATACAGCATTTTGGTAATTACTTATTGCTGCTATAAAACTTACTTGTAACGGTTGTTTATGTAGTATTGATGTGTATAATTGAATTTTTCTCCCTAGGACTTGATCGCTGTTACAGATGGAACTTTAGCTACTTCGCTGTCTAGGTTGTTCACTTTTGGAAAACACCATACTGTTCGTTGCAATATTTGCAAAGCTAAGGGATTTGTTTGTGAAATATGTCGAAATCCTGAAGTAATCTTTCCATTTAATTTGGAGTCAACTTTTAAATGCCATTTATGTGGAGCTGTCTACCATGATAAATGTATGAGCTATTCCAAACCATGCCCTCGTTGTGAACGTTGGAACGTTTATGATAATGGGATTGAAGATTGTGATAATGATGAAGATGTGACTCTAAGTATTAGTTCTCAGGTAGCTTACACTTCTGAAAGTGTCAAAAATGAACATGAGGTGCCTTAAGGCAATGTCTTTTTGCTTGAATTGGAGTTAATTAAATGAAATCTTACTTAATATTCTTACACATTTCTGTGATTTAAGAATTAAGTGTGTAATATGTGTGAAACATGAATTACTGGAATTATGAAAGCTTAAGTAGTTCTTGAATCCAGTCATATTTATTTGCCTTGAAACAATTTTTCTGTCTTAATAATTTTTATAGTATCAATAAACCTATAAAATAATTGACATACTGGAAGGGCAGCATTTTTTGAACGGTCAAAAGATAGCTCACCATTTTGTAATTGAATATTCGTTAATAAAGTTCGACAAACAGAAGTATGATGAAAGCAGACTTTAGCAATATCCGCTAAAATATTCAACATATGGCCTCGAAAGATTGTGTAAATAGGTAGCTTTATTTGGAAATAGTGGAATAAAAGTACATAACATGTGTCACCCGGTTATAAACTTAAGTCGGGCTACATGGTAGGAGATAAATATTTTTGTCAACTGATTATGCAGTGCTTCATTTATTGTAATGTATAGATATTGAATTCTAGAATTGTAATGAATCTGAACACTTCATTTTTTTTCTATCCGTTGTGTGATAATTTTTGGAACGTCCACATTCAAATAGTTCTTCAAATAAGAGTTTTCTTCGAGGAACTTTTCCTCTGAGTCTGATGGTGGAGAAAGCTTTTCAATGATAGAAAATATTCTGGATTTATTCCTTTGAAGTGTTTTGGCAATCCTCAATGAAGCATCTGGATTTACAGCGAAAATTTTAAATGTCTGGTAAGCTGCAAAACTCACTACAGGCGAACCCTCAGCCATGATTACCATAATAGTTTTCAGATAGCTTATTTCTTGGACATAAGAAGTCATGATATTGAAAAAATACTTGTCCAACAACATTGAACTCAAGAATCTAAGGCTGCTCAGTTTTGTGACGTAATTATCAGAGTCCATAAGAGTTTTAAAGCTACTAAAAAACTTTTCGTAATTTTTTTCCAAGAAATTTGCAGACATAAGTCTGTGCTCTGTCAAAAGTTTCGTAAAGCTTATGAACGCATCGGATGAAATTTCAAATGCTACGAGCTGCATCAGATCAAAAAACTTGTAGAAATCTTCGGACTCCAGCATAAGCTTCCCTAAGCTCATAACCCGGAAACATTCTCGCAACATCTTTCCATTTGTAAAAGCGAGTGCCTGGATTCTATACCTGTTTTCACACATCATTTTTAATTGATTAGCTGTCATATTTTGTGTTCTTATTGTAAATGATGCAGATTAAAACAGTAAATTCACCCTTCCAACATAGTGGTCATGAGATAGCTGTTTTCCTCCAGGTACTTGACTAGGCGACCCTTTATGACCCAGTCACGACGCATAGCATTGCAAAAGATTAGACTTATAATCTTCCTATCCTCAAATCCAACGTGGGCGACATTGCTCACAAGATTTGCTATGCACTCATGCTCTATCAACTTTAAGAGCATTGTTTGGCAATTTTTTCCAGAAGAACTTCCACTTACTCTTACCAAATCTCGAGGGTCCGTAACTTTTGGCGAACAGACAATAGCCTTAATTTTTAGCAAAGTTTTACTTAATCGAATGCTATCGCCTTCACTCAGCCTGCCATAAAATTCCAAAGTATTCAACAGTCCATTTACTGTCATTACTAATTCTTCACTTGACTTCCGATTAAATTGGACACCCAGAAATGTAACTTCCCGACCTGCATTTCAAAAATAAAATCTGTTTCCGAAAATTTTCAACTAGGTCTTTAAAGTTAAATAAAGTACGCAAGTGATTAATAAAGTACCGGGAATGCGCAGTGGCCTACAAAAGTCAGTTCCATTGGAATGTTGCTTGACAGATTTCTGGTTCTTTTTGGAAACTTTCTCATTTTCGAAAGGTTCTTTCTCGTTTCCATTAGATTTAACGTGGAGAATGTCTTCTTTATAATCCGGGGCAATGCAAGAAGTTCTAAGATCTGGGCAAGACCTTCCAATGATGTGCTTCTGAAATGCATAACTCAACATAGGGGGCTTCTTGCATGAGTGAAAGTCGTCATATTGTATAGTTTCTAGCTTCAAAGGTCCTGTGACCCTCATTGCTGCAGTGCTCACTGGCATTTGTTGGTTTTTCGGTCGTTAGAGGAAAAGTTTTTCTACAAATATATTCACGACTCCACAAAAGTTGCCAAAAAAGTCACAGGTTGATGATACTGCTTTGCGGGGTCAGGCAGAAAGTTTCGGAAATTGGCTTTTATTTTGTTAGAACTGCGCAGACAAATAATTATGTACGGTTGCATGACCACCCCAATATTTTCGAGAAGAAACTAGTCGACAATGTTTAGTACGCCTAAATTCTGTTAAGACTTACAAAGTGTGACTGCAACAGTCTGCAAACTAATCTCACCTTAGAATTCAGTGTGGTAGTCTTCCCATTAGATCGAGTTTTGAAACTTGGGTGTTTTTGGCTGGGCATGTATTATCCATTCAAATTACTAAAACGCTTCAAGAATACAGAATATCTTTTTCATATTATTCCTTAACTTAACAATACAACGCTGTAGATAAGAAGAAGAATAAGGTAATCACAATGAATATTCTTGTCATTAAATATAAATGACTAATTACTTGAAGCTCTGATCTAGATGAGTAAAAAGAGAGTCAAGAAAATGTCATGAAGCAAGGAGACGAACACCTTGCTAAACGACTCAGTGTATTCCTAAGTCTAACTAATGCACTAAATTGTCAAAATCACCAAACTACAATATGAATAATGAACATACCCACCCAGTCTTAATTGTAAACAGCTAAGAAGGTCGGATTGAGTACCTCGTTCCATCGATGGGATATGAAATCGGAGTGTGATTAGCGTTGGTCAGTTTGACATTATTGTGCATTGCATAAACTCCAGCAGCAGTCGTATAATTTGTAGGATATAGAGTCGAGCGAATCCGACTAATATAAATTATAATAATGAATTGCTACCATCGTAACTTTTATGCCTGCATTAAAATAATAATTCTCATATTTAAAATTTAATGAAGTTCTTTCGTTATTTGCCAAGTTCTTAATTAGCGAGCATTAGTAAGTTTGGTATGGTGGGATCACATCTGAATACATTCACCTTCAAAGATTCAACTGCTTTTAAATACACATGTCATAAGTATGTTTTGCAGAAAATATGTCTAATATGGTATTTATTTATCTTCTCACAATATTAGTTCCCTTGTTTCTTGCATGGTACATTATATAGTCCCAACTCAACTCAACACTTTAGAACCCCAGGGTTGGGATATATCTATGATCATTCAGTGTCAGTAAAAGGTAAATTAACACCCTGTAAACTTTAAAGTCATGAATACTGATTTTCTCTTCAGATTAAGCATACGAAACAATAACAGCTCAACAAGCTTTTTAAGATCAAATAAGAGGCATATTTTCATATTCATAGGTAATGATGTAATGAAATTGAGAGCAGTATAGGCATGGAATAAAGTTTTAAACCAATTTTCAGATTATCGCCCAACAGACAACATTCAACATTTTATGTTATTCAATGCTCTGATCGTTCAATTGGCTCTTGGGAACTTAAGAAGCATGAAATTTTCTTATAGACCTGATTCTACAGAACTATTTAAGTAGGTGGTTTATTAACTTCGAGCAATTTCTCATCACGCCATAATCAGGTAGTACATTAATAGGTTTCCTTCAGCACTATTTATGTTATACTTCGAATTTCTGACTAATTTCACAAACAACTATTGTTAGCTTAATTATACAAGCAACGTAGACTGAGCTTGCCAATACTAATCAAGGTGGGGTGAGCAGTGAGTTTGTAGTACAGAATCAATTGTTTCAATGATAAGATATACACGTTGGAGCTGGCTCAAACTTTTCTTGAGGTGTCATTGATCCAACTAATTAGACAAGTTAAGAGGTAGCAAATTACTGCTGCATAGTCCTTGCATATGCTATATGAAATGTCTTAAGAAGCAACCCGATGGAATTTTTAAATTTTACAATATTGAACACGTAGGCAGCGGCTTACTCATGCATTAAGAAAAGTACAATAATTTATTTTATACAGCAATTTTAAAACGAAGGGCTTTAATAGTGTCGACGTTTATTTACGCTCTTCACAGAATACATAGAATAGGAGCATAAACAAAGTAGCAAAATTTCTTTGAAATAGTGGATTGTTTATTAAAATTAACCAACACAGTTTTATTCGTTGAAATACATGTGTACTTTGTGAGACTTATTCAATTTCAATATACTACAGAACATATTGAATCTACATTCATTTTCAAGCTGCCAAATGATAAGATGAGTAAAATGATTCGTTCATTAATAAACCCTCGTAAACTTATAGGTGCCTAAATTGTAAAGCCACCAGGTTTTCTTAGGTCCCTGATCTAGAAATATCTCAGTAACTCCTTCGGTTAAGTAAATGGATGCTTCAATATTTCAGGATGAAGCGGATGAACCCATGCGGCGCTTTTTAATGACCTGCTATACGTATACATGCTACATATTATGTAGTTCAATTACACCAAGCTAAAAAGGACATCAGCAGCTCCCAAGTCTCGTCCGAAGTTAAAATAATTGTATGCAAAAGCAGCCGCTGGTTTGAATATGCGTAAAATAAAAGTCCTATCATACCGATAATGAGACAGATAAACTGGATTCTTGGGAAAAACTTTTACTCATTATGAATATATTCAGTAATAATATGTATATTTATTCAGTTTTTATTACACCAATAATGATTCAGAATTGCATTTTCAGTATATGACGTACTGCAAAAATACTTCATTTATGTTGCACTAGCTGTAAAAGCTCCAGAACGAGTCCACTCAGCAGTATTCAGTTAACCAATTTCCATTCATGAGCAGTACCACGTCGTGCGATTCCCGTCATTGATAAAGTCGTCCTTGGTTGGTGTTCTGTGGTAAATAAACAATTAGCAGCTCGAAGGTAAATAGTGGAAACCCTTAGTTGTAGTGCTAAGCTTCTTACATATATAAGGATCATTGACTAATATTAGGCATCGCAAAATACAACGACCCACAGATATTTGTATTACATAAACTCCGTGCGTAAATTAGAATTACCAAAAAAACAAAGTAGAGACATGAAGCGTAAGAATCATAACCGATGGACTTCACACTACATCCATATCTCATGAATTTGACACTCGGTATGAAATCATCCACAATCAACAAATTACTATCCGAGTTTCCCTGTTTCACGTAATTGAATATAAGACCATACCCACGGTCAAGTGATCTTCAGAAAGATATAACACAGCTCCTGTGTATTAATTGTCACATAAACGGAATAATCGATTGAATCATTATTCCATGCTGTCGCAAGTACTTTCATATAAATAACTTCAGAAACTCATATCACAGGATGGATATGCGTGTCGATGTCTATATAGCTTCCACCAGATATTCCCAATATTCCGATTGTCATGTACTTTAATTTTGAGATGTTCCAGCAGAACATTTGATTGCTATATAGCCACACCACACGACACATGCAACAGATTGTTCAAAAATCATCAAGTATTCATAGTCATGTCATAGTCCGTAAGTGAACGGTATAATACAAATATATGTTGCGATTGTATTTCATCCTGCAGCACAACAATACACATCAACAGCATCATTAGCATCAATGCAGTAGTCCTACTGACAATGAGCAAGCAACGTATAACCCCACACACATCTTGTGATTTCACATCGAAGATAACATTAAAGTTATAACTTTTATAAGTAACACACATACATGCAAACTGGTTTCAGAATGTCACAGACTATTTCGACCAGATCCTCTTTGTATTCCGTAGATACATCCACGATCGTATCTTAATCGATTCTATTTACAAAATAGCTGACATTGTAGTGCATGGTCATTAGTTTTCTTGGAATCGACCAATCTATACTTAAAAGAAAGCATTTATAGCAGAACGACGCTATATACATTGAAGGAACCCAAAACTTACTAATTACCATATTATCTTTTGCTCTGGCAGTGTGCAACTCTCGACGTCTCGTCAATCTCTTGCTGCTCGTGAAAGTTTCTTTATTTCTGCCAGTCTCTCTCTGCTGTTTGTTCTTCACGGAAGGAACAAAATGCTGACCAAATATTTCATCGGAATTGAGGGGTAAGATATTGATTACGTTAAACTACAAATTTATTCATTTTCTCAGACAATATATTGGTAGTAGCATATAAGCATAAAATCCTACTTTGTAAACATTTTAATACTTGTAAACTTGTGATTTTTCGGATCACACCAGCTCCTATTTGGTATCATACAAAAAACTCCAGAAGCTAGCAGCTGTTTCAATTCTAGTTCAAACTGACAGATTTATATCGTCATATTTAATAGCTTATAGTGCTATTTAGAGCGGAAAACTAATTACGAACTGTACAATAGTTTTATAATTTAATTTATTCATACG
>Ga0194135_10000685_pt1 | contig 20011 bp, 6 predicted proteins | sample LitLau_LLRF_2013_FD_134024 | JGI IMG/M metagenome (GOLD analysis project Ga0194135, IMG submission 134024) | Freshwater sediment microbial communities in response to fracking from North America - Little Laurel Run_MetaG_LLRF_2013 (version 2) | ecosystem: Environmental > Aquatic > Freshwater >...
GTGTTTCTCCTCTGTTCTTTGATTCAAGATGAAAAGATCAAAACAAAACTACGAAAATTGAAGAAAATCGTGACTGATCACAAAGGAAGTGTTAAACATAACTTGAAAATCACAATCCATCCTGTTTGTCACATAGTTGGCTGTATTTCCTTCATCACTAAATCTCTTTTCTGAGATTTTGAAGATCATAAACATCATTCTTTCTTGGAGGGGTCCTGGTGATAGCAGTGTTGTTGGCTGTTGCTTTCTCCCGTCTTTCATATATGATATGTTACCCAACCGTGTGTAAACCTCCTTCTTTGGGGAGATACAATCTATAGACTATCCTCTATCTTTAGTAACATATTGCTGTTTCCTTTAAGAAACATATCTACCACGGTCTTGCATTATCATGTATGTGTTCAGTTTAGCCGTACAAAGCAACTGTTTGTCCTTACGTTTATCCAAAGACTTTTAGGGTTCATCTGAAGCTTGACGCTCGCGGTTGTTGCAGTGTAGCTGCTGGAGAGAATCCTGTTTTTGGAGGTAGAAAAGGAAGAAATGTTCATTTCATGTGTGACATGATGCATGTGACGGAGGACTTGACTGCTGCTGTGCCTCATAAATTCACAATCCCACTGACTCAATGAGTCAGGTTTATGGAACGGAATGATACAGATGATTATTATTATTTAGAAGGGGTTTCTTCTGCTCCCTGCATGTTCTCATTTAAGGTCGTTTTCCCAGAGCGTTAATTCATGTGGAAATTCTTATTATGAGTGTTATGATATCTGGAAGCTCCCATTTATGAATCCTTGTGATAGTGATGATGATGGTCAGGAAACAGGAGGATGAGTATTTAAGGGTAAAAATAGTTTACTCCCGGGTGAGCTCACTAAAATAAGGTGACTGATGTGGATAATAGATTGGGTGCTTTGCCATTACTGACATCGGCTTAGAGAGAAAGATCGAGGTGTGTGTAGTATGTGGGAAGACTTTCTCTTTTACACCACTCTACTATTTTGTATGGGTGTGTGTCATAAGAAGGTAGTTTATTAATGCTTTCTCTCCCACGGTGACCACGGTGTGTGTGTATGTGTCTAGAATGTACTTAGTAAGTGATGATGATGGAAGAAGAGTAAATTCATCATCCAGAGTCCAAAGATGATCGGCATACCTATATATCTATAGTACACACATAATACACAGTCCGGTTGGTTGACGCTACTTTTCTGGTAGTGTTGAGACTCAGCGGTCCGTTAATAATCGTGATATTCGGTCCAGAGTTTTTCTTTTCTTTACCGTGTGTGTCTTATTATGACTGTGACAAACCATAGGAGGACGATTTTTCTTCGATTTCCTTATCATTTTGTGACAGGACAGTGGGAGTGATTGCTTTTTACTTACAGTCCAAGAACCGAATCTTGTTAGATACAACAGAGAGGTAGTATTTATGTATATACAACAGCAGGGTTTTGGTAAAAGGTCTTTTCTTCTTTGGGAGAATGTATATGTTCGCTGAGCCATAACTATATATACACCCTGGACGCAATACATAAGCAGACATAGGTGTAGATTGGTATATATGGTCAGTGGAGGGTCTTTTTATTGTTGCTTTTAAGTGAACACACAAAATAATAATATGCTAGTGATGGAGCAAGAAGCTGGACAAGGCTTGATAGCATTTTAGGAAGAATATGGAACAAAGTACCTTCTCTATTCATTCATACTCCGTTTGGTTTGGATTGACAATAACCCATCTATCTATTCTATTATGTGTGGGCAGCCACTTAAAGGACAATTTGAAACTGTCCTTCGTATTAAATCTGAGGAGAAGTAGCTGGGAGCTTGGGAACATGCAATATATATGTGCGATACCATTAAGTCAGGTCCTTTCTTTTGAAAAAGGAAACTCTCACAGTAGAAGAAGATGACTCTCCCTTCACGGCTTTGCTTTTTGAGGATTTATGATCTTCTCAAAATACCCAACTCAACGGAGCTTTTGCATGCATCAAGTGCATTGTGTGTTGACTGAGACTAGACTACTTACACATCCTCATACTTGTGGATTGAATCCGTCGTTTCTTCTCTTACCTCTATCGCAAGGCGAAAACGAGTGTATGGAGTACGTGTATAGGTGAAGAATGGTCTTTTTCCTACTTTCGAGTGTCATCCATAAGATACCGAGTTGGATTTCATGCGAAGAAAGGATTTCTTTTCATTACTTTCATTGGACATACATATGAGAAGTACAGATGAGGATGGAAGGAGAGCATTAATTCACTGCGGTTCAGTTAGTGTCACTTGGTATTTATGAGGACATAGCAATACACCAATGTATAGCTACTACACTCGTGTCGTGTACGAAGCAGAAAGGGTTTCATCCGAGTGATTGGAAGAGTTGAGAGTCTCACATAATACTGACAAAAGTGTGGAGAAAGTTAAGATATACAAGACCCTGTCTACTAGTCGTCTACTACGAAGACTCTCTAGTTAAATCCTCATGATAAGGCTTGAGATTTCATAGGATGAATTGATTTGGAATTCGAATGCACAGGAAGAATGTATTTCTCAATCTGTGAAGGAATATTTCTACCTCGTGCTTCTTTTGTAAATTATACAATACCATTTGAGTCAATTAAATTGAAAGGATTTTTATTCCTTCGTCTCTGTCTCAGTCTTTTAAAAGTAAGTAAAAAAAATTGAAGAAAGAGCGGATGGAGTGCACACAAACTGGAGTGTTCGTAGATTATTGCGTGGTTGGGATTTATTTTTGTGGAAGGATGCAGATAAATTTTAAGAAGCAATAAGGCACGGCACACCCAACCGCCTTAAATTGTTAGGTTGAGATTATTTCATGGAACTGTTTGTGGGTTGAAGATAATTCATTACGAGTAGCAAAACAAGTTGAGTGAGGTACATAGATAAGAAGGATTATTAGAAATTACTTGGAAAGGTTTAGTTCCTCGTTATCTATACATAAATGCTAAAGGGCCAAGATAATATACTTTAGTATCATAAGTGCAGGCTGTGCGTGGAAATCGGAGGAACGGAAATAACAAGAAACTCCATCAGGAACCTCTGTAAAAGTAAATCTCTGAGAACAAAAGATAAAAAATTCAAATTGAAGTGAAAGGTAGTGTATGTATGTGTGTGTGTTGAAAAAGGACTAATGAAACGTAGAAGTGCTGACAGCTCAACTCTGATTTGGATTTGTTAAGAATAAGAATAGCGATAAAGAAAGTGGAAATGAGGTGGTTTGGTTGGTTGAGTTGACAAAAAAGAAGAGAGATATCATTTAAAGGACAGAGTAGCAATATTGTATAAGTGCAGAGATGGAAGGAAGGAAGAAATAAGACGAGAGAGGTGGTTTTATCCGAGATTTTTTGTATTCCCTCAGTGATTTGTAATTCTATGATAAAGCTACGTATCACGGATGAAAGGAGTGGGATAAAAGGTGTACAGGGAAGAGTAGGTGGATGGAATAAAGTAAGTAGGTGGTGGTATTCATGAGTCTAATAATAGTAGTAGTAGTATAGTTTAGTTTGAAAGACACGACGACGATGATGATGATGGTATGCTCATTGAACTGGATAAAAGGTGTATCATTGGGATAATAGAAAGGAACGAGGGAAAGAAAGCGAGAGAGAGAGGATTTGGAAAAAGAATTGAGACAGGATAAATGGAAGGATAGAATAGATTTGGCGAAGAAAGGAAAAAGTACGAACGGAAGGAAGGAGAAATCAGGTGGTGTGTCTGGTGTAATAATAATGGAGTGAAGTAGAAAGAAAGTCTTCTTTGGTATCTCCACGGCACATCCATATCAATAGAACTCTCTTCTGTGTGCAATATAGGACAATGGTACAAGTGGATTTGCAAGAGTTAAAAATGTTCCTCGTGGAGGAAAGTACTATACAAGTTACTGTTACCGGTTTACCTCTCTCAGATGAAGACGGGCTTAGGTGTTAAACACAAAATGTACCTCTACACTTCTCCTTGGCTTGTATTCTTGGTATTTTCTTAGAAGGGAGGTTTCCTTCATTTCTTTGGGTTTCCTGTGAACAGGTTCTTCAACAGGGAAAAAGTACAAAGTGGTGGAAAGAGTTGAAGGAAAGATGAGAGATAGTCAGAAAGTAGCAGGAGAAAGTGTGAAAAAGATTTTACGGATGGGAAGAAGTTTTTGTGTGTGAGATTGGATGGAAGGAAAGAGGAGGTGAAACGAGTCATATCCGTAGTGGAAATGTGAGCTAATGTTCTTACAAGATAGTAAGAGAGGGTTCTACACTACTTCTTCTTATTCTGACTCCAACTGAGAGAGAGTAAGTTAAGTACAAAGTACTGAAAGAGAAGGAAAAGGACCAAATAACAAATCGTATTGGAGGAAATGGATTCCCCACCACTACAATCCAGATTTCCCTCAAAGACGGCTTTGCACATCAATAACTTCACTCAACTTAAATACATATCAATATCTGAGAGAGTTTTCTATCCTCACACGACGAGCCTTTTAGTATCAAGAAGAATGAGTTCAGTTTTGATGGAACGGAAGGAAGGAAAGCGGAGAAAACACGAGTTGGTCACTTTCTTGTTTTGTAAGAAGCTTAAATATATATTCTGTCGCTACGATTGGTTTGTATAAAGGGGAAGTTAAGGTTTGTTTTCTTAGATACTTTGATGTGGGTAATAATGTATGAATACGTTAGGCGAGGTTTTATTTATGCTTAGGTGAATGATGAATACACACATGATACAAAATCAATAGTAATTATTATCGGTCATTGTGATCTCAAAGGAGTATTTATTTACTATATATCTCATTGAATATCGTGGAAGATTCTTTACTATTTCCCTGTCATGTACTTTCCAACGGTATTCAGTTTACTCCTCCGCGTGTTCCACATGAACTAGGGACAAGGAGATGAAATAGATCGGCCATGGATCATTAGATTGGCATGGGGGCAAGTAGAAAAAGAGTATGTGTGTGTATGTATGTGGAGTAAAGCAAGTCAAAAAGCACGAAGATGCCTTAAGTGGCTCTTGGAATGATAAAAAGGGTGGCTTAGTTGAGTGGCTTACGACGGGTTGAGGAGAGACACACGAACTATCAACTACACATATATAATATGTGCATTTTGGTAGTAAGTCACATATTTCTCCTTGTAGCAAAAAGGAGGAACGAAGGTTCTTGTAGAATAAAACGCATCTCTCTCTCCTTTTAGTGAAATGCCTAAAATAAGGATAAAGATAACCGTGTGTAGTTAGTATTAGAAAGGGACCGATGGTGGTGAAAGTCAGTGGAACGATTCTTTTTATGTTTGCCTAAACTGTTGATTCGGATGACACAAGTTGCTTCAATCCTTTCTTTATTACCTCCGATTTCCCTCTTACGGAACTTTCAAGATCATTCATATCATAAATATTGAGAGCAGATTGCCACTTCTTTCCTTGTGGTTTCCCTTTCCTCTTAGCTGATGCTGTATAGCGTGTAACGCTAAATGTGTGTAAGTATGTGTGTGTATATAAGTTGGGTAGAGGTAAGTAAATCAGTGAGTGAAAAGGCTTTTCCACGGATGAAATGTTTACTGCCTTGTGAATCGTTTCAATTGGATTTGGATGGGATGGATTGAGCTTTTAATAGGACGTGGATTTGGCAGGGAGAAGGTAGGAAAGAGAGAGACTTTACATAGACACAGAGTACGACCACAGTAGTAAGAGAATAGACTGGAATTGTGGTGAAGATTTGAAGGTTTAAAGGTAGTGGTTGAATACTACAGAGTTCCATATACAGAGATAAAGAGTGTGTAGCTGCATATACTTTGGCGGCTGTAGATGAGGAGGAAACTTTGTAAGCGAAGAATTGTAAATGTAGTTTCTCAAAGGTATGCAAAGTTAGGTAGAGAGAAAGTATTGTCTTTCTCGCTCGTCTTCTTACCTAAACGCATTTCCCGTTGGGAAGATAGAGACGAGGATAAGGGAGAAAGAGAAAGCGAGAGAAAAGTTTTGGGATAGAGATCGTGATTAAGTCGCCATGATAGAAGTTTAATGATTTGATTCACTTAGCCACAGATGTTTAATTAAGCGTTCTCTTTTGACAATCCACATCAACTTACTTATCTTTACGTGGAGGTTTCGTACTAATAGAATTACACTGGGAAATAAAGTACTTTCTTCTCTAACTACTTTGTTCTCACAGTTGGGTGAGATAGGATGTGAGCGAATGGAATTAGGATTTTGAATTGCCAATTTGGATACGGGAGTCTGCCTGTTGTGGAAAGTATGAAGGAAGTGGTAATGTTAGATTAGATTGAAGAAGACCAGAATTTCCAAGAAAAAATCCAAATGCGGGTAATTGTTTTATTCTGTTATTTACAAATGAAACAAGAAATATAAAAGTACGGATTACAAAGCTTAGACTCGCGTCAGTGTTGACATGGCCGGCGGATGTATTAAGACAATTAAGATAATTATGCGGGACCTGAAGATTTCTTGTCATTTTTAAACCATCTTAAAGCGAGATAGAACCATATACGCGTTCAGAAGAAATCGCAGGGCGAATCAAAAGTTTCTTTTTGTAGTGGTTGATCCACGAAAACAAAATAAAAGTTTACTCCATCCCCACACAGGGATTTACATAATAGTACCTTCTTACTCATGCAAATTACGTCTCAGACATTAATTACAGCTAATTAAATTGTTACTAATTACAAACTCGTTTCTTTCTTCTGTTCAACAGAAGAGATGTAATAGAGAAAGAGAGACACGGTTTCTTTTCTTTAGTTACACGTACGCGTCTTGTTCTCTCTCTCTACAAATATATCCAACACGGCAAAGATTGCATTTGAGTGTGGCTTTACTACTGTTGAGCAATTAAAGAATATAAAATCTCACTTTCTCCCCTTGCTCTCTGTCCGCTGAATTTCTATTGAATTGATATTATACAGTCTATATACTAATATAATCATTAGAAACATTCTGGAAGGAGTGCTTATTATAAGTTGATCCATTCGCCATTTGGTTAGGAAAATTTGAGGATTTCATAATGCCCAATATTGAAAGTGGGAGAAAATAATTTCGGTAAAAAGAGGATGAGAGCAATAAGCTAAAGGACACGTAAAGAGAGAGATGAAGAGAGTTTTGTCCCCTCATACACAATCCATCCTCTCTCTCTCATCCTGATTACCTATTCTAGAACCGTAGAGCTCTGGCTTTTGTGGCACTTCCAACAAATGTCTCATTTCAATCTGTCACCAGAAGACTAATTAGTTCTTACGTGCATGGCTGGCACTCGGAGGGAGGAGAAGAGAGAGAGCATAGTGGAGAGAACAGGATGTATGGTTTGCAAGGCCGAATTAGTTAGCACCTCCGACCCACGAGGATTTCTCTGGTTTAATCAGAGTCTCAAAAAGTAGAACGTTCTGTGGGAATGCGTGTATGTATATATTTGGTGGTGGTCAGTTGAATTATGACTAAGGATGGGTTATATTTCACATGTGTTTTGGTTCGTTGTTGTGTATAGATTGTGTCGAGAGGAATTCACATCTCTTGTAAATGCATACATCCTGTTATGTATTCCATGTCTGGAATTCGTATGTGTATGGTTCCCCGGTATTTGCATAGGTGGGTAGAGAGAGAGAGAGAATGATTCAGGTCTTCCTAGGTTGAATGTTATTTCATTAGGCAGATAGTTATTCGAGGTTTGGGTGAAATTATGGCCAAGTTAGGAATATATGGAATCCATTAATTAGGAAAAGTTATGGGAAGTGGATAGGGAGTGAAAGTCGTATTTTCTCTGCCCTTGGGTCATTTCATAATGAAGCTTGAAATTGGAAGATGACCAGGCTGGCTATTGACTACATATACACAGGGCAGAGAGAGAGAGAGTAGTTCGGTGGTCCACTTTACTTACTTTTTGGATGGAGTCTTTCCTCCTGTGGACTTTGTTTAACAAGAGAGAGAGAGAGAGAGAGAGCGAAAAGAGAGAGAGTTACTTTTAGGAAGGAAAGGGTGACTCCATGATTTTGGTATTTTAATATAGAAAATTCTTCTGGTTTCTCGTTCTTCTCTTCTATCCATTCTACTGACCAAAAGTTCCGAGGTAGAGTTTCCTGTGCCCTAGTCCGGTGTGTACATATTACTGAGTTGCTGTCGAAGGTACGCCATGCACGCGAAGGGTAAAAGACGGGAGAGAAAGCGATGGGGAGATAATAATAATACGTTACCGGAATACCCAAACACCAATAATACACTTTCCACCATCATTCGAAACGCTAACCAACACAATGAGAAATACCTCAGAGCTTAATAAACTACCCAGATGGACTACTTAGGTAACTCAACGGAAGTTATGTAGTTTTCAGTATGTGTGTGGATCTTCAATATGCCACTCACTAATATATATGGTCAACAATCTATGCGTGTATATTTGGTCATTCAATACACTAACGACTACTACTTGGCGTGTATGTGGTTTTGGAAAAGTTTTATTTGATATTATTATTGGTTAGGGGAACGGACGATGAATACCTTACTACATTTATATATACGCTATACATGGTCTAGATATATACTCTAAAGTAAACTACTTGGTTCTCCTCCGGATTTTGATTCTGGAAACTCTCTACAAGTTATGTAATATGTACGTAGAAGAATTTTATGGAATCTTCTTGTTGTATTACGTTGTTAATATTAAAGGAGTGGATAGAATAATAATGTAATCTTGTTATTTTATTTATTACCCTGCTGCTAGGTTGTCTGCATAACTATTTGCATACCTTTCTAGCGTATTACTCTAGTACGACTTGTGAATAAAGTTTGGAGATTGAGGTATAGAAAAGGAAAGCTTCTTCTTTTACCTCGGAGGGATTTGAGAAAGTTTGTGTGAAGTTGTGTTTAGTTTAGTTTCTTATTCCTGGATGTCGAACGAGGTAGACGAGAAGCGAGTTTTGTATAGAGAATTCGAGTTGTCGCATTAAATATTCTGTGTAAAGTTGAACAAATTTGGGGTTATAATGTTTCTTGTCATCATCATCATCTAGTAATTCATGTTAAACAGATGTTAACGTGCGTAAATGTACCGAGTAATACGCGCGTGAAAGTCTTTATTGTAGAAGTATGAGCTTCGAAATAAATTGTATAACTTTATGCATGTGGTTGACTACAGAGAAATGTTTGTGAGAGAAAGCTTTTTCAATGAACTTGTAACTTGTTCCCGAAGGTAGTTTTGGTAGTTTGTAAAGTAGAAGACTACCTGCCTCGGAAACTAATGGGAGTAGTATATTTGCCATTAAAAGTTTGCTCAAGACTTCAGCAGAGTTTATGAGATAACAAGAAATGATAATTTCTTAGAGTTTCCTCTGTGTGAAATGGGTGAGTTGGTTTTCCTATGGAGTGTATTAATAAATACCGCGTGAGTTGTACTTTTCTCTCATTCAACGGTAAATGCGAAACTTTATACTTGATTCGTTTCCTGTTGAGGTGGTACGTGAAAGCTACTTCGGTACTACAAAAGGAAGTGTACACCCGGAGACTTTATTGAATCAGGTATACTTCTTGTGCATAATAAGAGTCATTTAAAAGATAATTATAGAGGTGATGGTAGCGGTTCTTCTACTTATGATGGTGATTACACTTGAGAAATAAACTTACTCAAAGTTTACTTATAGTGTGTGTGTGTGTGTGTGTATGTGTATCGTGCTGAGTTCAGAATATTTCAACTTCTTAGAAAGTTGCACACAGCCCACACAGGTTGTCTTTTAGAATTTTCGGAGGTTTACACGTCCTTATATATGGAGGAGGAATGCAACCTCTTGTATCTCAAGATATTTATGCATGAAACAGGAAGATTGAAGAAAAATTTATAGGAACGAAAGTGCTTGAGTATTGATTTTGTTATTAGTACGAGATTCTTCAGTCAAGAAGAAGGAGATGAGTCTGGAGGAGGTCTAGAATCCTGAAGAAGTAGAGGCCTTGGAAAAGTAGTAATGGTGTGATGATGTCGGTATGTATAGTCAGTGGTGGTAGTGGAGTTGCATAGGATAAGATATTATTTTGTTGTTGTTATGAAAATGAAGAAAAGGCTAAGAGATTGAAGCCTACAGAAGACGAAGATGAAGCAGAGTGCCTAGCCTTTTGAACTTTGAGACTTATGGGATGCTGATATGGGCTGTTGATTTCAAATTTTGAATACATCTCTCCTCATCTCGTCCTATCTTTCTGTTCCTCACTTGTCTATCTCTTGTTGAATAAGGTTATTTGCTAGATTTCTAGGAAGTTGAGATGTGAGCTGATTTTACATATTACTTTACGTATTACAACATTTCAAACCCTACAAGTTACCACACAGGCAAGCAAGAAGGGTAATCTGTTACGGGAGCTAAGTCTAGAACGATAAACACGCATATGAAAAAAGGGAAATATATTGGAAAAACTACTCTCTCAAATATACACATCTATTGGAAAGAGATTTACAAACAATATTACCAAGTCTCAAGGTATTTAGTAATCTCCTAGCTTTTACTCAGAAGGCAATTTCAATAAAGAAAAGCCTTGACTATCATCGAAGCATAATATAATATTTGAAAATCCACTCATACTGACTCACTAATACTTGGAAGATCATCATCCTACGGGATATTTTATATTATGGGAGGCAATTATTCTTGTGTATCGTTGAAATATAAGGATACGATACCCTACAACTAGTTGTACCACTTGTACCTCTTTCTATTTCTACACTACTACATGTGTGGTGCAGTTCTAGTTGGTAGTCGGTGAATTGGGGTGAATTTAGATGAGATATGTAGGGTAAATATGGGTGGAATTTCTCCAATGAGTTGTACAGATACTTTACTATGGGGTTGAATCTGTTTTTTAGTCGAAGGGACAGGAGGACAGGCGAGGTGGATGAAGATGAGTAAAAATGTAGATAAGGGTGGAAGAGTAGACGACATGGTGTGTGTATCTGTATAGTTGCTGATTGGAAGGGCAAAAAGAGCTTTTTCCTGGCAATCGAATCTCTCGTCTCTCTCTCTGCGAAGAATCCTTAGATGCGAACGTACGGTTGTAATGATGAGAGATGTGTCTGAACTGTGTATATTGTAGCAAAAGAAGGTACAGCGAGGTGGAAGGATGAGAAAGTACAACTTGTGTTGTGTGTACTACTACTACTTCTCGCTACTTTGTACACTGACTTGGTTAAATGTGTTTTCCACACTTGTGTCGTGTATATCTAAAACCAACCCTGGCTGGCTTTCCTTTTGCCACTGTGTACTAGTCTGTGCTTTAACCATTGCTGCTCTCTTGCGCAAGCAGAAACTTCTCCCTTCTTCATCTTCATCCACAATGTACAATACACACTACTGCTGTGTAGTCCATATACATATTCTTCCTAAAGAAACTTTGCTTTTTCCCATTTGCTTTTGAATTGGGTTTAGTTAGGTTTCAAGAGCCAACCCTAAAAGAAGGAGAGACACAGACTTTGTACGAGTTCACATGTTCAGGCTGCACAGTTCTTATCTTGCTCTTGAACAGAGTGACGGAAGTTTCTTTCCTTCGTCTCATCTTGTACTGTGAGATTTTTAATACATACAACACGTCTTGTATACACTCTGTCTGTATTGTATTCTTGTCTCAAATTTCAACTCATCTTTCTCTTGACTCTTGTCATCTGCATATGGCTTGAATAAAAAGCTATCAGTTTATTCACAAGAAGTATATAAAGGGAACCTGCAATCTTTCTTACGTGAAAGGGAGTAAATAAAGGGTTGACGTACAAGCATTGAAACACCTGTGGAAGGTGTGTGTGTGGGGAAAGTTGTGAAAAATGAGTGAGGGCTGAAGGTGCTTCGTGCAGACAGGGTCTGAGAGAGCTACCGTCAAAGTGAATCTAGGTAGTATAGTTGTGTAGAAAGTTTAGATCTGTGGTGGTTCTAGAGTGGTGTTGGTTGGCAGAGGTTCTTCTTCTGGTTTTGCAGGATTGTGTTACTTACTGACTGTGAAAGCAAGAGAAAGTGGAACACCTCCCAAAATAACAAGTTCTTTATAAGGTGTGTGCTTGTCTTGTGACGCACATGGAAGAAAATAAAACGAACTTTGTATAAAACAATTTCTATTGTATTCTATTCTCAAGTGTGGAAAGACTTCAACAGTATAAATAACATACATTCTAGTCTTATTGACACTTAAAATTGACGTGGAACATTGTTAATTGATAATTAGAACTTATGTTCACCGGATTGGGACTCAGGGATGATGAGATGGTTGTAAGGAACATGTTGAGTTTGGATTGTTACAGTGCAAGCAATGCTTTTTCTATGAGACTTTGGCGACTAGCCCATGTATGGACGGCTTATCGAAGTAAGTTTATTGAAGATTAGTTGACAGAACTAATTTAAGTGTAGTCAGAGGTCACATTACATTTTTATTACATGTAAGTACAAATAGAAATTGTATGTTCATTTCCTCATTATCATGTGATGATGAGAGTCAAACGTAAAATCAAAACGAATAAATGTATACGTTATTAAGAGACAGGAAGTATTGTCATCCATAAAGATGCCTTGTCCACTGGTAGATAAACGTGACTATGACTCGTCTTCATTGGTCTATTCTATTCTAAGAAAAACTAATTTTACTTCGGTGAAGATAAATGAAGTAACTATCTCTTTTCACTGGAAATGTGGAAGAAGAAACAGTTGGTACGAAGTCGAAGTATGTATATATATGTGAGATATCAATTAATACTCGGACAGTAAGGAAAGGAAAAACTCATTGATCCTTCCTTTGAACATGTGTGCGTGTGGGTCATTAGTGGTTGATGAATTGAATCAAATGGATATAAAAAGGAATGAGAAAAGCAATTTAGAGAAATGGTCTTATTGGTATAGATAGATACATATATAAATGCGTTCTTGTAGTTTGTACATATCATTGCCACCACCTCCTCCTTATTCGCATCCTCCCTATGAATCTTTGCTTTTATATTTCCAATAAGAAGACTTTATACTTCACTTGCACTCGTTTAAAGGGACTGATTGATTACACAGGATTTCCTCTTATTGTTTACTTCCAGATTCGGTGGTCAATAACGGAGTGGATCTTGGAGTTATCAAAGATGAGCCAATCGGTAGTCCTTCCGTACCCTCATCACCCTTATCCGACTCACTGAGCCTTTTGGCAAACAACTCTGGTAGTGGTAGCAAAGGACCTTATTCCTGTGAACAGTGTGGTCTTACTTTCACCCGAAGAGACGAACTTGAGAAACACGAGACTACTCATCCCACGCCTAATCAGGTAAACTTATTAATTGATAATCGACAGTCATTCTATCGTCTGTTTTATCTACCCTCATACCATGACTTGTATTTTCTACCTGCGAAATATTTACAGACAATGTTTTTTCACACTAGTGAAATAACTACTTAAGTCACTGCTGTATTGAATTCTCATGTAAAAATCAATTTCATTTAAACTTTGCAGTCGTGTAAAATTTGCTTCAAACAATTTGCCAACGTCTACCGATTACAAAGACACATGATAAGCCACGACGAAAGTGTTGGGTTACGGAAGTTTAAATGCCCTGACTGTGAAAAGGCCTTCAAATTCAAACACCATCTAAAGGTTCATATATACTATATGCGTTTATATTGCAACTTTTCTTAAAACTCTGATTTGATCTGATATATTATCTGCACTTAGCCTTCTCTTTTTATTACAAATTCGCTTGCATTTAATGATTTTTTACTGCAATTTTGTTTGATCATCACCAAAGCATGCACTAAAATGAATTGACACAAAAGCAAGACTACAAAATGATAATTTAGGATTAGACGCTGAATATTCAACATTTATCTCTCTCCGGTTTAAAAATGTAAAGTATAAATGTTAAGCAACATGAGCAGCAGGGGTGTTTCATTAATGACCCATTTGTATCTGAGGTCTCGCTGGATTCTCATTCGCTTCACCTATGCAAATTTAATGGAGTGTTGGATTACCTCGGAAAAGAGTTTTTCCCTTGCCTGAATTTTTTAACCGTTATTGATAATTACCCCATTTATTAGGGTTGATAATATTATGGCCATCCCGTACTTTTTATGTTTCTTTTTATATCCTCGTTACGAATACAATGTGTTTGGCGATTGCAATAAACCCAGGAGAGTTTAATAGTTAGGGTGAAGTAAAGCAAACAACGTATAGACGTATAAAATGGTCCATGGCTTTGTCGAGTGTTGTTAATAGGCTCTTTTGGGTTAAATTCATCTCTCGTATCATGCTACTACATTTGGCTACACACACACACAAGATGAGACAACTACTAGTACAAGGATAGGGTTTAGTTAATTAGAAAAACAATATCTGATTTGGCCTGAGGATTATCTTTAGAGATGAAGGCACAGGGAAGGAGAGTGAAGGAATGACGATGAGATTTGTTCAGAGAAAGAAAGCAGCAGTAGACTCCTCTGCTACTTACTTACTACTACAATGCTAAGTGCGACTCTTCTCATCGTATCGTTAGGCTAAATTTTATCGGAGCAATCAAGCCTTATTGTGTCGTTTTGTGTGATGTACCTGCCAAATTGCACACGATCTAGATACATCTTAGGATATTTTACTATTAAAGAAAGTAAATGGATGGAGGAAGTAGAAATGAATACACACACACACATTAGATAAACCAACCTCAAGGGTTGTTGGGTGGAATCTCACAATACCCCAGATATAGGTGAATCCTATTATTATTATTTTTTTATTATTGTCCAGGTGAAGCCAGAACGCAAAGGTGTTGGTCGATTGATTTTATTCAAAAGGATAGCTTTCGTTTTGCACGGGAATTAATTTTAGCATGTGAACTTAGCGCCTCCCAACTTGTTTTTAAGGATTTTGAAATGAATACTTGTGCAATGATCAATACCTTGTGGTCGAAATATTTCACTTCAACATTTGATTTAGTGTTGAAATGTGCGTTGATTATAAAGTACCTTTTATTTAAGTTTTCTATTTAAAGTTTGGTTTGATCTAGGGAACCAGTTGTTTAAAATAAAGGTTTATCAAAGTAGTTAACTATATTTTTAGTAATACTTTAATACTTGCATCCTACATTAAAATACAATAAAAGCCATGTTCGTTTTGTTCCGTCCTGTGCCGTTGCGAATAGCTGACAAAATATTTCTCCTGCATGCGTTTTGAACTATTTAATAAACTTTGGTTGATTGATTAGCTTGGAATCTTTGAATATTATCATTTGCATTCGCAGTGAGTTAATTGTGATTCTATTTGCAATTTTATAATAGGAACACGTCCGAATCCACTCAGGAGAGAAACCGTTCCAGTGTGGAAACTGTGGGAAAAGGTTCTCTCACTCGGGATCTTATTCATCTCACATGACTTCCAAGAAATGCCTCATTATGAACTTGAAGGTAAGCCCAAATTAATTTGAAACATTCACTTGTTATTTCCCAAGAATGCAATTTCAAATGCGCTAATACGTTAATTGTTATCAATTAGTTGGGCCGAAGTCGTAACGTAGAGAACAAAGGATCTTCACCAGGAGGATCTTCTTCATCGACAATGACGACTCCTACTCATCACAATAATAATAATAACAACAATAATCACGGGCATCATCATAAGGGCTCATCAAAGACTCCAAGAACGTTCCAACAACAACAACAGCAACATCATTCAGGTCCACTACCTCATCATCTCAACTTTCTCTCAGCTTCTTCATCTCCATCCGCCACCGACTCTACATTCCCCGGACATCATCCACTCCTCGCCACAAACTTGGCCAACAAAACTCCCAAGGACAATAATAATCTAATGATTAGCCATAAAATTAACGATTTGCCACAAACTAACTATCCATCCACCTCACCACCGTCGTCGTTCCTTACTCCAGGTAATTAAGAAGAGATGGTCAGACCATAATCATATTTCTATCGTCCACACAATCCACTTGTGTGTCTCTCTACGACTTTTTCTTTCCTTTCTGTACACCATTTTCTTCCTTCATTTTTATCTATATAGGACTTTCTCTCTTTAGTATTGTCTTTAAGTAATAAGAACAAGACACACACACTCTCTCTCTCTCTTTCCATTTGGCACTCTTCTTCTGTCTTACTTTCTCATCTTGTGTGTGTATCATATATGTATAGACTGCCAATGTTATAATGTACTTATATAAATACCTACTTTTTGAAATATTTTACAGCTTCGGTTGCTGCAGGATTCCCATTTTTCCTCGGACCAGCAGCAGCAGCGGCAGCAGCAGCAGGCTTACCTCATAGTCAGTTTGCATTGACCACTCTGTTTAATTCACTTCCACCCGAGTCGCCTCTTCTGCGGCAACTGGCCAATTTGGAGACGGACAGTGTCATTAAAGGGACAACTCCTCTAATAAAAGAGAATGGTTCTTCTTCTTCTTCGTTGTACAACCACCATCATCATTCAAAGCACTACCAACAGGAGCAGCAGCCCAGCTCTAGCAGATCTCCTTCCCCTCCTGATGTCCACAGACATAATAATTCTGGTGGGTGGGTCCTCGACAAGAAATTAAAGTCTGAGCCCCGTGAAGATGATGATGATGACCCTCATCGTTATGATGAAGAAAATGAAGATGACATTATGGAAGATGAGAATACCCTAAATAGAACTCAACCATCTTTAAATGTAGGTGGGAATAAGAATGCTGCTGCTCAAAGTTTACTCAGGAATAAGAGAAAGGCAAGTGGAGGGGAGGCGGAAGACAGGACAGGTGAAAGCTCGCCAAGTAGCAGAAGGGTTGAAGGGGATGAAGAAGAAGAAGATTCCGATCATGATGAAAATGCTAAAGATTTGTCTCAGGGAGGAGTGATTGATAGTAATGTAAGGAAATTGCTGAACTCTGTCGTGAGTGCGAATGTAAGGAGAGAGTTGCTGAGGGCTTGTCAAGAATACGAGACTGGGGTAAAGGTAGACAATAACTTTGGAGATGATGAAGAAGGTGTCAAGGAAGATGCTGAAGAAGATATGGACACTGAGGAAATGGAAGACGGTGAAAGTAGTCGTGCCCGTCCTAGAGGGGAATCTGAGTCTTCTTCTTTTACTAATAATAACTGCAAACTTGATGAAGATCTTGATAATGAGGAGAGGAATAATAATAACAACAATACTGTCCACAACAGCCTTTTAGGAACTGATGAAGATGGGAAGGCAAAGATTTTAAAACTTGTGAAGAATTGTGTAACAGCAAATGCTAAGAAAAGAAATGGCATTGATGGACTTGCTGCAAGACTTCAAATGGAATTGTACCAACAACAGCAACAGCAAAATCAACCTCATAATCTTCATCAACAGGCAGAAGAACTGCTGAATAAAAAGTTCCGAATGAGTCGACTGGGGTCTTGTGAAATGGATTCTTCAGATGCCTCTCTTCATCACCACAGAATGAATGAAGAAGAACTTCCTTCGAGTCAAAGTGAAAATGAATCGGGAGAACAAAGTAACGATTAATTGGTTAATTAATTGAGAAGTAATTAGAAGAAAGACTTAATTTCTTTCTGTTTGTTTTTTATTAGACGACGGTAACAGGGAGAATGTTGAAGAGGGTCGGAGAGCTCGAGTTCGGTCGTTGTTCAGTGAGTCTCAACTTGCTGTTTTAAGACATCACTATGCAATCGATCCCCGTCCTAGGAGAGAACATCTTCAAGCGTTGGCTCAACAATTAGTCCTGCCACTCAGAGTTGTTCAGGTAATTTAATTTTCTTTCTTGTCGCTTCAGATTAAAGGGGAGATTTTTCTGTCTAAGTTTTTGAGAGAAAGTTTGAAATCTGGTCGGTAATTAATTATAAGGGGGAGTGATTAATTAATAGCAATATTTACTGTGTGTACTTACAGGTGTGGTTTCAGAATAGCAGAGCTCGAGACAGAAGAGAAGGCAGGCCTCCTCAGTCATTTGGAAGTAAAGGAAGTGGAGCTTTATCCCCGAGTATTCCGGCTTCGCTGTACAATGGATTTCAAGTCTCAAGACTGGCAGGCTTGGCAGGTATACCTGGAGGATGGAGTATGAACTCTGGAAAGAGAGAAGTTTCCACTTCATCCCAGAGAAGTGAAGCAGATCACAGTGAAAGTGAAACAGGTGGTGGCAGTGGGAATTCTACGGCGATAGACGTCTCGTCGGGGATGCAAGCAGTAGTAGGAAGTGGAGGAGAGCAACCTTTGGATCTCTCTACTAAGAAATCTACCCCTTCCAATTCACCTGGCCCCTCTACCATCACTTCTGAAGTTACTTCTGATTCTGAAGATGCTTCTGGTCTTAACACTCAACCGTTGAATTTGGTAAGATTACGTTCTTATTATTTTTGTCTTTTGTGTTATGCTTCATACAAGATATCGAAAATTCTTAATCATAATGATTTCTTTTAAATTTTTAGAAGGCTTCTCCAAACCCCAGTCCAAAGACGATGTTGATGGGTAACAATATTTCAGTGACGAGTCTTCGATTCATGAACGATGACAGTTTAACAACTCCAGTGAACGGAAATCGATCCCCAAAGACTTTAAATAATTCAAGACTAGCAAAAATCCTGTCGCAACCACCTGCACCTGCATCGCCTGGTTCGCATTCTCTGTTTCACCAACAATTCTTGGGAAATGGGTCACACGGGTCACATTCTCATCACAACGGTAGTTCGACTGCAGGAGGAGGATCAAGTCGGACCACTCCTTCACCTTCCGTCTCATTTAGCCCCATTGTAAATACCAATATGCTGTCTGGACTGATTCCTGTGGTTGTTCCTCCGTCCAACAACACGAGCAGAAGTCCTTCCGTCGCTGACTTCAATCTCAACGGCTTTCACCACTCGTCTCCTATCAATCTGATTTCTTCGGAGAATAATAACGATCTCCAACACCACTTTTTGGGAGGCATTGGCAGCGGCAATGGGACCGGAGCTTCCAATCCTTCTAAGAAAAGGAAAGGATCATCCTTAAGTAAGACAAATGGAAATAGCAGTAACAATAATGGAACTACTTCCGCTTCGTCCATGCAAGGAGATGAGCAAGGGCAGTATGCATGCAACCAATGTGAAAAATCGTTTAATAAACAAAGTTCGCTGGCTCGCCACAAATACGAGCATTCAGGTTAGCCTACGCATTCAATCTATTACTTTACTACGATTTCAGTCAGTTTACGTCTTTCAGAATCCAATATAAGGTCTATTTTTGTATTTGTAGGTCAAAGGCCATACAAGTGCGATACGTGTGAAAAGGCGTTCAAACACAAGCACCACTTGACAGAGCATCTGCGACTTCATACGGGAGTTAAGCCCTTCGAATGCAATAAATGTGGGAAGCGATTCTCTCACTCGGGTTCCTATAGCCAACACATGAATCATCGGTATGCCTACTGTAAACCACAAAGTCGTTAAATAAGTAGATTACTTCGCAGTCTCTCGGATGATATGGAAGAAAGAAGACAAGACTCGACATTTTTACCATCATTGTTAAATTTTAGACTTCTTAACTTCTTAGTATCATTAGCTATAGTTCTCTAGAATTAATTCTGATCTGAAAAAGACTACCACTGTATATACTTCTACAAATGTCTTGCTTTAAATACTTGTCGGTTATCACACTCAGTGAATTTTTAGTAGATGAGTCAATTGGACTTATAATTGGATTTTATTCAATACAAGAGTTTCAAAGGCCTACAAGTATCCATCCATAATTCGTTTAATTCAGATGAAAACTGTTCTTGAAATGGGTTTCAAATGAATAGATATACAAATGGCTTGTAGAATGCATGTTCACATTTTTATAGTTTTTGTGGTCAGTTGAATCATCTTATAATCTAGTTAGAGAAGCATATTGTTATTGAGTTTGGTATATCTTTAAGAATAGTTTTAGTGTAATACATAGTGTAAGGGAGTTTGCTTTTTATGACATGGGAAACATTTCTCATTGTTGAGCCAGGTTCAGACACAACGAATTTATGTATAGAAAAAGAATATATTAAAGCTACAATAGCGCAATATATTGTTAACTTACTATTGACTAA
>Ga0194135_10000686_pt1 | contig 20003 bp, 10 predicted proteins | sample LitLau_LLRF_2013_FD_134024 | JGI IMG/M metagenome (GOLD analysis project Ga0194135, IMG submission 134024) | Freshwater sediment microbial communities in response to fracking from North America - Little Laurel Run_MetaG_LLRF_2013 (version 2) | ecosystem: Environmental > Aquatic > Freshwater >...
ATATATATGTATGTATATATATATATATCTATATATGTAGTAGGCTGGAAGGATGATCTACATCCATACCGAAACTTATGCTTACTCAAGTGATTCTTCTTTCACCCTTTCTTCCTTCCACCCAAAATCCTAACTTCCAATTTCTCTTTCCCAAATACTTTATATGGATTGGTTGCATTCTATTCGGTGATTCGTCTTGACTTATCCAACTATCGCAGCATCCACAGTGTTTGCGTACTGCTTCTGGATACACACCCTCTCTAACTCAAGGCTGTGTGTAGTAGGGTGGATTTGAATTTCGGATGATTTGAAGTGGATAGGGTGAATGGTAATGCAAATAGTGTTCACTATATTTGTATCTTTCAAAAAGATGGAAAAGGATGAGAGAGAGATGATATTATAAACCTATAGGAGTGATATGTGTGTAGGTTTATTCTGTTGAGTGTTTTGTAAGGTTTTATATGGTGTGGAGAAGTAAGTAGAATGCAGTTTGGGAGCTTATAGCAATAATTTCATGTCATAAAATTGTTGTGTGTAATAGTAATAGAAGAAGTGAAGAAGTAGAGAGGAGAGCTGGTGAATCGTGACATTTGTATCTTCTTGTCCTGGAGAAGAAATAGTAAAGTAGTTTAAAGTTGAGTTGTTGGAGCGAGAGTGTGTATATAGTTTGTAGGGCGTTGGAAAGAAAGAAGGAAGAAACTTGGCTCTGTGTGTTGTATCCATGATATGAAGATGATGATGATACTAGGAAGTTACGAGCTGGTTGAGCAAGTTTGATATTACGAACATGATGATGATAGTATGGGAAAGGGAGTATGAAAAATGTGGAATAAAATGATGATGTGAGTCCCGGATGTGAAGAGATGGATGGAGATGATGATTTGGAAGGAATTGATGGTCCACCCTCCAGACATTGTATCTCATTATGGTGACAGTCTTCTTCCATGGAAGATGGACATAAAATTTTATGAATTTATGAACAACCCATATGACATCCGAGGCTGTAAAACTACCGCATTTTACTCCTCAAATCTAGCCATCTTTTAGTGAAGGATTAAACCGTATCGGGATCTCATCTTGCTCTGCGTTTCTTCCTCACTCGCGACTTGTAACTTTAGCATAAAACTTTCATCTTGTTCTAAAACCATACACCCTTCTAAATATTCCATTGTTTCTTTTAAAGACGCTACTGCTGATGATATGTACTTGGCACAGAATTATTTTCCATCATAAACTAGTGCAAGTTCTAAAATAAAGGGAGAGGTTACCTATGAAGATGCAGAAACTTATTTACTTTTCACCATCTATACGTACATGCAGAAATCTACATGAATGTGAATCTACACTATGCATACACATTCGCGATCAGTGCACGAGACTGTACACTAGTCTAGTGTACACTTCAGTGTGTATGACATGTTCTCATATAAAAGGGACGGTGGTGTGTTGAACGATTCGAAAAGTTTAATAATAATGGGCGACAATATCTGCTGAGGTTTTTTCGTGGCTTGATGAATAAGAATTTCATCATCATTATGTATTGTCGTGAAAGTGCAAAAACTCATCTCTGTCTCGGAGCAAGCGAGTATATTGATGAGTTGCACAAATATGGAAGTTATTTTGTAATTTAGGAGATATTGATCACATTAGAGAGTCAGTAGCAAGTCGGTAGTTAAAGGAGGTAGACATAAGTGGTAGTAGCAACTCCTGAAAGTGTCACTCAAGATCAGTAGTCACCATCATGATAGGATATCGCCCTCATTATCATAATCATCACTGTCACCATCCAATATTGGATGACATGTGGATGTGGTTGAGTGTTGTGTGTGCAGTGTATAGTTTAGCAGCCAGTCAAGACGAAGATTTAAAAAGACAGTGGCAGATTCCTAAGAAGTCTTGAATACTTGTAGACAACTGCTGTTTGATTATGCAGCAGCTCTTTTCTTTATTGCTATATAGATGAATTCACATCATCTCCATTCACCTCCCTATATACACAAGAACATACTCTCATGATTTTGGCGAAGAGCATTAGAAGAAGACCTGCTGCTGTTACGATAGCTTCCCCTAAGTAGAAATACTTCTCACTCAGATCATCTCAAATAAAATAGAACCTTGTTCCCTCTCTCCTTACGCGATGCCCTTCTTCGTCGTCTTTCTTGTGTGTAATGGGCCTCAGTTTTGATTAACTTTGCATATGAAATATTACGACGACAGCTCTCTGACAGAAATGGAAAGATGAGACGATAAAATAAAATAAAGTTTCTTGATGATGATTATGATGATGGAGATCTCGTCTCAAGATGGAAAAGTCATGAGGCATTCACGACGTACAAGTAGCACTGGCTTCTTGAACTTCAATCAGATCTTTATCCTTTTTCTCTCTCTCCTTCATAATACAATATTTACATTCAGGTCAGATATTTGCCCAGGTGACTGGTGACTTGTCTTTGTCTCTTTATGTAAATTTCTCGAAGATGGAAAGGAGAAAATGCTCTTCATGTGTACGCGCTGCTCTCTTCTCCACAGTTTCTAGAAAACGACTCCTTACATTGTTATTGCATATATATATGCTTAACACTATGTATACAGTCTTTCTCAGAAACCCCATCCTTACCAAATTCTCACACGAGCATAAAAACATAAGGTTACTTCCTCAGTTTTCCTATCTGCTGTCGCCCTTTCTTTATATAGCCTAGTAGAAAGTTAGATGATGGATTAACTTGATAGTTCCTGCACACACTCACACTGAAAGTAACGCGAATTTTCAAGAAATCTGCTGTAAGAATCCGCAAATTAAAGTATTCTTCTTTCCGTCATATACACTCTACTCGTACACGCGTTCAACATTCCTCTATATGTAACTTTAAGTAGTATAAGAGCAAGTAACAACCATCTCTGTGGTAAAAAAAATTAAGCAGTACTCGTTATTATTCCGTAAAGCCGAAAGTAATGGATTCAGTGTTACGTATTTTAATAACATTTGCACATTTCGTATTATCATTTAATGACCATTTTGAGTTCCCTACATAATAATGACACCAACGCACACACCCTGTTTCTCTGATACATTATTCTTGGCTTCCCCACACGAGGCCAATGGGGAGGCAGACTATAGTGTGTAGTATCATCATATATCATCTTAATCACAAGTAAATCATCCCTTATCTCTATTAAATTTTGTTCATACACAAACAAACCACAGGGTTTTGAAAAACTCATGATGTGTGGATGTAGAAACTCATAAAAAGTCTCCTTCCGTCGAAGAGAGGAATGTTATAAGCCTTCGAGTGGAACGACGACTACTTACGACTTAGAACATATGTCTGTACTTTCTTACTACCACATTACTACGAACGAACTACTACTCAAACTTAGTTTCCTTAAAATGAAGCCCATTAACCTTTGTGTGGTTTAATGTATTGTGACGTGAGATTAACAACAATCCTTGCTGGACACTTTAATAACTCAAGTATTACTTTTCTTCTCCTCGAGGAATTACAAAGGAGGGTAGTTAGCAGAGGATATGTAATCCTCTCTCGATGGCTATAATGTCCATTTTAGAAGTGAATTTATCTTGGTTTATTCCCACCTTATTCATTGTGTGCTATTGTTATGAAATCGCTGTAATTTTGAAATATTGACTCCATCAAGCCTACCGGTTTTACCTTTGAAGAGGAGCCAAGAAAAGGCTTTATACAATAAAGAGGAACAACTCGCCAGTTTCTTCTGACTATGAGCTCCTTATCTTTTAATGTACGCGTGGGAGTTCATCTTATTATGACTGAGCACGTACATTCAGTCTTTATACAGCTCACTCACTTACATATATACACACACACACACATTCTAAAACATTTTTAATGCTTGACAAGTTTATACTCAACTCATCACAGACTTGACAGCAGCAGCCCCACGAACTAACTTAAAGAACTACTGAAGAAATACTACTACTACTACTTTAACACTGTCTGTCTAGAGTCTATAGAATGCTTTTGTACAAGGAGATTTCCATTTAATTATATAAATATGCTAATGTAATGGTTTTTAATTGTGTTTTTAACAGGTAAGATGACCCTCTCGAAGAGAAATTATTCCTTACACAGATCATTACGAATAACATTCCATCTCCAAATTTAGAAGGTAAAAGTCATTATGCACATTCGACATTACACATTGGTAGCAGCCCTTAAACCCAAACTTCATTGGGCGAGGAGCCATTCCGATATTCCATGAATTGTCGAAGAGCATCATCATCATATATATAAATTAATGCGAAGAGATCGTTCAAAGCTTTTAACTGCCTATACTCACAATCAAGTTCATCCTTTTATTGTATCTGAACTTTGCACATTTCAGTTCTTAAAACCTTCCAAAACTAGTCTCTCTAGCTGGAAGATAACGAATGTTAGCTAACGCGCCGTCGAATTCTTGTGAATTCCTGTATTTTATTGTTCTCATCCAATCCGCTCATCTTCTCTTCTCCCTGGATGGTCTTTTATATCATCGTGAAAACCATGGCAGGAGCATTTTAGAACAGAAAAGGATAACTTCGTTATTGAGATTTAAAGGCATTACCCAGAATGAGTATGGGGCATATAGATGAGTGTTTCTTCAAGGTGGACGTATTGCCTTTTCTTCTGCTGCTGGTCTTCTGTTCAATGAAAATCGAAGGTTAGTATTAAGGGTTCAGGCGCGCACTCATCTTCAGAGATTCGTGTTTATCAAAGTAATCAAAGGCAAGAATATTGAGGTAGACTCACAAGAGAGCACTTGAAAGGCAACGAAAAGATAATACGATACGAACACGTTCGTAAAGAATAATGATAATTGCTCTCCCGAAGTAGTTTCTGATTGAAGTTCCTCGTTGACCTTTTCTTTTAACGACGGGACAGAATGAGAATAAAGATAAGGATTTATTGTTATGATTGGTCATTGTCATTTTGCTGAAATGAGTCAGGTGACAATTTGTGAGTTTTCTTGTCTGGCATTTGTTTCATTGACGAGACAACCGCACTCCCAGCACCAGTGTAGATCTTTGAAATGTTAAAACAATACGAGCAGATCTCTCATCTAGTGTATACGATCAAATGTATGTCCCAATTCAATGCGTAACTCCGAACACACATCCCTATACACTTTTCAAGAATTTAATGGCTTTCGTGCCCTTTATTAGTTAATGCTGAAATCTACGCTCTGCCTCTCAATTTACAGCTCATAATGTATTATTCCAACTTCCAAGATAATTCTGCCCATGAAATGTGGACACACATAGTAGACTGTAGCAATTGCTGCAGAGTATTTTTTCCATCGTGCTATCGTGTAGTACAACTTGGAAGCGAAACGAGAAGAAGAGTGGTAGCGGGGCTTCAACTGGTTACAGAGAAGTTGGTTAAGAAAAAAGGAGGCAGATGATATGACGAGTAGCTGCATGACACGACTTCACGCACACACATACTTAAAAACTTCGAAATAGATAATAAACAGAAGAACCCGTGAAAAAGTTCGAGGTGGAGGTGAAACGAAGAAAGTTGGTGGAGTTGGTTCGAATAAAGAGTTAAAAGGTTGTAAATATCATTGCGTTGCGTTAGGTATTCTTGCTCAAGCAGCAGCTCTCTAGTAAGTTTGTGTGAAGAGAAAAACTCAAAAAGCTCGTCATGAGTTTTGCAGTAGAGAAGGCGGATAGGAAGGTTTAGACTAGTAGTAAATTGTAATTTACGATTGAACTCTTCAGTCCGAAGTGTGTTGTTCGTGCTCTCTCTAAACATTCTGTTCGAGTCATTACGACTAATCTTACAGTTTTACTACTTACAAATTTTAAATTTTGAGAAAAATCTTACAATCCTATTCGCAAGATATGAGCATATAATATAAAGAGAGCCTGACGGCATTAAATGGCGAGTTTTATTGCATGAAATTACATGATTTTCAAGTACAAATGAAATTGGGGTTTAAAGCTGTTGTAAGCTCCACTAGGATTACAGATTCTGTGTTTGCGTAAAAATCATAAAATATCTAATAATATATTGATTGTGGGATCGTGCAGGAATAAATAAACCCAGTCAGTATTTCACCTAATGTTGTGCAAACCAGTAGAATGGAATTTCAAAGACCGGGATTTAATCACATATGCCATTAATCCAGCAATTCAAAATGGTAAACATTATTAGAAAGAAGTGTAATCAGTTGGAGAGAGTGAGCTTCTATATATTTTATATATGCACTGTATACAAATCCATCGCAAGCTGATTTTGAAATGGGTTGGTATATTAATCATCAGAGCGAGAGTATGGAAACGAACTACTACTACTACACCAATCCACTTATTCTGCCTGACTCTGCTGCGTCTTTCTCATTTTGAGCCAATGTTTTCCTCTCTGCCGTCATTCATCAAGTTCTGACGGACTTGTGAGAGCGAGAGAGGCTACCAGAACTACAGCAGCACTATCAGATCATCTTTGGTCTCGAATGTGTAACTGGTTTTTCTTCAGCTATGAAAAACTTCCTTATCCCTTTACATGAATAGTGTGTTCGTGTAGTACACGGGCAAAATAAGATTTGCTGGAATGCGAGAGCAGTATATATATATATATATATATACATATATATGTAAGTTGGTGGTAGTAGATGCAGACTGGGTGGGTAGTAGTAGCAGTAGTAGTAGCCACGTGTATGCATTTATTTAGTTCACTTCCTCTCCATTCATTTGAAGGAAGAAGGAAGGCTGTGTTGGAAAGGGAAAGTCAGAGAAACTGACCGGAATCGCCAGCTGGAGAGCCACTCTTATCGCTCTCCTCTCCTTCTTCTTCCTCAGAGTCTGTGTGTGTGTGTGTGTACAAAGGTTTATCCGATTTTTCTTCTCTGTTAGTTTACTCAATCTCTCTAACTAAAAGTCTCTCATGGCACTCGAGAAGAAGACTCTATGGCAGAACTGTGTGTGTAGTTGTCCGACATTCGTCCTACTCTCTTATTATCTTCTTTGTGTCTTGTGTTTTTTCTGCTGCTTTCACATCTCTCATGTAGCAGCATTAGGCAAGCAGCGAGTGGAGGAGCTAGTAGAGGTCTGGATGGACTCGGTTACTCCAGAATAGTTTGGACTGAATGACTGACAATCCAGTTAGTTTTATCCGAATTCCCCAAGTCCCCAGTTGTGAAAGTGAGTCGAGTCGAAACTTCACTTGAGGGCTTGTCTTTTTACCCAACGAACGGATGGGTCGTAGACAGAGAGAAACCTTTTCTGTACTACCAAAGCTTTCTCCGTACATTATTCTTTCCCTTAATTCCATATGCTACATTGTCATATTGGAAAGTACATTACTCAGCCACCACAGAGCACCACTACTACTGACTGAATACATCGTGTGACTCATTTCGTCATTAAAGCCCCTTACGGCCATTTCAGTCTGACCAGATGCGGCTCTTCCTTTACGAAGAGACACAAGAGAAACTAGAGAAGAAATAGAAGAAGCTGCATTCTCACTCATGAAACACCACAAAGAATGAAGTGACTCCAAGATTTCGATTTAATGAGCCTCTCTTTCTCTCTTTCTTCTTGTTTTTCCTTTTTCTTTGTGTGTATCTCGATGCAAATGCTTCTCCACACATTCCAAACACTTTTGTGGTAAAGCTCTGCTGTTTTATATTGCGATGCTGTTTAAGAGATAGCTCTTAGTATACACACGGGCTTGCTCACACAAATAACATTACGACCCTGTGGGTCCATGTCCAAAGCTGAAGTTTCTCCTTCCATCAAGCTGTTTATTTCTACTTTCCCTAGAGGAAAAAATTTTGGCTAAGCCAGATTCGTCTCCCTAGTCTTTTCCTTCTTCCAAGTCTAAATCAAATTTCACCCTCCTACTTTTATAAACTTTATTTGTGTCCAGTTAGAAACATTCTTGTTCAAAGGATTCTTCTTTCTTTATACCCAAGTCGAGTGAATTCCATTTCCTCTGTGGCACAGAGGCAATTGTTCAAAGGACACGGTGTCATACTTTCTGTAAAAATTACGAATCAAGAGGGACTTTTATTTGTACGCCATTGAGAAAATGTCGTTATAAAATTAAAAGTATCAGCTCATGCTCTTCACTGTTTCAGACCAAATACTGTCATAAACACTCTTGTCGTTCACACATAACATATAAAATCTTCTCTATCTAAAGAAATCTGGCCGGTAAATTAAACACCCCTAACAAAAAAAGGCAAACGTTGGCTGTAGCGATCTGAGACTTCGATGGCTATTTGTCTTTATACCGAGAGAATCATATAGAATGAGAAATTTTAATTGAGAAACAATGATACCCAGTTAAAGAAAGGAAATGACTCAGAAAAAAGACAAACGGCATGTTTGCTATCTGTTTTTTAAAGAATCTCTTCGAATAGTCGACTTCGTTAATCTTCCATGAAGGTTAATAGATTAGTAGAGGAAAGCTTCAAAGCATTTTCTGTGTTGCGTCTGTTGACATTTACACATTTAACTAGACGAAATCAAATCTCGTCTCAAGTCTGCGACAGTTCCAAGAATCAGAAGAGTGTCACTCAGTTGCTCAGCATACATTCACACAAAGCGAAAACACGTTGTGTAATTTACTTTAAACATGTTTCAACTTCAACCTTTCGAGCAGTGTTAATCGCTCCAGGATTACCGGATTATTGAAATGATCAAGAAATGTGTATGCATGTACGGTATTCCCGACGGAGAGTTTCAACTATAAATAAATTTATATAATAGTCCCAGACTACTATGTATTCTAGCGTACACACATTAAATAATGCAACTCATGAGGTAGTATATATCGCAGGAGCAGTGTTAAGGAGGCGAGAGATGTTGAGATTAGTTGAGGGGCCGGTTAAAGAAAATAACTGTTTTCTGACACGTCATCGTCATCCGTTCTTTCTTATCTGGTTTATATATGTATATGTGCATGTGTGTGTGTGTCTTGGAGAGAGTTAAAATATTCAAAATGTGTAATCGCACACGAAACCGTAAACTTTTCGTCTTGTAATAAAGCACATGGGTTAAAGCTTCTTATATGGCTCCTCACACACACACAAGGGCTTTGAATTCTACAGGGAGAGAAGTAGATGTGATGGGTGTTAGTAGAATGGTGAATGGTGTGTATGTGTATGTTAGCAGTATCCATCATTCCACTTTAAAACTTACCTTCTTTCCTGTTTTACTCATGAGGATTCACATGGAGAATTTACTTAACACACAAACAACCTCAATGGATGCTACACACACATTTCCCAGCAAGAGTGACTGGAATGCTTTTTGTCTCTTTTTAGCTCAAGCTCGTAACTCTTCTTGAAAGATTTCTTGATGGTAAAAACAGGAGACATAAAATCAAGATTTGTCTTCAGATTTACTTCTGCTTCCTTTACCTACACACACGAACTACTGCACACACGTTAAGAAAAGAACTTCATTTCTTACGGAATAATACGAATAAGTGGGTATAACTCCAGAGAGAAAATGTGTTAAAGTTCTTTCCCATGCTTCTTTTTCAATCTTACGATTATAACCTACAAACTCTTACGCTTGGGTGTCGGTGGTGGTGGTTGGATTTCGATGAAAATTTTACTTGAACCTACCACATTCATCTATACATAATATCTATATAGTATATATATAGATACTCATATGCTTCATTGGCATTTCTGATACTTGTTCCCTTTCTACGTCTGTACAAACAGGAATTCTTTAGAATAATAACTCTCTATAGGGAAATAACAAAGGCACACAAAGGCTTATATATTCCTTTCCAACGATAGTATTAGCGTAGGTGATGGCGGTAGCGATGCATTCTAGTTTTACACCCGCAGTAAATTTTTACGTTACACACAGAGAAAGAAGAAAGAGAGAGTGGCTAGCCCACGCGTGTAGTGAAAGCACAGACACAACTGTGCCTACGAGTACTCTAGGTAGACTTGTCTTGTATGATCTTTTCCATTTTACCAGTCGCTTACTTGTCCACTACGCAGCAATTCGTAGGCTGTTTTAGGTCAATATTAAATACGTATTTGTATATAGTCTGCTGTGAGTGTAGAGTCCAACTTTTATATCCCAACACAATTGTATACATGTATATATAAGGAATCGTTGGTGGAGGATATAGTAGTTAGTGGTTGTTACAGCCGTCTTTTACTTTTACTCAACTTTTTGGTGCAATCGCAGTGTCCATATTGTATACCATGGGCAATAAAGGGACTCTCAACAGAAGAAGAAGTAATCCAAGTACCCTGTAGCATCTGCAGTTAAACTTGGAACACACACACACGAATGTTGTGCAAGCGTGATCGTTTCAGCTTTCATATAAATATCTGTTTTTGGCCTTGTTAATTGCATGATGTCAAACACACCGTTTGCTTGTTCGAAGAAATTAGTTCGAAGTTTGATTCAAAATATAACACAATTTAAAATAATAATCTTATTCATGGAAAGCTTATCATCAAGTTCATTTAGATGAAAATGAGGTGGATGGGTATTTTGTATGAAGAAGACGCGTGGTATGTGTTGAAAAGTAAACGAAAAATATAATTTCAGCTCGACCTTATATAACTTTAAGGGGAGATTGATGATGGTAGTTAAACAAATAGCGAGGACTGGGTAGTTTGTGGTTTAAATAGTTGGTTAGTGCTCTATATACAGTTGGTTAGTATCTTCGGTGCATGTGTAAAATTGTCCCTGTGTTGGTGTCCTTTGAGCACGGCATGACATGCCATTGTACTTACAGATAATATGACACGATTCTTAAATACGACGAGGCAAGTGTTAAGTGTAGAATTGCATGCCATACGACGGGAAGTCATGTTGACCAGTAAACTTGGAAATTTACTGTGTATTATTCTCCCGTCTTATTTGGAGTGTAGAATCGACTGCAAATGTACTTTCCTACTTTCATGTGTCATGTGAGAATTTATCCGTCGTGTGTGAATACGATCGTTGTGTTTCATTGTGTATGTGTGTGTTTCGTCTTGAAATAGCTGCGATATGTTTCTCGAAATGCTGAGTGATCTTTATGCATACGCTTAAAAGTATAAAAGAGGTTTACAAAAGGTAGCAGTTTTGAAAGTGCAAGTAAGTGCTGAGCTAGTCACTTGCAGTCTTTGTGTATTTCTGTGTGTTAGTGATTGTACGGATGGATGGTGGAGTTTTGTGTATACACAGAGTAATGGCAGCTAGACATATATGTACATATAATATATATACGTATGCATATACACATAGGGTGGTTATGTCATTTCGTCCTTTAGTTATTGTGTGTGTGAGTGTAAAGTTGGGTTGCGTGGGGAAAGGTAAAAGTAAAACAAAGTTTTTTACTCAGAGTGTCCCTGCCTAGTTAGTAGCTGCACGGCATGAAAAAAGGGAGGCTGACACGACAACGACAGGAAGGAAGTTTGAGACATTTACTGGGATTGTGGAGAATGTTATGGCAAAGGCGATGGTTTTATTCCAATGCTACCAACTTCTCACTACCCTTCAATGGCGTTAAGAAGGTAGTCAGGCTATTCAAACCATCGCCTTTCTTTGACTTGCTCTTATTCACTTATCCCATGCGGGTTGAAACCTTGTAAGTGGCAAAAAGGGTCTTATACGAAGACTTGTGAACGAATAATGGATAGGAAGGCGACAGATTTGTTAGATAAATTGGTGAAGAATACTATATTCCTGCGTTTCCAAAATATTTCTCGTTATTCTTTCAGTATTCTGCGTTCATTCCTTGTACACCATACATAAATAGCACCAAAGGCTTTCATGGAAAAATAGCTTTATGCCAAATACAATGAGAAAGTTTATGCGGAAACGATAAGCTCACAAAATATCATGCGGATTCAGTACGTAGTACTGAATATTTATGCTATAAATATCACAGTAACTCATCAATATATATTACAGTCGTGCAGTAGAACGCTTAAGTGTATTTGTGCAGTTTTTTTTGAAAAATCAGATACAGCTTTCATCTCTATAATTTACGAATTGAGAGACAATAAGCTTGGATATCTTGCATAGCCGCAAAAAACTAAAACCAATACAAAATAAGTTTGGGTTTAGACGCAAACTTACTTTCTATCGGTTATTATTCAAACTTGCTTATATTTAGATATTCGTAAGTTTAAATAGAAATTCGCATTCTCAGTGAAAGTAAGAAAGTAGAGCAAGTGACCTGGTGTGCTCTGATTGACTCGGTGCAATCCGCTTTATTCAACCTAGAGTAGCATAATATGCATACCTATTTCCTTTAAAAAGAAATACCCGGAGGAACATTTAGGGAAATTTCCCTCGGACCCAAACTGAATTCTATTGAAGAGTGCAGAGGTTTATGGGAGAATTCTATTATCTCTCTGTTTCTCTCTCGACGAATCAGCCTTAAAACGTTAGTACACACACATACACATACACGCAGTACTGTGTGGCAGTACATTCTCAGAATGAAAGTACAGAATGAAAGTAGAGAGAGCAAGGGCAGCTCCAACTCTCTCTTTACTGTTCACTCAGCACAACAACCGCTATTTGTTTAGAACTGAGTCTTTGTAAATAGGGCAATTCCAATGCAAACACCCATGTCATTTCCTCTAACCCTTCGTCTTCTTCGTCTGCCAGTTCTCAAATGAAAGTCATAGTCAAACAGTCAAACAGCTTTGCTATAAGGGCCATCCACACACACACACACACACCCAATTCCTTCATCTGAGTGCACACTTTTTAGAATATAAGTGAAAGTCATGTCCAATGTCTTTATGCATATCACATATTGTTCTCCACACAGATACTACACGTGCGTGTAAAGTCTGGTGTATGCCAATGTGAGTCCCTCCCAATTATATCCATACTTCTACCTAGTGCATAGCTCGTCTGCATAAAGAATCTACTATGATTCACCTTTACCTATTCCACCTATCATCAACCTACCGTAGACATTTCAGGGTTGACTTACTTTCTCCTGTGACTCATGCCTAACGATTGAACGGGTACTTTTCCTTCGTTTCTATCGTTTGTGGCTCGTCTCTGCAAATCCACCACCGCACTGCCAGCCAAGACTAACTACGTCTGTCCCAATTTATTTCGTCGATGCTCCATTCCAGGTCTCAACGAACGAAGAGTCTGCATTTATATAAATGCACACACGTACTTGTGAGTTTATTTGTAGGAAGTAGGTAGGCTGCTAGGATTAGAATATTATTCTGTATGGATGTGTGTAAGCATAAACTTGTAATACGTACAAGGCTGGAAGCTATAGTTGTATTACTACCGCTGGTGATGGTAATGGTGACGGTGGTGGTGGTGGTGGTGTGGTGAAAGAACAGAACTTTGTTTGAGAAGGAAAACAATTTTAACTTTTCTTACTTGCATTCTCTTTGAAGAGTGTGCAAACTATTCATCCTTTGTTATTAAGTGTACAAAATTTAATTCCGCATTTCTGCTAAGCCTCTCTTTTCTCTCGGTGGAAGGATAGGCTTTAGTAGAGAAGGAAAATGGAAAGCCATGGAAGTGGGAGAAAGTCTGGAGGTCTGTTGAATTGAAGTGGTTTACGAATGTTATATTACCGTGAGATCTACAAACTTTGTGCAACTTCTTTTACACTTGCGACTACTACACTGAAGTCCTGTCTACGATTGCTATTGACTGCAGACGTCTCTTCTACGAAAAGGCATTTATGTTGCCACCCTCTATACCATGAGAGAGTCCATAGGCCAACTCTCTTCTAGATGATGATGATGATGATGATGATGATGGTCCTTTTCTGAACAGGGAATGAAATGAATAAGAAAAAGGAAGAAGATGTCTTTTCCTTCGTGTTGTACGAAAGGTTTTGGCTTTGGCTCATCAAGTACCTTAAAAAGTAAGGGTTTTGGTCTAAGCATCCATATATGTGTTCCCTCTCTCCTGGAAATAGTTGTGTATAGTAACTTCCCAGTTCTTCTGTTGTAAGTCTTTCTCTGCTCAAGAACGAAAAAGGATAAAGTGGGTAGGCAAGCTATAAAGAAATTCAACGGAGAACCAGGTTTCTTCTTTCAGCTTTATCGATCCTCATTTCATTTCTAAGCTAGTCAGTTCCTTTCAATATTATAGGGACGACGGAATAACTTATAGTACCTTCTCAAAGTTACCACACTACGAGCATCTACGAGCATCTCTACAACAAAACGTAAACTGACTTTCACTTTGTTCTATATTACGAAAATATACGGTGTGTTTGGAGGAGAGAGAGCCTTTAAACAAATCCTAGAAATAAAGTCTTTCTCTTCCTTCATCGGGTTACGTTATACACAATATCTAATCCTTTGTAGAAAGCAAAGCTTCGAAGACAACTGGCACAAGTATTTACATATGCTTATAGATGAACGAAATACGCGTAGATATGTACTTAAAGTCTGTGTAGATCTAAACCCTCTCTCTCTCCTTCACTCTTTCGCTCAAAGCATCTTTGGTTGGACTGAAATCCATTGTCATTGAAATATTCTTCGAACAGTACAAAGGCAAGTCTTCTACTATACTAGTAGGAGTAGACAGCTTCGTTCGTATGGGCTGTAAGATTTCTCATTCATGTCTTTCGCTAAGCGAAACTATGATTCATGTATCACACAAACTTTCTCTTTCGGTCATCCTTCCTACGTTCAGGGAGTCTCAGAGTGTGTTCGCAGGAAACTAAAGATCATTCATATTAAAGTTGTGAGAATACGAGAGTACAATGCTTGTGTAAGTTTGCACAATATACAACAAAAGATTGTTAGCCTATATTGCGTAGTATATGTTGTGATGTAGGCAAGAAGACTGAAAGCAAAGTCTTACGAATGTTTTTGTGAGAAGAAATTCGAGATAAACAGTTTTAGGTTTAGAAGAGCACTCAAAGGTCTTTCCTGGGCATTTGATAGCCAGCCATCGTCGTCCGATTGTATAAGTGAAAGTTCAATCTGCAAGTAAAAATAAGAGGGAAGTTGGGAAGAGAGAATAGTAGATCGAGTAAAGATCGAATTTGCAAATCCATCTACAAATTGTTTGTTTGCTTTCACATATTGGACATGATGGAAGGTTTGTTGGAAGAAGGGTGGTGGAAAAATATCACCCAAGTTAGTTCAGTTTGTGTGTAATGCTTACTTTCTTTTGGGTGAGAGAAGACAAGATGAAGTTTGGCTGGAATGGAAAGAACTACACTTCCTTTACCTCTCTCTCTCTCCTTTACTACTTAAGCTTTATATATTTGTCTATACACAAACTGCCTGGGGATTGGCTTAAGTCTGTCAAGTTTGTCTTTCTTGGGCTTCACAATTTCTATCCTCTAACTTAAACCCATCTACCTTGCAAGAAGTTGAGACGAACGAACGAACATGAGTCTAAATCTAAAATAGGAAAGAGTTTATCTGGAATAAATAGAGTAAACTTGCGTTAGGTTTGCATGCCCTTCAGGTTGAAGAAACGGAAGGAAGAGAGGCTACCTTAACATTCACATGCATTGAATTCGGCTATATACCTTCTATATATAGAAGATTGCTCCTCGTTTTATAACTATACTAGTCTAAGGCTCCTTCAACACATTTGGTTAGTTTGTTCAAGCAGAATGATTCGAAGAAGGTGGAAAGGAAGAACGAATACAAGAAGTCTGTTCGTTCGTTCCTACCTAGAGGGTAAAAGTAATCCTACTAGATCCTCGTAATTCTGCATTGTGCTTTCTACAGTCATACGAAAACTCTGTTGAAAACTCCTAGCTGAGCTGGTTTGCATCCTTTTCATAATATATTTCACTGCGTCAGCAACATTTTAAAATTCGTGTGCCATGAGGAGAGAAGCTTCTGTGTAAATAAATATGGTAAATGGGTGTACGTCGAAGAAAGCCTATACGAAAATACATAAAAGTAAATTGGTAGTGGCGTACTTTTGAAAGGTACCTACTCCCGTTTCTTCAATTCTTTTCTACACTCAGTCAGCTCTTAATTGCTTTTGACTCTCTCTCTCTCTATGAATAGAAAATACACAAAGACACACACAAACAATTTTTGTATATTACAACTGACAATGAGTTCAGAGAAGATTTAAAGCAAACAAATGACAACATTTTATCTATCACCTGCACACAGGTAATCAAAGAAAACAGACCAAGGAAAAAGTATTAATCTCCGTGCTGTTATGATAGTTTTACTAATGCTCTTGAAGTTCATTAATTACTATCTAGAGTTAGCAACTTGTCTCAGAAAAGTAACCAATCTGCTGAGGGTATAAGTGCGCATTGACTACTCCTGAGACCCAGTCTCTCATACAAGGTCTTCATGTCTCATGCAAGCGAAACTACCCGCACGGAGAGTTAACACAACTCCCATTACTTGAACGAGGTTCATCCACACATTGTATATGTGCCTACAAGATATCGAATCAATCGAAGCTAGCAGTCATTTATGCTGGATAAAAAATGCCTCAAAGAAGTTTCTAGCCTCATGTGGCAGTGGAACAGAACCTCCGAATTCGTGTCAAATTAGCCGGCCGGGAGAGCAAAATAATTTTGCGTGCATGAACACAGAAGCACCCTTCACTAATCGCATGCAGGAGTAAAAGTTTTTATTAAATGTAAAGTACACATGTTAGGTGCAAAAAATATAGATTCTTCTGAAGTAAGTGTATTCGTCTACGCGAAGGCAAGCAAAATAGAGGTTTGGACAAAAGTGTGTTTTTCTAATTCATTCAAAATCCTTTTGCAACATGAGTTGAACTTTTAAAAGGGGAATGGAAAGCATAACAATACACTATATATGTTCGTACATTCAAACAAGACTTTTATGCGTAATCGCTTCGTGTACATTAGGAGTAACGTAAGATTTTTGGATTTTAGTGGTTAGTAGGGAATAAGAAAGAGAAAACACACAGCTGTCAAACTTATCCTGTCCGTTTTAATAATCTGCAAGAACACGATCTCATTTTCAGCCTTATTCCTTATACAATTCCTAGAAAAAGGTCTTGGCGATGAAATATATGTATAAATCTGTCTAGTGTCTCTACAGACTTGCTAGCGTGTGTATAAGTAAGAAGACATTTCTTTTGAACAACCTTTCCCTTGAACAGTGGCAACGGGGACGTGTGAAATCCCATAGTTATGTTCGGATAGCATTTCATTGTAATACTGGCAGTTTCATACCGTGTGTCAGTTGATCGATTGGTAGTGATCGATGTCTTGTTCATAAGATTTTCTTTCACAGTGTGATTTACGAGCTGTTGTGGATACTTTTTCACTGTCTCCTTTCCTTGCCCATTTTCATGTTCCGGGTTTACAAAAAGTGAGATCCTCTGAAAAGAACTGGCTAGGAGCATTCATATAGAGAAAGAACTATCAGTGTAGACTTTCACTTTCTTTCATCGTATTATTTTTCCCTTAAATTCTCTTGTAGTTTTTTGTATGAAGCTTTGTACATTTTCTGGATGCTCCTCTTATACACCACTTTTCTGTTCGAGTGATATCATGCAACGTATACGAGTGAACAGAGCTTCTTTTTTACAAAAAATTCTTATTGCGTAACATTAGAAGATTTGGAGAACTAACCATCCACTACTATTGGCATCTTGCACTTAAAGTACATTTCGAAATCTGCTGGACTGCACTCTCTACTTGTCATTTAATGCTACAATTTATTATTGACTACATATAAATTCATGCAGCTTCGTTTGATTTTATATGGTGTATTACTTTCACTACTGTTTTCAATAGCATATTTGTTCCTTATAAGTTCACAAAACTCTATAGTAGCATTTGAAAGTGGTAAAAAACATCATAGGCATTTTAACTGAACGAATATTCTTTTACCAGATTCCGTTGGAAAATTAAACTGCCAGTTTGTCTCCTCCAATTGTGCTTATTTGTCCCCTTTCTAACGAAATTAAAATATCGCACCAGTCTTTTCAAAATCTTATCAAACTCAATCCGTTAAAAGCATACATTCATATCACCAGTTTCACTAGCAAATACTAACTAAAAAAGAACTGCAAAATGTTAAAAGATAAACCAAGTGACCTCTTTAGAGCTGGATAATGATAGAATCGAAGTCTTGGGCACACAGTTTGTCTAAAATATCAAAATGAAGGAATAATGAAGGAATTTTACTGACAAACTTGATAGGAGCAGTTTACATTAGTTTCAACACGGTATACTCTGAATGCTTGTCAACGTACTTTTTATATTCCACCGTTCGCATTTGTTGCATGATAGTGTGATAGTTTATCCATCAGTTTGAGGAAACTATACCTACTACCTACATGATTGTAGTCCTTGATAGTTCCAATTTATTTTATTCCAGACTACACATGGTGGTCAAAAATCGGACAATCAAAGCGAGCACTGACCAATTGAAGCAAATATTAAATAAGCTCAATGTACTTAAATGTATAGCATCATTACAAACACAGTGATCGATCCACAAGCAAGAAACAAGGTGTAAAAAGAAGAGAGCAGTAGCGAGGAAGTGAATCTACCATTTATTTTAGCAATAAAATGAGTGGCGGAAAATCACCAAACTTGCAACATACACGAATGCCTTTTTCCTTATGGTATGGTTGTTGAGTGTACACACAGTACACACTGTACTGACTGTACATCAATTTTAGTGAAATACTTTGGAAGGAAAGAGTGCAAATGGAATGATAAAGTCCTAAAAATCTCATGCACGCAAAACACTCATTTTCATGAATAGATTTTATTTCTGAGTTTATATTAGTCTTTAAAGTTGAGAAAGCAGAACCCGCACTACATTAAAGCATCGTAAGTAAATCAAATGCAGCCAAACACTTCTAATTTGTCGTAATGCTCAACAGTGATATCAACACCACGTTGTTGATACTATTTTCATAAAAAAGATAACCTTCCCTACTAGCATGAAACATTGGTCCGGAGATGTAGAATTTGCACACATACTGCACTCACATATTTATGACGATGGTGTTATAATGGATACATAATGGACGAAATAAGAACATACAACATAATGTGTGATGATAATACGTTCACCTCTCTGTAAATTTTGCTTCTTTCATTCTGATAACTAATACTAATAATAATATATAATAACTTCACTGAGGTCGTGCACGAGCTACTTCTTTCTCCCACATTCTCGTGTAGTGTCTTCACATTTACTTCGAAATTATGAAAACGCTTCTCGTAATCTAAATGGGCTTTAAATTGGATAGGATAGCTTCTTTTAATTCAACCTCTAAAAATATTTCGGAGCCTGATCACCTCACGCACGACTGCGGGCGGTAGATATATGTACGACGACGGTGTGTATCACTTGTAGATATTGACATATTAAATAAAAGGTACGTAGACCAACGAGTCTAGGATCAAGGGGTAAAGGAACAAGGGGTAACGGAATAAGAGGTATGGAATAGGGGGTACATGGAATAAGAGGTCATGGAATTAGGGGTAGGCGGAATAAGGGGTACTTGGAATTGAACGAACCCGGAACAGGGGGTATTTCATGCAATTTGAATGCAATGCACAGATTCATCACTTACTTCAGTTTTGAAAATCAAACTTCAATACCAAGTGCACATCTGATATAGCAATTATTATTATGTATTTAAATTTTTCAATTGATGTGCTAAATATTTAATTTAAAAGTTTTTTTTACTTGAATAAAAACCTAAACTTAATATTTTTGCATGAAAAACAAAAACAGAGATAATTGCTGTAGTCAAATTATGCGTACATTTTTAATGTTGAATCTTCGTGTACATTATTAAAGCCAATTTAATGACATGAGTTCCTGTAGGTAGACTATTTCATGTAGTACCCTTTAAGATAAACCAGACAGATTTAAAATCAATTGTAAGGCTCCGATTGCCGATTGGCAATCAGTAATCAGCATAAAATTTTGCACTCAAAACGTGGAATAAATGCAGTCCCATGCACTTAAACAAAATCGCACGAAATACCCCTTGTTCCGTGTACCTCTTATTCCTAGTACCTCTCGATCCGTGTACCCCTTATTCCATTACCTCTTATTCCATGTACCCCTTATTCCATACC
>Ga0194135_10000687_pt1 | contig 19983 bp, 18 predicted proteins | sample LitLau_LLRF_2013_FD_134024 | JGI IMG/M metagenome (GOLD analysis project Ga0194135, IMG submission 134024) | Freshwater sediment microbial communities in response to fracking from North America - Little Laurel Run_MetaG_LLRF_2013 (version 2) | ecosystem: Environmental > Aquatic > Freshwater >...
AACATGTCGTGCCTCAGAGTGTCGATTCTTTCCGCGGTTCAATAGAAACGTTAAGGATGAAAACTCTACTAAGCACATTGGGATTCATTTCACTCTTAAATTGTACAAAATGTGGCTGTGTAGCATTTCCTTGCGTTCGATTCAATATATACGGTTAATGAAAGGGAAGAAACGATTAGAAATTTCCGTAATTTTAAATTCTTCTGCAAATTAAATTCAAAGTAATCCGTCTGTTGGATATTAAAATTTAAAAGCAGGCTCCACATTCTTTTTCAAATAATTCTAATGAGCTCCAATCCTCTGCGCCTGTATATAATGTGAATGTCAAATAGTAGTGAAAGTTGATTTTATAAACTGTTCAGTTTTGGGTGAATCCAGTTGAGTCGAGGGGTGGTTCCTGCCCTGCGCCCCGAATCCTTCCTCTGTGAGACGTTATAAGTGTACTTGGGGGTAGGACGAGCGTAGTGTGCACTGTGCAGCTGCCTTTAAAGCGAGTGGCCGTCGTAGTCGTAGCTCCTTGATCGTTTCCTTCCGAGGAGCTGCTTGGTGGGACCTTGGGAAAAAGAAGCCATGCTTTACAGGATGCAGGAGCAGAAAAAAAAGACATCCTTCTCTCCATCAGGATCCAAGTGGTAGACGGTCGGTCGGTCGGTCGGTTCGAGGGGAAGTTACTTTGGATTTCCATCTGTCCCCGCTTTTATAAGACAGCGCAGCATTTTAAGACGAAGGGGTTGAATTGAATCGGAGTTGAAAAAATACAAACTTTACTACTATAATCATCCCGACGAGGACGAATCCTTCTGCTCATGGTTCCGTATCAGAGAGTCTTTTAGTCTCCTCCAGCTGCCCAATCATTCTTCTCAATGAACCACAAACTTCTGATTTGCATGGATTAGCAAAAGGAGAGACAAGAGAGGATGAAGTGTCGGGGAGGAGGAGATTACTTCAAAAGAGGACGCGACGCACTCTCTCTCTCTCTTGATAATGAGAATGACTGATGTGATGAGGATGACGCTGCCCGTCCTAACCCAACCCGTGGTTAGGTTTAAGAAGAATCGGAAGGACTTGAGATTAATTTGGCTCTTCATTCTGATAGGAAACTCGATAAGCTTTACCTGATTAAAAGGGTAAAGAATTACTGCTAAAAGCCGTGAGGAATATCTCAATCTCCCACAATAAACAAGCCCCCAGGAAGAGAGACGCAGACGGACGGGGTAGGAAAGCAAGTTAGAGCACATGGGAACTCTAAAGAATGAATGACAACATCCACGCATACCCATTACACTACAGAAATGACCTGTGGGAGTCGAACGGGTTAATGCCACCAAGCATTCGGCGAGGGACACGCGACCGTCGTCGACCTGAGGCACACACCGACGGCAGTCCACCAGCGTGGGGCGACTGACCAAGTTCCTGCGAATGTGGGCATCTGGCCCCGTACGCCTGCGCCTGAAATGAATGCGCAAGGATCCATGACTGATCATTCCCAGTTCATAATCTAATCCTGAAATGTATGTGGGGATATGAGAAATCCGGGGTAGGGAAAAGATTATTTCAAGAATCCTGATCCACGAACCACGATAAAGGAGATGAGATGATGGGAGCTGAATTAAACCTTATTAATGTGATCCCGAGAGATCATGTTGGAGGTACTTTTTAGTCTGGGAACTGGGATTTGGGAAGCCAAGAAGTGACTTGGCGGTCGTGGTAGAAAATGAACGGAAGAAGGAGCATCAGGAGGAAGGAGCCGAAGAATACCAACAGGTAAGAATTGGGAGCCCTCCGCCAGGAAAACCAGGTAACCCAACCGTGGCAGAGACGAACCAAAGCCAAGTTAACGTTTTCCATTTTGAGAAGCTGAAGAGAAGGAAGCAGCAAGAAGCAACTGGTCCTCATAAATTTCCGAAACGGCGTAGACCGTAGACCGTAGAGAGGTTTCCCTAGTCCACCTCCGGAGTCAACTAATAAGCAAAAAGGGAGGAGAAGGGATCCACAGGTAAGAAAAGGGTCCACGCAACAATGCTTCTGTTTCATCCCTTCTTCGGAGTCTGGGGGATGAACCCCTTTTCCCTTCATCTTTTGTCCGGATAATCATCATTTCATTATGGAGAAAATACTCCTGAGAAGATGATGACCTTCGTAGGTAGACTGAATGAACTATGAGTAATGAGAGGAGGATCCATTGAAATTCAATTTAAAACAAAAGATTCCCAACAGAGATTAAAATGGAGAAGAAATCTCGGAATTCCTCCCCTGTTCATTTGTAAAAGTTACCTTTGCCAAAGAATGAAACCAAAATGGGGGCTCAATTCAGATGCAGATGAAGATTAAAAGACAATGAAAATGATGATCCTCATTCCTCATCCATTTTATCAATCTTTCTTTCCACCTTATTTATTTCTCCCTCTCCTACTTTTCATCCCCATCATCCCTTCAATCAACCCACCATACCTGTACCTGACTGCTATGATTTTGATTTATTTACCAATACAAACTTTACATATTAATAATGATTTTTATGGTTACAGCAAATATTGGCAAGTTACATTAGATTTTAATTCCGACTGACCATATTCCTTTCTTAATGTGTTTTAAATGAGTAAGACACACCATTAGACGTGATGAGGCGTCGTGGACGCCTATTTTACAACAATCCATCCAACTTACCTCCTCTTTACCCAGTCACACACCGCGCATGTCTAATTTACAACATTCAAACTCCGACATCCGTCCCTGAGAACATTCCTCGTTTCACTAATTAAATCCGTGTGTGTGGGTCTGCGTCGATTGATGATGGTAACAAAGTAACAACTCCTGCCTAAACCCAAGCCCTGCCCTCTCTCTCTGTCTTGATAATGTGGGCCCCTTCAAGGAATTGAGACTCCGCAACAATTGAAACTTTTTAAGTGGAGCCAAAAGGTGTTGAAAGGAAGGCGCACTCAAAAGTTTCTCAGCTCGGTTATGGCTCTCTCTGAATGACTAACTTCATATCCTGTGGAGCTTATTTGGGCTTTTTAAAGTCATCCGTCACCAAGTACCGAAGTCTCCTGTGTCCTGATTGGTGGACGCGGGCTCCCCTTAAGATGCCCGACTCCTTGAGTTGACACTCAAATAACTATTGTCTCACATTCTTCAAAAGGTAAACCGTTTAATTTAACAGAAACGGAAATCTTTGACACTTTTCACGTCCAACTGACAGTACCTCATCAAGGAGACCCGGGCCCAAGACCCCAACCCCAACAGACAAGTGAATGACGCTACGCTTTTCCGCTTTTTTTTTACCTTTCCCAAAACTGACCAAACTCACACTTGTTTAATTTTCAAGAACCCTTAACTTTACAACGTCATGGTCATCATCGCCCTCGATTATTGTGGTAATAAACTTTACGAGAGGATGATTAGTATTGTTATTGTTTGGATTTTTAACAAATCTAAAATGTACAAGGCTTCTCCCTCCGACTCGTGTGGAGAACGCGGTTTTGATTGCCTTGGAACGCAATTTTATGATGCACTTTGGACATGCGCATTATTTACACACTCTCCTAATTCTAGAGTAGAAATTAAATAGCACACTTTAACAACGTCCCTACAAAAGACTCCCCTTTCCCCTCCCCACCCATCTTTCTAAGGAGGAAGAGCCCTTTTTCTCCTGTACCAGCGCTCAACATATTACAACATTCTCTTTGCACTCTACACGTACCATTCCTTGACGCCACTACCAGTGCTGCTCTTGTTAAATCTCCCGCCGCCACCTCCTCCGCTCGGACCTCGAGCTCCAGCTCCGCCATAGTCAATGATGTTGCTCTCCATCTTGAAGAGAGCCTCATCCCTCCGCTTGCACATGAAAAATATAATGAGAATACTAACAACAATGATCATGAGAAGGGCGATGATGATGATAATGATGAGGGTAGAGTCACTCGCTTCCGCTACAAAGCTGTTCTTGTTGTCATTGGACTTTGGAGTTGACTTTTGCGTAGGATTCGTGGTCTCCGGCCAATCAAAGATGCGATAGTTGGTGGGGACAGGGGACCATGAAGGCGTTGTATGTTTAAATGCAGGCGGTCTCTTCTCTGGCGTGACTACAACTATAGAGGGCGTTGGTTTCTGCGTCCCTTCGGTATAGTCTGACCAATCATTGGTCTTTTGTGGGGTTGTGATAACTGCTGGTTTGTCAGGGAGTGGGCGGAGCTTGGTGGTTGTCGAAGGATCATATTGTGAAGAGGTGTCATGATGACCGTAACCAATTGTAGACGTATTCGAGTACGAAGAAATAATTCCTGGAGTGACTACGATAGGGTTATAGTAGCCAGGGGTGTTGCTGGAGATGATATTGTCACTAGTCGTTGTGAGCCAGGTATTGAGTCCTGGTCCGTCGCCGGAAGAGCTAACGCAATCCTCATCATCACAAGGGATGCTCGGTTTGAACGTGGAATAATTTGGAATGTAAATCGGCGTGATCAACTCGTCACCTCCACCTGAGGTAGGGACACAATCATCTTCATCGATGGGACACGTGATAATACCAGAAGAGATCAAGTCATCCGAAGACTTTTCAATTGGCTGATGCGAGGATGCTGGAGCCTGTTCAAGCATAAAATCAATGATTTCACAAACCGGAAAATCGCAAGCTCAAAATGAGCGTGTGAACTTGTAAGTTGTGCGGTTAGTTTTCCTTACCTTCATCATGAGATCAATGTAGTTATAACTAAAGGGATTCCCAATTAATTGTATCTGAGAGTTTGAATGCTCATACAATTGGAGTAGATTTACTTTATTGATTATTATACCAGACATGGAACCCTTGAAAGGAGGGGCAAAGGAAGAAAAGGACTATAGTGATTAATCTCCTCCATTAATTTTTTGCAAAGTTGTTTCTTTCGTTAAATTGTACAGATTACTTACAACATAGGGTTCGAGGATCCTCGCCTTCTTCTTTGGACCGTTACTGAATTTACCTCCAATCAGGATCTGATTTAAGTCACGGAATATTGAGGGTGTTGTGCCTGGGAAAAGAAAAATTAATCAATCGGAACGCTTCTCATCCTCATCCATTATTTTTCTTAGAATGGAAGCCCCAATCCCCATCCTTTCCCTTACGTACCCCCTGGATTCTTCCAAATTTCGAGCCCATTATCAATTTTTATTGTCCAATTCCCCCCATTTCGGAGAATGTTCACTAAATGCCACTCGGAAGTTAATTTCGTTGGGTGTGTGAGGGTTGTTTTGACGTAATCAATCGAGGAGCGAATACTGAGCAAACCGGATGACTGGCAAGCATAAATTAAATTCCTCATTAGTTCCATCTTTCCATCTGCACGGGTGTCGCCTTTACTATGGCGCAAATCGTTAGACAACCCACTTATTTAGACTTACCATTTCTACAAGAATGAAGTCGTTGTTATCCAAAGAAAGGAACTGGATGAGAGCTCCGTTGCTCTTGGTGGATTTCAATTTGAGACTAATTTTGTCCTCTTTTGATGACCTGGGGGATGGGAGCATGTAGACGAGGACCGTGGAATTAAAAAAATACTCCACGTCTGATTCATTACAGAACTTTCCTTTCATACTCGTCAGCTCGCAGTTGCACTCATTATTGGAACACGTGCCGGTACAAGTGGATTCCGTGCATGTCGGCTCTGGAATGAACAGGGGAGATGATTACTGGAATCACAGAATTCTTCTACCCGAGTCACAGAGTCGGCTATTGTTGGGAATTAATCTTAATTAATCTGGAACATTTCATGACTCTCACCGTAGCATCCCTTCAGAATTCCATTGCTCCCTAAATTCTCCTGCATGAGATCAATGATGTCGCCCAATTGTGTATTCGCCAGGCACCCATTGAATCTGGACGTAGTCTGCATTGAGGGCAGGAGCAGGTCATTCGGAAGACCACCTGTTAATCAATCACCAATCAAAGTTCATCGAGTAAATGATAAGATGTTCTTGACCCTTTTTGTACAGCGTGTACAAAGTACTCACCCAAATAAAGGACGCCCTTCAGTTTAATGACCCCGCCAAGGGATTCTCTCTTGTTCACCTCGTTGTCTATCAAAATAAATCAAACCAATCAAACTTGACTAATGCTCAAGACAAGTAAATTTTCATTTTCAGCTAAAATTACAAAAAAAAAAAGAATCTACACAAACACAGCACTTTACTTTTTCAGACGAACGTACCTACAATAAGGAGATCCACGCCTTTCAGCTTCTTCACAATGACGCGATGCCACTTCCCATCACTGACGTAGACGCTGCTCGTAATCCTCACTTCCCCATGCGTGTACTTGTAGCTGTACTCCACGTGACCGTTGACGAGTTCCATGAGGATGTGATCATAACCCCCATTATAAAGGAGGAGTGCATTCTGGTCATTCGTGATGAACTTGAAGCTAAGGTCAATGGAATTGTAGACGTTGAGCTGAGGGAGTTTTATGTAGTTGGCAAGCGTTACTGGGCTCACAACTTCCGTCTCTGCCGGTGGGCTCGTAAAGTTGTACAGGTTGAGATTGGTCAGAAGATTGAAATTATTGAGAATGAGTTGGGAGATGTGACCAATGAAGGGCTGATTTGGTGGGGAGATTTGGAGCGTGGTATAACTGCATGTAATGTTCTTGACTGACAATTCTCCTAAAATTGAGTTGACGATGATTTAAAATCAAACTTTACTTTCCGGGAATTGAATTTGATCTTAGATGTACATAATAATTGTGTTACTAACCATTGATGCTGGGTTCGTTGTCAACTTGGAGTCGGATGCTATTCCCGAGACGCGTGTACTTGACGAGATGCCATTGATTATCATTCAAGTTCGAGCCTGTGCTGAGAATCTTCTCCCTCCCATTCATATTCACCACCACCTTCAGCCGAGTAAAGTCAAGGCTCATTAAAAAGGAGTCCTGGGAATTTGATGACTTCAGCAGCAGAATGTGTCCTGCATGGAATTTTGAGTACCATTAATTAACTGAGTGAGTGCGGGCATGCATGTGCATGTGCACGGAACCGTTTTTTACCATGGACTTTAAAACTGCGGAATCGGAGTTTGATCTCCTCTGCCTGGAAAATACTTGGCCACTGGAGACTGACGGTGTTGAATCCATTGAAGGATAAGACGTTATTGGGTAATTGGCAGTTGAGACCAGTAAAGTTGGTGTGACTGCAGTCGCAAATGTATCGATTCCAACCGTCGACACATTTCCCATTGTTTACACATGGGTTGGAGAGACAGAATCCACTGGAGCCTGGTGGACAGTGAGGGCGGAGCGTGGCTAAAAGTAAAGAGGATATGAACGCTCCAAGATGGAATTCTAGTTCTAAATATTTAAGAGCAAAATTACCCTCATCCTGTTGGATGATGATGGAATTCAAATTGACCCGGTCAGAGTTGATGGTCAAATCTCCAAAGCACCCAATGTAAGCGTAGCCCATGTTACTTGCCCAGGACTTGGGATTTTCTCCGCTGATGACCAGATCATTTCCCAGAGAGACGTCGTTGTTAAAATCAATGGTGAGGTTGTCCAATTTAATGAACCCTGCTCTCTTATCTTTACGGAGATGAACGGTGTGCCATTTGGAGTCGACGACCGTGTCCTCACTGACCTGAATGTAGAGGTTGGCCAGGAGGAGGTAAAGATTTCCGGAAACCAACTCAATGACAAAGGTTGAGGACTGGAGGAGGATCCCATTGGGCTCATTCGTTCGGAAATTGAATCGAATCGACGTTGGAGTTGACAGTTGCGTGGCAAGCGTCACATAAGACGAGGGATGAGTCAGCGTGATTATGGATGATGTCGTGGCCTGGTTGTGATGAAGTGATCCCTGTTGAGGTTTCCTCTGGGTTTTGCGTAATCCAATCAGAAATCAATCAAAATATCAAATGAGTAGTTAAAAAAAAATCAATCTCCGTGAGGCATACCTCAAATGGGATCTCAGTACAGTCAAAGGAGACATCTCCGTGAATTCGGATAAGTTGATTCCCATTACGAGCTAACTCAATTAAGTTTAGCACCAACGTGTCAGCCTTGTACGTAACCTGTTAAACCCAACCAACACGATCAGGTCAGGACTCAGGAGGATTAATTTCTCGAAATGAGCTAGAAATGGAAAAGTGTTGTTAATTCCTCCTTCTGGAGGATCAATTACCTTGCGCAAACAACCATTAAAGCCATGATGGTACAACTCCTTCGTATTGTTCGTCCAACCTCCCAGCGTAATGTAGTTTGAGGAGAGCAAACTGAACTGCCCACTTAGGGTCCATCGGTCGTAATGAATGGAATCCAATATTGTTGTCACCTTAAGACAAAAGAAATGGGACGCGTCAAGAAAGAGGCTCACTGCGACCCTAGGAAGCCGTTACCAACTTACATGACACAAACTCGTCGTCTTTGACATCTGTTAGTAAAAACGGACCCGAAAGAGTTAATACACAATGAAAATACGTCCTCAGTTCCATATAATTGTCATCCATGGTTAGTCTTACTTAATTTTTATTGGATGAAATTCTTACCTCTTGAGTTTTCCTTTTGATAATGACCGAGTGCCATTGATTATCGTTGAATTTGAGGTTGTTGGGACCAATGAGCGTCTCAAGAGGCCCATTCCCAAGGTTGATTGATATTGTCAAGTGACCCGCGACCTGTAAATTTCAATGGCCTTCATTTTAAAACTAAATCCTTTGGTTAAAATAATTACTAATAGTCAACTAAACTTGCAATTTGTTAACAAGAATTCATTGTAATTAAACAGTAATATTTCGCTGTTATATTATACTCACAAGGTAAATAGAAATGTAGTCCACATTGTCACCCGCATAGAAAATAAGACCGTTCCCGAGACGTGTCTTGAATAGTAAATCCACTTCATCTTGAGCCGAAATGAGTCCTTGGTTCAATTTGAGGTAAATGTAAGATTTGGAATTGAAGTGAGCCGAGGCTGGAGGTTTCTCTGCAATTAGGCGCCCAACATTTCCAAATTACTCCTGACAGCATGTCACCGCCGCCACGGTGGGCAATGTGTGAATACAAAACAGAATTATGGCGTTACCTCTTTCACAAACTACCCCTTCGTAGTCAATGAGACCACAGTCACAGAGGGGCCCATTGTCAGTGGAAATGCAGTAGCCACCGTGGAGACAGGGATCATAGCGGTCGCAGGAGCTATGGGATGGATTACTTAGAAGACCCTGTGAAATTTTAGTCCTTTAGCCCGTGTTACGTAACGTCTAATCAATAATAATAATCAAACGGCATTTTCCACCATGTTTTCAGACGAAAGTGGTGGGTTGGACGCTGTCGTTATTATCATGCATTGATTTTTGGCGTCCCCATTATAAACCTCTAAATCATTAACGTCAGTTCCGACTGCGAAAACTTCCGTATTTCTTCTCGCCCTTCTAGACGAATTCAAATGAAGCTTAGAAGAAGTTGGCAAAGAAGACATAGGAAATGAAAGTTGTGTCAAGTAATACCCCACGCGCGTACACTTTAATTAAAAAAAAATCAAAAATAAATAACATCAAAAGGTTCAAGTAAAGTGGAATAAAAAAAATCTAACGAAAACTATCATCAAAAAGTCAATCACACTGGCGTTCCTTCTCCCATGACCTTCGCGCTTAACCTTTTGAACTGAACAGACTTAACATAATTCATAATTAAAGCATAATTAAAACATAATGAACGTAATAGATCATAACCAAACATTATTAAATCTATGTATTACACTCAAAGGAAAAAAACCTTAAACTTACCTTCCACTCAATGACTGTGACACTTCTGCCTCCATATCCAATGTTTCGAATCCCACCCGAAAATTTCGGTTCAAAGACAACGCTGGGAAGTGCGAGCTCATCCAAGCGATTGTTCCAAATATTTGGTAAACCTCCGACATACACTTTCTCAAAGTAGAGCTCACTCAAGTCACTGTCACTATGAGTCACGGCCACAAACCCATCCACGATTAACTTGGTAATGTAGTTGATCTTGATGATTTGGATCCGATGCCAAAGGGCATTATTGAGGTGAGATCCCACAGTGAGGATTTTTGTTCCATAACCAATGTTGTACCGTAATCGAAGCGTCGAGTCCACCAGCTTGAGCTCATAAAAGTAATTATCAGCGTCCGTATAAAGGAGGAGTCCACTCGGGGATGTTGTAGAAAATTCGAGGGTGAGGGTATTATTATTCGGGGCCCAAGGAGGATAAAGGGCAAAGCAATCCGGAGAACCCGAGAGTAGGAGCGATGCTTGACAGCAGTAGACGAGAAGGGAGAGAGTGGAAAAGGACAAGACAATTGTCCTTCCACTGACCCCCATTCCTACAATTGACCCGTGAGGGGGTTAATCCTTACATGTCTCCAAGGGAGTGGTTAGCCTTCTTCCTTGGTTGAATTGGATTCACTTGTTACTTGTAGTATTGGCAACTTTTCCAACATTTCCCTTCAAAAGACAATTTGACTTGACTTACTCTACCCTTGGACTCGCGCTGACCGTCACCTCAATTATTCTCACAGTCCAGAATTAAAATACGGGAGTAATGACAAGGAGGATTTGGGTGAGGGGCTCCAGCGCAGTGGCGCAGGTGAAATGCTACTTCTTCTGGAAACAAGTTATACACACACGGTGGGACTGGGACTGTGAAGGAAATGGAAAGTCGGGCACAAGCCTGCTCCGCCTGGCCTATGAAATCCTCCAAGCCTCCGAGAGAAGTTCCTGCATGCCAAGGCAAACTTCCTTGAGAATTTCCTCTCGTGTGGATTGACATGAGGCCAAGATCAATAATCCCACCGATGGGAGAAGCGGAGATTCGTAAGGTCCCGTTTTTCGGAGATTTCGGGAAATTCTACCTCCTACAACGCAGGAGACGCTTCTCAGGAAAACGCACAATATGGAAAATGTGGACTGCACATGGGGAGAAAGTCGGTTTCACAAGGCAAGGACGCCGCGCTCAGTCATCCAATTTTCTCATCCTCACATTTTGCCAAAAAATTGACATTGATCCTTGGAAATCCCATCTTCTCTGGTTTTTCTAAACACAAATTTAGGAGGATGAATTTCGGAAGGTTGAGTTTGGATCCGATCAGTATTATCCCCTGCCAAAACTTGAATAAGATGCCCCAGTGTGCCTTTTAATTTTCAAGGGTGCAAATGATTGACCATCCTGAACACCCACAATACATTTTTATGGCTCATCCCATTGTCACCATAGATTGCCCTCTGGAAACGTCTCAATAATATCCCACCCGTAGTGAGGCCGAACTGGACTTGCGATTAGCTTAGGAAGGAATAGGCTCTGACTTTCAATTTTTCTTTTCAGTCATAAACTTAGATTTGAGAACAAATGAGGGGAATAATAGAAATGAGGAAGTTTTATGACCCGTCAAGAAGAAGAAAAAGAGTAGCAGACCGTCGAGTTGAAGTGTCTGGAAATTCGTAAAGGTGAATCCTACTGATTGTCAATCGGAACGATCCAAGGAGTCCTTATTTGCATCTTTACCTGAACTTTTCCTTACTGGACCATCATTTTACCTCCTACTGTGATGAAAGGAAAGGGAAGAAAGGTATTTGGGCTAAACTGTCATAAATCAATCAAGTTACGCAGACTCTCCATGTGGGCCATTGAACTTAACTTTGGTTTTGAAAGAAACGTTTCCTGTGAGACACGAGTGAGGAGTGACGTAGACGTTGGAGAAACTTGGCAAATCAAGTAAACCTTTCTCTTGGTAAATTTAAAGTGTGAATAGAAGTTAGGCTAGAAAACATTCCAACTCTTATTCGGTTTCAATTCATTCTTATTCTGTCCCTAATTGCACTTTTAGTTAATCAACCGAAACGAGCAACTTCATGTTCATAAGTAAAGGACGCACGGACGCCGATTTTTTTTGTGAAGTTCGGAGTGAACTCTAATAAACCCGCGAAAATCGTATTTTCTTCTCACATTTTTCTCAAAATGCAACAACAAGAGATAAAAAAAAAGTAAGGAAGCGAAAAACAGAAAAGCTCAGGAATTAATTGAAATTAATCAATCGCAAACTAACTTACTGCACTGACAAAGTTTGCCATCTTATTTTTAAAACACTTGTAACATGTCCAAGTTAGGCGTCGTATCGTTCTTTGCCTTGTCAAGGGTGACTAGCTCATCATCACGATTATGTTCTCGGCGAATTTTCACCATTCCCACGCCTAGTGGAATATTTCCAACACTTGGCCACCAACAGCACGGATACCGTCAGGTTGGGACAACCAAAGTCTTCCCAGGAACTCCAAATCCCAATACTGCCAGTATTCTTGAGGAATGGAAAACAGTGTATCGATTTGATAAGATCCTACTCGCTAGAGGAATTCAGCGACTCAAAGTTTACCAAACTGGACTCACATGCGGAGTTTTCCTGCCATGGACCTGGGCTGCTGCTCATTTTGGGTATTCCAGTGAGGCTCTTGCTCATTTTGTGTTGGGAGCATCCGTACTTTCATGTAATTAATATTTTCTAAAAATGTATCATAGAGTGCGACTCATCAATTGACCTTTTTCTTTCTAATTAAGGTGTAATGCTGTACTTCATGGGTACAATGGCATCCCATGTTATTGGAATCCTGTATGTGAATAGGAAGGATCCAACTAAACTTCGAATATCACGTCTCTCCTTCTTTGGAAACCGAGTTGACGAGAATGTGCCAGCAGACATGTTCCTTCCTCTTACGGACTCGCCAGAAAACTTGAGAGATACCTACGTGGTTCTGGAAACAGTGAAGAATGGATCTAGACGTAGACGTAACCCCCTGCTTGAAGAACTTCTTCCAGTGGATAAGTACTACCTAAGTCTAAAATACGGGACAGTGTTCGATGTAGATAGTTTCACAAATATATTTGGAGATGTATCACAATCTCTAAGGAAATAGAAGCCGTGAAGTAGGTTAGGTTTCCATGTAATTAACGAACCAGATAGAACAAACAAAACAAATTGTGCAAAAGCATTCAATCAATAGTAAAATCAGTTTTTTACATTTCTCATAGGTGATAACATTTGTTTCAGGCTATGGCATCATTATAATCTTTCATTTGCATACCATAGTATATGCTTATGTTTGTAAGTTTAGTCTGCAATAAGCATTTTTCAAAATTCAAATTAACTTCATAATGGCATTCAATTATAAATGTGGACAGGTAACAGGCACTACTTATTTCCTTTCCTAAATTCCGTTGCAGTTATTTAAGCTAAAGATTATTTGCTTCTTCTGACTTCTAGTTCGATGACTCCTTCTCTGCAAAGAGGCTCGGGAATTGGGGAGATCGTCCGCGTACCAGTCGCTGCCTAAAGACTCGGCGTGGAGTCTACTTTCGACAAAAACCACTACAACCTCAGCATCCAAAGTTACGAGAGTTCATTGCCAATGACTGCGGTCACCTTTTGCCTGATGTCAAGGAAAACATTTGCAAGAAAACGAATCACTGGGGCTACCCAGTTGTGGGTGTCTGGGACGAACTCTTCCAGTGTTGTGATGGATCTCCGCAGAAGAAGCCCACATGCGACAAGGAACGCACACTCAGTTTCGACGGTAAGACTTCCTTAAAAAAACATGCTAGCCAACTAAATCATAACGAATAACTAAACACTAACCCTACGAGTACTAGACTAATGATCTGTTCTAATTTTGTAGACATGCCTCAATTCTTCAGAACTCGAAGTCCACTAGCTGTTTGTGCGAATTCTGGATCCTCTGTTCTGGACAACTATAATATGAAGTATACTTTGGAGCTGGAATTTGAGAGACTGCAGTCCCGATGTCCTCCTGTGATTTGGATTTATGGGCAACCGCAGAAAGCGATCGAAGATCAACGCCTAAAATTTGCGGGTGGCTTGGCCAAGAAGCTCAGCTTCATTTACATTAATCCCGAGAGAGTGTTGACAGTCTTGGCCATGCGCTACCTCCACTACTCTCCCCGCAAGACGAGCCGAGCATGGTATTGGAGCAAAGACGGAGAGTCCGGAGGATTCTTCAGCGTCTTTACCGAACTTCCGACCATTTTACTAGATTGTCCCCCCAGCATCCAACGGATCGTAGCACTTCTTAAGAATATCATCTGTCATCAACCCACGGAAGCCTTCAACACGCTCGGAATCCTTGAAATCATCAAGATGCTCTTTATCACTTTCCCATCCGCTAGGGGATACGTCGTCGACGGTTTTCCTGGTAATGTAAAAGTTTTATCAGTTCGGATCAATCATAATGAATTACAATGATTGAACTCATGATTTATTTCGATTTGATTACAGTCACCGTATCCGAAGGTGATGACTATGAGAAGGAATTTTGGCCAGTAGCGGTGGGTCTTTACTTTACTTCCCAGCAATGGAGAGAGTCGAAGAAGCGAGGCTGCAATCCCGCCCTTGTCCATCCAAACTTTTTCGTCCGAAGCAGTGACTACTGGGAGTCCCTCGTTGAAACGGCTGCCAATGAATTTGGGGAGAGCTGCATGAAGGTGGAGGATGCCGAGTGCCTGGATCAGCGAGACTTTTGCTACATCGTCAATGTGGTGAAAGACGTCATCAAAAAGTACAATGCGGCCATGTGCAAAGAAAAAATGGAGTTTGATCCGGACGACGAATGCGATATAAAACCAAAAATATATTGTGTGGAGTCATCGACGACATCGAGCCCTGAGTCCGAAGAAAGGAGCAGTACTTCCTCTGAGTCTTCTCCAACTCGAGTAGAGGAACCGCGAGAGGTAGCAAAAGTTGACTCGCCTGAGTCCTCAGACTCAGACTCAGACTCGCTTGAGGACTATGACCCAGCTTTGGAGAGAACGATTCTTGACGAGTTTGACGTACCCAAGATCAAAGTAACGGTGAGACGTAAAGTGGATGCGTTCTATCAACACCCGGGTGAGGTCTACTCGCACTACATTCCGGACAAGGCTGGGGTTGAGACGGAATTCAGGACTGGCATTCGTCGTCATCATGTTGCCGACATTTTGGACATGAAACCGGTAACTGAATTTCGTTTAGTGACATGTCTAATTGCAAGAATTGAGAATTTTAAAAACTTTCTCTCTAAACTTTGCAGAGGAAGGAAGACGAGACTCCGCTCACCGGCAAGCTTCTTTTCACGGACCCGTCGAAACCGGATTATCCACGCCCAATACGCGACCATACTCTCTTCCCCGATGACGGTAAAGAAGATACAGGTAGTGATGACATCCTTTTGGATGAGGAGGCCTATGTCGAAAAGGCATTAGAACTGGAGAAGCAGAAACTGAAACGGGATATAGCCGATCGTAAGTATCGCCGGCGAAACTTACCGTACACGACGTATCGGACTGAGCCACCTGCACACCCTGAGGTAGGCGATAATAACGTTTAAGAATAAGAAGTGGAGACTAGATATTTTACATGTATAATTCTTAAATTGGATTACAGACAATCCACACCCTATTCCCACCGGAGAAGCGGGATTTCAAGGACATAGACGAGTTTTCTCATCTGAAGCCAAGAGCTGGAGAGAGGGGGGTGAGATATGAAGATCAATTGAGAGACGTGTTCCACCCAGAGGAGAAGGTCATAATCCAGGAGGATGAAGAGATCCAGCGGACCTACGTTCCAAACGCGGATTGGTTTGATACTCCGGAACAATTGCTGCAATTTGAGCGAACAAGGAAGGGCTACGACCGGAAGCAAAGCAAGAAGGCCAAGAAGAAGACGCTCTTCGACAAAGTCAAAGGGAAGTGGGTGAAATTCCGACGCTACATTAAACCGGTCCCACGTCCGAAGGTACTTGTGGGGGCCGCAGAGAAAATTGGTCAATGGAATCAGCAACATCCGACAGATAATAGAAAATCACGAGGACTCCAACGGAAAGGGGAAGAGGAGGAAGAGTTTCGCTACGACTAGAACTGACCACGTAAATCATTAGCCGCATTTCTAACTTAATTTTGTTAAAATTTCTAGTTGACTCAATTCACAAACACAATTTCTCTTTTTGTTGTAATTTTCATTCGATTCCAATTAAATCCAAAATCCAATTGAAGTTTGTCCATATGAAATGGTCGTTAGGTCTTGCTGAGCGGAGCCAATTTCAAAATTCTCAATTTCTTAGAATGAAAAAGGGATCCTTCTTTGTTCAACTTTTTTTAAAGTTAAATTAAATTCCAAGCATAGTTAACTTGTTTCATTCCTTTTCATTTAAGGAAATACCTAATTCTGGTTTCGAGATGAAGGTAAATGTAGGAGTTCGTAATTACTATACTGACATTTTGTGCCACGAGTTCAATCCTGGATCAAATGACACTCGAATGGTGGTTGGGACTAATTTCGGAGACATCTACATGATCACGTAATCACTCTTTATGCTGTTCACTGAGACTGATGGTGGTAATATAAGTAATTATTTACTCTTCTTTTAATTTTATCTAAGGGAGAACAATGACAACCCAGTATCTGCTGATGATGAGGAATCTACCTCCACTGACCAGCCATTATTCTCACCCATTTGTGCCTGGCACTCCAATGTGGCAAATGGGAAGGATGAACCCATAGTGGCTTTATTGTGGGACACGGATCGACATGTTTTCTTCCTCTCCAATAAGCGCCTGTTCCACATGGACGAGAATGATCTGGAGACCGGAGGAGGAACGCCGCAGAGCCTCTTTGGATCAAATTCTGAGTTTATGCACTTTGCTATCCTTCAAAACTCCAGTGCTATCTGTCTTGTGAGTGATGATGGAACAGCCACCGTCTTGGACAAGGAGACACAGAAAGTGAAGTTTGAGTTCGAATCACACCATGATGGGGGAGTTCAAGTCTGCAAAGCCACGTAAAGATCTTGACAACTTTCCCCCTGGACTATTTACCTCAAAACTGTATATTTAAAGAAGAGTTAATTTGGTGTTATTATTACGCAGGGATGAGTTGTTAGCTACGGGGAGTATGGACGGGTGTGTTGATATATATGATGGACAGCTGCGAACCAACAAGAAAATTTGCTCATTTGGTGATCAGAGGAATCCCGTAAGTTAATTTTTTTTTGTAGATACGGGATTTAAGCAACACTCTTCATTCGGAGAACTTGTTTCATTGCTTTTGTTGTTATTGGAATAACAGATAAACAATCTGGACATCAGTAGTAATTCAATTTGGCTAGCATCGAGTGGGGTCGAGTCCTCAGAGTTTCCTACACTATACAGCATACGATCTAGAAACGAAGTTCCTATTACAGCTTCTTCTGACGGGACAAATGAGACTGAGCGTAAGAATGAGCCTAATTTGATTATTCGGAATCCGTTTCACTATTTTCTGTTCTCTTTTGTTTGTGCAGGGATTTCCGCCCTCCGTTTCGACTCCAAGAATAGTCTATATTGGGGAGGTAGTCTGGGAACTGTTTTCCATAGTAGTGACCTCCTTGTATCGAGTTCCGAGCTGAGTGCTACTTATGGACACGGCAGTATTCCTCAAATCCTTTCAATCTCCACCAAAGATTTAGATTCGGGAGGAACTCGGCTGAGCGTTGCGGGTGCCACAAATGCTGTCCTATTCTCCAATCGCTACCTCTTTTGGGAATCCATGATTCATCTGGAGCCCAATCTCACCAACTAAATCAACAAAACGCTGACACTTTCTTCCCCAGTCTCAGTCGGAGTTCCTATTCCACCAAGCATAGATTGCTTGACCAACTTACTGAAAATCGAGGATTGTACAATAATTGCACGGATTGTTATTGTAGGTAAAATTGTTATTTTATCGAAAGGATTTGTGTTCTGCACGACATTTAAAAAACTGTTCTGCTAATTTTAGAAACTTTGTATTTTTTCCTGCCTGCGGAATTCTGAAGCACGCATGAGGAGTGAATAATTCAATATGAGTAAAGTATTGAGGAAATAAAAAGCCTTGTCAGTATAAATTAGTCGGACGTAGAAAACAAAAGGATGCGAATGTGATTAATTGAGGAATTAAGAATCTTAATTTAAGACATTCAACATTCATATGATGGAGGAATTGCGGTGACAACACTGGGAGGGTGGAGTTTCCCAATTGTACTCGTAGCCTCCCCTCCGCCTCCATTCCTCAGTGCAGAGACGACCCTTTGCCTTAAGATTTCTGTACTTTTCCATCATTTCCACTTGACTGACTTTGTGCTGAATTAAGTAGCGATTACTACAACCTCTTGAGTTCCATTCCGTATCAAACCTCGTGTCATGATGTCGCTGTGTCGAGATCGCAGATAGCCAAGTCCCAATCGTTACATCTTCGTTCATGTATGGCTTCAATATGTGACGATTATTTCGGATAAAGTCAGTACATTGCTTAGAGATGACGTAGCCACCACCGAGCGCATAGGGAAGGTAGTTGTCGCACAAGAGATATGCGTTCTTCTCCTTCCATTTCCCTTTTTCTTGAATAGGTGCTCGTCCATCGAAATAGCCCCAGTACCAACACGCTCTCTTCTCGGATGACAACTTTCCTGATACTTCTCGTTCCCTTGTCTCTAACTCCGCAAATATTTTGTCTAGACGTACAAAAGAGTCGTCGTCGCACTTTAGAAGGTACAGGGACGGGAAGTTCTTGCTGAGGAGACTGATCCCTTGGCTCACTTTGAATGTGAGATTCTGGAAAGAGTCTTCTAGGCCATGGAGGAAGAGGAGGTCTTCCTCGCGGTCGGCTTCTTCATCAAGGCTCCTCAAAATATCCTTGGAAAGACCGCGCTTCCCGACTAGAAAGAAATGCCTGAGTTTCGGTGAAGAGGGGCTGAGTCTGAGCCACGTGGCTCGAATTGTCGACCGGACCTGGGCGTTGGCAGGGGCAGAAACAATGAGCACGGTGAGGAAGAGGAGAGGATCTGGATCGTTAGGGGAACTCATCCTCATGTCGCCGTCGACTACTAGAAATAAAACCATCTTTAAACGTGAAGTTTTACTCCTCCTCTGGGGTGACTAACTCGATGCCAAAAACCCTTGGACAAACATCAACTAAAAGAAGCTTTGACAGTAATGTTACCTCCCAAAAAAAGTCATGCAAGAACAACCTAGTTCTGAAGGTAACTCTTATTTTAAAAAAAAAGTATTTTAACTGCTGAGCTAGTCACCCACATAAAAAAAATTGTATTTACACAAACTTAGATCTTTTTCCGCCTGAAGTTGATGAAAGAGGGTCAGCCAAGAGCCAACGGAGAATCCACCAACGAAACAGAGAAAGGAGCTCAGCGGCAACCTGCCTCTGGTTAGGAAGAGGTCACTTAAATACATCCTCTTCTTCCTTTACCCAAACCAGGAAACAAGCAGCTGCCGCGGCTATACTTGATACGTCCTTCTCATGAGGTAGAAAACAGACTGCGTGAAGAAATTCTAAAAATACATATAATTGAAAATAGAGGATAAGTTTATTATATCAGGCTATATCCAGTGTTAATCGTAGTAAAAACTTTTAGAAGACTCATTCAGATGAATCGGTATTACGGGGAGCAAGGGACGGCGACGGGTCAGGGTCAGGCTCAGGGAGGACTTGGGACTGCTTGCCTTTTCTGTTTAAGTTAATGTCATCCCCTCTTCTCGTCGGCCATGCTAACCAATATCCTTGTGTGTGGTGAGCAAACGAAGAAACCGAATCACCGAATGGTATTTAATTGAAATTGAAGTGAACAGTGAACGAATGATCGATTTAGTCCAATAATTTGATTTAGATTTTAATTTGAGTAAGTGATTTCAAATTCTAAATACCGGGAATATCGTTGCACCAAAACAGGTATTAGTAGAGCCGTGGCCAAAACTAAAGAAAGAACCCGAGCCTGCTGTTCGTTGGCAAGGATGGGCAAGCACTTCCTTCTTTCATCCTTGTGCTACGAGATGAATGTGCATTCCTTATTTTTGCTTTATTAATTTTTAATTGAAGATGATAAGTAAAAATAGTAGTATTTTGTATAAATTTCAAAAACGATCCCTGGAAGCAATGTGCCCTAGAGAAGGTATACAGTAGGGAGGCTCTACTTTACCCTCCCTAC
>Ga0194135_10000688_pt1 | contig 19964 bp, 15 predicted proteins | sample LitLau_LLRF_2013_FD_134024 | JGI IMG/M metagenome (GOLD analysis project Ga0194135, IMG submission 134024) | Freshwater sediment microbial communities in response to fracking from North America - Little Laurel Run_MetaG_LLRF_2013 (version 2) | ecosystem: Environmental > Aquatic > Freshwater >...
CGCCCGGGCAATGCCCAGGCGCTGCACTTCACCACCGGACAGTTGCACGCCGCTGCCCAGCTGGCTGTGGTAGCCCTCGGGCAAGGCGGCGATGCGGCTGTGGATCTGCGCCGCCCGGGCCGCCTCCTCGACCTCGGCCAGACTGGCCTCGGGGCGCCCCAGGCGCAGGTTGTCGAGAACGCTGGCGCGCAACAGGCGCACCTCCTGGAAGACAAAGGCCACTTGCCGATACAGGGTCGCGCTGTCCATGTCCCGCAGGTCGACGCCGCCGATGCGGATGGCCCCGGCGCTGACATCGGCAAAGCGCGCGAGCAAGGTCGCCAGGGTCGATTTGCCAGCCCCCGAATCCCCCACCAGGGCGGTCAGGGTGCCCGGTTGCAGGCATAGGTCGATGCCCCGCAGCACCTGGGTGCCGTCGGGGTAGCTGAAAGACACTTCGTCAAAGATCACCTGATGCCCATCGGGCTCCCGGGACAACGCCGGCTGGGCCAGCACCGGGGTGTCCAGCAGCGCGCTGATGCGCTGCGCTGCCGCCCGGCCCTGGACCAGGGAATCGGCGCCATGCCCCCGGGCCGCCACTGGCGCCGCCAAGGCCGGACCGAGCAAGGCGAACGGCAGCAACTGCGCCGGCTGCATCCAGCCCGCCGCCGTCAGCGGCACCCCGGCCACCAGCACCAGGGCCAGTACCAGCAAGGGCGAGAGCAGCACCTCGACACTCGCCCCCAGGCCCGCCCAGCGCTCCACCCACTGGCAGAAAAAACGCCCGAAACCCTGCACCGCGCGGACGAAGTCCGCCTGCACCCGCTCCGCGCGGCCGAAGGACTTGACCATGGCGATGCTCTGCACAAAGTTCAGGGTCGCCGTCGACAACTCGCCCAGGGCCGCCCCCAGGCGCTGGCGCTCGGCCTGATAGGCCGGGGTGCGCATCACCCGCAGGCGCCACAGCGCCAGCAACGGTGGCAGCAGCACCACCAGGGTCATGGGCAGGCTCACCGTCAGCAGGTAGACCAGGCTGGCCAGGGGCACCACCAGCGCCGCCACCAGGTTGTTGGGCAGGTGCGCCACCAACTGGTGCAAAGCGCCGACATCATCCAGCAAGGCCCGCTCGGCGGTCTGCCGCTGCTGGCCGAACCAGGCCAGGGGCACCCGTGCCAGGTGCGCGGCGATGCGCTGGCGCAGCTGGCGTTGCAGGTCACTGTCGGCCAGGTGGGTGATCTGCAATGCCACCGCCAGCCCCAGCAGGCGCAGGAGCAAGGCGGCGGCGCCGGCCAGCAGCCAGAACTGCGCACGCGGCGCATCCAGCTCGCCGGCCAGCAGCCGCGGCGCCAGTTCGGCCACGGCAATCAATGGCAACAGCCCCACCAGCGCCGCCAGGGCCTGCAACAGCATGGCCGCCAGCAGGCGCCCACGCACCGGCTGCAGCAGGTCGCACAGTCCTTGCCGGTCAGCCACGGGCGTCACTTCCTTGCCGGGCCTGAGCGCCGAAGTACAGGGCCTGGATCGCCTCGCGCAGGTGCTTGCGGCTGACCTTGCCGACCCCGGTCTGGGGAAAGGCTGGGATGAACTCGAAGCGGTCCGGCAGCTTGAACGCCGCCAGGCCCTGGGCCCGCAGGTGGCGCAGCAGTTCCGGGGCCCGGGGCGCAGTGCCACGGGGAATGACGAAGGCGCAGGTGCGCTCGCCGAGGAAGGCATCGGGCATCGCCACCAGGGCGATGTCGGCCACCGCCGGGTGGCTGAGCAGCAGGTTTTCCACCTCTTCGGCGGCGATCTTTTCGCCGCCGCGGTTGATCAGGTCCTTGTCCCGCCCTTCCACCATCAGGTAGCCGTCGGCGCTGAGCATGACCCGGTCGCCGGTGCGGTAGAAACCATCGGCGGTGAAGGCCTGGGCGTTGTGCTCGGGGTAACGGTAGTAACCGCGAATGGTGTAGGGGCCACGGGTCAGCAACTGCCCGACCTGCCCCACCGGCACCGGCCGGTCGTGCTCGTCCACCACGCGGATTTCGTCCGCCGGCGACAGCGGCCGGCCCTGGGTGTGCAGCACCCGTTGCGGCGGGTCCTCGGGGTCGGTGTAGCAGATCAGCCCCTCGGCCATGCCGAACACTTGCTGCAGGCGGCAACCGAGCACCGGCTCGATGCGCCTTGCGGCCTCGTAGCTGAGCTTGGCCCCGCCCACTTGCAGCAGTTGCAACGGCGCCAGGCCACGCCCGCGGGCCTGGGCCGTTTCCAGCCAGACCAGGGCCAGGGGCGGCACCAGGGCGGTGTGGGTCACGGCTTCGCGCTCGATCAGTTCGAAGCAGACTTCCGGGCTCGGCGAGGGGCTCAGCACCACCCGGCCGCCCACCGCAAAGGTGCCGATGAATCCCGGGCAGCACATGGGAAAGTTGTGCGCCATGGGCAGCGCCACCAGGTACACGCAGGCCTCGGACAGGCCGCAGCGCTCGGCGCTGGCCCGCAGGTTGTAGAGGTATTCGTGGTGGCGGCGCGGGATCAGCTTGGGCACCCCGGTGGAACCGCCGGAAAGCTGGAAGCAGGCCACCGCGTCGGCACTGGGCGCGGCAAAGGCGTGCGAGGCGTTGGCGTCGTACAGGCTGTCCAGGGCGGTGAACTCCTCGGCTGCGCCGGCGACTACCACCCACTCCAGCTGCGGGTTGCGCTCCTTGAGGTCGCGAGCCATGGCCCGATAGTCGAAGCTGGCGTCCCGGTCGGCGCAGAAGTAGGCGCGGGCCTGGGCGAATTCACAGAAGCGCCCGATCTCCAGGTGCCGATGGGCCGGCAAGGCGAAGATCGGTCGCACCCCGAGGCGATACAGGGCAAAGCAGACTTCGACGAAGGCCGCGCTGTTGGGCAGTTGCAGCACCACGTTGTCGCCGGCCCGCAGCCCCAGCCGGTACAGGCCGGCGGCCAGTTGGTCGACCCGCAGGTCCAGTTGCCGGTAGCTCAGGCGCCGCTGGCCATCGCTCAGCGCCTCGCGCTCGCCGAAGGTCCGGGCCGCGCCCCGCAGCAGATCGCCAAAGGTTTCATCGCGCCAGTAACCGGCCTCGCGGTAAGCCTGGGCAAAAGCCTCGGGCCAAGCGGGGCAATCCTGCGAATCGTCGAAAGTGGACATGCTGTCTCCTGAGTTTTTTTTCGGCAAAAGGCCGCCCCGGACCTGAAATGTCAGGCCCCTGGAATGAAGGGAAGATGAGCCGTCAGCGCGGCGGAAAATACGGGCCGGTCGGCGCTCCTGCGGGGCGGCGGATGGCGGGGTCGTCCATGTTCAGCGGCTGCGCTTGCAAATGAGAGTGATTATTAACCGGTAATTTCCGAGGCCCGGCAATCGGCAGGACATTCGTTTGCGCGGCTTTTTCTTTTGATTGCGCGGCAAGCCCCGGCAGTACCGGGGGCAAAAGCTAAAGGATAATCATTCTTAATTACATGAAAGGATTTTCCTGATAGCGTATGGCCTCTTTTCCGGTCTACAGGGAGTTCGCCATGCTCAGCCCCCACGCTGCGCCGCAGCCTGTCCAAGGGGATTTCACCCTGCACTTTCCCAATCCGCAGCACGCCGGCACGGCGGCCGTGGTGCCGGAAATCACCTTGTCCACCGGGACGGTGCTGATGGACAGCCAGATGTGGATGCAGGAGCCGCTCTGGCAAGGCTTGAAAATCATCCTGGTGCTCAGCGGCCAGCTCAATTGCCGGGTCGAGGGCCAGCCGGAGGTGGAGATTCGCGGGCCGACCCTGTGCGCGGTGGCCAACCAGGGCGAGCACTGCGGCGACCACCTGTTCGCCAGCGGCGTGCCGGTGCGCTACACCACGGTGCAACTGGACTTCCCGGCGATCCGCCAGGCGGGCCTTGAGCCCGAGCGCCTGCTGGACCCGCTGGGCGGCGGGCCGATGCTGTTCTGCCAGCCGGCCAGCAAGCCGCTGCTGGCCCTGGCCCAGCAGATCCTCACCTGCCCGCTGCAAGGCCCGACCCGCTCCTTCTACCTGGGCGGCAAGGCCCTGGAACTCACCGCCCTGGGGGTCGAGGGGATCCTCGCCCATGCCGAGTCGCGGCCGCTGCAGGACAGCCCCGGCAGCGCGGCGGACATCGAGCGCATCCATGCCGCCCGGGACCTGCTGCTCGGTTCCTTGCAGGCCTCGCCCTCGCTGTCCGAGCTGTCGCGCCAGGTGGGCCTGAATCCGCGCAAGCTCACCGCCGGTTTTCGCCAGGTGTTCGGCACCAGCGTCTATGCCTACCTGCAGGAACAGCGCCTGAGCGAGGCGTACCGCCTGCTGGCCAGCGGCGAAACCAATGTTTCCAGCGCCGCCTATCGGGTCGGCTACAGCCCGGCGCACTTCTCCACCGCCTTTCGCAAGCGCTTCGGGGTGTCGCCCAAATCCTTGCGCTGAGGCGCCGTTGCCTTGAATGCCCGGAGTCTTGAACATCGCCGCCTGGTGCCGTCGAACCTCGCGCCTGTTGCCCCGGGCGCCCTGCCCACGCGGTGCCGCAAACGAAAGAAATGGTCGCTCAAGCCAAAGTTTTAGCCGGCAACCCAGGCACACAAATGAGATACGTTTGCATTCTCATTTAATCCCCATCACGGAGTGAAGCATGGGTAGCCGCGTTGCGCACCAAAACACCCAAGGTTGGCCGGCCACAGGTCCGGTCTTGCGTCCGGCGCTGCACCGCAGCCCGCTGGCGTGCCTGATCCATGGCCTGGCCCTGGGCCTGTCGCTGACCCAGGCCGGCGCCGCGCTGGCCGCCGATGGCGAGGCCGACCAGGAGCACAGCCTGACCCTGGACACCAGCGTGATCAGCGCCACCCAGATCGACTCGCCGACCGGCCAGCAAAGCGGCTACGTGGCCAGGCGCAGCCTCAGCGGGACCAAGACCGATGCCGCTCTGAGTGAAATTCCCCAGGCGATTTCCGTGGTCACCCGCGATCAGATGGACGCCCAGCAGGTGCAGTCGGTGAACGAGGCGCTGCGCTACACCGCCGGGGTCCAGGCCAATACCACCGCCGCCAGCCAGCGTTTCGACACCCTTTCGATCCGCGGTTTCGACGTCACCACCGGCATGCTCCGCGATGGCCTCAAGGGCAACACCGCCCAGGCCTGGCCCAAGGTCGAAGCCTACGGCCTTGAGCGCATCGACGTGCTCAAGGGCCCGGCCTCGGTGCTGTTCGGCCAGAACTCGCCGGGCGGCGTGGTCAACCAGATCAGCAAGCGCCCGCTGGAGCAGCCCTTCCATGAAGTGCAGATCCAGGGCGGCAGTTTCGACCGGGCCCAGGGCCAGTTCGACTTCAGCGGCCCGCTGGACGATGAGGGGCAGTTCCTCTACCGCCTGGTGGGGCTGGAACGCGACAGCGGCACCCAATTCGATCACATCAAGGACGACAAGCAGTACTTCGCGCCCTCCTTCACCTGGAAGCCCAACGACGACACCCGCCTGACCCTGCTGGCCGACTACACCCAGGATGCGTTCGGCGCCCCCAGGGTGTTCCTGCCGGCCCGCGGCACCCTGCTCGGCAACCCCAATGGCAAGGTCAAGCACAACGTCTTCCTCGATGAACCGGGGCTGGACAACGACCGCACCCAGTACTCACTGGGCTACCTGCTGGAGCACCGCCTGAACGACGTCTGGAGCCTCAATTCCAGCGCCCGCTACGGCCACGTCAATTTGCTGACCAACACCGCCAGCGGCATGTCCCTGGAGTCGGATCTACGCACGTTGAAGCGCTCTGCCTATCGCTTTCGCATCGTCGGCGACACCTACTCCCTGGACAACAACGCCCAGGCCCGCTGGAACCTGGGCAGCACGCAAATGCTGTCGCTACTGGGGGTGGACTACCGGCGCACCCGCGAGGACTACTACCTGCGCGGCGGCAGCGCCTCGCCCATCGACATCTACAACCCGGTGCATGGCGGCGTGTTCGACCCCAGCACGCCGTTCACCAACACCGTGCAGCGCGCCGATCAGGTCGGGGTCTACGCCCAGCAGCAGTTCACCTTCGATGAGCATTGGGTGCTCACCGTCGGTGGGCGCCAGGACCGCTCCAGCGCCCGCACCGACAATCGCCTGGAACAGACCGGGAGCAAGCAGAACGACGAGAAGTTCACTTACCGCACCGGCCTGGTGTACCTGGCGGACAACGGCCTGGCGCCCTACATCAGCTACTCCACGTCCTTCGACCCGGTGCTGGGCACCAACTTCTACGGCACGCCGTACAAGCCCACCAGCGCCAAGCAGTCGGAAGTGGGGGTCAAGTACCAGCCACCGGGGATCGACAGCTACATCACCCTGTCGCTGTTCGACCTGACCCAGGAAAACGTCAAGACCGCCGACCCGGCCCAACGCCTGAACACCCTGCAGACCGGCGAGGTGAACGTGCGCGGCATCGAGCTTGAAGGCAAGGCCAGCCTGGCCCGGGGCCTGGACCTGCTGGCAACGCTGACCTTCAACGACGCCGAGGTGAGCAAGAGCAACAACCCGCTGGAGAAAGGCCAGCGCCCCACCGACACCCCGGAAAAGATGGCCTCGCTGTGGGCCGACTACACCCTGCCCGAAGGTCCGCTCGGTGGCCTGGGCTTTGGCGCCGGGGTGCGCTACATCGGCTCCACCGAGGCCGATGCCGCCAACACCGTGAGCGTGCCCTCCTACACCCTGCTGGATGCGGCGGTGCACTACGACTTCGACAAGCTGATCCCGGCGGCCAAGGGCCTGCGCCTGGCGGTGAACGCCACCAACCTCACCGACAAGCGCTATTACGAAGGCTGCTCGCTGACCAGTTGCAGTGCCGGCTATGACCGCAGCGTCATCGCCAGCCTGCGCTACCGCTGGTAAGCCGCCGTGGCGCGCCTGCGTGACCTCTGGCTCGGGCTGCATCGCTGGCTGGCCCTGAGCCTGGGCCTGCTGCTGGCTCTGCTGGGCCTCAGTGGTTCGCTGCTGGAGCTCAAGGGGCCGATCCTGCGCTGGGAAGTCGGGGCCTCGATGCTGCAACTGGCCCCTGGCGAACACCGCGCCCCGCTTGAGCAGAGCGCCTGGATCAACGCCGCTGCCAGCGCCTATCCGCAGTTGCAGAAAGTCTTCGGCGCGGCGCCCCCGCGCCAGGGCTTTCTCGAATCGGACAACGTGATCGTCTTCGGTGCCCTCAAGGAACGCCCCGGCACCGGCATCGCCATGATCGATCCCTACAGCGGCGAGCCCCGGGGCTTCTTCGTCTTCGAAGACCTGTGGCTGGCCAGGCTGGTGGCGCTGCACCGCAGCCTGCTGTTGCCCCAGGCCTTGGGCTCGAACTTGGTGCTGGTGTGTGGCGCGGTGCTGCTGGGCTCGCTGGGCAGTGGCCTGTACCTGTGGTGGCCGGGCCGGCGCAGCTGGTGGAAAGCCGCCAGCCTGCGCCCCGGCAGCCGCGGCACCCGGCGCCTGCGCGAATGGCACAACGTGGCGGCGGCCTGGCTGTGCCTGCCGCTGCTGCTGATCGCCGGCAGCGGCGCCTGGCTGGCGCGCCCCGACCTGTTCACCTGGCTCGCGGCCCAGCCGATGGCGATCAAGCCAGTGTTGTCCGCCGCCCACGGGCACCTGCTGCTGGGGGCTCCCGGCGCCTGGCTGGCTTTTCTCTGCGGTATTTCGTTACCCCTGCTGTACATCACCGGCCTGCTGCTGTGGTGGCGCAAGCGCGTCGCCCGCCGGGCCGTCCAATCGTTCAAGGAACCCTTACATGACACACCGTGATTTCTTGCGCCGCGCCCGCCACGGGCTGCTGCTCGGCCTGCTGTGGGCCGCCACCGCCAGCGCCGCGACCCTCACCGACCTGGCCGGGCGCCAGGTCCAGGTGCCGGACAAGGTCGAGCACATCCTCCTGGGTGAGGGACGGATGATCTATTCCCTGTCGCTGCTCGAAGGCCAGAATCCCTTCGCCCGCCTCGCCGGTTGGCAGGGGGACTTCCGCGGCCTCGACGTGCAGGGCTACGAGGCCTACCACAAGGCCTTCCCCGAGGCGGACAAGGTGCCGCTGGTAGGAGGAACGTCCGCCGAAACCTTCAGCGTCGAAAAGGCCCTGGCGGTGCACCCAGACCTGGCGATCATGGCCCTGAGCGGCGGCCACGGGCCGAGCCCCGACAGCGAGGCGGTGAAGCAGTTGGAAGCCGCCGGGGTGGCGGTGCTCTTCGTCGACTTCAGCGACCATCCCCTGCGCAACACCGTGCCCAGCATGCGCCTGCTGGGGCAGGCCCTGGGCCGCGAGCAGCAGGCCGAGGCGTTCATCGCCTTCTATCAACAGTCCCTGGCCCGGGTCAGCGAGACCCTGGCCAAGGCGGCGCCGCTCAAGCAGCCGACGATTTTCATCGACATGCTCGCCGGGCTGCAGGATTGCTGCGGCTCGCCGGGCACCGGCAACTTCGGCGAGATGATCAAGCTGGCGGGCGGGCGCAACATCGCCGACGGGCGCATTCCCGGGCCCATTGGCGTGCTCAACGTCGAATACATCCTTTCCAGCGATCCGGACGTGTATGTCGCCACCGGGGTCTTCGCCGCCGGCCAGGGCGGCGTGACCCTGGGTTATTCCGCCACCCTGCAACAGGCTCGGGACAGCCTGCGCCAGGCCGCCCAGCGCCCGCCGCTGAACGAGCTGCGGGCGGTGCGCCAGGGCCATGTGCATGGCCTGTGGCACATATTCTATGACTCGCCGGAGCACCTGATCGCGGTCCAGGCCCTGGCCAAGTGGCTGCACCCGGAGCTGTTCAAGGACCTGGACCCGGACCAGACCCGCCGCGAGCTGTACCAGCGCTTCATGCCGATTCCCGCCAGCGGCGTGTTCGCCACGAGCCTGCAACCATGACCCGGGCCGCCACCGAGGTGCAGGACAGCATCGCCAGCGGGCATTACCGCAAACGCCATGGCCGCCGGGTGCTGCTGTTGTCCGGGCTGGCCCTGGCCTTGTTGCTGTCACTGGCCCTGGACATCACCACCGGGCCCTCGGGCATGAGCCTGTCGCGCCTGCTGCAGGTGCTCTGGGATCCGGGCTCGATGCCCCGGGTCGAGGCGGTGATCGTGTGGAACGTGCGCCTGCCCTACGCGCTGATGGCGGTGCTGGTGGGCGCGGCCCTGGCCCTGGCCGGGGCAGAGATGCAGACCGTGCTCGACAACCCGCTGGCCAGCCCCTTCACCCTCGGCGTGTCCGCTGCCGCGGCCTTCGGCGCGGCCCTGGCGATCGTCCTCGGCCTGGGCCTGCCCGGGGTGCCGGCGCAGTACCTGATCTCGGCCAACGCCTTCCTCTTCGCCCTGGCCTCGGTGGCCTTGCTCTACCTGCTGGCGCGCTGGCGCGGCTTCGGCGTCGAGAGCCTGGTGCTGTTCGGCATCGCCCTGGTGTTCGCCTTCAATGCCCTGGTGGCCCTGCTGCAATTCGTCGCCACCCAGGACAGCCTGCAGCAACTGGTGTTCTGGACCCTGGGCAGCCTGGCCCGGGCCTCCTGGGAAAAGCTCGCGCTGCTGGCCCTGGCGCTGGCGCTGTGCCTGCCCTTCTCCCTGCGCCAGAGCTGGGCCCTGACCGCCCTGACCCTGGGCGAGGAACGGGCCCGCAGCTTCGGCATCGACGTCGGCCGCCTGCGCCTGCTGGCGCTGTTGCGCATCAGCCTGCTGTCGGCGCTGGCGGTGTCCTTTGTCGGCACCATCGGCTTTATCGGCCTGATCGCCCCGCACATCGCCCGCCTGCTGGTGGGCGAGGACCATCGACTGTTCCTGCCGGCCAGCGTGCTCAGCGGCGGGCTGATCCTGTCCATGGCCTCCATCGCCAGCAAGGCGCTGATCCCCGGGGTGCTGATTCCGGTGGGGATCGTCACCGCCCTGGTGGGCATTCCCTTTTTCATGGCCATCGTCATGCGCAACCGTCGAGGTGTCCTGTGAACTCGCCTGTGTCCTCCAACGCCGGCCTGTGCACCGCCGGCCTGAACATGCACTACGGCAGCCGCCAGGTGCTGTGCGACGTGGCCCTGCCGCCCCTGGCCGGGGGCAGCGTGACCGCGCTGATCGGCCCCAACGCGGCGGGCAAGTCGACCCTGCTGCGGGGCATCGCCGGGTTGCAGAAAACTTCCGGGCAGGTGCTGCTCGATGGCACCGATCTGAACCGCCTGCCCCAGGTGGAACGGGCGCAGCACATCGTCTACCTGCCCCAGAGCCTGCCGGAACGCACCCGCCTGTGCGCCTTCGAAGCGGTGCTCAGCGCCGCCATGGCCGGCCATCGCGCTGGCGGTTTCGCCCCCGGCCGGCCCCGCGCGGCGGTGCTGCAGGGGGTCGAACAGGTGCTCCGGGACCTGGACCTGACCGCCCTGGCCGACCGCCCGATCGACGCCCTGTCCGGTGGCCAGCGCCAACTGGTGGGCCTGGCCCAGGCCCTGGTGCGCCAGCCTCGGGTACTGCTGCTGGATGAACCCACCAGCGCCCTGGACCTGTACCACCAGTGCCAGGTGGTGGAGGCCATCACCCGGGCCACCCGCGAGCGCCAGTTGATCACCCTGGTGGTGGTCCACGACATCAACCTGGCCCTGGGTTTCAGCCAGCAGGTGGTGGTCCTGCACAACGGCCGCCTGGCCGCCGCTGGCCCGGCCCTGGAGGTGATCAACCCACAGCTGCTGCGCGACGTCTATGGCGTCGACGGCCACCTGGAACAGGTACGCGGTCGACCGCTGGTGATGGTCGACGGCCGCCTGCCCTCTCACTCCGCCCTGGGATAAACCATGACCCACGCTCAACAGTTGCCCCTCGACACCCTGGACACGCCCCAGGCCGCCCCGGCCTTCGACCTGCGCCCACTGCTGGTGGCCAACCTGGCCTGCACCATGGCGATGATGGCCTTTGTCTCGCTGATCGGTCCCATCGCACGGATTCTGGGCCTGGCCACCTGGCAAGCGGGCATGGCGGTGACCGTCTCCGGGGTGATCTGGATGCTCCTGGCCCGGCCCTGGGGCCGGGCCAGTGACCGCCTGGGCCGGCGGCAGATCCTGCTGCTGGGCACCGGCGGCTTCACCCTGGCCTTTGTCGCCCTCAGCCTGTTTATCGACGTGGCGCTGCACGCCCTGCCCTCGGCCCTGCTGGCGTTCGCCGGGCTGCTGTTGGGACGGGGCCTGATCGGGGTGTTCTACGCGGCGATCCCGGTGGGTGGCTACGCGCTGATCGCCGACAACATCGCGCCCGAGCACCGGGCCCGGGCCATGGCCTCGCTGGGAGCGGCCAACGCCTGCGGCCTGGTGCTGGGCCCGGCGATTGCCGCGCTGCTGGCGCGCCACAGCCTGAGCCTGCCGTTCTACGTGCTGGCGGTGCTGCCGCTGCTGGGCTTCGCCTTCCTCAAGGCGCGGCTGCCGCGCCAGGAACTGCACCTCAAGCAGCCGCCCAAATCGGTGCGCCTGGGCGACCCGCGCCTGCGCCGGCCGCTGCTGGTGGCGTTCGTCGCCATGCTGTGCGTGGCCATGGCGCAGATCACCGTCGGCTTCTTCGCCCTCGACCGCCTGGGCATGGACCCGGCGCACGCGGCGCAGACCGCCGGCATTGCCCTGACCCTGGTCGGCGTGGCGCTGATCGCCTCGCAACTGGTGGTGCGCAAGCTGGAATGGCCGCCACTGCGGATGATCCGCATCGGCGCCCTGGTGGCCGCCGTGGGTTTTGCCGCGAGCATTGTCGCGGCCCAGGCCTGGGTGCTGTGGCTGGGGTTCTTCGTTTCGGCCGCGGGCATGGGCTGGATCTTCCCCTCGTTCGCCGCCCTGGCCAGCAACGCGGTGGACGCCGCCGAGCAAGGCGCCACCGCCGGTTCCGTCGGCGCGGCCCAGGGCCTGGGAGTGGTGGTCGGGCCCCTGGCCGGGACCCTGATCTACGGGTTGGAACCGCGCCTGCCCTACCTGCTGGCGGCGCTGCTGCTGGTGCTGGTGGCCTGCTGGCCCGAAGCCCGACGCCGCTAACCCAGGCGGGCGAACGACGCGCACCCTCAAAACCCTGTGGCCTGTAGCCGCTGCCGAGCCTCCGGCGAGGCTGCGCAAAGGTCCGCAGGACCTTGCTTGACGGTCTCCCGCCGAGCACGCAGCGGCCTCAAGAGCGCCGCGTCCCTTCGACGGAGTGCCGCCCAGACCGTTCGCAGCCTGCGGCAGCGGCTACACAAATCCCCGATCGGCACTGGCCTGTAGCCGCTGCTGAGCCCGCGAAGCTGCGCAAAGGTCCGCAGGACCTTGCTTGGCGGTCTCCCGCCGAGCACCCAGCAGCCTCAAGATCGCCGCGTCCCTTCGACGGAGTGCCGCCCAGACCGTTCGCAGCCTGCGGCAGCGGCTACACGCTGCTGCGGGCCATGCGCCGCAGGGCCAGGCTGTACAGCAGCAAGGCCAGGCTCGCCAGGGCGCCGCCCGCCAGGCCGACATAGGCAAAACCCAGTTGCCCGCCAACCCAGCTACCCAGCAGCGCGCCGCCACCGATGCCGATGTTGTAGATCCCGGAGAACATCGCCATCGCCACGTCGGTGGCATCCGGCGCCAGCACCAGCACCTTGGATTGCAGGGCCAGGCCAAAGCCCATGATCGCCATGCCCCAGACCACGCTCAGCGCCACCAGCGACCAGACGTGGCCATTGAGCGGCAACAGCAGGCTCAGGCACAGCGCCAGCAGCACCACCGCGGTCAGCAAGAAGCCCTGGGGGCTGTGACGATGCAGCACGCTGAACAGCAGCGAGCCGATGATGCCGGCGCCGCCGAACACCAGCAGCACCAGGGTTACCACCTCGCCGCCCAGGCCCGCCGCCACCTTGATGAAGGGCTCGATGTAGCTGTAGGCGGTGAACTGCGCGGTCACCACCAGGGCGGTGAGCACATAGATCGCCACCAGCGCCGGACGCTTGAACAGCAACGGCAGGCTGCGCAGCGAACCGGAATTCTGGCTCGGCAGCAGCGGCAAGGTGCGCATCAGCCAGAGCACCAGCAAGCCGGCCATGGCGGCGATCACGCCAAAGGTGGTGCGCCAGCCCAGGGCTTCGCCCAGCAGGCGCCCCAGGGGAATGCCCAGGACCATGGCCAGCGAGGTGCCGGTGGCCAGCAGGCCCAGGGCCTGCACCTGCTTGCCCGCCGGCGCCAGGCGCACCGCCAGGGACGCGGTGATGGACCAGAACAGGGCATGGGCCAGGGCCACGCCGATGCGGCTGAGCATCAGCAGGCCGAAGCTGTTGGCCACACTGGACAGGACATGGCTGACGATGAACAGGCCGAACAGCACCGTGAGCAACCGGCGCCGCTCGACGTTGCGGGTCAGCAGCATCACCGGCAGCGAGGTCAGGGACACGATCCAGGCGTAGATGGTCAGCATCAGCCCGACCCGTTCGGTGGGCAAGTCGAAGCTGGCGCCGATGGCGCTGAGCAGGCCCACCGGCACGAACTCGGTGGTGTTGAAGACAAAGGCCGCCAGCGCCAGTGCGATGACCGGCTGCCAGTTGCCTTGGGGTGTCGCCGGGGAATCGCTCATGGGGGGCGTCGTACTCTTTCGCTGATGGAACAGGTCCAGGACCCGATAAAAAATGCACAACCCGGGCCAGCCTTAGCGGCCCCGGGGTCGCAGAGCAAAGCCCGTTGCCCGAAGCATTGCCGGGCACCGCTTCAGCGCCCTGGGGCGCTGCCCGGAAAGACTTGCATGGCCAGCGCCACTCCCTGCAGCAGGCGCGCCGCGCTGACCCCGTCGCGGGCCTGCACCGAGAGCCCGTGGAGCACCATGGAGTAATAATCCCCCAAGGACGTTGCATCGCTGTGGCGGGGCAATTCACCTGCCTGCACCGCCGCTTCCAGGCGCTGGATGATGCTCGCGGTACGGGCCCGGCGATGCTCGGCCAGCCATTCGCGCACGCTGTCGTTGTCGCTTGAGCAGTTCACCGCGGAGGCCACCACCATGCAGCCCCGGGGACCGTCGGGACGGGTGTAGAGGGCCACCGCGTCCTGCAGCATGCGCTCGATGGCGAGGTAGGCGTTGGGCTCCTGCAGGGCCAGGTCGGCGAAGCCGCCTTCCTGGCTTTCGTACAGCTCGATGGCCTCGCGAAACAGCGCCTCCTTGGAACCGAAGGCGGCATAGATGCGCGCCGAAGCGATGCCCAGGGCCGCCACCAGGTCGGCCATGGAGGTGGTTTCGAAACCACGGGCCCAGAACAGTTCCTGTGCCTGGCGCAGCGCCAGGTCACGATCGAATTCGCGGGGTCTTCCAGCCATGGGGGTCGGGTATCTCGTCAAGACAGGGAAGGCGTTCGGCGCAGGCCGGACAGCCGGTTGGCGCGGCGCGCCGGGACGAAATGATATTAGATTTGTACCGGCCGCGGTCATTTTCCGTGCCCGCGGCCGGCTCTGCGCCGTGCCTCAGTCACCGCCCTCCTGCAGAAACGGCAGCAACAGCGCGAGAAATTCCTCGGGCGCCTCTTCCATGATGAAGTGCCCGCAGTCCGGCACTATGGCGCCGCGCAGGTCGCTGGCATGGCCTTGCAGGGTCAAGAGCGGCGCATCGTTGGTGGCGTGTTCGGCGCCGATCGCCAGCACCGGCATCGCCAGCGGCCGCTGGGCCCGCAGGCGGTTCTGGCGCACCGTCTCGGGAATCGCCCGGTAGTAGGCAAAGCCCGCCCGCAGGCCGCCCGGCGCCGCATAGGCGTCGATGTAGACCTCGGCGGCCACTGCTTCGCGGCGATGGGACCAGTGGTCGAAGATGTAGCTCAGGTAGGCCCGTTCGCGCCCGGCGATCAGTGCCTCGGGCAGATCCCGCAGCTGGTTGAACATGAAGTGCCAGAGAAAGATGTTCTGCTCCGGCGCCACGAAGATCGGCGGCGCCTCCGCCAGCCCGGGGATCACCGCCTCGGTCAGCGCCAGGCGCTCCACCGCCTGCGGCCGGTCGCTGGCCAGGGCGTAGGCGATCCACATGCCGACGTCATGGCCGACCACGCTGTAACGGGCAAAGCCCAGTTGCAGCATCACCTGATGCAGCACCTCGGCCACATGGCCGGTGTCGTAGCCCTGCTCCGGGCGGTCGGACTGGCCGCTGCCCGGCGGGTCCACGGCGATCGCCTGGAAGCCCTGGGCCGCCAGGGCCCGGATCACCCCGCGCCAGGCGTACCAGGTCTGTGGCCAGCCGGGAATCAGCAGCACCGGGCGGCCGCTGCCGGCGCTGACGCAATGGATGCGCTGGCCAGCGATGCGCACATAGCGATGGGTCAGGCCGTCGGTGTCGGCCTGGGTGTTGTCCGTCAAGGCATTCATGGGGTTTTCTCGCTGAGGGGGGTCAGGCCATGCCGAGCATGGCGTTGATTTGTTGGCGGTCGATCTGTGCACCGGCGAAGTCGTCGAAGATCCGCTCGGTGACCCGGATCATGTGGCGGTTGATGAACTCCACGCCTTCCCGGGCGCCGTCTTCCTGGTCCTTGAGGCAGCACTCCCATTCCAGGGTCGCCCAGCCCGGGTAGTCGTATTGCGCCAGTTTGGAAAAGATCCCTTTGAAATCCACCTGGCCGTCGCCCAGGGATCGGAAGCGCCCGGCGCGCTCGACCCAGGTGCTGTAGCCGCCATAGATGCCCTGGCGCCCCGTGGGATTGAACTCGGCATCCTTGACGTGAAACATGCGGATGCGCTCGTGGTAGATGTCCAGGTAGCTCAGGTAATCCAGCTGTTGCAGCACAAAGTGGCTGGGGTCGAAGAGGATGTTGCAGCGTGGGTGACGGTCGACCAATTCATAGAAGCGCTCGAAGCTGGTGCCGTCGTGCAGGTCCTCGCTGGGGTGGATTTCGTAGCACAGGTTGACCCCCTGCTCGTCACACACATCGAGGATCGGCCGCCAGCGCCGCGCCAGCTCGTCGAAGGCGGTTTCGATCAGGCCTTCGGGGCGCTGCGGAAAGGGAAACAGGTAGGGCCAGGCCAGGGACCCGGAGAAGGTCCCCAGCTCACTCAGCCCCAGGCGTCGTGAAGCCCTGGCCGCCAGCTTCATCTGCGCGATCGCCCATTCGGTTCTGGCTTGAGGCCTGCCCCGCAGCGCCTCGGGGGCGAACTGGTCGCACATCGCGTCGTAGGCCGGATGCACCGCCACCAGCTGGCCGAAGATATGGCTGGTCAGCTCGCTGATCTGCAGGCCCTTCTGCGCCAACTGGCCCTTGAGTTCATCGCAATAGTCCTGGCTCTCGGCCGCCGTGGCGACATCGAACAAACGTGCATCCCAGGCAGGAATCTGCAGCGCCTTGAAACCCAGGTCGGCGGCCCATTGGGCAATCGCCGGCAGGCTGTCAAATGGCGCGCTGTCGGCGCTGAATTGCGCCAGGTGCAGGCTGGGGCCCTTGAGGGTTTTCATCGAATTGCTCCCTATTCTTTGTTGGTCGACAAAGAATAGGGAGGCGCTGCTGCCGCGTCAATCATCGCGCCGCAGAAAAACCATTCCTGGCACACCGGCTGGTCGGACGGGCGAGTGCCCGGCAAGGCAAAAAAAGCCCGTGATCAAGATCGCGGGCTCGTTTTGTTTCACCTGGCAATCACCGCCGGCCATGCACCGGGCAGCCGCCTCAGGCGCCGGGCTGCGGCACCGGAATCTGCCGCAACGGCTTGACCGACTTGAAGGAAAAACTCGAGTAGATCTCTTTCACCGCCGGCAGGGTCTGCAACACCTCGCGGGCGAACTCGCCGAAGGACTCCAGGTCCTTGGCCAGCACTTCGAGGAGAAAGTCGTAGCGTCCGGAGACGTTGTGGCAGGCGATGATTTCCGGAATCTCCAGCAGCCGCTGCTCGAAGGCCCGGGCAGTTTCCCGGGAGTGGGATTCCATCATCACGCTGACAAAGGCGGTGACGCCAAAGCCCAGGGCCTTGGGCGAGAGGATCGCCTGGTAGCCGGTGATCACCCCGCTCTCCTCAAGGATCTTCACCCGCCGCCAACAGGGCGACGTGGTCAGGGCGACGCTGTCGGCCAGTTCGGCGGTGGTCAAGCGGGCGTTGTCCTGCAGAGCAAGCAGCAGGGCTTTGTCGGTGCGATCCAGTCCACTGGGCATGTTTTGCCTCTTAATCTTGTTTTTATGAATTTTTATTTCAATTACTGGGCGTTTATTCAGTCAAATTAGCAATTATTGCGCCGGATTTGAGCATAGCATTAGAGCAAATCCGGAGCGTTCACCATGAACAATAAAAACAGTGACCTTGGTTTTTCCACTCGCGCCATCCATCACGGCTACAACCCCCAGGAGCATCAAGGCGCGCTGATCCCGCCGATCTATCTGACGTCCACCTTCACCTTCGCCACCGCCGAATATGGCGCCGGCTGCTTTGCCGGCCAGGAGCCCGGCTACTTCTACACGCGCATCGGCAACCCGACCCTGGCGCTGCTGGAAGCGCGCATGGCGGCCCTGGAAAACGGCGAGGCCGCGGTGGCCTTCGGCTCCGGCATGGGCGCGATTGCCGCCACCCTGTGGACCCTGCTGCGGCCCGGCGACGAGATCATCGTCTGCCGGACCCTGTACGGCTGCACCTTCGCCCTGCTGCACCACGGGCTGGCCGAATTCGGAGTCAAGGTGCGCCATGTCGACCTGAGCGACCTGGGCAACCTGCGGGCCGCCATCAGCCCCGCCACACGGATGATCTATTGCGAGTCCCCGGCCAATCCCAACATGCAGCTGGTGGACATTGCCGCGGTGGCCGAAATCGCCCGCCAGCATCCGCGCATCACCTTTGCCGTGGACAACACCTATTGCACCCCCTACCTGCAGCGTCCGCTGGAACTGGGGGCCGACTTGGTGCTGCACTCGGCCACCAAGTACCTCAACGGCCATGGCGATATCACCGCCGGGGTCGTGGTCACCCGCCAGAGCCTGGCCGAGCGCATTCGCCTGGAGGGCCTCAAGGACATGACCGGCGCGGTGCTGTCGCCCCAGGACGCCTTTCTCCTGATGCGCGGCCTCAAGACCCTGGCCCTGCGCATGGAGCGCCACTGCAGCAGCGCCCAGGCCATCGCCGAACACCTGCAGCAGCAGCCGCAGGTGCAATGGGTGGCCTACCCCGGCCTGCCGTCCTTCGCGCAACACGCCCTGGCGCAACGGCAGATGAAGTTGCCCGGGGGCATGATCGCCTTCGAGCTCAAGGGCGGACTGGCGACGGGCATCCGCTTCATCAATGCCCTGCAGCTGTTCAGCCGCGCCGTCAGCCTGGGAGACGCCGAATCCCTGGCCCAGCACCCGGCGAGCATGACCCATTCCACCTACAGCCCCGAGGAGCGTGTCGAACACGGCATCGCCGAGGGCCTGATCCGCCTGTCGGTGGGCCTGGAAGATGTCGCCGACCTGCTGGCCGATATCGCCCAGGCCCTGGATGCCTGTGCACAGCCCGCGACGCCGCATCTGGAGGCCATTCCCAGGATCGGCAAGGCCCTTCCTTGAGCCGGATCAGTACCGCCCGGGTCCGGGCGCTCTACAACACCCAGGCATTCGCCGCCGTGCCCGAGGCGCGGCGGCGAACGCCCCTGCACCACCTGCAACACCCTTTGAACCGTTACCCACAGGAGTGGAACAACCCATGAGTCGTATCAATAACAAAGCCACCCAACTGCTCAGCGCCATGATCCTGGCCGGCCTGGCCTGCCATTCCCTGGCCGCCGACAGCATCCGGATCGGCATCGCCGGGGCCAAGACCGGCCCGGTGGCGCAATACGGTGACATGCAGTTCAGCGGCGCGCGCATGGCCATCGAGCAGATCAACGCCAAGGGCGGCGTCGACGGCAAGCAACTGGTGGCCGTGGAATACGACGATGCCTGCGACCCCAAGCAAGCGGTGGCCGTGGCCAACAAGGTGGTCAATGACGGCGTCAAGTTCGTGGTCGGGCACCTGTGCTCCAGCTCCACCCAGCCGGCGTCGGACATCTACGAAGACGAAGGCATCGTGATGGTTACCCCGGCCGCCACCAGCCCCGAGCTGACCGCCCGGGGCTACAAGATGGTGTTCCGCACCATCGGCCTGGACAACGCCCAGGGTCCGGCGGCGGCGCACTACATCGCCAAGCTCAAGCCGAGCAATGTCGCGGTGCTGCACGACAAGCAGCAATACGGCGAAGGCATCGCCAGCTCGGTCAAGGACATCCTCGGCAAGGAAGGCATCAAGGTGGCGATGTTCGAAGGCATCAACGTCGGCGAGCGCGACTACTCGTCGATCCTGGCCAAGCTCAAGCAGGCCAATGTCGACTTCGTCTACTTCGGCGGCTACCACCCGGAAATGGGCCTGCTGCTGCGCCAGGCCAAGGAAAAGGGCCTGACCGCGCGCTTCATGGGGCCTGAAGGCGTGGGCAACGACTCGATTTCGCAGATCGCCAAGGACGCCTCCGAAGGCATGCTGGTGACCCTGCCCAAGTCCTTCGACCAGGACCCGGCCAACAAGGCCCTGGTGGAAGCCTTCGAAGCCAAGAAGGAAAACCCCAGCGGGCCGTTCGTGCTGCCGTCCTACTCGGCCGTGGAAGTGATTGCCGGCGGCATCGCCGCGGCCAAGAGCGAAGACCCGGAGAAAGTCGCCGAGGCGATCCACAAGGGCACCTTCAAGACCCCCACCGGCGACCTGAGCTTCGACGAGAAAGGCGACCTCAAGGACTTCAAGTTCGTGGTCTATGAATGGCATTACGGCAAGCCGAAAAGCGTAGCGGCGGAAAACGCCGGGCTGTAAGCCGGTAACGGCGCGCCGCTCCTTGCCGGGGAGCGGCGTCCCGCAGGCGTCAAAAAAACAAGTTCAACTAAAACATGGCCTTAGAGTCAAAAAACTTTACCGCGTCGTCCCCTGCCAAAAGAATAACCTACTTGGCAACTTGGGAATAACCAACCCAAAACAGTAACTAAGATATGTTACCGCCACACTTAAAGCCTGCTGTAAATCCTCCACCCCCCAGACTAGGCAACCCATACTTCAGGCGTAGATCGTTAGCCCGCTTAGTTCCTCGGCAATCAACTTACAAGTCCGACAAAGCGAACTCGCAAGCCTCCTCCCCAAGCTGAACAGCCAGCCCC
>Ga0194135_10000689_pt1 | contig 19935 bp, 11 predicted proteins | sample LitLau_LLRF_2013_FD_134024 | JGI IMG/M metagenome (GOLD analysis project Ga0194135, IMG submission 134024) | Freshwater sediment microbial communities in response to fracking from North America - Little Laurel Run_MetaG_LLRF_2013 (version 2) | ecosystem: Environmental > Aquatic > Freshwater >...
CCTGCAGGGTCTAAAAGGGCCCTTATTATCGATTTATTAAAAAATTCAAAACTAGGGAGGAGAGGATGGAAGACAAAAGTTACAAAGATGTTAAAAGAAGTCGTTCAGGGTTTACTCAGAACCCTATGTTTCAACATTAGCCCAACTCTTTTTTACGCCCATGTTTACATGGTTTATTCTGTTACTCTATATTTAAAGCATGTATTACTTTTGAGACCACACATTCATATGCACGAGTTCTAGTTAATTATGTATGACTGAATCTTGTATCTTTCCAGGACATATTTGTCAGCCTGTGTACAGTTGATGACTCGTTGTATTTTATGTGCAACGTAGACGACTTCAAATTCTTGGCCGATATGATTCAACACGTACCTTTACCTCTCAGGGCCCGTTATGTCTTCTGCTGTGCTCCCATCAATAAGAAAATGCCTTTTGTATGCACAATGTTTCTCAAGGTAAGAAAATTGACTGGTTGAATAATTGATTATTAGATTACTGTAATTAGTGTTAATTATGATTGTATTATACTTCTGATATATATTTATTACGAATTTTAATTCCATAATTTGATTCGTTTTTATTACACTTTTGCAGTTTGCAAGACAGTACAGCAAAAACGATCCCATTACGTTTGACTGGTTATGTCGGCACGTAGGGTGGCCCTTCAATCCTCCAAAAACAATTTTAGATTTGGTCCATTTAGAATCTGTGTTTGATGTTCTTGATCTTTACTTGTGGTTAAGGTGAGTTTATAGAAAATTGCTAACCATAGTAGCATACATCTTGAGGTGTTGCTGACATGAAGTTTTTCTTCCATAGCTATCGCTTCCAAGATCTATTCCCGGATGCCAACATGGTACGAGATATTCAGCAAGAGTTAGACTCTATTATTCAAATAGGTGTGTTTAATATAACACGTCTGCTCCGAAAATCTGATACAGTGAGTGAAATTGCCATTGAAGCTGACGATGAGATTCAAAAAAAGTTAAAAGCGTCGAGGAAAGTTTTAAAACAAAAGTTTACTGACGTCGAGTAATATTTGACACTTCTCTTAATGACGTAAAATATTTAGTAAAAGTGAGTACGCAGTCTCTTAAAATTATTTTGTATTAGAATTGACAAAAACTTAAAGTAATAATAAAACGATTGCACAAGATCTGGCCATGTTTTTCTATACTTTAAGAAGTAATAACCAACACCGTTCACACAATAAATGTTCTTTTTCACAACAATTTTGAATAATATCAAGAAAAGTCTGATCAAAGTTGTTTTCTCAATTGAATACCAATTGTTTATTTACAAAATGGAGTAACACTGTTTTAATTAACCTGTCTTCTGGGTAACTAAACATCAAATCTTACCATAGATAGCAACTAATTAGCACGATATATACTTACTATGGGGAAACTATCAGCTGGCATTTCAGTAAATCGGCCTAAAACCGTTACTTACAAAGTCTGACAATCTATAGGTTCCTGAAAATACTTACTACATTATTATTTAGCAAAATAAACAATAAATAAGTAATTGATTTTATTTTTTGGACTGAATTGATTGTGAAGTCCTCTGCCGATGTTACAGTGTCTAGCAATTACATAGAATTGCAAACGGGAGTTTTTTGTCCTAGATACGCCAGTGTCACGAGAAAAACCGTCACGAAAGATCCTTGTGAAATATTATGTTAATAACCAATTTAGAAAAAAATATTCGGATTTATGCTATCTGTTTCCCGAGTACTTATGCTGGAAATTTATTAAACAGTTCAATACCAAAGACGTCTAGCTTCGATGAGAATTAAATACTTTGACTTTCAGACCAGAATGGGTTTCTGATAATATGCATGGTGTACGATATTCGGATAAAGGAATCATAAATATCATATTTCAATCTCAGGTGTGAGATTTTGCACTCTAAATTGCTTACCACTAGAACATTAGAAGGGACACTGTAGTTTCCACATCCACATTTGGTAGACTAAAAGCATTCACTCTGCTTTCTTACATCTTCAACTATTCATAATAATCTTAAAGTTAACTTTTCATAAACAATATGTATCATGGCATCATCTCAGGTATCACATTAAAATTACACAGCAAACCCTGTAACTTCAAGTAACACTTCGTAATCACTTGAAGGGAAATGGATTATAAGCTACTAGAATGCATTATGAAAAGACATTGTTTTTAACTTATTTCCGTACAATCACATTAATTTCTTTGATTATCCGAGGTACATAATACGCACCTTAACTTGTTTTTCTTTGAACCAAGATATGACCCAACTTTCACATGAAAGTCTAGTGTTGGAAGTGTAGGAGGGCAAGTGTCCACCAATCCATACAAATTCTGAAATGCTTTTAGTATTTACAGATGGGCAACTATATACATTAAATTTTAATATTCTTTACCACTTATACATTAATTGTACACTTAAGTCTTTAATCGCTACTCTAAACTAAACAAGGTTCATTATGACAATGAAATTTGCCTTACAAACTGTTAAAAAATGCAAATTTATGTGCTTAATTCTTATACTCTTAAGTCAACACAGTTAATATGGTATGCAGATATGGATTTTTAAACACTTATTTTATGTTATACTTGACACAAAACTAACGTCGCCATCCCAAATATCACCTTTGTCCTTCGATTCTTATAATTTTTTTTGTTCTACGACACAAAAATACCCATTTACTGAAAATTACCAGTGGTATATCTAACAGAGTAATCTCGAAACTTATTTTGACTACGTGCTCAACAAAATTTAAAGAGTGTGAATGTCACTGTCAGTTCAAGTTTCTTCAAATTGAACTCACTCCTTCCATTTATAATAATAATGTATTAAAGCTTAAACGACTCTTTCCACAATGCCCCAAGAAGTGGCCTATCTATTAAAACACTGACAGTGTCTATAAAAGGTAATACTGATGTTGATGATAGAGATTGAATATATTTTACGCTATCCGTTTAATATCAGTAGCTGCATTATTTATCATCCAGAAACTCGACTGTGAGTGTTATTGTGGTCATCAAATCGACGAGGGCTTCTCCTTCCTGAGTTCCGATTCCTGAACAGATTGTTACATTTTCTGACTGTGAGTCGCCAGAACGCATTTCGGAAGTCTGGACTGTAGAACGCGTAAATAAACGGATTGATTGTGCTGTTCGACCATCCTGAAACCCAAAAGAGAGGAAAATCTTTTATATAAATGTATGAGCACTTTCATTCTCTCCACTATCTAACCGATTAAAATGGTTACGCTCTCGGAAAACCTAATTATAATTCCTAATATCTATGGTCGCGTGAGACTGCAAAGATTTGTAATTGTAAGGGGATACACATGTTTACTCCTAAAGGTCCCATGTATAATACTTAATGTAAAAGCTGCGTAGTACTTACACAGTGAAGCCTAATTATGGGAATACCCTACAACCACATAGGCACAACTACACAAGTTTTTTTGTTCACGTATAGTCGTCTCCTAATTAAAAACGGGATATTCACTGAGGGACTCATTTTGTGGAATTAACGAGTTTCATTTGTACCCTGAACATGAAAAAAGTCTCACAACCCGCACATAATTTTCGGTGCATTTAATGTCCTCAAATTATGGGCTTGTTTTTTGGACAAAACGATGAGAGTGAGAGAAAAGCCACACCACATACTTACCCAGCCATATGAAAGCCTCCATCCAAGAAATGGGAAAGTCTTCCGGGTTTGCCAAGAACGGAAACACGACGTAAGCTACGAAGAAGGGTAACTGCAATAAAGACGAGAAAACAAGAGAGATAGGACATTAAAATTTATGTGGAATTCCATTCTCATGCATGATGATGACCCAGAGTTTCGAACTAAATTAAGAAATAAATGCGGGAAGCCTCACCCAGCAAATGATAAATCCCCCCACAACAGCAGCCAGTGTTTGAGCTGTTTTGGTTTCTCTTTTGAAAGAAGCAACTCGGCCACTCGAAAACTCCCTTGCCATCCCTCCGTTGTTCTGATTGTGATCGTTTTCATGTAAGTTCAGTGTCAGCTTGATACTTCGTCCTCTGTGAATGCTATTGCTGGTGATATGTGGGTGGTGGTGGTGGGGGTGGTTCAGATGGTCTCCGTATGAACTGCTCGGCTGAGGGTGGTATAATCTGTGTCGACTAGATGTACTACTTACATTCTTATCACATTTTTGAGGTCCCGTCGACATCGAGCTGGTTCCTACGTTAGGAGAGCTCATTAAAGACGCAGGATTGCCCGCTGGGGTGTTGTTCATTGGAATGCTAAGGGATGACGATGTTCCGTTGAATCGAGGAGACTTTCCACACTCTCGGGTTGGGCCTAAACTTCCACTTCCAGTGACAAATCTTTCCCCTGTGCTTCCAGATTTACTCGATCGTCCACCAGAACAAAGTCCTGTTTCCTCTACTGTCCACACACGTGGAGTACTCTTACTCAAGGGTGACAAACCACGTTGAGATTCTAGAGGAAGTCCGTCGTTGTCTGAAGAAATAAAAAGAAAGGAAACAATAGGAATTATCAATTGTTCTTTTCTTCTCTGAATCAATTTTGGTACAAAGTAAAATGATAGTATCGGACTGAACCGTTTAATTTGTATTTAACGAGAGCTTGGCTGTCTGTTATATATTGACTTTCACTCAACTTTTTGTTGGTAATTTTGAGTCAAATTATTACTACAAACAAAGCTCGTGTGTGTCCGCTTATTGAAAAACTAATGCGGGAACTACCACTTATTTTTAGGCATCAACTACACTGTCTGCCGTGAAGGGCAGTGAGCCGTGAATTAATACCAGCTTCCCGTACTTTCTCTGCTTTCCCCGGAATACCAAAAACTTTGTTCTTTTATTGCTTTTTCGTATGCATTTATATTTCATTATTTTATTTTAATCAACAACACAGATTTATATTCCCTCGTTCTTCATAGCTCGCACAAAACTTTGCTTCGTTTGTCCAACAAACAAATCTCTAAACCAACTATCGAGATTTTTCCTTTCATTTATATAACTGCTTGCTGTGCTGATTAGCCGTGCAGAACATAACAACTACTAATGAAAACGATGCCAACAATTTATTTCATCGTCTCAAATATATATAACAAATGTGCTTAGTTAGTTGAAAGTTGAACGCTCACATATGTAACACACAAGCCATCAGAGCTGTCAGAAAGTTTAAAAAGCAATAGAAAGTTATTGAGTAAGTTTTTTCTCTGTTTTCCCAGTTTTGATACAGAGAAAAGCAAAAAGTCTCGATACAATAAATTGAACTGTACGCGAATTCTGTGGTTAGGCTGAGCTCACTAACATTCATTCCTGTGGGACTGATGCTTTTTTGCCAAAAAAGTGTGCTGTCCACTTAAAATGAGGTTAATCGAGTAATTTCAACTGCATAGAACGTCTACTATATATCGTTTATCATGTATGATTGTAATGGGAAAGTAGTAAAATTATTCGTAATCGTTATTCCTCTCTTGCAAGTACGTGTGTGGGAATGCGGAGAAAATGCTTTTGTTCGGAATGGAAATTATCGAAAGGAATGTGCCACTGCCAAGAGCGAATGATAATTTGAATAAGGACTCAGTAGCCTGTTTGCATGCCAAGAACAAATGATTATTATTATTAAGTTGATAATTACGAAGAGTCGTAATCATTCGTAGAGTTTCCCTTCATCGATGAGAAATCACGAACTTTTATTCTATAGACTATAACTAATAAATACGTAGTTGCTGATTGAAGTAGTCGAGAAAAAATTGACTAACTCACCCACAAAGAGTCTAGTTGTTGACGAGGTTGTTTGATGAACTCGATGAATGTTTCTCTGTGGACTTGCAGTAGCGATACTGTGATGACAGAGACGAGACCCTGTTCGAAGTCTGGGATTTGCAGTGTGGCTTTTGCTTCCAGAACCTCCTTGGATGGCAAGTGTCCCTGGTGAAGAACAAACTGAAGGTGACCGAGGACTGAGACTTTCATTGGTAGTTCCTCCGCTAAGTCCCATTCCATTTCCTGTTCCACTTAACGTGGCTGGGTCAGGTAATGAGATAGCTATTCCTGATGCTGAGTTCGAATCCGAATCAGATGATGCTCCTTTCTGCTCATTGCTTGATCTATTGGGAATCAAAATCGTTATACAATGGCGGAAATTAAAGTTATGCAAGTCATGTAGCGATCATTTGGGAGAACATGAGGAACAAATGGACTTGGCTTTCGAGTTCATAATGGGTGGAATATGTGTACGAAAGAGCCATTTAAATGAAGCTGTACAAGGAATAGCAGTCCTTATAAATGCACTGCGCAGGCTGCAGCGAGAAAAATGTCATTCCAATTATGCAGAGAACTCTTGAACAACTCTCTGAGCTTCAAATGAAGTTGGATCTTCAAAGCTCACAAGTTTTACTCTGTCACATGTACAACATTTTAATTATAATTTCTTGAAATTCCTCATTAAAACGCGTTTTTCTTAGCGCCTGAATTTTTATTCATAACCAAAATCAGACGCTATTTTGTGTTTGAGACGCTCTATTTCTGAATCAGAACATATTCCCAAATACAGAACTCATGTAAAATATATATAAAAAAGAGTAGATAAAGTATTTGCATGAATATTTGTTTGTGTGCGTTGCTCGAATGAGAGAAAAGTCCCTGAGGAGTATAACTATTAAATGAAATTGGAGCGTATGCTGTGCAACTAATGTAACATGCTCTCATTCTGTGAGAAAAGTCTGATTCACACAAGTAAGCAAAATATTTTACTGTTGGATTCCGAATCTCTTCAAACCAGAAAGTTCAGTATAGGTACCCACGTTAGAATTCGAAAGCGAGAGAAAGATTTGTCTACTTATTTTGCAAAAAGGCGCCTATGCCTCTACAGACAAACGTGCTAGGTTTAATCCATTTTAAGCAGCTTGATTGTCGTAGTTAGTTTAATATAAACGAAATGGAGATCAGCAGAAAGTATACTAAAAGGTTTATACACGTATATTTTCATTCTTTCCCCGCTTGGTAAGGCTGTATTAATTGTACGTGTTATAACTTGAAGCCGCTTTCTACAAAAGGAGAGATTGCAAACGAAAGAAAGCAGCCTGTATATTTACACATTAAATAATTGCAATAAACTCCCAGTCACGATAAAATGACCTGACACCTTATCGTTATCCCCACAGAAAGGAGGGAGTCTCTTGAGTCTCAGAGAATTTATAAATGAACGTAGGTTGTGAAGTAATAGTAAAAGACTAATGTTCAGGGAAGTAACAGCTTAGCAGGCGTCATGTAATGATCATCCAGTTTGATGTTAATTTCAGCACAGCCGTCGCCTGCGTTAATAAGACACTCGTAAAAAGGACTAAACGGATTTTAATCTTGGTCTAAAGCAATTACCGAGGAAGATAACAATTAAACTAAAGGGACAATACGGACGACCAATCATTTGCTTTATATTACGACCATTGGGATGGTCATAACAGGAGGATTGGAAAGTAACGGAGGAGCAAGATTGCTCGTGGTATAAGAAGAAAAGCACTCCAGTGAACATTAGCACTTGTAGGAAGATTACTTACAGGAAGGAACCTACTGAATGAAGCCGTGTACAAATACAGCTGGAGGGTACCTGTAATAAGAAGCATCAGATTGAGGTTTCTTGGAATTAACATCAGATTATCTGCTTTTGATCCAAAGACTCCACAACCTGTGCTTCACCTTCGTAACTTTCTCTAACATCCTAGCGACTTTTTATGTCCGATTGTGTGATGTAGACGGGGAAAATTCCCATCTACTTTACAATTCCCTTTTCACTCGCGTCTTTTGGAAAGGCTTGAAGGGTAGACAGGAGTATATATAGTCATACTCACATATAGTAACCCACATCGTCTTTCAACTATTTTTGCACACTCATCAAACTTACATCAGCCTTCTCTTCTTTCGTGGCCTTTCATTTCACAATTTGAATCAAAAGAACTTCTCAATCTTAAATAGATCTGGGAATAAGCAATCATGGATTTCATTTCACCGACTTTCGTATTTACTTCTTCTTTTCAAACGTGAATTGAAGTGTTTTACAGGTTCAGTCGTGCGGTTGGCAAAAGATGAGACGGAATTACGGAATATATTGCACTGGATTCGAAATTGTCGGGGAAGACCAATTATGCTGAGGTTGCTGATCAATGGTAGTCTATGACGTATAAATTCGTCATAAGTCCTGATCATTATGGAAGAGTCTGTCTCCATTCTAAATATAGTTTATTTATTCAAAGCATATCCGTAATTAGTAGACGATTAGCTAGTCTTGCATTCGTTCTCTGAATCTCACTCATGGATTTATTGTAGCACTAATTGTGCTTGTAAACAAATGAAGGATTACCAAACTCACTTGGTTAGCATTACAGACTCGTGGTATGTCTGATACTGAATGATTGTCAGTTCGTCAAAACCAACTATGAGGACTAATAAGTATGTTTCGTTTCATCAGGACATTTCGCAATTTACATGCGTGTATTTCAGGCTGTTTATTCGACTTATGTACATGACTAATTTCTATGTTTAGTATTGCATATTCACGACGATTAGTTTCATGAAGGTGTTTGAAACTTCTCGGAAACACAGCTAGTCGACAAGCGTCATTGTAGACACGTAAACATAACTTTACCTTTTGAACTCATTCATATCAGTATGCTTTGATCTTTCAACTTCATGCATGTATGCTTTCTATGATTGGTTTGTAAAATCTGAAAATAAATGTCTGAACGGTTGGTGTCCGAATTCCGGAAAAGTTTGCCCAATTCACAGCTCAGTATTCCCACCCATTGACGTTGGCTAATTTAACAGAGCTTTACACAGAGAGCAGGCTTATTGTGTTCGTCATATTGTTCTTTGGATTGTATAGTCTAGTCTTCTGATCTGCATTAATATTACGTAGTCTGAAATGGGCACATTGAATGCTGAAAAAGCAGAGAGTTTGGGGAAAGGTGGGAGATAAAGCCGAGGTAGCAGTTGTGTTGCATTGAGACGTGAAGTGTACTCGTGTGTGCTCTCATGTGGAATGTGTCTTACCTCTTGGTTCCGTCATTGTCGATATCAGAAGAGGTTTCATCCTCCCCAGTTGTGCAGGACTTTATGAGACGGATTCTTTGCCAGAAAGTGGCAGTAGAAGTGGAGGAGGGTGGATGAGGTCGATCGGACTCCAGATTACCCTCAGTGGAGTACTTTGGTGGTGAAGCTTCATTGGTAACAATGGCTGGAGGAGAGTTCATCTTTGGAGTCCTTTCGAAGGAGCCCTCATGTTGCAACGGCTCTACGGTCTCGTCACTTCCACCGCCACCTCCTCCCCCTCCATAGCACTGGGACTTCTAGAGAATAAAAATTGTCACGCACAAACCATAAAAATAAATCGTCACTTTTTATTCGTTTACACTTCAGTACAAACGACCCTACGATGGATGATGATAGTACGATATGACTTTACAAGTAACAAGACGCGGATGAAGGTTCTTACTTTGTGTCGAAGCACAAAAGGATCATGTACAGGATATGGAATTGCATAACACAAAAGTATTCTCAGTGTCTCCTAAACTCTCAAGGCTTAAATAAATTACGTAAAGGGTGATGCTGCTAACGGTATGGATCTGGTACATGCGTTATGCAAGGGAATGCAAGTAGGAGAAAAAACGTAGAATCCTACCACTACCGAAAGATAACAAGAGAAAGCCACTTATGCATACAAGGTATAGGACTAGAACTTTATTTCATTTGTTGGGTTTATCATATAGTTATTGTATAAAAAGGATTTAGTTATTTGCTATGTTTCATTGAAATAGGACTATAAATAAACTTATAGACACTCCAAAGCGAAGAATGTGTAGCTGAAAATTCTCATTTTAAACGGACACCGTGGAGCGAGTGAATTATCAAGGGATATATGTCTCTCTAGTGGGACACGGCAGTGTCACTAGGTATGAAATAAAAATGTAGTTATTTCGTGAGAATCGTATAAATAAAATTGTAAGAGAAATGTCAATTTCAAACGTATAAAAAGTAGATGAAATCTGAAATGTATTTCGAGGGGGAGCAATGGATAGTGGTGGTGATACTACACTACACACATGGTGAGACTTCTTCATCAAATTGAGTGGTGGACAGTGGACAGACAGTATAGTGAAAGCATATATATACAAGGGGCACTGGAAATAGGTCTAAGGATTTGTTTTATTGCTATAAAAACGGAAATTTAACGGAAACTCTTGGAATTTATAGACTTAATTCTAACTGTCAAACGACTTATTGAGCTTATAGATATATATCATAGATATACATACTACATGAGTAACATATATGTATGTATACAAGACAGCCTTGTGATAAAAAAGATGTGTATGTACGCATTGACCACTTGCATATATGCAGTGTATACATGAATTGAATATAAAGAACTACGAGTTCCACTGCACTCTGTATTTTTATTATTTTCCAGTGTGGTGAGAATGGTTTACCAGTTCCTTAGTGCGCTTAAAGAGCCAACAATTCACGGAGAAAGTAATAAAGTGAATCTTTTGACTTTCTAAACTTTCTCTCCGTCAGTTGGCCTTTATATAATATTGTCTGTTGGTCTTACAAATAAAGGAGCAGTTGAACCCTTCTAGTGAATCAAATTGTTGAGTAGAATGGTCAATTTCACACGAGTTTTTCATTCCACCCAGAATAAAGAAATGTGCAGTTGTGTGAGGACCTGTACCATCTCTCAATTTGTTTTTTCCAGCTGAATCGGCATGAACTGTGGTAAAGATATTTTGCACTTTATGCACGGTCAATGGTACATCGGCACATGGCAAGCATCGGAGAGCTTTAGAATTTGTGAGCAAACTAGAGTGCTGTTAAATATGCAACTGACAATGAATAGTCTAGCCTTGCTACAGACACTCTTCAGTGGGTTTGTGTTCTACAGTCACACTGTAGTACATTTTGTATTCAAATGTTGCATGAGAGAGAACAAGGACAAGAAAGGGTTTTCATGTAAGTAGTTCAGAATATAAAAAGACTCTTACTAGAGAGTTGGAAAAGAAGCGAATTGTGTAGTATAAATAGTTGGTGGGACGATCTTCGGTGGTGGTACCAGAAAGAAAATGCAATCTATACACATGATTTCTCTTGTCGTCATTCATGTATACACGTCTGTAATATCCTTTCCGCTTTGTAAATAAAAAGAAAGCTAGAAATGTGAGACTGCGAAAAATAAGTTCTGCATGCTAAAAACCTGCCAAATATGTACACAGGAAGCTTATTGCTCCTTTCCCTCAGGTTTACATAAGACACTCTGTTTGTATGATGCGATGTGACTAAATATTCGTGCATTCTGGAGATAAATGACACGGAATTCCGTCAAATATACCTACACAATAATTTTATCGTATGTAATCATAAAGTTCTTGAGAAACTTACCCTGTCTGAGCTATTATGAAGTTTCATGATGGAGTGTTGTCTCCTGGCGATTACACACGCGATGCGAGCATAGACGTAGATCATGACAAGGAGTGGGAGAAAGAACGAGCCCAATGCTGAGTACACGACGTATCCTGTATTACTGTTGTAGTCACAGTTGTGTTCCACATTCCTGTTCTCTTCGTACCTGTGGAAAATAAATGGAAGAACTTTATGATTCATGTATGATAAAGGCTCGGTAATCGCCTACACACACTCACAGGCTGGGTGTGTTTGCAGATTTGGTTTGTATTCTGATATTTACTTCAATTTACTGATGATGATTGGAGATTTTTCTGGTAGAAATAACTCAGGGGGGATTATTAACATTTAGGAGAAAGCTTAGAGGAATGACTTCGGGGAATTCCATATACACAGTGTGTAGGCAGTGCACAATGGAGAGAGTTAAGTATTGAACCTGCTTAATGAAGTAGGTTGAATTATCTGACTGGCGTACCATGAAATCGGTAGTATCGGGTAGTCTTGATAATTATGTAATGGTTGAGTGAGCAGAGAAGTGGAGCGTATGCACCTGCCAAATAGCGTGTGAGATTTAAAGGTGGGAGAGTATTAATAAAGTTGAAAAAGAGCAATCTAGAAAGCTTAACTTTTTTTCTGTTTAATGAGTATCACTCGGGGAGAAAGTTGCACTTGTAAATTCAGCAGTGGTATATAGTATATATGCACTAGCTCCGTTATGAAAGGCAAGTCACTAGTAACTTAATAAACAGCTGTATGTTAAGTCACAGAGGACAACTTCTTTTCTAATTAATTTTCACTGGGTATCAAATCCACGAGTAAAATGGTTTGCATGACGCTGACTTACACTACCCGTTGTTCGTGTGGTTTGGTGTCAACTCATTTCTAGACTTGTGTGCAGGAAAGTAAAACTCATCATGTGTGTGTATGTGTGTCTTGACAAAATTTAGTTTCTCTGTCTGTCTCTTACTCGCTCTCAAGTTGTGTAATTTTTCATAAATCCCTACTCCTTACGCTTAACAAGGAATTGTCAAAGTTTACAAATGACAAAAGAGGGTGACGCAGAAGTTCAGTTCAGACTATTTCTTGTATGACATATCTGCTCCTTTTTGTAGGAAGAAAGAAAAAGGGCGGAGCAAGGTAAGATCATGGTGAAATGAAAACATCCTGTGCTTCGGAGAGTATTTTGGGATACTTTTATCCAAATTGGCTCATTCTTTTGAGCCCTAAACCGGCGAAGCTTTTTGAGATGAGATTTTAGAATAAAAAATGCTGACTTCAATAGGAAAAAGCCAAAAGAGCAATAGTACACATAGTAAAAGTGTGTATAGCTGTCTCCAATGACTGCTGTTAGTAGTATTCTCGAGACGGATATGTCAAAGTTCAGTACCTTGTATAGAAACAATAGATGCTTTCATTGGCGACCTAGCATTTTCTCGATTAAACCCTTTCAATTAGTCTAATAAGCTTGGAAACAACGCAATACATTCTTAAAAGGCCTATTTGTAAATTCATCCTGGAGAAAGTTGTCAGTTAAAATATGGATCAGTTGTTTGGGAGATGCTGATGAGCAGTCAAACTTACTTACATATGCAGTAAGAGTTGTCTCTATTCATGTGTGGTGATACATAATAGTGACAGAAAATAACCTAGTCATCTAAAGCCGTGACTGGAATGAGAGATAGGTAGGAGTCAGTACTACACGGGAACTCATCACATAAGGCTTAATAATATCTTGGCTCTGAAAGAAGATCTGATTTCATCTACTTAGAATTCCACGACTCGCTTCCAGACAGCTTGAGAGGAAAGTTAGGTGAATTTGTAGTGAATATTTGATGTTAAATAAGGATAGCTTTTCTGAGGGATTCCTTGGCTCAATGAACACCCTGAATGAGTGGCAGGACAATGTGTGTGTATGTGCGTGTGTATCTTATGTCTCGTACAGGGTGGATGTACTCGAGAAGAATGTATTGTGGCTGGGTATCCAATACCTCAATCAGAAAGGACGAAACTGTCACGGTATAATCGGATTTACATTGCCCATATAACACCTATCATTTGCAATAGGAGATGGTGGAATGTCAAAAAGGCCATACAAGATGTATGTACACATAGTCAATATATAGTACTGCTGCATTGTCATAAGGCACACCTACGTCAAAATCTTCAATGGTACTTTGGCTTTATAGATTTACCTGCATAAATTCCTACACCAAATACAAAAGGAAGGAAGTGTGCATAACAGGGGAAGACACACAATAAATGTTTCCACAGACAGAACGCTTTTCCAAGAAACTGCATATGATTTTCAAGGCTTTTATGTCGTAATATTTGATGGGGCTGCTATTGCTACTTTAGCCACTGGTTTCTTGTGACGTATTAAATGCATCCTAGAAGAATGAAATGTGCTTGAAGAAGAAATGGCATTGCAAGAAATTCTGAATACAAATAGACTGGTTGAGAGAGAGCTGAGTCGGTCTGGAAAATGGGGCATTTATTTGGGAGCATCTTCCACCCGCAGTCTTATTAGGTGACGTAAATGGCACCCAGTAAACACTAAGGGACAAAATTCAGCCATGAAAACCACGTTTCTTTACCCGTGGATGAATTATTGCTTACTTTTACACTCCTGAAGGCCATGGAAGCTTACATGGGTCCCCAAGAGAAGATTATGGAACAATCATCCAGTGTGATTGAGTGTGTATGTAACAGTGCAGTGGCAGAAGTTGTGTCTCACCCAGTAATCCAAGTGTTATTACATCCTTCTCTCTGTGTGCAATAATGTCTGCTACTGAGGTATTAATCATGAAGTTTACGTCTGCCAATAATTCATAGCAGGCAGAGATTTACGTGTGTGGATTAGGAGTAAGAGGGTTTTTCATTTGTGCTAAGCCAGTACAGTAGAACTGTAGGTACGCGTGTGTAAATAAAACGAATATCAGAACCTTACCATCCAAAAATAGGAGGACAGGTAATGACAATAGCTGCAACCCAGACACAAGAGATCATAGAGAGTGCAAGTCGTTTGGAGCGTCTTCTTCGTGAGTAAGCCAAGGGTCGAGTAATAGCCAGGTATCTGTCAATGCTGATGGCGCAGAGAGAAAGTATAGATGCTGTGCACAAAAGGATGTCGAGTGAGATCCACATTTCACATAATATCGGCCCAAAGCTCCAGTGATTATCTGGAAATGAAGAGACAATAATGAAATGATGATGAAGACACACGAGAGTTACGAATTTGACATCGGGAGACAAAATAGAGCCAATCCACGTTACATTTCTATTAAGTTGAGGTAGCGTCTAAAAGACTATCTTCACAATAAGTTAGTTATGGGATGCTTGCTCTCAAGTTTCAATGTGATGTGAATGAGTTTGCAATGAGTATAGGATAAGGATGCAGTCTTTGTTACTGCCAATCCCGTAGAATCTTATTATATTATATCGTCCCGAGGTATTTTGATTCACTTACTCAATCTGAGAGAAATAAAGAGCATCTCGGTATAACCTTACACATAGAAGGTTGGCTTGGACAGAACACATTATTTTTACAGCCTTGTATCTCTGACCAATAATAATGACAGGGAATGAAAACAGTCAGCTGTACTTTCTGTTGGAGAAAGTCTTGTTGTGTACTAGAAGACCAAGTGAGACTTAATCATCACCTTCACTCACTCTCACGGACACATACTCAATAACAATTCTCATTCCTCCAGTTCATTAATCAAATCACAAGGTTCTATTTCCTCAACTTTCTACGCTTCTCTAATCAAAGGGGAAATATTTACTTTCATGCTCGAAGTTTATTCCACGCAGTGGTGGTCCATTTATTACTGTGAAAGGTTCTTCTACCATTGTCAATAGTTTCACAGGATGTGCGTGATTTCATTCATCAACAAGTCGACAACTGCCTTCGTTATGTGCATATGTATAACTAACTTTGCAGAACATTTTGGGAACATTTAGGACTCCACGAGTGTCTGTTCTGACATGAAACGATGAAAAGATGAGAATATTCTAATTTAGTCAATTTAATTATGCTTAACACATTATGACGATAAACGAGGGCGTCTCATGTCTGCAATACGTATATATAGGTAGGTATAATTGGCACAAAATGAGCTTGGAAAGTGGAAGTAATTTTATGCATTTATGTGCACGCAATTAGCACTCGAGATATGAATGAAGAATGCAAATTACATTGTGATGCTGACTACAATGCAGTGTGAAATGTAGTGTGCAAATACGATTACGTTTGGAGGTTTTAAGTATCCTGTAATATCCTTGTGGAATCATTCATTAAGGAAAAAGCTAAAAAGAAAACCTAATTACGGATATTGCAGCAATGGAAAATGAGGCTCATACTCATACTTGAGAATAATACTTTTGCATGGACTGTCGGTTTCTTCATTAGTCAAAACCATTATAAATATTGTGTTCTTCAGATTCTGCATTATTTATTTGTTTTTCTAGTTTCAGGCTTGTACATTATAAAGTATATAGTCAATTTAGTGGCGACGTAAATCTGCAAGTTTACAGCAAAAATTCTCATCTATTAGCAATGCCAAAAATTTATGCTGAAAAGGCAGCCTAAATATTGAAGCAGCAGCGAATTTTAAAAAACATATGCTGGAAATCTACGCCTGACGCGTGAAAACTTACAAGTTCACGTTCTATTTTATTGAGTTCTAAAGAAACAGGTGAAAGCAAAACGATTACACAATATCTGACGCATTTTGATTCAAGTTATGAATGGGTATATACCATAAATATTTTACTTCTCTATATATTCTCATACAGACCACGAGAGTATATCACCTGTTACTCCAACTCAAACTGCTTCTTATCTCAAATGGAGTGTTGGCTGTGTGAATACAAATCGAAGTTATATAACATATTTTAAATTGTTCGTACGGACGTAAATATCTGATTATTGCGATGTTCTACGTGTTGAATGATAATGAACTGAATTTTCTTACTATACGATATTTAAAGTCGTGTCAGCATAATTTGCCAGCGTAAGTTGGAAAGAATCTGAAGTATCGTTAGATGATTTTCTAAAAGAAACTACGAAGGACGTTAACTTACGTACTGTACAAAAGAATCAATACCTTTGCCGGAATACAAACAAGGATTAGCTGCTCGTACTGGTCAAAAGAAGTTTTATCAAAAGCTATGTAGCTAGCCTTGTGTTTTAGGAAGTAAAGCTTCAGATTTCTAAGGAGAAGTAGCAATAAGAATCAGGCTTAAGGACATGTGAAAGTATTCAGGGAATGAATAGTGGGCAAGCAAACAACGTTACTTGAGGAACTTGAGGAGCCTCTTAAGTTATACTTCGGATCAGTCTATATTTTGGTTACAAAGGAATCACTGAGCATTATCTCTTTGCACAGTTAAATTCAGCAGAATTCATTTGAAGAACTCTCCCTCTGCGAGCCTGAGCTGCTATACATGAACTATATATACGCTTGATTTCTAATGTTTATCTCTTGGCAAAAGTTATCTCCGTTACTTTCAACTTTCTCAATCGAAGCTTCAATCCTTTATCCTTCTTGAATGATCTTCTCCTGAATAACTCTGAATTCGGAAGAAGTTCTGTATGTGAAGTTCTTATAAATCACAGTGCCACTATTTTTCGCATTTAAATTTCTCCCTGCTCTTTGCTCTGTATACGACTTTGTCGTGAGCAATGCGAGTTCTACTTTCTCTTCCTTCAGGACTTCTTAAGAAATGTGAGCAGTTACCGAACAGGGTGTACGACTCAGTTCACTTCTGTCTTAAGCTCCTTTATACCATCTTCCTTTGGTCTTTCAGCCAATCTCAAAACAAACAGTTTCCTTTGAAATTATTGAGAGTTCCTATTGAATTTCTTGTGTGGATTCGATACACACTACGCTATGCATGCCTATAAATACACCTATATGCCAGTTAAGCCCCGAGCAATTTCATGCTTCACATTCACCCTCCTGTGCACTTTGTTTCTCCCTGGCGCTTTATTTTCTCATATATAACTTTCACTTCTGAAATTGGCAGAGAACTAGAAGTGGGTGCAACAAGGTTTCCTTTTAGATTTACTCCTTTAATGAGATCAGAAGAAATGGAATATTCGTTGTGGAATCAAAGGCACATATGTACGTGCTCGAATGATTCGGGTAAAAATATTCAATTCCTTTACTCAATGTATTGCGGTGACATTGATTTCCATTCATCTTAGATTTCGTGAAAACTTTTCTGTGACAAAGCTCGAGAGATATTTTAGGAAAGAACAACAATAAGTTTGACTTTGAGAACTAATGGAGAAAGTTGAAGGAATGACGAAGGAATATCAAAAAGTAGTCAGAGAAAGGAAAGACAGAACAAGGAAGACTTGACTAATTCCTCATTGGCATTCAAGACTGAGAAAGCAATTAGCTAAAGACGCTCATCTTCTGCAGTGTCTTTTCTCATCGTCCACTTTTATCCAGACTTTGTCTGTCGGACTGAAAGGAGAGAAGTCAAACTAAAAACTTATTGGAGTAGAATTGCACACGATTGCGTGACTAACTGCAAACAGACAGACACGTATCATATGGCCCAGGAATATAACCGTTATACTAATGAAAGATGCATATAAAACAATTTGACTCTTAATTGAAACGACATCTAGTCTCAAGAACACTCAGACTGTGTGATATTGAAGTGATGAAACACAAATGAAACAAGTTTTTCTAGGAAATTTTAATAGTTGGATTTTAGGCAGTTTATGAATTTCATAGTACAGAAGAAGGTTTTTGGGTCTAAAATAAGTATTTACAATTTCTTTAGGGTTCAGGGACAATTAAGAGAACACTTCACAAGATAGGCAGGAAGGATTAACGAATAGTACACGGAAGCAGAAAAATTACTTTCAAGTGGTTGGACATGTCATAAAGAACAACTTTTACGAGAACAAATGAGCACTAGTATTACCTACAAGCAAACATGTGTTGAAAGCCAATCGTCCAAACTCAAAAGACGGCGTAGAATGTCAGTGTGAGACGAAAGGAAAAGTTTTAATCCAATTGTAGGACCTGTCGGAGGAGGAAGATGGCTTTATGACACTTTAAGTCACTAAGAGTTGCTTCTTCCTTTGATCATTCACACACACTCACAGTGTGGCACATGGCTTTATTCTTAGAAATGAAAGAATAAACAGACAAAGCAAAAGTCCTTAGGTTATACTTTTGACTCTCTTAAGAGCAATAATTACCTGAAAACGTGTGAGCTTTTATATCTTTCTTTACCACAGGCAAAACTCTCGAGAAAATCTCCACTTTGTTTTGACAAACAAATTACCTTGATAGTTTGAATCTGAATCTATACAATAAACAGGTTCACAATGCGTCGTACATTATTCTGTTTACTACATTTGCGAGTTGCTTCTTTCCAGAAACATTGTGTGTGACCAACTGTAAGATTCATTGTATGTATAAATTTGGAGAGAAAGTCAGATAAGATAGATTCTCTTTCTCAACGCTTATTGAGTTCCTTTCGACTTTAATTGAAATTCATGCTCGAGTTGCTGCCTGCTTCTGTGTCCACCTCAAATGCAAGTTAAGCCTCTACAGGGAAGAAGAAGTAATCTATATAGATATTTCACGACAGCAGCAGGTTTCTCGCTCGGATCTAAACCTTTCTTTATATATATTGTTAGTATTCCACACAGCCTTATGGAATAAACTGATTTCATTGTTCCCTCCTAGTATAATAACTACGTATATATATCTTTAGCGACTTCTCCGACTTTTCTCACGTGTGGGCAGAAAACTATTCAATTTAAAGTGAGATCTGGATTGACTTTGTGAGGCTTAATTCATCTGTTTTGTAGTGAAATGAAACTTCTGAGAATCAAAGGCAGAGGAAATGAGAGAAAAATCGTGAAATTGAGGAACTCGCTTGATAGGTTAGTTATTCACGTAGAAGGAGAATTGAGAATACTTACAGGCTTCACCACAAATACACACACACACTATACCTATTTCCTAGTGAAGGAGACTTTCTACTTTCATTCATGTGTGTACGACTCCAACAGTGAATTAACCTTGTGAAGTTTGAAGAGTTCATTCCTCCACATCTAAGGGAACCAATACACACATCTGCGTATCATTTACATTTGACTTGATTTTTGATTTGACTAAAAGAAGGTTAGGTACACATGAGTGGTTTGATGCTGACGAAGTCTTCGTTGTCGAATGTCCATGAGGCATGAAGTATAGTAGGCATTAAGGATATTGCAGTGTTGACAGTATAAGATTTATTTGTCATTCTGTTAAAACCCGTTGCACGTATGCACTGAACTGTGAATGACATTGAGGATTAACGTTATAGAAATAGTTACAAGGCAGGATTACTCAAGACGAGCTAGTGCGAAGGGGTTGGTCCATAACTCAGGCAACAGCTCGAAATCGGAGAAAATGAACTATTGAGAATATTGAGATTTTCCTATTCAATAATGACGTCATGA
>Ga0194135_10000690_pt1 | contig 19929 bp, 12 predicted proteins | sample LitLau_LLRF_2013_FD_134024 | JGI IMG/M metagenome (GOLD analysis project Ga0194135, IMG submission 134024) | Freshwater sediment microbial communities in response to fracking from North America - Little Laurel Run_MetaG_LLRF_2013 (version 2) | ecosystem: Environmental > Aquatic > Freshwater >...
AACTGATAGTATGCAATATCCTGTTTCAGATACGGAGAATATAAGATTCGTCTTCGCAGCGGTGAAAGACACGATTTTGCAGCTGAATTTAAAAGAATATAACCTGGTATAATGTTGACTGGTCAGGCTGAGTTGTGTTGTGCTGCACATCTTCCTTATTTGTCATCATCGTCAGCGTTCTTCTCATCAGAATTCGCATCCAGCTCTTCATGATGTAAATTCCACCGACATTTCATCTCAGACGCTGTGTTAAATCCGTGTTATTTATAAAATACGGTAGTTTTTTTCACGACCAAGGTGAAAGTTCTAGTGAGAAAATCTATATCTATCCAGATGATGATACTGTATGCTACTCATTCTAACTGCTGTCGTGCTACCACTGCTACTGCTACTACTGTGTAATCTAACACCTAATTTATTTTTCACTTTTACCCTGCAACTACTGCTAGACTATAATTGTCACTCGACCCAAACACTGAACGGTGATGGAAACTCCCACTATCTTCGTAAAAGACGTTTCTTGTTTGTGCCTGTGCTGAAATGCATATTTTACGCACAGCATTTATGCCCGATTAAAGCGTTCCGTTTCGTATTGCTAGTCTTTTGGTTGTTTGTTTTAGGCTGTGTTGATTGAAATAAGTAAGTATGATTCACTACATGCTTCATTTAGTGAGAACCAAATTATGGCCAATCGACGTATTGTTAATTAAATTATTTTATTTGTTACTGCTATCGAAATTGGAAGTACTTCATCGTAATTCATTTTATTGGACAAGCTATGTGTTTGTAGTACAACATCTAAAGAACACATAAGCTCAGAGAAAATAAGTTGTTTTAGCCGTATACTAAAATCTGGTTGTAAAACTGCATATGTTGCAAAAATTCTCATGGCATAAAGTTTATATTTCTTGCAGAACGCTTAGTAATCTTTTTCACACAAATTATGCATACATTTGTTGACTTTGTTTCGATTATAAGCAATACAAGTAGTGAGCAGAATACAGGCAAAAGTCTCCCTGCTGTAAGCGTCATAGGCACAATTAGGAAATACTTGAAGAAAGTGGCGACCGGACTGTTAGAAAGTGTTTGACGGCACAATGTATAGAAAATGTAAGTTTAGTTAATAGATAATCATCGTCTTTGGTGCTTCTAAGTCATTGTGAAGTCAGAAGCGTAAATTCAGAATACTAATATTAATTTTTCTAAAACGGAGGAAGAATCCATTAACAAAATGCCAGCCACTACTTGTATGTTAGAGCGCCTTACATCGGCTCATTTGATTAGCAAATCATTTTACTTTTTAAGGATCTGATGCAAGAAAGTAACAATAATAATGTATGAACCAAATCATTTTTTGGCCCCTGCAGGAGACAAGTGTAAGATCCAGGTTTTTTTTTACAAATGTTGCTAAAGTTTGGATGCATGTGAAATAGAAATAACAATATTCAGGTTAGATATAGGTGTGAGTAATAATCATTTTTATTTTAATTTATCCGATCGACTGCTGCAATATTTTAATCAAACTACTACAAGGACTTTTGCAACTAAAGAAGACGAAAGTGTATAATTTAAAAATTCAACAACCATGCATCGCACAAAAACAAAATGTTTTACAAATTAGTATTTTATAAGGTCTTCGATTTAAGCAGTGTGCTCCTCGTTTTTATTGTGTATGCAGAGGCAGGAAAAGTTCTTCCACAAAGAATTCTCATTCAAGAAATGTGTGTGAATTATATGATGAGATTAACCGTCAGTCCGTCAGTTTTCTTGTACTAATCAGTTATTTTAGCTGTACCATGTATCATTTGTAAACTTGAGATTTAAGTCATTTAAGTCATTTGCTGTTATTTGTCGTGCCCTATTTTATTTATGATCGATGGTACTGCTATTACAATAATATCGTGATTGTTTTTAATTTCGTATGTAAAGCTGAGCTTCATTTTCATATGTGTATTATTACATTTTCCTTTTCTCGTAAGATTAGGATCGTTATTTTCGGCTTATAACGTTGTATTCATAAGCGTAATTAATCTAATACTGCCAACACGTCGGTGTCGTCATCATTTTTACCAAACAAGCAAGACTTAAGAGATCCGGAGGAAGTAGGTTAAGGGAACACTCTTTGACTTTTGTAGTAGTTAAGGATGTGGATTGATTAAGGATTCAGTGCCTACATCCTAAAGAGAACCCTGCTTGCAGGCTTGACTTCCAGCAACTATTCATTTTGTAAACAAACTTTTTCAGCTTTGTATTGATCAATTCATTTTCATGGTGTAATGTGTCCGTTCTATTAATCAATCCAACAATCATTTACTTAAACTGTACGAATGAAAGCAACACTACTTATATCATGTATCGTTTTATATATCTTTATTTGTACATGTATTTCTAAAACAGGCTGGCCAAAATCCTATTCTCCCTCAACCTCGAGTTTGAAATTGTTGTTTTTTAATATTGTCCGGATTGCATCGTGTTGAACCAAGCAGTCTCTCAATCACTCAAATATTGCGTACATCAATGTTACTTGCAAATATCATGATTTGAAGTTTAAAGTGATGTTGACTCCTTTTAGGTTTTCCATTTCCAAGAGTTAAATCATCCTATCGTTAATGCATTTGAATTTTTACTAATTACCAGTGTATGTACAGCTCAGGACGCTATCATGGTTAGTTGTCATTATTATGAATTTTAAACCATCGCATATTCTTAGATTCTGCAGCATTAAAGCACATTAAAGCAGTCGAATTTTCGAGATTCAATTAAGGAAATTTTAGTATCATTTGGAAATAGTTATTAAGAAAGGAAAAGTGAGTTGTGTGTGGTGATGGTGTTTGGTTAGGAGTCGTAATAATGTATCTTCTGATCAGTCAAATATTTTAGTCAGTATGATCAATCATTTGAGATGAAACTGATAGCTTTACATTGCCCTTGGTGATTGTGATTTTATGAACTGAGCGAGTAAGTTTTGGTGGGCGTGATGGTACTCATTTTGGGTGTGAAGAATGAAATATGAAGCCAATATAAAGTAGATGTGAATAGGCTTGATAGTACTTTCAACTTTTGCATAGGTATGTGTTTTGGAAGCTGGTAATGAACGTTTGGACTAATCTGCATCGTGGTCAGCTATGCGTACAAGTATATTTGAAATAAGCTACTTATCGTTAGTTTTTTTCCTAACAAATCCGAAGCAGGAAATTGGTTAGCATGGTTCGTGGAGTTATTCTGTTACCACGAGGCAACGAAGAAACGAGAGGAGTAATAATGACTTGAAATCTTAGCTAGATTTTGTTTCCAAGTTGCCGAGTTTTTCCTGCGAGTAGAGCTGCCAACAATTCAAGACAGACTTTCGGAATAGCATAAGAGGTAAAGCTGTCATTTCATGAAAAGAGAACACTATCGTTTTATTATCATCGTACTTTAAGAGTGTAAATATTCTAGCTTGACGCGCAACAATGATTCAGTACACAAAGTTTTCTAAACATTTACTACAGTAAGCTTTCAAGGTTTGCAACTTGACTAATAACATTAATCTATACAATTGATTGGTAATACTGCTAAGTGTTATTGATACACTCTGCAATGTGTACAGTAATTTTATGATGAAATATGTTGTATAATAATTATAAATTTTTCTACGGTGCCATGATCGAATCTACATGTTCTTATATAATTCATAATTTAAGAATACAAACATACAACTTTTGAACATACATGTGTATTACTTAATAAGTAACTAATCAATAATTGTTATTGGACACAACCAACATACCTTTCCAAAGGAAATCAGCATACACTGCTATTGACAGTTATGGAAGAATAATTTAAGACTATAAGTATGTAGGACCTAATTGTACTGATATTTTCTCCAACGACGTGGTTCAAACTGTTCAAACTACAAACTTCACCCACATTTTCAGGATCCGTTCCGTTTCTGTGAGTGAAATAGCACTTTTAATTCTACGGTATTTTCTTACCAACTTGCGCAGAGCAGTGGCAGTGGGGCTTTTAAGCAGTTAATGAGAGTTTAACAATTCGAAGATTTTCAAACAAGGATTGTTGCACACACAAAACTTTTTAAATTGTAGTCAAGAATGTATATGCAGTTAAGCATTTTCAAATCGGCATAGTGATTGGCTTGAGCAGTTGGTGGAACATTTGTACTCTACTCAAGTAACTTAATTTAGTGCATTACCATTTTTATTTCAGGGGCACGCGTTTCATTATTTGGTCGTTCATTGTACTGGTTGACTTAAGAAGTGTACCATGTGGTGTATTTCTGTGTAATAAGGCTAATTAAGGCAGGCATTTGCATTATATAAAATATGGAAGTGCTTCGACAGGAAATTCGTCACTTGACTTTCTTGATATGTATGAATGCATGTGGAGTGGACCGGGTTAAACTAATTATTAGCCTGTATTTATTACACAGACTACAATTCATATATTGTTATTAATAATAAATACCGTTTTATTTCTGCGATTTATTTAAAAGAAGACTACGTATTTAAGTTTAGATACTTACTATATTCTAAGGTTTGTAAATATAATATTAAGCAAGTAAGAATGATGATGATTATTATTATAAAGTACGATTATAATTATTATTAAACTTATAGAATTTCCTCCAGTTTAAACATGACAATGAATTACACAGCTGAAGTTTGGACGAGTTATATACTCTCGCTTTCTTTATTCATTCATTTTCATATAATATTCATAATCTTCAATCATTACTAACTAGCAGCATTGTAGATAGAATCTACCGATTATCCCACGACTTTTGCAATCAGCTCGGAATCCTTGCATCTGGTCCACTGTTTTAAACAGCATACTTTACTCCATAAGCACCAAAAATAGTTGTGACTAGAGTTCATTTTTAAGTAAATAATTCCGTTGAAGCCTCAAAATATGCTATTTGAAAATTCCAGTAACTTCATCGTAATTTGTGACAGCTTCTGTCAAGTCAAACTTTTTGAGACAAGAATAAGACTCGTGACAAATAAACATTTTCTTTCCTTTCGTGCAATACTTGTGTAATTTCTGCCTAGGACACTGGCCTGAAATGCAAGTGATTCGCCTCCAGTGGGTTGAATTCTTTATTTAGCTTCTTGTTTGTTTGCATCAGCACTTCTCATTGATTCCTATGCATATAAAATATAATACTATATCTTTTAAGTATCTACAAAAGTTTTTGATATCCATTATACCATGTTTGCCTTACGTATTGAGTTTTTAATGCAAACTCAGGCGAGTACGGTGAAATTACTTGACTGACCCGTTTCGGAGTGTCCTCCGAGTCTGGTCCAAAATATTGACTCTAAAAAAGTTTTAGACCATCAGTTATGCTTACTTAGAAACTTTAACAATATAATTATCAATAGCACGTACTTGAATATCTTCAACATCCTCATCTCCACATGCAATTTCGCCATTTACAGGCGTAACTGAGAGGTTCCTACTAGGCACTCCAATAATCACTCCACGTCCATTTCCAGCTGTCCTTGTCGGAGAAACACTTCCAGTACTCGACAATTTCAAATCAGACGGTCGCTTGTTTCCTTCCACTTGAGCTTGGTTGTTATTTTCAGGGCTGATTTGCAGTTTTAAACTACGTAACTTAGAAATATATCTTTTGGTGCTCGTTAAAACCTTAGCCACAATATTTCTAACTCCCCCATGTCGTTCATAGCGTATTTTCTGGAGAACTTTAAAGGTAAAATAAGAAGTAGCACTGACAATGATCACAACTCCAGCTGTGACAACTAAAACAATAAAAAAATCACAGCTTAAACCTTAAAACCATAATTATTACGGAATAATTAAGGATACGAAAACTTACACGAATACTTAACGAAAGCAAAAACACTCCCACTCTCTCTTTCATTCGGAACAAAGAGCTCTAAAAGAGTTGAAGACTGAGGCAAAAACGGTTTGTGCTCCTTCACTCCTCCCGTACTTGAAGAACATAATCCCCACAAAAACGTAAGAATCTACAGATCCAAAAATCACCCTTATCAAAATACATTTCCAAACCCAAACAACACCCACAAGAACCACACAAACTTCACTTTACACAAGGCCATATATATACATGAAATGAACTCACCTCCGGATCAAAACTAAAAGAAAACATATCGGGAAACAAAAAATTAGAATCTCTCGTGTCATTTGCAGCCATTCAGTGATGACCACAAAAACTAATGAAGTTATTAATTGACGTCCGATTTCCAGTGACTCCACCACCTCCTCCTCCACGTGTTGTTGACTATTAGTTTTACATGTTTCTACTACTATTCAACAATATCTCGACGACGAGTCTCGAGATGATTCCTCCCATAATAACACAACTTCTGAACGAAAAGCATTAAAACCCCTACTTTAAAATTTAAATATTATTTTATTACTCCTTAATGTTACGCAGGATAGGCAGGAATAATTAGTGAGAATTATACTATGAATATTATCATTATTACCTAGTTATTTAGAGAATATTAAATCCTGAAGAATAATACCAAGAAGTGGAGAGATGACATACAAAAGTCCGCATGAAGAGCACAGGTAGAAAAAGACACGGAGAGGATTATTATTGGACTATATAGAATATATAGAAATGCGGGTTTCATGGTTGCGGTTGACGTGGACAGACTCCCGGACACATCTCTCTCATGTTAAAAGTCTACTACTAGTATGGAAATGTAGACAGAGAGCCACTGAATCCTTTTTTCTATTCAACCCTTCTTCTTCTTCCCTGTCAACAATTACTAACTGTTTCAAACCGTACCTACTATATATATATAAAGAATATAAACGCTGTGAGCAGAAGTAGTGGTTATAAAGTCGTCTAACAACAACAACTAACAAGACTTCAAGCTCACATTATAATATAAACATGAGTAAAATAAGTGAGACTCTTCCTAACGTGGTGTTTGTACTTGGTGGACCAGGAGCTGGAAAGGGAACCCAATGTTCTAAAATTGTTGAGGTAGGTTTGTTATTGGAGGAAGCTAAACTTTAAGTCTGAATGGAATTTTAATGTGCAATGGGATTTTAAGTGTGTAATATGGAATTTTGAAATAATTGTAGAAATTCGGATTTGTCCATTTGTCTGCCGGAGATTTACTACGTGAAGAGAGGAATCGTCCAGGTTCGGAATTTGGGGAGCTGATTGAAACACACATTAAAAATGGAACTATTGTTCCAGTGGAAATTACCTGCTCCCTTATTGACAGGGTATGATGATTCTTTTTGACATTAGACTATGGCTGAATGAGAATATATTTGTATACGGGTATGAAGGAATGAACAACGGTGAACTGATAGTATTCGAATTAATGATTTAAGGCAATGGCTTCTAATGGATCGAAGTATTTTCTCATTGATGGCTTTCCAAGGAGTCAAAATAACTTGGATGGCTGGGAAAAGGAGATGAGCGAGAAGGCAAATGTACTTTTTGTCTTGTTTTTCGATGCTTCCAATGAAATTTGTGTAGAGAGGTGTTTATCAAGAGGGCAAGCGGGAAGTGGAAGGTCAGACGATAACCCTGAGAGCTTGCAAAAACGCGTTGCTACATATAAAAATGATACGATGCCCATTATCAATAAGTTTATGGGGATGAACTTAGTTAAGAAGGTTGATGCATCTCAAGGCCCTGAAGAGGTAAGTGATAAGAAACAGTTTTACAACGGTATGTGTACAGTTAAATGTGATATATCTTTAACATTTGTTGTTCATTTTATTACAGGTATTTGAGAAAGTGCAAGAGATATTCAATGAAGCCCTAGGGAAGTAATCGTAGCAATTGTAGCAAAGCAAGCAAAGGAACATTGCCAACACCCCGCATTAAAAATTACAGAAATGATCATGTATACACTCCTGTTACTAAATAGAATAGTTTAAATATGTGCTATTAATCTTAAGATGTACTGATTTGATTTGTTTTTACATTTAACTGTTTTATCCTGTTCTTGACCAGTCAATAAATGTTGATCCTCAAAAAATTTCGAAGTTAATCCAATGTAAAATCGAAATTCTCCTGCACTTGGTTTTGCTAATCACTAAAAGTTATTATTCCTAAATTACAATTAAGCTGTTAACACGGTGCGCTTAATATACACGATAACAATGCTTAGGAATGGAGATGTCATTTATGATTTTCATGGCCCAATCTGCTATGAAACTAATTGCGAGAAAAACACTGCATTTGCTCATTAGTAGTATAATTGGTCAATTATCGTAATTACAAATCCTAATAGTCTCATCCATCAAATCTAACTGTGTATCAACGTGACACACAATAAAGTTTCATTTATTTGCAACTTTAAATGCTGCAAATATTTACTGGCCGATGCTTTCTCCTTTATTCGCTTATTAACAGAGTTACAGTGCTAACTAAACAGAACTTATACGCTACTCAAAACTCGGAAAGGTTGGAAGACATTGTTAGATTGGAAGCCATTGGTGTAGATGAGGAAGACATTACAGACAATAAAGGTTTCTCATACTCTGATTGATTTAGAGAGACTTGAGGACACTCTCAAACTTGTCGAAGAAAATGTTGGCATGGGATGGCTGGAAAACTAAAGTTGGTCTGAAGCGGATTGCTGTGTCGCCACATCCTCCAGCTTGAACTCCTAAATTATGACAACAATGAGTTTTATAAGCATCAATCTCGTCAGTTCACGAAGGAATTGATTTGGTAAACCTCACCTTGTGTGCGCAAAAGTCCCAAGACTTTATCTCGAAGAGCTCCATCCTTGCAGTTTATAGCACAGAAGGTTCCCATTCCTCTGGCGGAGTTCAAATGGTTGGGATATTTGTTCTAGTGTTATCGAAGATACCAGCAAGTTAGTTCGTGGTAAAAATAAAAATATTTTTCATTTTCCATGTTATTCAATACCTGGAATTGTTTTAGTGTGTCCAGGAGGAGTTTTCCAGTAACATTTACATTATCCAATAGATTATCCCGTTTGATGACATCCAATACTGCTTTTAGCACTTGAATTTTACTAGGCTCGCCCATCCAAGTGTTGAAGATTCTGTAGCCTTCGTCTACCCTAAATGATGACACATAAATTTATTAAATTTACAACTAAGATATTTCCTATTTCCACGAATTCTTTCAAAGAAGCCTCACCTCATTTCGGATGTGTGATAGAATCCTCCAGTTTGCATTTTCTTGCTGAAAGTAACAATATCTGGAGGACTGGGGAGGTTGAAGTTCTCATGAGCCCAGATTTTTCCTGTTGGTCCTCCTCCCGTCTGAACTTCGTCCATTAAGAGAGCAACTCCCTTTTTCTTCCCGAGTGCTTGAAGCCTCTGGAAAAACTCTGGAGACGCGTGGTTATCTCCACCTTCAGCTTGAATTGGCTCTATAATGATTCCAGCTACAGGAGTTCCTTTCTTTTGCCACTCATCGATAAGTTCCTCCACATTAGCCAAGCTCTTTTTATCTTCAGCAGCGTTCTCCTTTACGTTGTCCTCCAGAGGGTACTTGTACTTCGGGAAATGTGCCACTGGCCATGGGAATGCAGGGACGTCAATCTTGTGTATTGGCTTGGAGTGTGTGCAAGTAAGTGACCCTAAGGTTCGTCCATGGAAGCCTCCGTGGAAAGACAAAATAGCGAGCTTTGGAGCTCCAGGTCCAACGTTTAACATACAAGAGTCCAGCTCCTCCTTCGTCCACGTCCGTCCCCCTCGTAATTTCTTCATGTAAGCGAAGAAAATGGCCTTGAAGGCGTTCTCATTCGAGCAAGATCCACAAGCCATAGTTGTCACTTGCGACAGTCCTTTCGGGGCAACCTAAGAATTCAACTGACTTGGTAACGAAGTTCTAGAGCTCACATGTATATCTGCCAGCAGCTTACCGAAAGAACTGATTCCTTCAACTCTTCAACCCATTGACCGCTAGGAAATACACCGAGAGCAGGTCGATTCACAAGAGTTCTCTGTCAACAGAGAAAAATGTATATTATATATGCTTCATCGATAATGCAAGCAGGTCCCAGTAGAATAACAAGTGATGAAGACTTACCACGTGATGTGGGTCCGAAAATATTTTGAGAAGGTCTGGGTGATTGTATCCCAAAGGAATCGAAGAGATCTGTGTGTAAATATCCAAGAAAACATTTCCATCCACGTCCACCAAATAATTTCCTATGGACTTGTCGTAGTCTGCGAACAAGGACACACTCGCGCTTTGCTGCAACGTTATAAAAAACCATATAGATTTTGAAATCATGTTAATGATATAATAATAATAATGATTGTCCCACCTGAATGGCATTGAGTTGTTCGAGCAATTGCTTCGACTTGGGTCCAGGTACACTTGAAGTCTTCACAGAAGGCCCATCTGGTTCTCCTTTAATAAGAGGAGCTGCTGCAAATCCCCTCCCACCTGTACGACAGTTAATGAATATTATGTTGTTAAAAGACTGTTAGGCACGCAACTTTTCAAATACTCACATTGAAAGATTGCAGGACGACCCAAAATTCGTGTAAAATTGGAAGCTAACATTTTGTCTTGGTGTTTAGCAGTGTGACAGTTAATTCTCTTGTCAGAGCAAGAAGTGCCTCGGGTCTACTCACTCTCTAGAGCAATATGATCGTAAGACTCCAATTAATAAGCTCTCTCAATTGGAGTCAATTGCTTTTGAAGGTTTTTGGGCACTGGGAACACATTTATTGTGCAGCTGCTGCTCAGCCAAGTGGATGAAGAGCATTTTAGATTTGTTTGTAGTAGATGGTCAAGGTCGCCTGGAGTTGATGCTGCTGCTGCTGGAGGGTTCACACAATCTGAATAATAATAACCTGGTGTGTACACCTAAATGCAATATACAATATTATGTATTAAACTTGTTGGATCTCTCTCAAGGGATTACTCCGAATCATGCGATATATCCATATACACAATACGCACAGGCATGTGAGCGTTAAGAAATTAAGAAAGACTGTAACTTAAGAAATGAAGGAAATAAGAAAAGCAGTCTTGAATTAATAATAATAATATCTCTCACTGAGTATTAGAGTATTTATGATGGAAAAAGGGAGATTTAAAAAGCAATTATTGGGCAGGCAGTGTGAGTATCAGTTCTTGGAAGAGAGAGAGTGGGTGGGATTGGAATGTCTAGACCCGGACCGGAAGGGAAAGAGAGAGAGAGAGAGAGTTCGTGGGAAGTTGGAGAAAGTCGGGAGAACTTTTATGGGGCAATGTGGGAAATTAATTGAGAGATATCGTCGTCGTCGTCTGTTCTGGTTCAATTATGATCTGATAAAACTATTATAATGTGTAGAGAGTCAGATAGTACTAATAGTACTAATAGTAGTGGATCTCGTCGTGAAGCTGCTTAATTGGTTCTTATTTAAGTAGAAGTAGTGAACCAAGCAACAACAGGAGAAAAAAATCTATAGAATCATTAGAATGGGAAGAATTTAAAAAGTTTGCATAGCTATTTAAAGGGCACACCGAATAAAGTATGAGAATAGTCTGGTTGTATGAGTTGGGTTAATATGCACTCTTAAATATGAAACCAGGCGCACGATAATATAGGTAAGGTAAGACGGTATAAATTTATGTATAGTTCAGATAATCAAGCTTCTATGAAACAAAAACCAAATGCAAATTTCCAAATGATAGATCAATAGCCTTTATTTGTCAGTTTGACATTTTATCAATTGTCACACATGTATATAATATGTTCTATAGTAAATTGACACGTTGACATTTATAATTAAACAATAAAACCAGTTGACTCAATACATGTAACTCACACGCGTTCACTGGTTGCATTTTAAAATCAGCTTGGACATCCGTGTATAATTTTTACGATTCCAGCTGACATTTTTGTAATTTAATTACTTCTCCTTTAATGATAGAATACAACATAAACCTTTCCATAATTTTTAGTATATTCAACACTGTTTGAACGGTTACTCTTATAAATACTTTTGCTTTTTGTGCTGCTTTTCATGTTTATTTCAAACATTTTGTGTTGGCGATAATGACATAAATAATTAATATTTCAGAGTTTCAATAAATAGCTGCTGGGTTATAAACACGAGGAGGTTTTGTATAGACTCCAGGAGGTGATTAATGTCACGTTACATTTACTTACATTATGATAAAAGAAAGATTTCCAGAAAATACAAAAACTCGTAACTTAATCTAGAGATGATGATAATGATGATGATTACACTAATAATATAATTGTCTCCTTGCAAAGATGCATTTTAATGTAGTGTGAGTGAGTAACAGTCATTTACAAATCAAATTCAGTTATACTCTTTTTGTGGTGAAAAACACGCACGTTTAACAACAACTTACTTTGTGTAGCATATCAGCACTTTTATTAATTAATAACCGTAGCTTCAACAGTTTTAACATGTACACACACAGCTCATAGAAATAATTCTCAAGTATACACTGTACACGCAATAATAATTATCTTATGACATTTACAGATCTGGTCAGCACATCAAATCTCTACCCTTAGTAACTTTACATTTAGTATGTAGAGACACACAGTAATTATACTTTGGCTAGAAGCTGGCGAGGAATTTGATAAATCTTTATATACAAGTAAAGTTACATCTTATATAGACAGTACATTCATCATCAGAATCCACTGGAAATTAATCTCAGAATTTGCATTAACACTGTAAGCCTTCAATACCATGCGTTATCACCTGAAGTAAAGAATTTCGGTCTCAACTCTTCCTTCATTTTTAAATCTTACATTTTTGAGGACAAGTACACATGAGCATTTTACGTTCATTCTACAGCAATACATAATTTTCATATTCTCGATTATCAAAGGCTGTCTCAGCTACATCAAGAGAACGGCTAAACAACATTTACATAATAATATATAATTTTATATCTATCAATAGAGCTATATATAAATGTGCCATATACATTTAATAAGGTGTATCTTGTACACAATATCATCTCCAACATCTCTCCGAAGAATCAACATGCTAACCGTAGATATAATATTGTATAGTCTTACACTGTAAAGCCAACAACACGAGGACATTATGAAGAGAAGAATGACTAAAACGATTAGAATCTGGTACATAGACAATTATAATATACTTATGCATGACACACCAAAGTGGTTTCCTGTACTCGTGTCACGTGTAAGGTAATTAATCTTAGATTACGTAGTTTTTCTCTGTTATGTGATTTGTTTAAAAAATGTAGTCAATCAATACAAATATAAGACATTCGACTTATCTTTTAAGTATAATTTAATGCGCTCAGTTTAGGTACGGAAACTTTTATCATTACATACGGTCAAATACTAAAAAAAGTGACTTGTTTAACAAATAACTAGAGCTACTGTTTACATGCTACACTACTATGCTAGTACAATGATTTACTATGTATACTACTCACTACATACGAACACCTTTAACTAATTTTAACAACTTAAATACTAGTTTCTAAACTACTCAATTTTTCTAACTGATTTTTAAATTTTTAATCGTCTTCCAACTGGAATAATATATTATGTATTTCTTAGTTCATCAAATAAATTGAACATTATGCTGATGCTAATAGTACGGTTGATGTTTGATTGTTTGCTCATTAATTATTTCACTAATCGTTTTACACTTTAATATATATTTTGGCATTTTGAATGTGGTTGAAAATATTCGGAATTGGTTATAAAGAAAGATACGCTTGTAATAAATGCAGTTACCACATTTATATATATATAATGTATTCATTCGGTGTATATTCATATATCCTTAATTGTATGAGCTCAGTATGACATAGAAACATTAACAGCTCTCAATAATTGCCATATATAACCGATACATTATTATGGGGACTATTTGATTGAAACACTAATTGTAGTCTTGGAAGAGAACATACATATATACTTCTTCTGTTCAAATATGGAAAGGGAGGAAATGAAACATATTATGAGACTTTGACAGCAAGTGTGGACACGTGAAGTGACATTCTTCCACTTACAGTGATTTTTAAGACACATTAACGACATCAACTGGGATATATATAGTGTGATCTGTTTGTATGCAAATGGTGTGTGTGTGTAGACTTCAGAGAGATAGAGAGAAGAATACGAGGATACTTTTTTGGCTATGTATAGAGCCGACTAGGGTTTGCTGACTTCGTATTAGACGCGAGTGATTATCTAACAAGTGAGGGAGATGCTGTTGGGATGATAAGCAGCATGATAATGTATTGGTCCGTTGCGATTTCTTGAGGAGGCTTGTTGTGTGTTTCTATCGATCAGAGCTGCTGCTGCTGCTGCTGTTGCGACTTCGCTGGGCTTTGGACTTTTTGATTATGCGGACGTTAAGTGGATCATCTGCGAAGAATGGGAACTCCTCAGGGTCATGAATGAATTCATGGTGATGTGAAGAGAGATGACCATTCTTGAGGATCTCGTCCTTTTCTTGCTGACTGAATTCGAGGACAGGGAAGCCAGCTCGGATGAGTTCCTTGACGTTGGACCAAGCCTTCCTTCCCGCGACTCCCTTTGCATGATGGATGAGTCTGCTTTCTTCCCTGGAGCCAGTGAGTCCGTACCTTACAGAAATAATGGCTCCTGACATGGCGATTTTTACATGAATCATTGAGCTCTCGGTCGTCTGGTCATGGACAGTTACATTGACTTGGCCACCGATGCGTTTGAGCTCAGCCAAGTCGTCGGATGCCTTCCAGAGTTCTTTCTTGGCAAAATGGAAGACATCTTGGGAAGGCGAGTGAGAGATATATCTGAGGAATTCACTTCCATTGAGGATCTGGGTGAAAACATCTCGATAAATTCGGTTAGAGGAGCAGAATGGACACGAAATCATGGCTTTTCCATCTGCTGTTCTACTTAATAGCATACTCTTCCCTAAAGGAGGGTCAATTTGAGATATTACTGCAGCCGGATCGGGAACAAGTGTAGACTTTGTAACGACACTCCTTGGAATTGTTCCTAAGAGAGGAATATCAAACGTCTTCTCAAGAACTCGACTCTCTAATCCAGAGACGACCAAGTCCCGCCTCTGATTTATCACCCCCAGGTTCTTGGGGAACATTTGTGGAGCTAATGACTCCAGGTTGTAGCCCAAGTGTTCCAGCCAACTATGGTGATCTGAAAGAAAGGAAATAATTACTTCTGCTCCACTGAGATGACTCCCCGCCAACATGGAACAACATTCATCAAATGTCAACCTTAATCAGATCTCAAGACGAATAATGCATCATACCGAAAGCAGGAGTCGAGTCTCTGAGATTGATGGGATCATTTCCACTCAGACGGTAAAGATGAAGTTTCTCCGGAGTCTTCAGCCCGTCCAGAACCTTATCCCAGTCGGGTGTGAGGAACTGTCCGATTAATGGATCGTACACTCGCCTCTCCTTCATGTGCACTAACGAGGTAACCTGTGGAAGTCACAAAACACGTGTAACTATATTGCAAACCAGCCCCTTCTCTCTCTCTCACTTTCTCTCTCTTTCTTTAATTTATCTGCATCACGTCTCAGCCACTCCCTCCACACACACACACACATATCTCAGTCCATCTTAATTAAGACATTTTTCCACCCATAATGAATCCCGTTACTTACACTGTCCCTGAGGCCTCCACAGAAGTCAATAGGCAGGTAGAGATTGGCATCGGTATCGTACACAATGTGACCATAGGGACTTCTCGAGATCTCTCGCACAATCTGGCCATACGGGTTGAAGATCAAGATAGGAGTTCCGCAGAGATCAGTGGCCACATAGAACTTTTGGTTCCGGTTCACTTGGAAGGAAATCAGTCTTTCTTCTTCGTCATAAACGAGATGAAGAACTCTATTCTCCCTGGGACTGTAAATGTGAGTCACAAGGTTCGGATGGTTCAAGTCCGTGTACAAGAACTGGGTCGTGTTTCCATGATTATCCTTCCTCGCCATTAGTCGACCTTCATGATCGTAAAAGTACTCCACGTCGAATCGTCCTTTCTTCCAAGCCCGTTTCAGATGTCCCAACGAGTTGTACGTGAAGAACTCTTCCCTCGCATTCTGCACAACACGTCCAGCCATATCAAACTTGTAGTGACCATCTCCAAACTTCACAATTCTGTCTTGTGCGTTGTGTTCGAGATCAATGGACGTTCCTCGGTAAGTGAGTTTCTCAAGGTTCCCGTTGGCGTCGTACTGGAACTTCCACGCTTCAGCTGCATCGACTTCAATCAATTGTCCGTCTCCATCGTAAGTAAAGTTCCTCACGGGATTGTATCCGGCGTTCTTGGTGGTGAGTCTGATTTTGTCAATTCTGTTTGAGGAATAAGAAACATCCATCCGGAAGACTTGGATCTCCTGGAGAGCCAGAGAGTACGAGGTGAGTTGACCATAGGGATCTCGGACTCTGGAGAAGACAGCCGTTCCATCAAAGATTGATGAGTGATTATTGTTTGACTGAGTGATACGGAAATTCCCCATGATATCCCTCCGTCCAGTCTTGGCATTGTAGCCTAGAGTAAAGTCCGGAAGTACATTTCCGCCCACTCGAGCTTTCACCAGAACTGGTCGGAAGTTTGCATCATACTCGTAGACTACTTTTGACGAGGCCAAAGACAACTTGGCCCCGTAGTCTTTCTTCTCCTGCACCACTTTGTGGAGTCCGTTCGTCCAAATGTGAGACGTGGACTCGAATTTGCCCTCAGTCATGCTTATTGTCACTCCCTTTGATTTGTACTTTCTCGCGACTTTACCCTCCGAATACAACATCTGAGTGGGTCTCTTCAGGAAGTCGTATTCATACAATATCCGTCCACTTTCCGAAGGAAGCGAGACACTCTCAAGAAGGCCGTACGAGTTAAAGTACTTGACAAAGGAGTTCTTAACAACTCCGTATCCCGGTGGAGTATACACTAGCTTCGTGAATCCAATCGAATGTTGCAATGTGAACGCGTGGATCGTTTGCTTAGGAGTCTCCACACTTTTTAACCCTCCGTGAATGTCATAGGTGAAAGTGTAAGCTCGACCGGACTGCAAGGACATTTTCGACGGCTGTCCGTACTCATTGTACTCGATGGTCCTTAGTGTGATTCCCTCATTGTTCCTTATCTCAGAGGCAAATCCATTCCTCTCGTAGGTAAACTGGACTCCCCGAGCTGAGCCCCACTTCCAACTCTCAATGCGATTGAATCGGTCATACGTAATGTTCATAGAGGCTCGTGGTGATGATGAGTCACCTCCACCTGAGATGGGGACGAAGTAAAGAGGAAGGCCAGTCTTGTCATACTGAATGAAGAACACGGGCTCTCTGTCTCTACTGTAGATGACTTCGCGTGAGAGAGATTGGTCAAACTCGAGTGAAAGCACTCGCGTATCATTAACCCACATTTGACGATCGAGGATTCGTTCTGATCGGTGGCCATCGCCTAACAATCCCAACTTCCATTCATGCTTATTAGCCATACTACTTGGAGTTGGGCTTTCCCCATCAGCAAGGAGTCTTTGGAGAGAAGGTCCACGCATCAAATTGGACTCGAGGAGAAGCGGATTACCTGCTTCCTTGAGAAGGGGGTAAACTCCCCAGGAAAGTCCCACCACTTCAGCTCCATCCTCGGTCTTTAATGAATAGCTGATATTTTTTATATCCGTTTGAATGGCCCTTCGCTTGAGAGTGATATCGCCAGGGCTTACTTTGCTTATCACGACAGAATCCGTCTCGTCACTCCTCAGAATGGTGTACTTGAGGAAGTCCGCTTTAGATACGGAGTCAGAGACACTGACTTGGATGCCTTCCCCTGCCAACGCATACTCGAAGTTTGTAATGACTCCCGTCTCACTAATCACCGTGCGGATCCTCCCGTACCGATCGTAAGAGTAGAGAGAAGAGAGCCCAGTTGTCGTGGTCTTTGCTGCGAGGAGTCCTTCGTCCGTGTACTCCAGACTGATCTGCGAGTTCTCCATTTCCTGGAAGTGAGTGAGACGACCCAAATGATTAATCTTGAGATTGCACTTCTTGCCTTGAGTGTTCTCGATGGTCGAGACGACGGAGGAGTAATCCCGGAGGAATGATATCTTGTTCTCCGCTGCGTCTGTGATTTTTGAGAGCTTCCCGTAACTCGTGTTCTTCGTGTATAAGAACGAGTACAGAGTTTTCCCTGACTTGACATCCTTCGTGTACGTGTGTTGGCCGTAGCGATTGAAAAAGTAAATCTCTCCTGTTGCAGGGAACACTACTTCATAGTCTCCATTTGCGTTGGGCAGGGGGATGAAATTCGACACTTGTTTAATCTCCATGCTTGTAATGTCAGCTACGTAGATTGTCCCGTCTGCCCCAATGCTCAATGCAGAGATGACTTCGGCAGCCAAGTTGTTCTTTGTATTGTGAGTTGTTGCTGTTGAGTTCGAAAGAGGTCCTCCTCCGTAAGGGAAGACTTTGTCAGTCCGAAGAAGTAAAGGAACTCCATCCCTCCGTACAGTGTATAGGTTGGAGTCTTCTGTGACAAAGTAGAGTTGACCCTTCGGGCTAAAAGCCAAGTCAACCGGAGGCCGACTGACCATTTGTGCAGTGTCACATCTGAGTGCTCTTTCCACTTGGTTGTCATCTGTGATGTGGAAGAGAATTCCTTCGTCTACAAACATTAACCTGTTTTCCACGAGATTCAGAGCTAAATTAGTAGGCCACGTGGGTTGGACTTTTTTGACGGCTTCTCTTGTCACTCTGCATGATTCAAAGTCAGAGGTTTTGGCGAAAGGGAGTCCACCTCCTCGACCCAATCTGTGACCACCGTGGCTTCCAACCACAGTGTGAATTATCCCGTGCACATCTACGAACCGTATGTTCTGTCCGTCCGCAATGTAAATCCCTCCGTCAGTTGTGATAGCAATTCCTTTCGGGTGATTCAGCTTTGCTAGTTTTGCTTTTAATCCGTCTCCGCAATTCTCTGCGTCTCCAGGCAAACACTTGAGTCCAGAGCCGACCACTGGAGTCCAATTCTCTCGAGGGTCTTCGATCTCCTCCATGGAATTCACCCGCAGAACCTGAAACACAGAATAAACCAGGAGTTTCATGAGTGTCCCGTAAGTGAGTGAGTGTATGTATATATACATAAGAAAGAGAGAGAGAGAGAGGAAGTGAAAGCTTTCTCCCACTCTCTCTATCTCATTGTATATGAATCTATTCATCGTCATCATCATAGGAAAAGGAGGCAAAATGAGACTGACCTGATATTTCTCGGGATCAGAGACATACAGATGTCCATCGGCAGGAGAAATCGTCATGTAGTACTGATGCGAGACTTTGGTGACACTGCAAGGGAAAAGTCATCGATATATATATAGAACCAAGTGTTGACACAATTTAAGAGTCAGTGAGTGAAGACGTAGTGTGTGTGTGTGTTTACCTAAGTTGGAGAATAGTGTAGGTAATGTTGTCTGGTGTGATCCTTCGAATGAGGTTGAAGTCTCCAACGTAGATACTTCCGTCTGGGCCAGTAGCCAAGTCGACGGGCGAGAGGAGGAGGTTCTCACAGGGAGCACAATGAAGCGATCTTTGCTGTCGCTTCGAGCCCATGACAGTGGACACAATCCTAGGCATCTCCTTCAAGTGCACTTCAGAGCCGTCTCCTTTCTGTAGGATTCCTTCGTGGAAGTTGTAATGGTGATGAATGTCAAGATTCCACCCTCCAACGTCTGCGATGTCCACGTCAAATCCTTTCAGGGTGACCACGCGGATTGTCCACACTGGTTTAGAACAAGAGGCATACTCGTAGCCTATTGCTACACGTGCTGTGGCCAGTCCATAAACTTTCTGTTGGTAGACATTCCTCTTCTTCCACCCAAATGAATGAGTGATGTTTGGATCAGCCTCGAATGTCCTCGAGTGAAGTTCCCCTTCTATTGTGATCCTCAAGTGAACAAGCACCAGTCCTGGGGGAATCGTAGATCCGGTAAGCTGCATCATGATTG
>Ga0194135_10000691_pt1 | contig 19913 bp, 19 predicted proteins | sample LitLau_LLRF_2013_FD_134024 | JGI IMG/M metagenome (GOLD analysis project Ga0194135, IMG submission 134024) | Freshwater sediment microbial communities in response to fracking from North America - Little Laurel Run_MetaG_LLRF_2013 (version 2) | ecosystem: Environmental > Aquatic > Freshwater >...
CTCTCTCTATAAAGACACAGGAAGTCTAAAAGAGCCACCAAGGAGTAATAATGTTCATGATGGTTGTTTTGTCGTGGCAGAAGTGATGGTGGTGGTGATGTATTTCGGAGCTAGGCTAACCTCATTTTCCACTCTGTCGCCGCTTTCTGATCTAGCTTAAATTAGACGAAAAACTTTTTCCTTCGTACTTCTCGCTAGTAAACTCTTCGATCGCGTTTTTCAAACTCTTCTTTTACTTATTCTAACAAACCAAACTTTCAAAGATATCGCTAGACAAACAACAACGACGACGACGACGGTGACTTCCTGCAGAAAGAAAGCATCAAAAAATTTCAGTATTTTACCATTACTCTCTTGAGACTCATACTGAAATATAGAGACATTAGAAAACAACTTTCCCTTTCCATTATTATTTGTTATTATTATTTTCTCTAAATGTAAACGAAGTAGACCTTCCTTTCCCTGTTGAATATTCATGATGTTATAAGAACCAAATATTAAAATTGACGAGTTTTCTTTACTCCTCCTCGAGTCTGTCTCCTCAGGGCATTTGCTGTTTGTTCATTTGCCTATGCATGTATACACATACTGCGTTCAAATTCACTCATTTATTTTAACTATACCTTGTGGGAGGCTCGGTACTAATACATAGATGTATAGAAACTATTTAACCCTGTATAATCCTACTTTTGATTACAATATTTAAGCAATCATAATATTTACCTAATGATCAGTACCATTCGTCCTTTTTTGCTTCTCAGAAATACTTTCACTTTCTATAACATCGCTCGGGTCGGGTATTATCCTTCAGATACTTACTATTGTTAGATTACTCTATATCAAAAACTGAATTATACAAAAATCAATAACAAACTTGTTATACATCGTCCTGTTTTCAACTTAAATTTTAATAACCTTTTCAACGAGTTTCAAAATGGATAGGAGTATTCATAATTTTATACAGTCTTTTTCTTTGTTATCTCTGACAATCATCACGCATTATGAACTAGAACGCCTTATTAGAGACTAATATGGTACGCAATCAGCAGTAATAGCAATAGCAAATTTGGAGTTCAAACTACAATTTTTACTTGACAAAATTGCTTTATGCTGATAATCAATGTTTGAGCATCGCGTACTCTTTTCGTATTTTCCTTTTACGGTTTGGTTTTACGTTCGCAGTGGATATTATTACGTAGCAGGGACAATCTCACATTTCATATCACATTTACTTTATTAAGCAACAAACCCTGAATAGAGTTTATAGGGTTAGTTCGACGAGTCTAGGTTTTATGTTAGTAAAGGTTAAGATTTCATAATAAGGGAACTCCTCTTGACTCATCGATTTCTACTATATAAAAAATCACTATATTATATGTTCGTCCTACTCATCAAGGTCATAGTAATATATAGTAATACCACACCTTTCTACTGATACTGATACACCTTCAATATCATTTCTAATTTTGTCTGGAACCACCATTGTCCAAAGATAAAGAGTTGTTCTTCTGCATTGTGCTAACATTTCCAATAAAAAACATATCTAGACACAACTCTGTATGGAAATTATACACATTCTTCTCTCGTCTAACTTCTAGAGAGGGAGACTCTCTCTCTTATACTCATTCCTGTACACTTTCGAGCATTCAAACAAAAGAGGCTACTTTTCTATTCCAATTTCAAAGGAGACTTCTCTACACTCTTCGCTGAAGGACTGCAGAAATAATAACATTTTATGTGGAAAACATTCATTTCAAAATTTAAGTAATGTGTACAAAGCTTCTACTTTCTACCTGACATGAAAGCAAAGACTGAAATTAGTAAAATTGCATCGTTGTGATCATTAGTGAGATCTTTTTCAGCTCCTTTTACCTTTGACTCGGCACTCTTCAACGAGCTCTCTCTATATCTCACATTTCTTTGATTCATTCAGTCTCATTAGCTATTATTGACAGGACACAGGGAAAGTGTGTTTATGAAAATGCCAAGATCTCTGAATTGTGCATTTGGAGTAACTTGTGAAACTCCAATCATCTACTTTTGTATACTTTTTCATCGTACTCAAAAGAAATAGCTCAAAATTTAGCAAATGGAGCATTTATAATAAGAATGTCACCTTATTCTAAATCTCAATTAGTGTGTGTGTGTGTTCTGCTCTTCAAATTAAAGTGTTCCTCAATTCACTAAGCACGAAATGAAACAAAAGTATTCCAGTCGTTAACATAAAGATTGAAGTGTTTTAAACGATGTGTAATTCTTGAAAGCATAAACACGAAGGCAAGCACCAATCCATCCATATTAGCATTCAATGGGCGTTGTATTTCAACATATCATTATAAACTGTGTTTAATTCTATTGCTGTGTACACACACCAACGTAATCCCAAATACAAACTCAGCTATAAAAATATATACGAAAGGTTGCGAATTGCAGAAGCCAAGTCAACTTTTACTGCTGACTACATTATTACCCCTTCATCCATATATTCTATTATCACTCGAGAGTATCTCTGCTGTATATCTGTATATTATGTGAGTTTGTTGGACTATTTCTGTTAAGAAATCTTGGAACCGTTCCGTCTTTTATTTCTTGGCCAGTGCAACTTCTGTGTTAGTAGTGGTAGTGGTTGGTCTACCACTCTGTTTTGATGTTGGCATCACCCTACATGATATCTCCATACGAGATGCATACTAAAGAATATTATTACGAGGTTCTCTTCGATCTTCTTACACTGACACTTTCTTCATGGGCCATGCAAATCTACCATTCAGTCTGATCTGATTCTTTGGAGGGTGACATAATAAAACCAATCTCGCTCAATCGAAACTCACGAGTAACTCTAAACTCTCAAACTCTGGCATGGTTCGTAAAACTATACAACTCTGCAAACAAGGCCATAGCTGTAGCAAAAAGTGTGTGTATTTTGTACCATCACATTTTTATTAGTCGCATGCTTTCTTCTGAATGAGGAATAAGCTTGTTTCTCTAAGGCATCGTCTTAAAGCGAGTAATTGTTCTTCATTTCTAAAACAAGACTTGTATTACAATTGCACATTGTAAATGTACGCGTTCTTTTTCTCTCCAACAAGACTTCTGAGCTTAAGATGATGTGCCTCGCGGGTTTAAAAACGATAACAAATTCATTTCTCTAGTGGTTCATTAGCCATAAGTTAATGGGACCACTTCGTCCATCCAATTCCTTGCACAATTCGACGAGAGAAAGACGCCTTCTTTTCTCTTTCAATTTCGTCTCTCGGAAATACAGAAGTCCCTCTAGAGTTTCAACATAAAGACACGCTGTGTTTTCACTCTTACTTCTTTACCTCTCTTGTGGAGATCTTCTCTGAAAGTTGCTCACGAGACCAGTCTAAGATTGGAACCTATTTCATCTAAAGTAGGTTGAGTTTGTTGGTGATATTTGTTCAGGAAAGATCTTGTACGCGCTATTACAAGTTTATATCGAAGTGATGTAGTTGCATACCGAATAAGTTAATTATTAGCTGACGTAAAAGTCATATTTTAATACTCGTAGAGTTTAAATTATTGAGAGAGCTGGTGAGTCCTCTGGACTCAAAATCTACGAGGTCAAGATGAGTATGATGTTCAGTAAGTGGAAGACCAAGCAAAGTGAATCAAGTGTCCCTGGTGTTACAGAGAAAGACGGTGATGGTGACCATCGGGGATACAGAACTCATCTAATCTTCGCTGGAAAGCGTGACCCAGAAGCGTCTGGAGGTCCAAGTGGAGGTTCTCAATCAGTCTCACACTTTTACGGAGGACATTCCTCGTCACATTCTTTGTCACATTCCAACCATCCTTTCGCCCAAGCGCAGCAAATTCGTCAACCAGCTCATCATGAATCAGTTGTCTCGAGAAATCGGAAAGGAAGCCGTCCACCCAACCTCCATGCTGACGAAGATTTCTACAATCGGGCAGCAGGCAAACAGGTAAAAATATTTTTACTCCATTACCCATTACAATTCGAACATGTGTTCTTTCATTAGCCCACTATTTGCTTTCTAGTCGAATGATCATTTCGTTATTTGATCATTTGAATAACAAATTGACTTCGAAAGAGCTTACACTCTTCCTTCTTTTCTATTACCGACTAATCAGAATCCTTAATGTACTTCCATACATTACATATATTCCTCAAGATACATTTTTATACTTGTACTCATCACGAGGAAAAATAGTCTCTTTCTCTTGTTCATTAAAAAGATGAATCTCCTCCTTCCTCCTCGCTCTACCTTCATAGCTCCATAAACAAGGTCATGCTTTGATGAACATGAAAAGATTCTCTTGAAATGTGAAAGTCATTTGGTTGAGACGGTATTTGGCTTCGAATCCCATTACACCCTTCCTCTATTCATTGCCCAAACATGGACTCCCGAAATAACGAGATTTTAAAGTTACACAAGTAGAAGAAAACTATTTTTCTAAATGCCTACTATCGACTTTCATTATATACCTTCTTCAATACTAAATACTTCTTCCTCGTGCAAAACTTCGCCAAACTTTTTGTCCATCTCCGGCTCAGTTTGTCATTAGAAACACTAGAGCACACGAAAACAACCTTCCTTAAGTACAACAAAAGAAAGAAGAAAAACAACCCTGAGGAAAATATTTATAATAGTTGGAAACAAAACTGCATAGGCAATCATAGTGCAGCATTATAGTGACTCTTAAGTCATAATAATATATATACTATGTATAGGCACGTATCTTCTTGTTGTACAAGACACACTTGTACACGACTTGTTTCACTTAAACTAGAAACAGGGACGGTGATATAGCATTACTCATATTCCACCAGATTTATGATGAAAGGAGAAAACACGACGAAAGAGAACCAACCCGAATGTCAAACATTACACGAAACACATTTTCCCGTTTGACTTATGTTCCGGATCAAAAGAGATAGAAGACTGTGTGTAGTTCCATGAGCAGCAGAGATAAGGATCAGAAGCATGTAAAAAAGTTTATCCCTCTTCACGACTCTCCTGTTACTCCTCTGTATATAATTCCTACCTTTCTCTGTTCTTGTACAAAATAACTCTGCATTCCTGTACAGCACAGAGATCATTATGATTCGCATATTATACATGCATTTGTACTAGCAACCTATACACAAGTACACATTTTGTCATATATATCCCAATGCCATAAGCTCTCGTCACTCCGTTCTGGTAGGAACTCGTCCTGATCTTGAATATTTTATTTCACGACACTCTCTTACACACAAATATATCTCACACAAGTCTGATCATATTTCTACTCTAATCCTTATTCCTAGCTTCCTTCAAGAAGATGGATTCAATATTGGCTCTTATGAAATATCCTCCTCGTCTCGTCACTCTTAAATTCTAAATTCGCTGTGCATAAGATGCACACCCAACCTTTAACAGCTTTTTCTATACCAGTACATCTCATCCTACACTATATATCAATGAACTATATACAGTGACAAAGTTATATTGTGGCTGAAGACAGAAAAAGCACTCCTCACACTATTATCTTCTTATCACAAAAGACACACATTTCTCTGTGAGGTCCGTAATCTTGAGAAGTCGTAAAAGCTCTCAAGAGAAAGTCGCCTCATATTATAATTCCGGGGAAATGTGACTAACCATTGCAACATTAAACTTATACTGTATATATCCTTTTCTTCTTACAAACTTACAATTATGCAAAGAATAGACACTCCCTTATCATCTGCTCCGTGGGTGAATACACACACACACACACACTGACACACTCGGCCTCTCGCCGTTAGAAAGGAAGTAGTTATATAGACACTTTCAACTGTGTCAAGTCTCAGCATTTCCACAATGTGCGATGCACTCCATGAGGAATATATTATACCATAGAGAAAGCACATGTATAAAAGGACTCACTTGACTGGAAACTCTATCTCTTATCCATTGTTCAAGTTAGATTAACTTTATTGCATTACATAGTTCGTTTATTACATTGATTTCAAAGGAAGTCTGAATATGTTACGATTCATTCCAATAATATAGCTTGCTTTCCTCATCCCACGTCCTCATGTGAAGAAACTGAAAGAAACATTTCCTCAAATGAACATAATAAATATATTCCTATGTCGGCAAATTCCGCAGTTTTCAGTATCGTATTACTCAATAAAGGATTTTCTTCTGACTGAATTACCATACACACACTCCCTCGTATCATCATTAGATTCTATCTGAAATGAGTTTACATGAAAATGATGACCTCGTTTCCATTGTGTGTAAATCTCCGTTTCAAAACGATATATATGTTCTCCTAATTTTTCTTCCTTCAACAAAATTATACGGATTCTAAGAACAGCGTTGCACAATAATGTTTTGGGAAATTCAGACATGTACTTCTCAGGTAATTCTTGTATTACAATTTCCAAGAAGATGTATGTATAATAGTCAAACAGTTTCTGGGATTTGTACTAAAGTATCTTTATTATATAAAATCGGTATCAAATGGATCATTATTGCAACTCATAAATCTTCATGAGAGAGTTATTCTTACTAAAATTGTCAAGGACTTACTTTCACCACAACCATAGCATCAGAGGATATACAAATACTGTTACTAAAACACCACATTATTGAAAAGTTCCCTGGCAAGTGGGATTGACACTTCCTTCTTATATAGTCTGATTCAGTAAGCTTGGATCTTCACATCCAACTCATCTTCTCGACCTGTCGTAAAACACACTCATACACACGCATTCCCAAGCATGAATCAGAAAAGTCCCAAGGCAGTTTTTTAAAGCCTTTCTCTTGTGAGAGACTTGCACTAGTACTAGTATGAGCATCATCTGACTCAAGATAAAAGACTCCCACAGTAAAATAATAATGTAGAAAAATGATGATGTGGGTGAAGTTTATCTTCACAGTTTTGCATCATCATCATCACCAAAATAGTTGAATGTCAACCGAAGTATATCACCTATCTATAGCACGTGTCCTTTCTCCTTGTGCAATAACTGACACGTAAATGAAAAATGGTGCTTCGCGAATAAAAATATTCTCCCGGACTCTCATCATATCATTCTCTAAAACTTCCCTTGAAGTAGAAAAGAGAAAAAAAAACAAATGCTCTCACATATGCATACATGCACTTCATCACTTGAATCTTTTATTATTATTATCCTTTCAAATTTCAAGTAATCAATAGTCCGTTAAAGGTACAAAAGGAATTACAGTGTTGTTTTTACAATGGATAAAACGGTTATACTATAAGAATAGCTTACCTCCTCTTTAATGCATATAAAACTATGAATAGATAGTCAATAGTCACCATGCAATGCACAGCGTACATTGGAACAGAGCGTTTTTTATTCATGCACACACTTAACTCCGTGTTTACTTTCGAAATGACGGAAGAAACAAGTTATTTTAGTTAAGCTAGTCTAATTTAGAACAACACTGCATGGATAGTGTGATGTCTGAAGAGTAAAAATGTTTTTTCCCTGTATGTATCAATATGCTATAGTGTTGTGTAGTCTTTCACACATCTCGTCTGTTGCTCTCATCTGAACTTTCCATCTTTCCTAACTAGTATAAAGAGCAAGTTGTAACAAACATAATGTTGTTATTGATAAATAGGCACGATTACTTTGTACAGTCTGAAAACTATGTGTCGCTTCATAATGTGAGCCAGCAGTTCGTTCATCAAGCTCGTGTTAACACTGAAGATATATGTGATACTACGAGAGAGAGAGAGAGATCTATATATGTGAATGTAGGTAGACATAATGATTTCTATGTGGCTATTATCTCATCCTATGTCGATACTTTTTTTACTCCTGCTACTGTGGTACATTACTACTATAGTACTACACTAGTACTGCGTCTACTATTACTTTTACGTGTACATTTACGTTAATCCGAAGACTTGGCAAACTTTCCAAAATGTAGTTGAAGGCTGAGACGTGCAATATATAAGCTCGTATGTGTGGAAGTGTATAGAAGAGGAATAGAAGAAGAAAGTTACCATTGTGCCACCCATTTCTATCCCATATAAACCATTTCATATTCTATTCACTCTGTCACAAACGACATTTTATGAGACTCTTCATCTCACCATCTCCTCTTCTCTACCCTCTTAGCCTAATTCTCCATCTCACAATGTCACAATTTAAAATAGCTTTTCGCAAAATAATCAGCAGCCGTGAAATTCGTCTCCACTATCAAAACTATGTTAATTACTCTCTATACGACAAGCTAAACTTAAGGTATGAGCAACACGAGTATTACAACTACGACCACACAACATTCTTATCCTTAATCCTCTTTAAGTCTTCATCAATTTCTTTCTACTTCCTCATTACATGATAAATTTTCATTGTTTTTACGGTTTAGTCGTCTAAATAGAGGCTATTATGTATTATTTCCTTACGATTTGCCTCACACCGTTCTTATGTTTCTAGTAATATGTTAATTCACGTATTCATCAAAGAAATCCCTATTTAAGTTTCTACTCTGCAGTCAGTGCGTCCCATTACTTGTATATTTATTACCTCCGACTATGCAATAAACAACTTGTGAAAACTGCCACTGGATAAAATTTTATTGTCAGCTTGGTGCTTTCTTTTTTTCTATACCTTTGAGTTTCTGGTGTTGCTTCCTTCATCAAATTCTTAACAATTACGGAACACATTTTTTGCCTCCTAATCGGGCCTTTTGTATTCGGGGACTTACTAAACTAAATCTTTCGTTTTTCGTCTTAACTTTATTGTTTTTACGTAACACTTGGAGAATACTTACTTTTGCAAGCGCAGCAGTTTCAAGCAGACAATTATCTCCAATAATTGCAATACTTACATGCAGTAGTACAAATATAAATATGTCATAACACATGTCCCATCTTATCCCTTGTAAGAAGAAAACATAATCTTGTTCAGTTATATACACTTTTGGGAGCCTATCCTCAGTACTTTATTGATGAATTTAAATGTAGTATTCACCTCCAGTCCGTCCAGAATTAAAAGTAGATCGAACAATCAGAACAACTTGAAAGAGCCTGGAGGATAAAGTAATTACTTGAATACGTGAACTCCCCAACGATAAGGCTGATCAAAAGAAGTTGGTTCCTCGCCCCAGGAGAAACATCTAGGAAAGCAATCACATTCCTTCATGAGTTACTCTCCAGCCAAACCACATGCATCTCAAAATCTCAACTATTCCAACTTCACCGCAACTTTGTCAACGAGGAGGTCACCGTACGAAATTCAATAAGATCAACTTAAACTTCGTAAAGTCCGTCGTATTCGTGGACGTATATTTGGCTGATATAGAACGCTTCGCGCTGACATACTTGGAATTACATCTCTGAAGAAATCATACAAGTTTTAATAAAATCCGACCAGCCAAGCAGTTCATCATTCCCCTTCAATTCACTTTTCTAGGAAGTGTAAACTAAATTAAAATGCACAAGTACGGAAACCTGTATTTCACGCTGCTCTTGCAGTCATCATCATCAACAGAAGAAAATTCTTTTTATATAAAGTGCATTAGCAAATATGTTTTGCCAGTATTAAATACCACCGATCTATCCACAAAAGAAAGCAATCTTGTCAATTTTCCCAAAATATAATCAGCTAGATATGCTTTAAAACGCAAATAAAAAGATACTCCTGACTTATGAGCTCGTTTCGTGGTATACAGTACGCATACAAACTTTACTATGCTAAAAACTAAAACCACTCGGAGCTTTTGTAGTTGAAAATGTACGTGTTATCTAAACGTTAGGCCCTTTAAGTTTATCTGTGTGCTTTCTCCAAGCCATTTCATTAATGGAGACCTTCCCTTCTCAACGCAGAGGCCATGGCCATCCTAGATAACGACTTCACATTATACTTCCTCTCCTGATAAGTCTCAATGAGAATTTTGCATAATTATGAACTTACATTTTGTCCGCGATGATACCCTCATATTAACATTGCTTTGTGTCCTTCCTTTCCTTGCCATTTTCTTCTCCATCCTGTTTCCTTAGTCGTTTTTCTCTCTGAACACTCTGAAGGTGAGCAGTGCATGGGTCCTTCATTATCTTCTGCAAACTTATGAAGAATGTCTTCATTCTTCTTTTGTTCTTTCTCTCCCTCTCTCTGCTTTGTGTCAGAATGTATACGTGTGTACATATGAATTATTATTAATCACCGGTCTCCTACACTAACGATAAAGTGAAAGGGTTTTGCAAGTTAAAAACTCGACGGGAGATAATGCAAACTACTACACATCCTTTCTGGGTTAAGCACAAAGACCCTTTTAAGGTGAGAGATTTCTGTCTCTACAATATGACAGTGGCATAACAGAGAAATTCTCTCTGCCAGATACTCTCTCATGTAAAGTGCATCTTCATTTTATTCTCACTTAAGTAGACATCTTCTTCTGTAGTCTCTGCCACTTTCTTTCCCATCCTTTCAAACCCGCATTTAGAAGTTGGACATTCTTCAAACTCGTTCAATCCATTTTTTGTCGTACACACACAAGACTTAAGCTGCCGAAAAGGCACAACGGAATTGTAAATGAGTTCTCGGATACTTTCACAACTCTGGTGTGGAAAGTGTGTGGCTTATATAATATATCTACTGCTTCCAACACCTCGGCTCAACTTTCTCTTCGCTTTCAATTCATTTTCCCAAACTATACGCTTATTATACTTTTTCGAATCGAGTTTATCATTCAAATCAGCCATTCGATATAGTCTCAAACTCTCAACTTTTCATCCGTTTAGCTAACACTCTCAAAAGTATTTCCTATCAATATTCAGGGTTGCTACATGTGTGTACAGCATGTAGGTATTTTCAATATTATGCCACACGGGACTTTTTTGATCAATTTCTTCGGTGCAATCATCATCTCATTATTAAAATATTTTAAACTCGCGTAGTGCAAGAAGCTAAACTATGAAATGGTCAGAGATCGAAATACCCTTTCCGAAAAGGAAATAAACATTCGTTAGTTCAAAATTGTACATGCAAGCCATTTATACTTTGTACTTAATAATTAAATAATTTCAAACGATCTAGCAAGTCAGGTGTGAATGGTTCCTGTAGGACGCCGCAAAATATATGTCTGTCTTCTGCAATCAATACTGTACAAAATTCAAATCAAACATTCTGTTTTCAAATGCGGGTTGTGTTGATACCCTTTGAATTATCCAGCATGGAATTTAGCGAAAAAGACCAGCAAACTACCAAAAGACGTGTTTTGTGACAAAATACTCCACTTTCCACATGCACCATAATATAATGTATTCCAATCTATGTCAACTTTATATATATCATTCAAGTTCAGTAAATTGTAGTGGTGGTACTTATAGTATACATACTTACTATAAGTCTTCAAGACTCGCGAGCCTGCCTGTATATTTTGCTTTCTACTTTGTTATCTCTAATCGCCTTACCGAAAACGGTAGAGAGTGGTTGTTGAATCATTTCACATTTAAATATTCCCCACGGTCAGTTTGTTAGTAATTTACTTCTCGACTTAACTTGCCAAAGCCTGGTAAGCTAATGAACTTTTTCATTTACAAAACAAGCAACATCAATTTTGCTGGTTTAGCAACTTTTACTACTCAATGCAAATCCACATTTACAATTTATATATACTTGCCAAATACTCTTGTCACTACTTGTCATTCGAAAAAAATTGAGACTATGTCCACTTCGTCAATATTCAAAATATTCATTAAATAGGGATAAACAACATTTGTACTGGGCAGTATGCCAAGAATTCTTTGAAAATTTATTCTTCATCGGCTGCTGTAACCCTTTTCGATGCCGTACAGTAGTAATGCAGTTGCAAAAATCAAGGAGAAAGTCATCGTCACATCTGAGATAGAAGTGCAATCACACTTTCATTGTAAATTTTATTGTATAACTCAAGCTAGGTATATAATTCGGTTCTAGGAAGTAACTGAAATTTCGTGTGTCTGTCGTGTACTGTGAAATAAAGTTCCTATGAATTATCAACTTCTCTCCCTACAAACTACTTTGAAGTAGTTTCGTAGTTTTTCAGAGTGAGAAAGTACATCATGGACAATTTATTATTCAGTATGCACTTCGGTCGAGTCTCTCTAATTTGCTTGATCGTATTATGTTGATTCAAACGGCGAAGTGTATTGAAAGCACGTGCCTTTATATGCAAGATTGTACTTGCTAGAGAGGATTTATCAGAATCACATCAGACTGATCAGACTATTAATCCAGACCTTAATCTTGTCGGTTACACAAATTCCCACTTTCTCTCCTGTACACACCACAACTTAATTTTTAAAACAGCAACAGCAAACCAAAATTGTTCCGCTGGTTTTAATCCAACTCTATTCTGCACTACGCAGAATGAATACTAAGTAGTTCACTATCTTGGAAGGAGTTTTCATCTTTCTATCGAATTGAAAGTTGGATTCGGATTGTATGAACTTTCCTCGAATTTTAAAATTTTTGACATAAATACATACTATACGCGAGGGGGTGCGTTTGCGTGCGTACCAATACACAAATCAGCATCAGAACAATCCCGGATGTCGTGCTATAATATAAGTATTATTCTTTAAGTGAAAGTGCATTGAATTGAGCTCTGGAAAATGACTGTATGGTTTCAGGTGAGCTTCGGGGGAGGTGCTGGTGTTACAGGCACCAACATGTGGGGAGGAAATTCAAGTCCTGGAGTCAGTGGTGGTGGGGTTGTTAATTACCAGCAGCATCCGGGCAGCCCTGGAGCTTATTACAACGGGATCGCAGCCTCTACCGGTGAAGATATGTCGGCGAAACCTGGGATGCTCGAAGTGGTGGCAGGACTCTCCAGAGATTGTTTCATCATTCCACTTGCTTGCGTTGATCGCTTTCTTCCTGCTGGACTTACGGTTAGTTTTTTTACCTATGTGTTACTTTCAAATGTGTACGTGTAAGACGTTATATAATGTATCCCATTCATCAAACTTACATAATGCCATATTTGATCACATTTTACAGTTCAAAGAGATCGATTTTACTATTCAGGAATTTTGGACTAACCACGACCATTCTTTGAACATCATCGTTGCATAATTATCTGTATCCTTCATGAATAACGTATAGACTAGTGAGAGAGAACACAAAGGCTCCCATATATCGTCGCATCACCTTCATTTACATATTAAAGTGGCTTCTACTTTGAAGAACAAAGTATAAAACCGCTTTCAACTTTATTTTATTAGAAATTGTAGCTTTTAAGCTACCCCACCAATCTTGTTCGTGTTTTGAGGCATCAAAAGGATCGTTTCTGTAAAAGATAATTGATACGTATTTCATTGTCAAACAGTTCTTCAGTTCAGTTCCGACTTCTATGCAATTTATACTTATATTTTAACAATGCACAAAATATATATTATACGTGCAATACAATTGAACTCAAATTTAACAGAAAGTTATATTACTTATTATTAAGTCTTTCATTAATTCTTTGTGACTTTATTTTGTGACAATTAAATCTTACTTCCCTGAGAGTGCAAATGAAGCTTTTGGGAGGATACTATCATGTAGTACATAATGTTGATGGATCTTTTATCGCACTAAAAGAAATAGAAAATTCACTGACTGGGACTGAAATAATTTTATCCCCGACTGAGTCGTGTGTTTTCCATACTATATGGTATCTTCTGTGTGCAATACATTTTACTACAACTCTGGTATTAGCTGCTAACTGTCACAGAGCAAACCAAAGAAAAGTAAACACTTTCATTCTCCTTGTTCGCAACTCTCCACATAGTCTCATGTCTCATCGTCGGTGGGCAAATATCTTGCACACACACAAAACTCAGACTTTACTCGCCTGTACTTTCCACTTTCATCTTGGGAATAGGAAAATGATAATGTTGTTGGGTAACTATATAAGTGAAATCCATTTGTACAAGGCTCAAGTACACGGTGGTTCGTTTTAACAAGGGAAATTGTAAAGGCTTGTAAAGGAATATAATAGTACATATAATTCTAGTGTCATTTTATGTCCTGTATATTATTTCAAATTCATTCTCAGCAGATATTAGATCTTAAAAACTGATTCAGCTACCAGAGAATCCTCTAGCTGCAAATCACAAGCTGGTAGATTTTTCTCACATGTTAGGTTTTAGAATTCATAGCTGTTTAAGGCATCGTTAAACAATGTAGGATTGGGATGAACCACCCTGTACATTAAAACTCCTGTACTCCGAATCTTCGCGGAGTGTACACCATTTCATTCTACAATAATTTGTTTCCTTAGAACAGTCAGCATACTTCTTCAAACATTTTAGTCTGCATGTTGATATAAAGAATACTCAGATGTAAATGTAGCCAGTCCGTTTTGATTCTGTATCTTCCTAACGTACTAAAATATGCATGAAAATCTTCGGAGAAAGTAAATTCGAAAGTCCAAAGGTCAAGTAACTTGGCATTTGATTCCGTTAATGCATCTGATTGTTTTGTGTTCCTTTAGAACTCATTCCTTATAATTCACAAGATAGTTTGTCTCCTGTCTACGCTCGCTTTCTAAATCTCAGCAGAAGAGGGAAAGAGAACTTACACTTAGCATATAATAAATTAGATTCTGCTCTGCACCGAAAACCTGCTGAGATTTTTCCTATTCACGTTTAAATTTCATGATACACATGAATGTACACAGTTAACCCGTTCAATTTATTCACGTCATTGGACAAATGGGAACCTATTCTTTCACTCAAGCCAGTCATACACTAAGCTCTCCTTGTATATCTTTACATACGCCACAAGGTTAAGACGTTTGTGGCATACTTTTACTTTATATGTATTCTTATTCTTTCATTTTTAACATCTGCTGCCAACTGGGTAACAAGTATCTCTTATTTATCTCCACACAAACTAAAACTTTTCATTGTCAATCTTCACTAGTCAGACAGCAAAAAAAGTAGAACTTCCTCTCTTCCTTTCTAATTCGTACTTTTCACTCTCTCTCTCTCTCTATAGGAAACATTAAGGTCGCTATACACCTACAACATGCCCTTGTTGTTAGAGTACCCCACTTTTATTAATGTATATTTCGTAGCTCATGAAACTTTAGTGAGTATCAAAGGTCTCATAAATTAGTCCGAGCCTTCATGTTATGCAATATCACTCGTAACTGCGTACGCACTTTTAGCTCTGAGTCAAACAGATATGATGATACTTAGCAATTTATTTATGTCATAAAATTATATTCTGTATAAGATTTAGCCCAGAGAGAGAGAAAAGGAGTTCCATATTTGTGACTTCAACTTAATATATATATTATTGTTCGTGTGCTAAATGTACACTAGAACTTCTAGATTCTTTTGGGACGAGATCACGCATGGGCTCCATACCTAAATCTTCTTGTTTTCATCTTTCTTTTCATTTTTCTTTGTTCCTTCAAAACAGAACCCAAATATCTGCTCTGGACATCAAGAGTTATGCGTCCAATTTTCAAAAATGTCTTTCCTCCTTCGTACACACACACAACAAGTTAAACAACTCTCTTCTGCGAAACCGTATTTTATTTCATTTACTTCTACGATGGCTGCAAGTAAGTTTATTTTCTCTATAACGAAATAACTGTGTCAGAGACATAAATATATAAAATGTCTGTGGAAGGGCCAGACAAGCACACAGTCAACAGTCTCTTTAACTGCAAATACAAACGCGACTTTCGACCAAATAGAAAGGTCGTTATTATTACTATCTCAATTTGCTTGAAATCTCAAGAGCGATATCTATTTATATATCAACCTATCCAATGTGTGAGAGTTTCTCCATGAGAATATACATTATTTTCCACACGCACTCTCTCGTGTGTATCTTCATCCGTGGCTATTATCCACTCTAAAAATCACACACACATACAAATAAATCTCTCAAATCACATTTCTTCCGAGTCTCATATAGTAGTAACATTAAGTCTGTGCAGATGCGCTTCTTTACATTTTACTTCGAAAGCTATATAGCGAATCTCTCACATTCTCGTACTTTGGGGCTTTTCACGCTCTACCGTATAATGGTTGTAGGTACGACGTTTCCTCCTCCAGACTAACTTCACTCTCAGAAACGAAGCCTTTTTATTTCGACTTAGCTGATTTGGTTGTTCATGTAATCCCCATAATCTTTTTGGAACCAGGGCAAACCCTTTTACCATCCCTTTCCTCTTCTTATTGTCTGCCTTAAATTCTCTTTAGAGCTAATTCAGTACAGATTTGCTCCATGAAAAATTCACGGAGTATTGGTTAAAGCGCATAACTCCAAATTCTTTATCGTTTTGGTCGGATCGTTTCTCCAGTTCACCCGTACAACAAATAAACGAAACACGCGTATAATAATATACCAACCTATGTTTGTGATTCCACCAGCTTCCTGAACTTCAATCCCGATCGAACAACAACTCTAACTCATCATCTGCAGCAGGCACACCTCTGAACATTTTGGAAGTTGCTGATCCTCAACTGGCCGTTGTGGTCCATCTGATGACCCCACTTATTCCATTAAGCCACCCAATTGACTCTCCAACCTCTCAGCCCGAACGAGTCCAAAGAACACTCGGTATCGAACTTATTGAACGAGCCAAATTAGAGAGACAAGCTTCCCACGGACTTTTACTGGCTTCGATGGAGAACAGTTGTAAGTCTGGTGATATCCTTATTAAGCTTTCACTCCAATAATGTACATTCCCGAAATCCTTCAAAGGTACAACAAAACTGCCCAGTACAAAACTTCACACACAACCTCCTCTCTAACTTTATCTTCCCCATTATTTAAATTGAGCTTCCTATACTACTCTCATCATTACTCCCGTAGACTCAACACAGTTTTAAGAGTTTTAGCATCCAAGTCACATACACACAAGTTGCCTCGAGACGCAGCACAATGATGAAATATGGATGGTTGAATAATATGATCTTCCTCTTCTTTCATCCTTATATATATACATACATGTCCAATCCTCTTTTCCTCCATCGCGTGATCATCGAGATGGGCACTTTCCCTCCTGTCTCTAAATGAGATACATTGAATAGAATGATAAAATTTAAACTCATCTTTCGGCTTAACACTACCTCTGCATACCAAGTGGGAGTCAAGAGGGCTCACTCGATCAGTCAGCACTATATGTATGGTGGTATATATGTGCAGAATGCAAATTTCCCCATTCTTCATTTTTGTTTTAAAACGCATTTCTCCCCACTGACCTCGATCTCTAAATTTAAATTACCCATGTGCATAGCACTCATGCAAAATCCGATTTTGCATCAGAAAAGCCTTCATAAACTACACAGAAATGTGTTTTTCGTGTCCCTCTGAACTTGATCTTCATCTCTAAATCTGAAATCATAAGGGAGACCTTCAGGCAACCTTTCACTAGACTTGGCACACTAAATGAGCCATCCAACAAGAGACACAGACCTTACATACCCTGAGGAACTAGACAGACCACGAAATAAACTATATATACGTACAGACAATGAAAAGTGAGTGAATGCAGCTGCCCAATTTCTTTCACATCCCATAATAGCAGCATCTCTTTTTGCTGGAGAGTAAAAAATTCCTATTTTTTAACAAATTGGATCTGTCACCGAGATGAATCCATTCCTTATTATTATTGTATACCCCGTGTAGAGTTCCCTACTGGACATCCATTTCACTTTCACACTACCGATAGCAGGCCATATATGAATGTTTCGTGACTTGAATTACTAAAGATAACCTTTCTCCTTCTCAGCATCCGTCCCACACAATTCTTAAGGACCGTATAATGCTATCGTTATCATAATCATAATTTCCAGTGAGGAGTTCAGTACGTGCAGACTCCCTATTAGGGGTCTTCTCATTGTGTTTCGCATAACTATCGATTTGCATCATATATCTCCCACGTTTTTCTCCCACTTTCACCAATCAATCTATATTCAGGCACATATGTGTGTATGTATGTATGTGAACAAACATCATTCAAAATAAAGGAACCCCACTACTCAATCGAACTTCGAACAAGATCAAAAACCCTATTCACTTTCTCTCTACAGTGGAAGGTGGACTGTTTGTGTGTGTGTGTGTGTATGTATGGGCGAGTTCATTGCATATTTCTTTTGTGCATTCTTGAAGCATGTGAGGATTCTAAATCTACTTCTATGGAACGTGAATTCGAGTATCACACACACAAAATACGAGTGTGTATTACATACAAACTCAGACAACCATTTCGCCTCCTCTCTGCATCCTCAATATATTCTGATTGAATAGTGTAAAGTGTGTTATTTCTTGGAACCTTTCCTTTAGCTTTCTCTCTCTTCTTCTCCTCCAATGATGGAAAGTGTTCCTCAGGAATTTCATTCCCAAATGGAACTTTCATCTGAAGCAATAACCCGTTTTTTATAGTTTCACTGTTTTCATTCTCTCACTCCCTTTTATTCTACCTTTTCCCGTATACCAATCGACACACTCACACTTTTGATTTATTTTTTACTCGCACTATTCTCATAAAACTGGACAGTAAAAATGAACCAGACTCTGTTTACTCATCTCCTTTTCTCATAGGAGTATATGTAACATTGTCTGGATTTGCACAGGAAATAAATCTTCAGTCAGCATATACAGTAGGAGAGAAAGTTGTTACTTTCTTCATGATTCGGTGTCTGTGTTTCAGCGATAAAAAGAGTGAATTCGGAATTGGCCCTCAAAGCTTCAACATAATACTTCTTCAATTGTGGTTCAATGTTAAAAACGCATACTCTACGTCTCATTGTCGTAGTTTCCTCGTAGAAATGCATCTTGGCTAGGCATCGTGTCTCCTTCCGTATTCTTGTCTTCGTTCTTTCTTTCGTAGCAAGTAACACTACACACACACATGTCAATGGGCTCCATTACATTTGTATGTGTGCAGCAACTTACAAATGTAATGGTATAAAGCTTTCAAGTAGCACACAAGTAATGTCTCCTTAACTCGAAATCGTGAAATGCCTCACAGGCTCTATAATGGTTGTACAATGACAAGAATAACATCAACAAGACTACTTCTTGTACCAACCACACACAAACATACATTGAGACGACGCGTGTGTGTGTGTGGGCATGCAGTTTATTTCTCGAGAGAAAAAGCTTATTTGGATTTGGGATAGAAACAACAAAATAGAAACATTGCATTTTGACAAATCTTGATTTACTACGATGGATCACTGTAACAAAAATCGATAGAAGAAACAAGGCTCAAAAAATGTGTGAGCAGAGTTGCCTCGAACCAAATCCTCGTTGATTGAACTTCTAAAGTATTCCCAAGTAGCATACAAAAGTTCTTTTCATATAATCTTGTCACAAATATATAACTTCGTCAATCGTTCGCTCCCAGGGTCTTCGTGGAGTAAGTAAAAAACATTAGGAACTCAGTGACTTCGAGAGCATGCATGTATCTCTCTCCGTGCAAGAAAAGGAAACCTAAATAAATATACACTGACTTTCTCTCTGAAAGTAGAATTGAGATTGATTGAACTTCAGACAGGGAGAGACTCTATGTATTTGTTTTTATAGGCATTACTAAAAAGTAACATCTCAAAACCACTCGTTCCATTAGAAAACCTGCATGAAACAAAAAGAGTTGCAATGGTGAACTCTGACAGAAGTAAATAAGCTTACTCCGTGATTACCTAAAGAAGCTTAATATCCAGAGATAAGACTGTGTCACGTAAAAACCAGAATGAATTAGCTGTCCAATTTAAATGTCATGCTTTATTGTGTGCTCTTCAGTGGCAGTTTGCTACACATATACATTGACTACACGGCGGATACAAAGTTTGCCAGTGAAAGTACCCCAGATGTAGAAACATTAGGACCCACTCAAAACTTTCGGAATTTCAATAAGTACACTATCTACACTCTCTCTCACACACACACACGAAGGAGGAGAAAGTATATGATTTCC
>Ga0194135_10000692_pt1 | contig 19907 bp, 16 predicted proteins | sample LitLau_LLRF_2013_FD_134024 | JGI IMG/M metagenome (GOLD analysis project Ga0194135, IMG submission 134024) | Freshwater sediment microbial communities in response to fracking from North America - Little Laurel Run_MetaG_LLRF_2013 (version 2) | ecosystem: Environmental > Aquatic > Freshwater >...
GGAGTATCTAAATAGTCATCTTCAAATTGTTGACAAGAACTGAATAAACCAGAAATAATCAATCCTGCTATTATTATTTTATGTTTCATTTTGTGATAATTTAAAATTAGAAATTAAGATTCATCCCAAAAACCATTTGTCTGCTTCTTGGATAAGGACTTGAATCAACCCCAGGTGTAAGCGGATTTTTTCTTCTCGTTGAAACTTCAGGATCAGAACCTGAGTACTTAGTCCAAACAAAAACATTGCTTGCTGTCAGATAGAATCTTAATTTAGAAACTCCAAGTTTAGATGTAAACATTTGAGGGGCAGTGTATCCTAATGTTAAAGTATTCAATCTTAAAAACGATGCATCTTCAACTGCCCAATCAGTAAATATAGCAGTTCTCATATATGGAGACCACATAGTAGTATTTGCATTAAGACTAGCTAATGCCGCAGGATCTGTTACTAATTGTCCTGAAACAGGATCCAAATTCGTCCATCTCTTTCCATCGGCCATAGTAGAATTTAAATTTTTGTACTGTCCTGAAGCTGTAGCTGTAGAAAATTCAATTTTATCAGCATTGTATATATCATTTCCAATACTCCAGTTAAAAGCCGCCATTAAATCAAATCCATAAGCATTTCCATTGATTACAAAACCACCTGAACTTTTAGGATTATAATTACCTATAACCGTTTTGTCATTTAAGTCTACCTTACCATCTCCATTAACATCTTTCAGTTTCATGTCTCCGGGTTTAAGAGAACTTCCGTCTCCTACTAAAGTTGTAGCAGTACTAACCACTCCGCTTTTTAAAACATATTTTCCTCCAACATAATCAAAGTCTGAAACTTCATATCTTCCATCATTTTTATAGCCGTACATAGAACCTAATGAAGAATTAAGCGCTATCAGATAATCATCTCCAATTTGTGAAGATGCCCAGCCTGTAGCTTGTCCAAAATTATTCATAACCCCTAATGAGTTAATACGGTTTTTGTTTACTGCCATATTGAATGAAAAATTCAGTCCGTATTTGGCTTTTTCAATAGCAACCACATTTATAGTAGCCTCGAAACCTGTATTTTGTGTTTCTCCCATATTACGGTATTGATAATCATATCCGGAACCAGGAACAGGAAAATTAATTAATAAATCAGTCGTAATATTTTTATAAACATCAAAATTACCGCTTAAACGATTTTTAAAAAATCCAAAATCTAAACCAATATTCTGAGTTACTGTAGTTTCCCATTTTAAATCAGGATTAGGCATTGTTTTAGAAGGTGCCCAAATGCTAGTAACGCCATTGACCCAGGTTGTTGGTGTAGATTGAAAAATTTGAACTTGCTGTCCAACAGGTATATTATTGTTTCCTGCTTCACCATAACTAGCTCTTACTTTTAGAAGATCTATCCAGGTTTTACCTTTTAGAAAACTCTCTTCCGAAATTTTCCATCCTGCTGCAAAAGCAGGGAAATATCCCCAACGATTTTGTTCTAGAAATTTACTTGACCCGTCTGCACGAAATGTAGCAGATAAGATGTAACGATTTTTGTAGTCATAATTTGCACGTCCGAAAAATGACAATAACCTGTCATCTGGGCTATAATAATTATCTATTGATTGTGGTGTTCCTTGTGTTGTTAGATTTTTTGCTTTTTCAAAATCAAAAAACGTAGGATATCCATGAATAGTACTGGTTACAGTATTTGTAGTATATGTAATATTTTCTTGTCCAAGGAGAGCTGTCAAATGATGATTTTCACCCAATATTTTTTTAAAATCATAATTTAATGTATTAGCATTTCTAAAACGTTTCTCTTTACCATCGGAGATAATCATTGCTGGCATACCCTGCAATGGACCAAGTGGAGCATTAGCAACATAATAAGTACTTCGTCCATAAAAACGATAATCTAACGTGTTAAAATTATCCAGACCTAAATCTACTTTCAATTTTAAGTTATCTGCAAGCTCCCATCCAAAACTTCCTAACATATTAAAGTTTTTACGAAACTGTTGACGATTATTATCATAAATAGATCTTAAAGGATTTATTAATACATCTGAACCATCTCCGGATACATCATCTGAAGTTAAACCTGCTACCGGAAGTGGTGCATAACCAACAATAGTACGCATACGTGAATCCGATGAAGATTTCTCATTTTGTTCATTTACCCCTCCGCCATCAATCTCAGTATCTGAATAACGCATAGTAAAACCAACATCAATCTTATCATTTATTTTACTTTTTAAAGCTAACGCCAGGTTATTCCTTTTATAATTTGAACCTATCATAATAGCTTTTTCATCATAATGAGCATAATTAAAATTATAATTAAGCTTATCAGTTCCTCCTCTAATTCCTAAATCACGGCTTTGCACCTCTCCTGTACGTCCGAAAATTTGCTTTTGCCAATCATCTCCTTTTAAACCTTTATACAAATCGTGATCTTGCCAATTTCCAAAATACTTAGTATATGAAGACGGATCGGAAGCTACTTTTGTTCCTGTTTGAGAAAGCAAAGCATATTCGTATTGCCATTTAGTATAATCTTCTGGCGACAAAACATCAATTTCGTTAACCATCTTTTTCATACCATAGAACATATTGAAGTTTACCGCAATTTTCCCGTCTTTTCCGCTTTTTGTTGTAATAAGAATTACCCCATTTGCACCACGCGATCCGTATATTGCCGTTGAAGCAGCATCTTTTAAAACGGTCATCGACTCAATATCAGACGAAGAGATATCATTCATGTTATTTATAGGAAATCCATCGACAATAATCAAAGGCGACGCGTCCTGAGTAAGAGAACCACCTCCACGAACTCTAATTCTTATATCTGCATCCGGAGAACCCTCTGATGAAGTAACCTGTACACCAGCAATTCGGCCTGTTAGTGCTTCAGCAACATTTGCCACCGGGACTTTTTTCAAATCGTTACCTGAAATAGTAGAAACTGCACCTGTCAAATCAGATTTTTTTGACGTTCCATATCCGATAACAACAACTTCATTTAAGCTGTTAGAATCTTCAATTAAAATAACATCAATTTTAGTTTTCCCTTCAGTTGCTACTTCTTTCGTTTTAAAACCAATAAAGGAAAAAGTTAGCACTGCTTTAGGATTGCTAAGTTTTATTTTATAGCGTCCGTCAAAATCTGTAGAAGCACCATTTTTTGTTCCTTTTTCTAATATATTAACGCCAGGTAAAGTTAGTCCTGCTGCATCTTTTACAGTACCTTCTAAAGTCACAGACTGAGCATTCGCTCGGTTGCTTATCAGCAAGCACAATAAAAAAACAACTGCAAAGCAACAATTTGCTCCCTTGTTAAATAAATCTTTAAAATTCATGGTTGATTGTTTAAGTTATTAATTGTTTTAAGTGGTTTTTTGTGGTTATTTTTTATCGTTTATAACTTTTGATTTGAATAGAACCAAAATTCTTTAGCAACATTAATTTCGTCACCTTTTGCAACTCTTTAAACAGAGTTTTTAATACATTAGAAAAAGTTGTAATCGATTACACAAACATAAATATTTTTTTGAAATAAAAAATTAAAATTCATAAAAATTTCATAATAAAAATAAAATATCAAAAATAAAGTCGCTTTTTTATATGACATGTGTAATTTATTTACCATATAAATATTAAATATATTTTTATTATTTCATGATTTGTTACGATTTTACAAAAAAAACAATCGATTACAATAAAAGAAATTACAATATTATTAAGTGTGTTTTTAACATTTAAAAACATTGTAACTTTGAAAATTTCTCGTAAATAAGCTGTTAATTTTATTTTGTGCAGGAGAACAAATAAAACTATTCAAAATTAAATGACTCTTTATTCTTACTAATACAAAATCAAAAAAGCGAGAATTGAAATTAGAAACAAAAAAAGCTCACAATGGAGCACAAAAAAACCCTTAAACCAAATTTAGTTTAAGGGCGATGTATTGTATTAAAACATTCTTAAAGCATTAAGCGCGTTGTAGTTGCAAATTACTTTTGTGTTTTTGCATTAAAGCAAAAGTAATAATCATTCCGATAACCGCCATTCCCAGACCAATAAGATTTGGAGATGCATAACTGTAACCTGCACTTAAAGGTAATCCTCCTAAAAATGCTCCTAAAGCATTACCAATATTAAAACTGCCCTGAAGCGCAGCCGAAGCAATCATCTCAGCATCTTTTGCCGTTTTAATCATTAGCATCTGAATAGGCGCAATAACAGAAAATGAAATTGCTCCGGTTAAAAATGTCAAAAACAAAGAAACATATTGATTAGAAGAAAACAGGTAAACCAAAATTAAATCAATTGACATTATAAAAAGTAAAGCCAGTACAGTAGGTGCCGGAGAATATTTATCTGCTAATTTTCCTCCAAGGAAATTCCCCACCACCATACCTAAACCAGCCAGAATTAAAATAGAAGAAACATCTTCTGCCGAAAATTTAGAGACATTAATTAATAAAGGAGCAATATAACTTATCCATGCAAACAATCCTCCAAAACCAATAGCAGTAATTCCGATAATCAGCCAGGCTTCGGTTTTCTTAAAAAACTGCAATTGGGTTTTCATATTTACATTGCCGCTTTTCTCCAGATTTGGCATCCATAAAGAGATAAACAAAAAGGTAAGCAAACCCACAACAGCAATTAACACAAAAGTATAGCGCCATACAAAATGATGTCCAATATAGGTACCAATTGGCACACCTATTAAATTGGCCAGTGTCAGACCAGAGAACATAATGGCTATGGCCTGCGCTTCTTTACCTTTATCTGCCAAACGGCTTGCCACTACCGCTCCTACTCCAAAAAAAGCTCCATGCGGTAACCCCGAAAGAAATCTTGAAGCGAATAAAAAATTATAAGTAGGCGCAATAATCGAAAGCGCATTAAAAACGGTTAACATTAACGCAAGAATTAAAAGCATCTTTTTGGGTGGAAAATTTCTCCCAATTATCACTAATAAAGGAGCTCCTATAACAACACCAAGTGCATAAGCTGAAATTAAATATCCGGCAACCGGAATCGAAACTTTCATATCTGAGGCAATATCTGGCAACAAACCCATCATAACAAACTCGGTTATCCCGATAGTTAAACCTCCTAATGAGAGTGCAATAAGACTTTTTTTCATTTGTTTTTACTAGAAAGGAATAGATTTTCTATGGTGCAAATTTAACACCGTTAGATTTTAAATAAATTGTACATTTGCGATATAAAATTGTAAATTTATGTTATGCCAAAATTAAATCAATTCAAAACTCTGGTTATAGATGAATTTGAAGATGAGAAATTTCATCTTCCGCCGCATACTCATACTTATTATGAAATTATTTATATCAAAAAAGGAAACGGGACTCATCATCTGAACAATAACTTATTACCTTATAAAACAGGCGATTTATTTGTAATTTCACCAGAAGACGAACATTACTTTGATATTAAAAAAAGCACCCGGTTTTTCTATATTAAGTTTACTGATAACTATTTTAATTCGAAACAGAACCTTACCTGCGATGAATTTTTAATTCACACGCCGGAAAGTTTTATGCGTGACAAAACATTAAAAGAAAGAGTTCTTAAGTTAGATGATCCCTGCAAAACAATATTAAAAAATACAATCGAAAACATTGCTGCCTATAATTGTAAAACCGATGTTTCGACCTCGCCTATTGTATTTTATCAGATTCTTTCGATTTTTGGATTAATCAAAGAAACCATGCGCGGTATGAATCTTGTCGTTAAGGGAAATTCTATAGATAACGAGCAGATTACTTCTTATATTCATCAGAATATTTATCAGCCAAAATTGGTTCAGATTAAAGTTATTGCAAATCACTTTAATATTGCCGAAACTTATTTTAGCGCTTATTTCAAGAGAACATTTTCTATTAGTTATCGCGATTACATTCATAATCTAAGAACAACTTTAATCGAAAAGCGAATTCACAACAAGCAATTGCCCATCAAGCAAATTGCTTATGAATTTGGTTTTACAGATGAAAGCCATTTATCAAATTATTTTAAGAAGAGAAAAAACATGAAACCAACTGATTTTAAGAAAACATAATATTTGAAATCTTAAATAAATAGTAACGGTTAAAAAAAATCTCTAAATTTGTATTTCAAAGACATTTTCATTGACAAAAAAAATCCACATATTATTTTTCTTTTTAACTCTTGGCTTCTTTTTGATGTCAAATGAAAGTTATGCGTGTGGAAAGTCTTCTGAGAAATCTTCTTGTGAAAAGAAAGCAACTTCCAAAAAAGAATCTTCAGATTCCTGCCAAAAAGATTGTTGTTCGAAAAATCATGGAAGAGATCAGCATGGCTGCAACGGAAAATGTGATCATTCTGGCTGTACGCCAACGGCTTTAGCATTTAGTCTGATTGCCCTAAACGAATTTGAATTCAACAACAACGTATTTAATTTCTCTCCTGAGAAATCTATCTCACATCACAAAACCGCTAGTCTTTCTGACGGTTTTACTTCTATCTGGTTACCACCAAAAATAAAATAATTGTATTTCTGACAGCCATAATTGGGTTTAATTTAACCGCAAAGTTCGCGGAGATTAACACAAATCTCACAAAAGAAAATTAATAATTATTCAACTTAAAGGAATATAAATTCTCTATCTAAAATCACTTAAAATGAAAAATACAATATCAGCTATAGCAGTAGTAATCACATTATTATTTTCTGCAAATATTATTAAGGCAACTACAATCAAAACAGAAATAACTTCAAATGAAGATGTTGATTCTAGTCAGTTACAATCTGTTTATGATGCCTATTTTACTGTAAAGGATGCTTTAATAAAAAGCGATGCCAAATTAACTTCGGCGAAAGCCAATGATTTATTAGCTGCAATTACTGCCGTAAAAATGGATAAGTTAAAAAGTAACGAACATACTGCCTGGATGAAAGTAGTAAAAAAATTAACTGCTGATGCTAAAAGTATTTCGGCTACTTCAGATCTTAAAAAACAACGTGAAACTTTCAAATCACTTTCGAAAAACACGTATGAGCTGATTAAAGTTTCAAAATCAGCTGAGGTCGTTTACAAACAATATTGCCCAATGGCTGATGCAGACTGGCTAAGCAAAGAAAAAGCCGTTAAAAATCCGTATTACGGTTCTTCGATGTTAACTTGCGGAAACGTGGTAGAAACCATCAAATAAATATGACGCTCTACATCAAAAACATGGTGTGTGGTCGCTGTAAAATGGTTGTGAAGTCTGAGTTTGAAAAACTCGGACTTCATACTATTTCTGTTGAATTAGGCGAAGTCGAACTACAAGATGACATCACCGATTCTCACAAAGAAATTTTGCTAAAAAATCTTCAGGCTTTGGGTTTTGATTTTATTGATGACAAAAAAAGTAAAACGATCGAGAAAATAAAAAACCTCATCGTCGATTTAGTTCATCATAAAAACAATGATCTCAAAATCAATTTATCTGATTACTTAGTCGAAAACCTAAATCAGGATTACAGCACTTTGAGTAACCTTTTCTCAGAAATTGAAAATACTACTATTGAAAAATATTTTATCAGTCAGAAAATAGAGAAAGTAAAAGAACTCCTTATATATAATGAACATTCGTTAAGCGAAATTGCTGATATGCTAAATTACAGCAATGTCGCACATTTGAGCAATCAGTTCAAGAAAATTACGGGCTTCACTCCTACTTATTTCAAGCAATTGAAGGATAAAAAACGCATTCAGATTGAGAATTTGTAATATTATTTAACCGCAACGGACGCAAAGGTTTACGCAAGGTTCGCAAAGTTATTTTAGACAAAGCTTTGCGAACTTAGCGTTTTTACAAAACCCAGAACAGCCAAAAATCTTAGCGTACTTTGCGGTTAAATCTCTTTTCCTAAATATTACAAATCATTCTCAAAATTATACAAACCGAAGTAAACGTTACTTCGGAAATTTGCATTGTAATACTTTAAAAAAACAAAAACAATGACTCATCAATATATAATTTCAGGAATGTCGTGCGATGGCTGTCGTAAAAAAGTCGAAAAGACTTTGAATACGATTGAAGGAATTCAGGCCGAAGTAACTTTAAACCCTCCGTTGGCAACCATAACAATGGAAAAACATGTTGCAACTGAAAAATTTCAAGAAGCTTTAACAGAAGCCGGAAAGTATACTATTGAGATGACTTCATCTAAAAATGCTTCTGAAGCTCCCGTTAAATCATGTTGTTCCAGTCAAAAGAAAGATAATCACGAAGAGCATCATCACAAAAAAGAAACAACAGTAACTCATAATCATAATACAACTGGAGTTTATTATTGTCCGATGCATTGCGAAGGCGATAAAACCTATAATAAACCTGGAGATTGTCCCGTTTGCGGAATGGATTTAGTTCCAGAAGTTGCTATAAACGCAACTCAATTTACCTGCCCGATGCATCCCGAAGTTATTTCGAATGAACCCGGTGATTGCCCAATTTGCGGAATGGATTTGGTTCCGATGCAAGCTTCTGAATCTGAAGAAAACAAAACCTATACTGACTTATTAAGAAAAATGAAGATTGCGATTCTATTTACGCTTCCCATCTTTATTATTTCAATGTCAGAAATGATTCCGAATAATCCTTTATACAATATAATGTCTGTTGAAAAATGGAATTGGGTTCAGTTCTTATTTTCGATTCCGGTTCTATTTTACGCAGGCTGGATGTTTTTTGTTCGTGCCTACAAATCCATTATCACCTGGAATCTAAATATGTTTACCCTTATCGGGATTGGAACAAGTGTGGCATTTTTATTTAGTATCGCCGGAATGTTCTTTCCTGACATTTTCCCATCCGAATTTAAATCGCATCACGGAACCATTCATCTTTATTTTGAAGCTGCAACCGTAATTATAACTTTAGTTTTATTGGGTCAATTATTAGAAGCCAAAGCCCACGGACAAACCAACGGCGCCATAAAAGCATTATTGAAACTTGCCCCAACAGAAGCAACTTTGGTCGAAAACGGAAATGACAAAGTAATATCTATCCATAATATTAAAAAAGGAGATCTATTGCGTGTAAAACCTGGAGAGAAAATTCCGGTTGATGGAAAAATAACTTCTGGCGAAAGCAATATTGATGAAGCTATGATTACCGGAGAACCTATTCCGGTAGATAAAAAAATAGGTGATAATGTAATTGCCGGAACTATAAACGGAACAAAATCATTTGTTATGATTGCCGAAAAAGTAGGTTCAGAAACTTTGCTTTCGCAGATTATTCAAATGGTAAATGATGCAAGCCGTTCCAGAGCGCCAATCCAAAAATTAGCCGATCGTGTGGCCAAATATTTTGTACCAACGGTTGTTATTATTTCTATAATAACGTTTTTTGTCTGGGCAAAATTTGGCCCTGAACCGTCTTATATCTACGGATTAATTAATGCTATTGCCGTTTTAATTATTGCCTGTCCTTGTGCTTTAGGATTAGCAACTCCAATGTCGGTTATGGTTGGGGTTGGTAAAGGCGCACAATTCGGGATTTTGATAAAGAATGCTGAAGCTTTGGAAAACATGAGTAAAATAGATGTTTTAATCACGGATAAAACCGGAACTATCACTGAAGGAAAACCTTCTGTAGAAAAAATCTACGCGGTTCATAACAATGAAGATGTTTTACTTCAAAATATTGCTTCACTCAACCAACACAGCGAACATCCTTTGGCACAAGCTGTAGTTAATTTTGCTAAAACTAAAAATCAGACAATTCTTGATGTTCCGGATTTTGAAGCATTTGCCGGAAAAGGAGTTACAGGAACTGCGAACAACTCAAAAGTAGCTTTAGGAAATAAAAAATTAATGCTTCAGGTTGGCGCTTCAATTTCTGAAGATATTGAAAACAAAATTATTGCCGAACAAAATCTGGGCAAAACGGTTTCGTATATCGCCGTTGATAAAGTTGTTTTAGGCTATGTAACGATTACAGATGCTATTAAAGAAAATAGTGTAAAAGCCATCAAAGAGTTGATCGATCAGGGCGTTGAAGTGATTATGATGACGGGCGATAATGGCAATACTGCCAAAGCGGTTGCTGATCATTTGCATTTAAGTTCTTTTAAAGCAGATTGCCTTCCGGAAGATAAATTAAAAGAAATTCAGCGTTTGCAAGCCGAAGGTAAAATCGTAGCGATGGCTGGCGACGGAATCAATGATGCTCCGGCTTTGGCTCAAGCCAATATTGGAATCGCAATGGGAACCGGAACTGATGTTGCTATCGAAAGCGCTAAAATTACGCTTGTAAAAGGTGACTTAAACGGCATTGTAAAAGCTAAAAAACTAAGTTATTCGGTGATGAAAAACATCAAACAGAATCTATTTTTTGCTTTTATATATAATGTACTGGGCGTTCCAATTGCCGCAGGGATTTTATACCCAGTATTTGGGATTTTGCTTTCGCCGATGTTGGCTGCACTGGCAATGAGTTTAAGTTCAGTTTCGGTAATTGTAAATGCTTTGAGATTGCGAAATCTAAAACTTTAATAAATCAATATGAAACTACATACTATTCTACTTGTCTTTTTGATTGCTTTTAGTGCAAATGCTCAAAAAGTAGTTCGTTATGATTTACATGTTCGGGACACAATTGTCAATTTTTCCGGAAAAGAAAAACGTGCGATTAGCGTGAACGGACAAATTCCAATGCCAACTTTGACTTTTACTGAAGGTGATATTGCAGAAATTTACGTGCACAATGACTTAAAAAACGAAGATACTGCGTTGCATTGGCATGGATTATTTCTTCCGAATAAAGAAGATGGAGTTCCGTATTTAACGCAAATGCCCATTAAACCAGGAACAACACATAAATATACTTTCCCTATTATCCAGAACGGAACCTATTGGTATCACAGTCATTCAGGTTTGCAAGAACAAATTGGTTTATACGGGCTTTTTATTATTAATAAGAAGAAAGACGATTCTACTTTTAGAAAAGGAATTGATGATTTGCCAACTATTCCGGTTATTTTGAGCGAATGGACGGATCTGAAACCGGAGAATGTTCAACGGATGCTGCATAATGCCAACGATTGGTTTGCGATAAAAAAAGGAACAACTCAAAGTTATGCCGAAGCCATTAAACACGGTCAGTTCTCTACAAAAGTTACGAACGAATGGAAACGTATGAATGCGATGGACGTAAGTGATGTTTATTATGAGAAGTTTTTAATTAACGGAAAAAACGAAGATCAGCTTTCGCAATTTAAAGCAGGCGACAAAGTCAGATTACGAATTGCAAACGGTGGCGCTTCGAGTTATTTCTGGCTGACTTATGGTGGTGGAAAAATTACCGTTGTGGCCAGCGACGGAAACGATGTTGAACCTGTAGAAGTCGACCGTTTGATTATTGCCGTTTCTGAAACTTATGATATTGTCATTACAATTCCTGAAGATCATAAATCTTTTGCTTTTTTGGCTACAGCCGAAGACAGAACCGGATCTGCTTCTTTGTTTTTAGGCGAAGGAATGAAACAGCCTGTCAAACATCTTCCGAAATTGAAATATTTTGAAGGGATGAAAATGATGAATGATATGATGAAGATGAACGGCGAAATGAACGATATGGGTATGAAAATGTCTCTGAACAAAATGGACATGAACGCTGTAATGTATCCTGAAATTTCGGGCGAAGATGAATCTGCAAAAACGGAAGATCATTCTAACCATAATATGGAAGGCATGAAAATGTCAAGTGATACGACAGAAACTGCCGAAATTACAACCTTAAATTACGGAATGCTGAAATCGCCTACCATAACAACTTTACCAAAAGATGCACCTGTAAAAGAACTTCGTTTCGAATTATCCGGAAATATGAACCGTTATGTTTGGAGTTTAGACAATAAAGTGATTTCTGAAACGGATAAAATCTTAATCAAAAAAGGCGAAAACGTTCGTATTACATTATATAATGGTTCGATGATGCGTCACCCAATGCATTTGCACGGACACGATTTTAGAATTATAAATGAGCACGGCGAATATTCTCCGCTTAAAAATGTGATTGATATTATGCCAATGGAAACCGACACGATCGAATTTGCGGCAAATGCTGATGGTGATTGGTTTTTTCACTGTCATATTTTATATCATATGATGGCGGGAATGGGACGAATATTTACTTATGAAAATTCAGCTCCAAATCCGTTGATTCATGATCCTAAAATGGCATATAAAATGCTAAAAATGGATGATCGTATGTTTCATTTTATGGCCGAAAATGATTTTGCCACAAACGGAAACGACGGTGAAGCCATGTTCAGTAACACGCGTTGGAGCATTGGAACGGAATGGAGATTGGGCTATAACAACGAACACGGTTATGAAACCGAAACACATATTGGTAGATATATAGGTAAAATGCAATGGTTTATGCCTTTTATAGGTTTCGATTGGCGTTATCGAAGAATGGGAATGGACGAACAGGAACAAAATATGTTCGGGCAAAAGAAGACCAAAGACAATCGTTCGGTTTTTAGTGCCGGTATGGAATATACTTTGCCAATGCTTGTAAAAGCTCAAGTTGAGGTTTACACCGATGGAAATGTAAGAGTGCAATTTGAACGAAAAGACATTCCGCTTTCAAGACGTTTGCGAATGAACTTAATGTGGAATACCGATAAAGAATACATGGCTGGTTTGAAATATATAGCAGGCAGAAACTTTGGAATTACAACACATTATGACAGTGATATGGGAATTGGCTTTGGATTGAATCTGAATTATTAACAATAAAATTTAATGTTTTTTATGCGTATTAACTTATTGTTGACAATTTCCAAAACTAAATCGTATTATATTTGAACTAATATCTTCAATCAAAAAAATAAAAATATCTAACCATTAAATTTATACAAAAATGAAAAAATTATTTGCCGTTTTAGCCATCGCTTTATTTACAATTGGTGTACAAGCACAAGACACAAAACCAGCTCCTAAAAAAGAAAAGGATAAAAAGGAATCTTGCTGCAAGAAAACTTCAACTGATAAAAAAGACAAAAAATGCTGCGCTAAAAAATAATAGCAACACGTGTTAAAAGTAAATGCCTCATATATTTGAGGCATTTTTTTTTGGCTATTTTTTTTGCCACGAATTTCACGAATTGACACTAATTTTAAAATTCAATTTAAAAAAATTAATTCGTGCTGATCCGTGAAATTCGTGGCAAAAAACTTTAAAACTATTTAATTCGAACACTCCATTCAAAATCCATTTCAGAAACCTGAACACCTTCTTCATTGGTTCCTATAGATTTCATCCAGAAGGTTTGTCCCTCTCCCGTTTCTATTGTTCTTTTGATAGCATCAGCAATTAGATGTCCATCGTTGCATACAAAGGTTATTCTTCCGGTTGCTTTTTTGGTAAAGTTTCCTTTATTGTTAGCAACCAGCATCGAGATCTTTTTTCCGCTTTGCTGAATTTGAGAAATGACCAAAGCTCCCGTTGTTAATTCGGCAGCCATTGCCTGAACTGCAAAGTACATCGAGTTAAAAGGGTTTTGATTAATCCATCTGTGTTTTACACTTACCACACATCTATCTTCGTCGATTGCCTTTACACGCACACCACAAATGTATGCCGATGGTAATTTGAATAACACAAATTTGTTGAGTTTTGAAACTGATACTGCCATGGTATTTATTTTTTTATGTAAAAATACAAAAAAACTATGCACGCACAATAAATTGCAATTACTTTCCAAAACCATCAGTAAAATCAAGACTTCCGAATGATTCTCAATACATTATAGATCTAATTCCATTTATATAATTGTTAATATTTTGTTAATATTTGGTACTATGCAAAACAAGATACTGTCTTTTAGACATATATTTGCATAAGAAAATACTATATACTTTTAATCATGGAAACAACAACACCACTCATCATGGAAACCACATCAGAAAAGAACACTGCAACGTTCACACATTTAAGTACTTTAAGCCAGTACATCATTCCGTTTGGGAATTACATTTTCCCAATATTAATCTGGACGAGTTACAAAGACAAATCAGCATTTGTAAATCACCACGGAAAACAAACATTGAATTTTCAATTAAGTCTTTTGCTTTACACTTTAGTTTTAGCTTTAATTGCCATTCCGATTTTTGCATTTGTGCTTTTAAAGAATCTTCCAATCAATACTGTTTTTAACGATGAAGATTTAATCATCAGAAATCTAAACATCGACGGAAACATTGGAATTTTAAGTATTGGAGCAACAGCAGTTTTACTTTTTGGATTATTAAAATTTGTTGAATTCTTTTTAGTGATTTATGCTTCGATAAAAACTTCGAACGGAGAATTATATAAATATCCAATAACGATTCCTTTTATAAAGTAATCAATATTATGAAACACTTCGGCTTTGCTTAGTGTGACATAAAAAATTAAAAGTTATAGTCGAGACTTTATCATCAATCAATCAGAATTGTTTCGAAATCAATCATCAATCAAAATCATCAATCAAAAAACGAATTGTTCAATCTAAAAAAAACAAAATGAAATTATGAACATTGAAAACACAAAAGCACAGATGCGCAAAGGTGTTCTTGAGTTTTGCATCTTATCTGTATTAAAAGAAAAAGACGCATATACATCTGAAATATTAGACACTTTAAAAAATGCGAAATTACTAGTTGTTGAGGGAACAGTTTATCCATTACTAACTAGGCTGAAAAACGACGGTTTGCTTAATTATCGTTGGGAAGAATCGACATCTGGACCACCACGAAAATATTATGGATTAACCGAGATAGGACAAACATTTTTAAACGAACTTAGCGGAACCTGGACAGAATTGTCTGACGCCGTAAAACTAATCACCAATCAAAATCAATAAGTCATGAACAAAACAGTAAATATTAACCTAGGCGGTATGGTTTTTCACATCGATGAAGATGCATATTTAAAATTGACACGCTATTTTGACGCAATAAAACGATCACTTAATAACTCATCCGGACAAGATGAAATCATTAAAGATATCGAAATGCGCGTTTCAGAATTATTAATAGAGAAACAAAAAAGTGACAAACATGTTGTAGGACTGAAGGAAGTTGAAGAGGTGATTACAGTTATGGGGCAACCTGAAGATTATATCCTTGAAGACGAAGAAAAAACAAATCAGTCTTTTAATGATTACAGCAACAGAAAACATAAAAAGTTATACCGCGACAAAGAAAAAGGTATGATTGGCGGTGTAGCAACCGGTTTGGGACACTATTTTGGTATTGACGCTGTATGGATTAAAATCGTATTCTTAATATTTGTTTTTGCAGGTTTTGGAACCGGAATTTTGGCTTACTTCGTTCTTTGGATCGTAACTCCGGAAGCGGTTACAACATCTGAAAAACTGGAAATGACAGGTGAACCGGTAACTATTTCAAACATTGAGAAAAAAGTTCGTGAAGAAATTGAATCACTATCTGACAAATTCAAAAATCCAGATTATGACAAAATGGGAAACCAGGTAAAGTCGGGAGCTGAGAGAATAAGTAGTTCATTTGGAGACTTTGTTATGACGGTTTTTAAAATCTTTGCTAAATTTTTAGGTGTTATTTTGATCATGTCAGGACTTAGCGTTTTAATCGCTTTATTGATTGGGGTTTTTACTTTAGGAACAAATGTTTTTGTTGATTTTCCTTGGCAAAACTTTATTGAAGCCGGAAACTTTACAGATTACCCAATCTGGTCATTTGGATTATTAATGTTCTTTGCCGTTGGAATTCCGTTTTTCTTTTTGACGCTTTTAGGTTTCAAATTGTTATCTCCAAATTTAAAATCAATCGGAAATATCGTAAAATATACCTTGTTAGCCATTTGGATTATTGCAGTTGCCATTGCTATCAGCATCGGAATCAAACAAGCCACTGAGATTTCATACGATAACAAAACGGTAGAGAAAAAAGCGCTTAACATTAGTCCAAAAGATACTTTGTTTGTAAAATTCAGATACAATGATTATTACGCAAAAGATTTGAACCACTATAGAGAATTTGAATTCGTGCAGGATTCTGCCAACAATCAGTTAATCTATTCAAATGATGTTCGTTTGCATGTTTTACACACTGATGAAGCTGCTCCTTACATTCAAATAGAAAAAAGTGCCCGTGGAAATTCATTTATATCGGCAAAACAAAGAGCAGAAAAAATCAATTACAGGTTTCAAACCAACGGAAATCACTTAATTTTGGATAATTATTTTCTTACAGATGTAAAAAACAAATTTAGAGGCCAGGAAGTTGACATATATTTATACTTACCAGAAGGACAGCTTTTTAAACCAGACGCTTCTGTACAAGATTATGATCAATCTGAAAATGATTTTTTCAACCTGCACTTTAGTGGTGATTACATTTACAAAGTAGAAGGTTCGAAAACTAAATGCCTGAATTGCCCATCAGAAGAGAATGACTATGACGATGTAGACGAAGAAAACAGTGTTGACAATGATACTGTAAATGAAGTTTCGGTTAAAATTAATGGAAAAGAAATTTTAAACGGAAAAAAAACCAACGGAAGATTAACCACTGACAAAAACGGAGTTATAATTAAAATTAACTAAGCCATGATAAAAATAATCATTCATATTACGAAATTCATCGTTGCCACTATAACCGCATTACTATTTGCTTCATGTAACTTTAATGTGAACACAATCGAAGGAAGCGGAAATGTTACAACCGAAAAAAGAATTGTTCAGGGAGATTTTACCAAAATATCCATAAGTAATGCGATCGATTTAGTAATAGAACAATCTGATTCTACTCAAATTGTGGTAGAAACAGATGATAACATCCAAAAAGACATTATTACTAAAGTTGAAAATGGTACTTTAATTATTAAGTCTAAACACAACTCACTTAGTGTTACAAAGAAAAAAGTAACCGTAAAGATGCCTAAAATTGATCGATTAGAAGCTTCAAGTGCTGCTTCGGTGTCTAACAAAGGAGTTCTTCAGGGTGAAAACCTTGATATCGAAACTTCAAGTGCTGCATCAGTAAGTCTTAACATCGAATTTGATACTGTTTCTTGTGATACAAATAGTGCAAGCTCAGTCTCAGTAGAAGGAAAAGCTTTAAAAGTCAGAACATCAGCATCAAGCGGTTCTACTATTAGTGCAAAAAGACTGTTGGTAAACGATATTCAGGCCGACGCTTCGAGTGGGGCAAATGTTGAGGTTCATCCAATTGTGAGTTTAAAGGCCAATGCAAGCAGCGGAGGAAGCATCAATTATGATACAACTCCTAAAACAGTCGAGAAAACGGCTAACTCCGGAGGAAGTATTAGCCAGGGATAAACCATATTTATCTGTTAAATATAAAAAAATCATTCATCGAAAGTGGATGATTTTTTTATATTTGTGAAAATCAAATTTAAATTGAATGAAAAAAAATACAGCACTGCTCCTCTTATTATTAGTTACTACATTAACCTTTGCTCAAAGGAGAGAAAAAATAAAAGGATCTAAAATCGTAACAACTTCTGTAAAAGAAGTAGGCGAATTTGATGGCATCGAAGCCGATGATAATCTGGAAGTTTATCTGGAAAGAGGTGAAAAAAATGAAATCAAAATTGAAGCCGACGATAATTTACATGATATTATCGCAATGGATTTAAGAGAAAAAGTCCTTCGTTTATATACTTCAAAAGAAAGTACAATTTTCAAAAAATTAATTGTTCGTGTTACCTATACCAAATCATTAAAATCAGTAATTGCTAAAAACGATGCTGCTATTTATGCCATTCAGGAACTTCAGTTAGATGATATTACATTTAATAGTTTTGATTACTCAAAATTATTTCTAAATGTAAATTCTAAAAAATTCAATTTATTCGCCGATGATAAATCAAAAACCGAATTGAATTTAAAATCTGAAGAAGCTAATTTACAATTAAGTAAAAATGCTTCGATCAAAACATTGGTTTCTGCAATTAAATTTAAATGCGATCTATATCAAAAAGCAACAGCTGCCATTGAAGGTATTGCCGAAAAAGCAACCATTCGTTTAGATAACAATTCTGTTTTTACCGGAACAAAATTCACATTGAAAGAAGCTAACGTTACGGTTGAAAATTATGCTGTAGGAAGTGTTCTTGCCGACACTACCATTTCAATAGCGCTTGGAGATAAAGCCGAACTTTCTCTTTTTGGAAGTCCTGCTATAACACTCACCCGTTTTTCTGAAGAAGCAAAATTGTTTAAGAAGATAAAATAAGGTTGTTTTTTCAGGTCTCAGGTTTCAAGTTTGAAATAAAATATCCATAAAACAACTACTAAAAATCCCAATCTATTGAACTGCCCCCAAAAAGTCTCTAACTTTTTGGGGGCAGTCTATATTACTAGATTGGGATTTTTAGTTGTTTTTATGATAAAGTTTTAAACGTTCCAACAACCTGAAACTAAAATTATTCTTTAGAAGCTAAATATCGCTCTGCATCCAGCGCAGCCATACATCCTGTTCCGGCTGCAGTAATTGCCTGACGGTAAACATGATCTGCAGCATCTCCTGCTACAAAAACCCCCTGAACGTTTGTATTTGATGTTCCCGGAGTATTTACGATATAACCTGTTTCATCAAGTGTAAGATAGTCTTTAAAGATATCTGTATTGGGTTTGTGACCAATTGCTACAAAAAATCCTGTTGCAGGAATTTCAATAACTTCTCCAGTAGTTTTGTTTAATGCTTTAATGGCGTGTACTACCTGATTATCTCCAACCACTTCAACAGTATCGTGATTCATTAAAATTTCGATATTTTCAGTTTTGCGAACGCGTTCTTCCATAATTTTAGAAGCTCTGAATTTTTCGCTTCTTACCAGCATCGTTACTTTTTTACAAAGTTTAGATAAGTAATGCGCTTCTTCGCAGGCAGAATCTCCTGCTCCAACAATTACGACTTCCTGATTACGGTAGAAAAAACCATCACAAACTGCACAGGCAGAAACTCCGCCACCCATTTGTAAATAATGTTGTTCTGAAGGCAATCCTAAATATTTTGCTGATGCTCCTGTAGAAATAATAACGGTTTCACAGTGCAATTCGATAGTATCATTAATCCAAACTTTATGAATATCTCCTGAAAAATCAACCTTTGTTGCCCAACCATCACGAATATCTGCTCCAAAACGTTTTGCTTGCTCTTGCAACTGAATCATCATTTCCGGTCCAGTAACTCCATCAACATAACCCGGAAAATTTTCTACTTCATTAGTCGTAGTCAATTGTCCACCTGGCTGCATTCCCTGATATAAAACTGGATTCATATTAGCTCTGGCTGCATAAATAGCAGCAGTGTAACCTGCTGGTCCGGAACCAATAATTAGGCATTTAATTTTTTCGATTGTATCTGACATAATGTATATAGTTTTAAGAGTTGCAAATGTAAACTTTATTATAAAAAATAACACCGAAAATAAATCTGAAATAACTATCTCAAAATAAGTTTTATTTATTTTGCTATTTTTCTTTTCTAAAACAAATTTATTACTATATTTGCATCCGCTTACGGGCAGTACCACAAATACATCTTCGGGGTGTAGCGTAGCCCGGTTATCGCGCCTGCTTTGGGAGCAGGAGGCCGCAGGTTCGAATCCTGCCACCCCGACAAAAGAGCCTTTCAAAGGCAGTCAAAACCCCTTAAATCGTATGATTTAAGGGGTTTTTCTTTTTATTCAACTCCAAAATATTCAAGTTATATCAAAGAAAATGGGACCTATTCGGCTACCTGGAATTGCAACTAAAAAGCGGAGACTTTTTACGCTACTAATTTTTCATTTTACTGGTGTAATAATTCCATTTCGTTTGGTGTTCTGTATCCAATAGAAGAATGTATTCTTTTTGAGTGATAA
>Ga0194135_10000693_pt1 | contig 19891 bp, 11 predicted proteins | sample LitLau_LLRF_2013_FD_134024 | JGI IMG/M metagenome (GOLD analysis project Ga0194135, IMG submission 134024) | Freshwater sediment microbial communities in response to fracking from North America - Little Laurel Run_MetaG_LLRF_2013 (version 2) | ecosystem: Environmental > Aquatic > Freshwater >...
CACCAAGAAAGCCTTGCATGACTGTGATGACCTCCTTGATTACAAATATAAATGAGCACTTTTGACTTTTAACATATGCTGGCGTGATGAACCTTGAATTTTTGAGCCCCCAGACAGAACTACAATAACTCAATTATATTGTATCTTCGGGAGATTGAAAGATTAAATGATGTCTCCATCAGTAAACTATATAGGGTTTCATCAGTTTTCAACAGAAGATCAAAAGCAGTTTAGATAAGTTCAATAATATTACGTTCAATAATACAAACTTTGCGTGAAATCACTAAAAACTAGGAAGTAATGGAAGTATTGCCGATTCACAGAAATCAATCTTGAGTACCTGAATAACTTTTATGAATACAGAAACAAGATTATGAGTCTTGATGATCAAAGGTAGAGAATAATGCAAAGTGCAACTACTTGTAGCTCAGATCACAATGGACACTGCGTGGACTGAGAAAATTCAGGCGCCTACCTGGTTCTGTCCATGGTTCTCCTGAAGAATTTAATCTCGTCTGGTCATCTCTCAGTCCCTAATGGAATCAATCCCATCACTTATAAAAGTATTGAATTATTGTTAATCGTTAATGTATTGTCGTTGCGGCTCATGTAAATATAGAAAGTGAAATTGTTTCGTTTGTTAGTTTTAGCTGGTTGTTTTTTTAACAGAATCAGGTCAGGCTAATATTGTATTCGTAGTATGACAGATGACACCGAATATCTTTCAGAGGGAGATGAAAAAAGGGATTAACAACTCAAACTAAACTGCAACTGGTGGTGAGTAACTATACGTAAAAACAAGAGTTTCTTGTACATGCTTATCAGCTCTTCAGATTGACGGTCAATCAAAACATATAAATCATCTCGATAGACAACAGGTATAAAACAGATTTATATTTCAGTTGTTTAAAATAAAAGTCATGGAAGGACGACTTACTAGAATTGGTTATTAGATATTATTTACTTTTGTAATCAAGCTTCACAATTCGGAATAAACTTCATTTCGGAAGTTTCATTTACAGGATGGGATTTGGATGATTTGGTACATGTTTTTATTAACATTTAGCTATTTTTAAGTCGAAAATAGCATGAATTGTTATACAGATAGGAATGATGCGATTATATCAGTCAGCAGAAATTAATTATGTACAAAGTATCATTAAAAGTAGTAAGCGGATTTTGGCTTTAAAATTATTTTCATCAGTTGTCAGTGAGAAGACTGAAAGCCATTTGTGAGGTATTCCAAGTATATTGTACATCTTTTTTCTTGTATAGATTCTTTTTTAAATTCAGCACATAAAGTCTAAGTCAGAATGAATATAGTCTTATTGGATTACAGTTTTCCTGAAATCGCAATTGTTAATCGAGCACAATTTTCTATAAGGAAAAGTGCCGTGTCTTCTAAGCCTTAAAGTACTCTGGAGTTTGTGTAATGACCTCCATTTCTGAATTCGAATTGGCTTACGACACTGAAATAGTTGATCCACTTAAATTGTTCATTAAGAAGTTCTTTGTGAGACGCGTCGTAAGTTAGTTGCGTGAAAAGGAAGCGATAACTGTGAAGGCGATACATAAAATTAAACTGGGTGAAAGTTGCGAAATGTACTTTCACTTTGTTGATCTCGCAAACTCATCTGTGCTCTGATGTTCGACTCCTTCCTTTCACAACTTTGCTTTCTTCCTTCTCGCATTAACAACAAGTTTAGTTAATCAAAGCAACTATCGCAATTCCGACTTGAGAAGTGAAAGTTTCTCAGGGAAAACATAATTGAATTCCAACAGGCCAACCGTTGCGATTTCATGTGTGGAGTAGTTCTCCTTCTGATAAGATTTAATGGGATGAGAATTCCGGAGTGGAATTAGAAAAGAGTAGAAGACACTTTCCGACGCTCGTCGACACTCTTAAAGACAGGCAAGCTTTTTTATGTACCAAAGAAAAGCCCAAGAGTAATGTAGTAATGAGCCAATGAGCGTTAAGTTGTTCCATGACTATGTCTCATGTCAATTTAGATGTGAAATGCATTTGACATTTTTAAGTTCAGACTTTGAGAATTCCCCGTGGAGAATCGACATCCGCTAGGAATGAGTTGTTAATCCCAGTTGGTCTCAATTTGTCTCACAATCTGCGTAAGAAACAGTTTACACGGCAAATTACGAAGAGTAACAAATGTGTGTGTGCGAGTTAAAACGATATAGTTTACATGTGTTTTGTTTTGAATTTTTGAATGTTAAAGTTATGTAAGAGGGTTGTACACTCCATGATTGAAAGGAAGTTTGTGTGAGAATAAGCATGCGATATTTCAATTAAGGAGCGAAATGTTACATGGCAGAGGTTTAGTGCTGGACATAAAGTCAATTCGGTTGTAAAATGTAGACAGTTTTCAGTTTCATGTAGAGGGAATAAAATTAAACCGGAAGACTCTTTATTAATGTAAAATGCAAGTGAGTTTAATGAAATGTCGTTCTCTAGTTCTTGGAAGTAAGTAATACTTGGGAGAGGTTTCCAGTCCGTATTATGGGAAAGATTCTGGATGACCACGATGAATAAGAACAATAGGTTAAGAGTTCCATGAAAAAATTGGACTCTAGTGAGAGCTTGGGATGAAAAGTAGTTTGTTTAGACAGTTGATTGGTTGGTTGTGGGCAGTTTGAGTCGTTGTTGAGTGAAACTTAAGCTGGACGGGTATTTAGGATTTGTCAGGAATGTTTATAAGCTCTAAAAGTCAAAGTAGTTTTGTGCATGGATGACAATAGAGAGTAAAGAAGAATAATGGAGAGGAAATGGGAAGTTTAGTGGACACTCCGGATGGATTAACATGAAATCAGATTGGCAATTCCTCTTCATTGTCCACTGTGCTTCCTTTTGTGGCTAAAGTTACGTATGGAAGTTACTTAAGCAGAAGGGACCCATGAAGACTCCTATAATTACTCCGGAGATGGACTGCCCTCTCGACTGTGGAGTTTACTTTATGGCCTAATTCTCCCCATTATTTCTCGTGTGTATGTTAACGACTCTCTCACTCATCCCTCTTAACTTTGAATAGTTTGACTGCGTTTAAATGTTAATGATGATGACTGGGAAATAACAATTCATGGAAAGTCTTACAGCCTCCCTCCGCCCACCAAACACTTCTCTACAAAGTTACGATGGTTTTACAAGAAGTTTCATCTGTAATTTGTGTTTTCCGACTCATTCTCAAAAGTTGAATGCCACTTAAGAGGCTCAGAAGGGAGATGTTTAAATGGAGATCAGAGAAGGGTGGTCGATGGTCTTGAACTTGGCCTCCGTGAAGGAAGTGTGTCTGATAGACAATAAAAATAACCTTGTGAAGCCTATGGGCACTTCTTATTTAAGCTCACGTGAAGAATGAGAGACGAGTGAGGGATGCGTAGGCACGAATCTCGTGATAAATGGCTTGTAGCTGAGGCACATACACATTGTATGCGTTTTTTAAACCTTCGACCTACAGGATTTTGGGATGTTAATGAGTGAGACTGTTTGTCGGATGTCAACTTGGTGCCTTCGTGAAGAGACAATAATGGATGGAAAAGTGTTAAGAAGGTGTAGTAGATGTAGAAAAAGAGACGATGAATAGAAAGAAGAGTTTGTAGAGGATAAAAGTTGAGGCAGCAAAAGTTCTGCTTGTGCTGGCTGGACAATTCTTAACAAGAAGAAGTTTGAGAGTCACTCTGTTGTCCGTGAGATGTGGGCATCTCGGCTGATTGACCAAAAATACAGCAGTCCTCCATCAAAAGTCTCTTCATGTCCCGAGTCAGCTTTGTCGTTTGTCTTTCTGCTTTTGAGCATTAGGAAGGAACTTTTGCAGAAACGGAGGCAGCAGATGATCAGCAGTTCAGATGAAGATGTATATGGACGTATGCTCTATAGCTGCTTCAACAAAATCAGAAAATTCTTCTAATGATTTTATATTACAGGAAAGTACTACATGGAGAATTTCTTGAGATTCTTTTTTCAAATGTTTAACATTTAACGAACGGTTTAATTGTAAGGCACAGCCCTTAATACTTAAAAAGGTGGATTTTTCGAAGAAAAAATAAGCAGTACATTAAAGAAAGCTTTACATATTGTAAATCCTTATCAGATTAATTACTCCCTCTTGCACACTTCTAATCTCTTGTGATTTGAAAAGTTCAAAATTAAACGTGGTTTGCCTTTCCCCTTTTCGTATAAACAGAGACAAGCTCGACGCATCTACATGGATGTTATTCCACATTGCTTATCAGCATTACCCATGATACTAGTGAAACACACTTAATATTTTTAAAAAGCTTCGAGTTGCGGATATAGTATATCGTACACAAACTCTTTTTATAGAATCTCTGTTGTGATTTGTGACTTCATACTTTCACACTGGAAGATTGGAACTTTAATTTAAGAATGGAGAAGACGATGAAGTGAAGAGAAGCCTCCCATACAGATGGAATATTGTGTGTTGTACAGTTCGTAATTGCGGTGAGGAAAATGACAAGTTTTGAAATTAATGGGGTGTGTTGGATTATCCTCGGTTGGAATAAACGGAGGTCTCTTCTTGTGCAACTGCAGCATAATTCCCGAGGAACATGCGAGTTTCTATTGTGCTACTTTCAACATGCATTTCGTACCAAATGATAAATTGTAGGAATGGAGTTAGGTACAAGGAATATTTATGTCCCGAGTAGATTTACATTTAGTAAGCAATGCTGCATATATGTAGGTGTTCTAGGTGTCTCTGTGCTGGGATGACCCTGTATGCATGAGATGCGTTTTCTGTGTATACACTTATTATTGAGACGAAGAACTGCTTAAAGTGTGGAAAGATCTTTCTTGTAAAAACCTCTAGGATTTTCCTATGTGAACTTTTGAGAGGGGAAAGGTTGAGTAAAAAATCAAAGAGGAAGCAGCAACTTGCATAGAAGTTTTTATATCTAAGATTTCAAGAATGACTCTCAGGAACAAGTTTAAAATTGGTAGGAAGAATGAAACAACTTAGTTTTGGTTTAGAACTCCCTACACGGCGATTTAAGTTGCAGATAAAAAATTCCATTTGCCGTGAAAATTGGTGTACTCATGTCTCGAGAAATTACACGGAAGAAACTATCCTAATAACGTAGAAGAGCCGCGTTACACATCTGTGGAATAAACACTTGGGAGGAAATATATATAAGGAGATACAATATGTGTTGTTCGTGCAGAAACCTATATAGCCTTGTTCCTTTCCATGAATTAGATATTTTATAGACGACATGCGAGTGCATTTCGTATCGAAAGTTGTAAACAAATAATTTTTCAACTACGCAAACGGAAAAGTAGCAATAACATCTTTTAATAGATTCAAATTCTCATTTGAAAACGTGAGTGTGTATTGGCTAATTCCAATCGACGTGTACACGCTAGAAGAACGATTTATTTTAGTAACGTGCCCCTAAACATGCGTTAAAGTTTAAATAGCAGGGAAGGAGTCAAAGTTGAAAAAATTCGTCTTAAGTCAAATTCTTCACCGTCTATTTGCTCTTCCAAACAGGTCGCTTACTTCTTTTTCTTCCTCGGAGGGAGGTGCAGTTGAGGGGCTTTGTTCCACTTGAGAAGAGAAGGTGAACATGATTTTCAATGTTGAGGAATATAAATCGGTTTACATTGGTTTTTGTTGTGTTGCACAGGAGAAGAAGGGTTGTCGGGAGGGTCGTTGAGTTTCTCATCATTAGTTTGCAAGTAGCTCATCATCTTGGTCGTTATTACCGAAGGGTGAAAGTTCTCTACCTGCTGCCGTTCCCCAAGTAGGATTATTATTGGATTTGACAGTAGAGTGGGCACAGGGGAAACATATTCCGCCATTCATTCTCATCAGACATCCCATCAACACGACTTTCTCCGTCCCTGTCCCTGTAACTTATATATTCAACGACTATGCGTTTCACGAACCAAACGCACTCACAAGCTGTGAGTGCGTTTCAAAACTAATTTGAGTCTCGCAGTTGAGAGCTACAACAAACGCAATGGAAAACCCAAATTAGTTTTTAGAATGAAGCGAGACACATACACTCACACACCTGAAGTGGTTCCAATGAAATTTCAATTTTGAAATGAGGCGAGCCAAGTTTATTGAGAATGATATGACACCGGGCTGAGTGAAATGGATCCCTGTAGGCTGCAGGGGAAAGTAGGTAGATATGAGGTGCTTTCGATTTATCCTCCTCCGCCTATATGCAAAGAGTAGGTTGACCATCTGTCACTGAATATTCTGCAGCCGAGTGACGATGAGTATGAGGAGATGAGATGCTTAGAGTGTATCAAATGAAAGTTCCTCTAGGGAAGAGAAAGGGTGGAAAGGAGGGATGAGAGTCATTTCCGTAATTAAATTAGCGTGTAAAGTCCAACTGAAGTGATCTCGTGTCGCATAATTCATCTCGAGTGGACGCAACTCATCATTCCTCATTTACCAAACACAACAACTCGTAATCTCCAATTAGAATCGTTTCAAGAAGGTTCTCATTCTTCTTGGTTGGATTGGAGGATGTTCTGCTATGGAGTGGATGGAGAGATACGCGTTCTTCTGAAATCTCCGTTCAACATAAGAACCTTATAACCAGTAAGGCTACGAGTGAAGTGGGAAAATTTATTCTTACGTAGAAGGGAAAACGAAAAGGGGAGATTATACGTATCTTATAAGAATAAGTTGGTTGTGTTTTGTGGAACAAACACATCGACTGTGAGTTGATGTTCAGGTCGAGTGGCGTTCTTGGTTGGGAGAAATGCAGAGAACTGACAATGAATTAGAGCTGAAGGAAAAGCACGAGTGCGACTTGCATGTTAATTAGACCGTTTTGTTGATTTTTTTCACTTCATTTACATTCAAATTCGAAACAAATTGTCCTTTCGTCTTCACATTTCTCTCATTTGGCTCCTCCGGAAATGAAGAAGCTTCGAATTGATCGATGAAAGAAATTAAGTCAACATTAGGAGTTGAGTTCAAGAGAATGAGGACTAGAAGGTTAATGGATTTGCAGAATGTGATTACTTCGCTAGAAACGAATTCAATTTTGGAGTAGGAATTCAGTTTCGCACTCAAGATTTGAGTAAACATCCATCAGATTGAACAAGCACACTTAATTCCGTAATTACAGACGAATAAAACCCATTTTTGTTTCAATTATGAAGCTAAACAAGTAGAAGAAAGTTATTAGAGTAGAATTGAGTTATTTAAGAAGCTGGGAGAGTGCGAAGGGAAAAAGAACAGAGTTCCCAATTGAATCGAGGAATGAAATGAAACGTCGTTCAATTTTAAGAGGAGTCCGCAGGAAAGGAACCTCGGGGAAGTTGACAAGTCGCAGGGAAAGTAGACTATATCTATATAGGAAGACACTCTTCCTGTGGGACGTGAGATATTCCCCATCCATAGTGTTTTACTATAATGCAAAGGAGATGGCTCAACTTCGATTCATTTGCGTTAGTTCTTATACATGGTGGATTTCACATGACATGACAAGGAACAAAATAATAAAATGTTGTAAGTTGTAGAGAGATGATTAGGAATGAGTAACTGTCTCCATTTCATTGCACAACAACAATACAATAAAAACACGAGTTCCCATCAGGATCTCTCCCTTTTTGTATGCGTGTAGTCTAGGCACACGAACGATAATGGCTTTCAAAGAAAGGAAAGATTATTACGTTCTTGTGATTTCCTTTTACAAGAATCCTTGTGAATACTAACAATACGAAGGACGAGATTGAGATGGAAGATGAATGAATGGATGATCTCCAATCAAAAGTTGCATAAGAAACACATTGCAGAGATGGAATAGAGGAAATGGAGGAATAATGAGGGTTGTGGATATTTCTCTTGACTTTGGAGTCTGCTGAGGGTGAGTGGATATATGTTAAGCTGAACACACTTTATACACTTCATGTCTAACTTTATATTATTTTCCTGTGAGTAAGAAGAAGCAGCAGCATTCCCCTCTATAAATTCGTCAATGGCAGTTCGGGAAGAGAAACTACTTGTGATCTTGTGGAGAGGGGACAGAAATCAAATCTATCGCGACAAAGTGGAGAAATTATGGGAAATGAATCGAAGAATAAAATCGACTAGAAGTTTAGAAAGCGAGTGTGTGTGCGTGTGAGTTCGTTCTCGTTGAAATGCGGAGGAAGAAAGTACGAGTGGATCTTCTGGAGGACCAACGTGCCCGCAACTAATCGAAGAGATCCTTGTCATATATTTCAGTCAGATATTTAAGGCAATTTACTTTTATGCACACACGATGCACAAGTTGCATTTCTTGCAGTTTATCCTGATGGAAGAAATTCGGAGAAGTGGCTGTCACTCTTAATTTTTGACCAGACTCAAGACATGTCCAGATGTGCCTATGGGGTATGGATGAGAGCACATATACTTCTTTCTGATGAATTCCTTAATGGTTTCTGGCTATATTGGAAGTCTCACTCTGCGAAGACAGTGCAAAGGGCCTTTGGAGGTGGAAATAGTGGAGAAAAGTCAGCAGTGTCCCTTAAATGCACATGATCTTCAGCATGATTTGAAACGAAGAACATTTGTTTTTATTACTCTGTGCGTTTCCCCTCGCTGATCACACACATTTTATTCAGATTGATTTCCTTCTTCCGCTATAGTTCTGTGTTCCTTTTAACTTGTGCACACTGAGGTTTGAACTCACTGGAAAGTGGGAATGATGTCATCATCACCCGACCTTCTTTCCAATTCTCCTCTGACTGAGGGCCGTATAATAAATTCAGTCACACTGACTTAGAAGGGCAGTTTTTGTCGGACGCCCTTTTCTATTCCTGTTTGAGTTGCACAATCGGGTTTTAAGCTTCTCGGAATCGTCTCACCCCTCGCAAATTCCAATTGGAAACCGATTGATTTACGGAGACCGGAGAAGCAAGGGAATAAAAATCCCGAAGTGAAATAAGGGTGAATTATTGTTATTAGGAATAGTGTTGGTGACAGATGAAAGACAAGGCAGGAGGACGCGCATAGAAGAGCCTTCGGCATTATGGATATTGCAACTTTATGCGAGTTAGCATGGAAGGGAAACCGAGACTGGCATTTATTAAGGGCAAATAAGGGATGTGTGTGGTTGGTGGGTATAAAGATCTAATACAGGGTGATTAGTTGTCGTCGTGTAATCACCGGTTGATCATTAGCCTTCTCTCCCACAAACCTCCGATCAGCGTCACTCCCTGAGATTCCCCTCGTCTTTCTTTTCTTAATGAGACGACAGGCGATTGAGTTTAATGAGGATTAGCCGTGTCTCATGCAAAAGCTGTTGTTTAATAAACTTGTATTTCTAAATATCTCAGATCCAGTTTGGCGTTAGATGAATGTGATATGGCTCAAGTTCAAAGTCAACTTGCTTCAATTTCCTGCAGGTGACTGATTGTCTCAATTTACCTTATCTTTGGGTTATCACACACACCGTAGATTTAAAGTTCTATCTGAATTTCTATGCACTTCACGTTTCAGCTTAAGAATAACCATAACTTATGGAGATAAGAAGGATGAAGGGGGCAAAAATGCGTTTGGGAGAGCGAGTGAAAGTTGTTCTCCTGCGAGGAATTCAAAGGGGTTTGAGATTTCAGAGAAATTCAATTAAAATAGGCAACCCTTCTTTTCCATTTCTTTTTCACTTCGGGTCAGCTAAACTGTAGAGGGAAGGTGAAGAAAAGGGGAGAGTTCCGTGTGGAGTCCGTTACACTTAAGCGAAAGTTATTGCAACGAGAAACCAGTCGATAATCTCGTTTTCATAAAACAACAAAGTTTTGAGTGAAAAATGGGTGTTGGATGAGTTGTGGACCATTCAACAAGCGTCTTGAAGGTGGAAGGGTTGACTCTCGTTCGTTTTGTGGTCGTAATTTAAGAAATAAACGACAGTTTCCTGGAAATCGCTTTCTCCTTTTGAGGAAACAGAAGGAGAAGGTGAAGGTCCATTTTGTGCGTAAGTCAGAGAAATGGGAGTCGTTTATGTTTCTGCAAGGTCCGCATCATTTTCCCCTTCGACGTCCACAAATAAATCTGCCCTTCTCCTACAGCAGACGTCCCCTCCGTCGAAGAATCTCTTCGCGAGATCATCTCTCGTTTCTTTCAGCCTTGCTTGTCTCTCCAATTCATTTCCATCGGAAGATACGCTCGCATTTTATGGCCGATGAATTCTGTTAACTTCTTCCTCGTCATTCTGAATTTGGGAATCACTCGTAATTCATGTCTCATCTCTGCTAACGTGGTTATCGCCTTCGAATTCAATTTGAATGTCCCCTTGTGGCTCCCTCATATGATTTCTGGAACGGAGGTTGGGGAAAGAAAGGGATACTTAAGCGATAATTGAAGAGTGATGGATGGATCCTCATGCTGATTAATCGCTACTGGACTTAACGATCTGACCGTAAAGTTAAGGACATATAGAGCTGGCAGAATTGCCCTCGTTCTTGGCAACATCAAAGGCACTCCAAATGTTAAAGTGCAATGAGGAAGTCCAACTGCTTAGCAATTAGTTCATGTGTCATGGGGGAACGAAAAAGTTTAGCCAGATGAAGAAAGAAGGCAAATGTTCGCTTTCCAATTTTGCTTGGTTTTTAAGTGTCAATTGGCCTCCTCTGTTTTTTGAGGGCAGATAATCAAATTAGCCGGACGTGTGGCGCCTTCAAGACGTGTTTATGGCTTGAAGCCAACGTGTCCACTCGTGATTATAATCGGAGTCCACAAGCGTAAAGCCAAGGAGTGAAGAATGATGGAGTAAAGGCGTCCAAATAACCTGAAGAAGGTGAAAGTCACAGTAGAAGACCAATTGACATTTTTCCCTCGATAAACATCTCCTTCCTCTAATTGAGTATCCAATTAGAAACATTTGAAAACTTCCTCTTAGCTTCCAGGAAGGAAGTCACATTGATATGTCATCATAATTGGAATAAGAAATAATACCATGTATTTTTAACAGCAAATGAAAACTTTGCTAAGAAATTGCACTGCAGCTTTTTATCGTATGAGAAGAAAAACAAAATTAAATGCTTGGAGAGAAAAGATCTGTTTGTCATAATAGGAAATGGAACAGATCTAATGAATTTTACTCAAATCTGTTATGACTGTAGTCACTTCTAAGAATATGGATTTGACTTGAGATGAGTTACAGTGAGCTGACCAGTTCGTGAGGCTCTGAGAATTGTGTTGAGTAACAAGAAGCAGACCCGTCATTCGTGTTTCCATTGAATTGGCTTCACTGACCAGTAGTCGCCTGAAGTGGTTCGATTTTTAATTCAGGAGGGTCGTTCTATCCGAGTGCCTTGGGTCCAAAGGACGAAACTTGGTTGACTTTTCCTACCAATTTCGGTTTGGTTGGGTAACTTTCAAATAATTTCGAGTCTCTGTGGATGTTGCCAGCAGGTTTGTTTGTCGACTTTCACTTTCATTAAATATCCATTTTATGGAAACTCAGTGAGGCTGATACTCAACCTTTCCATCTGAAGAAAATAGTAAAGGAGAAAACAGTAAAGCGAACGTGAAGGAGATCTTGTGAGATGCAATTATTACGAAATATTTTTCGTCACAAAAGTAATATTCTATTCCCCCAAGTGAGCACCAGGAGAGGAATTTCATACGACATTGCTTTGCTTCTTATGCCTTCATGACAATCGCAGAATCAAGGACAGCGAAGGTGGAATCATGTGAAACCAGCTAATCTTGAACCGACTTATAATTGACCTTCGTCTATGAAAAAAGTATGATTGTCGCAGAGTCCTGCTCAGTACTACTGTGGCAATGTTAAGTATCTGTAGTAAAGTCACGTAGATTTCTAGTGAAGTACTTTCATTCACTCACAGGTGCCTACGTATACATATCCATTTGCAACATTAGCTACACTCCGATATATTATTATAAACTGAGAGTGAATAAAAAGTGACTGTATGAAGTTTACGCAAAAGAACACGCCCAGAGACAACAAAACACTGCAATTAGTGTTAATTAACAAAAGATAGAAGTTCATCTGAATAAAAAACGGAATTCAACGGATGAGCAGCCATAAATAAACAGACATTAGACAGAAAGGGACATCCTCTTCTTTGGAAGATGTTTATCCATACGTAGTGTATGAATTAAAGAATTCAGTATGGGCGAGGTAATCACTGGAAGTGTTAAGATGAATGAGGAATATTTTTACTTTAACTCAGACGAGAAGTGTTGAGATGTGGAAGATGGGAATACGAAATCATGAAAAAGAATTGGAAGAATAGAGAACGTAGCAATAAATAAACGGAAACAAACGGGGAATACGAAGGGGAGGATTTTTCATTAAATGCGGAGATTGTTATTATTTTGCGTAGCTTCATTATTCTTCACCCGAGTCTTTTATATTCCGAAATATGTGACTCCGGAAAACACGGGGTTTCTCGTTGGGATTTACTTGGGAAATATATTTTAAACTGCGCTAACATAGCTTCACTTGTTTTTCATGAAGGAGTAAAAACAATAAAAGTAAATATAAAAACTGGTAGCAAGTCCACACTTATGACTCATATAATAGTAGATATTAATTGTTGGATTAGTGGGTATGTTAAGGAAATAAACAAGTTAAAATATATCGACAAGAGTGTTGTGACAATAAAAGTCACACTGAAAGTTAGGAGCTCTTGAACTAATTTACTTTGCTTACAATTAGTGTTGGTGTGTTACAAAGAAACAAGTTTGCACCGTGTACATACATTTCAAAGCAGGGACGAGATACGGTTAAATAGGAACAGATGAGAAAAGGCTATCTACTTCCAGTTCAGACTTACAAGTGAATGTGTGATTGTAGAATGAAAGGAAAGAATGATGAGCTGCTAATGAACAATAAGTTACAACGCAGCCACACAATAAATTATCTTTCAAAGCTTCAAAAAGGTTTTCTCGTTTGATTTGTCGGGTGATTTGACTTTGAGACTCTCAGCAGGGTGGCTACAGTTTATCAAATATTTTCAAGTCTACTACGATGGTACGGGGCTGATATACATGAACTGTTGTTGATGAATGGGAATCGTCGCAACCAAAATAAGTCTTACGGCACGGCCAGATAAACTTCTGTGTACCGCTTTCAAATGCTTTGAATTCATCTTTGAATTTTAACAAACGCGAGTTTTGCTCTTGGAAATATCGTTACTAAATATTGGATGGAGAAGTGAGAGAATTGAATAATTATTATTCTATAGCTGACCTCTGTGGCCTGGAAACTCAGATGCTCAAACAGTAAACTCAAATCGCCAATGTGATATCAATGAGGAATATATAAGTATCTTTTAACATGAAAGCCATTTTGGGAATGTAATTTGCAATGAACCGATGCATTTGTGATAAATCAGCCTTGGATGAATAGAGAAACATTTGGTATGTTCCCAACATTACTTCCCAAAGGTTCTTTCCTTAAATTATAATACAACCGAAGACAAAAGTGGACCTTATACAAATTAAATAAGCAGAACAATCAATTATTTTATTGTTTTATTACTGTGTTTCATTGAATAGAGCCAGTGCAATGGACGCTTCAATGGAAATACAAACAACCAAAATGAGACAAAGTGTGATGCACTTTCCTGAGGGAAACTCCAGTTGTTGTTTATTGCATCACTGCATTCTCTCTACATTTGAAACGGATTAAACTGAACAATCATCGGTTAAGTCTTTCTGATGTGCCCTAAAGTGTTACAACATTCGGAGGCCTTTAAATCTCTCTTTCTATCCTGATCCGTTCAATAGCTATTATGATTTCAGATTTGTGTTTAAAGATTAAAATTACCGATAGAGTAAGCAAAAGTTTGAAATGGCGAAGCAGCTTAGAGGGGCTAATAATCTGGCATTGACGTAATAAAAATGCAAAGCTGATTAGTTAATTGGCACTCTTGTCAGTTGGTTTGCCGACTTTTCATTAGAAAATCATTTTGACTGTGTAGGGATGCGCAGCCACCTTCAAAAGTTGGAAGTTGAAACTGGAAGACTGCATGAGCACTGATAGTTCTGAGCAATGTGTATATTATACAAGTTAAATTGTAATATATATGTATATACTTGGGCAGTCGCAAAAGTTTTTGAAACTAGCTTTAAGAATACTGCAATACTTTTATTGTTGTTTGGTGCTGGTTTCTTATAAATGTATTTCCCTTGTTCACCTGAGCTTCGATTAAATTGAAGGTGAGACTGGGACTGAAGAAGGTGTAAATAATAACACCTTGCGTGAGATGTTGGCTGTGTGTTTGAGGAATTCTCCCGTGACTTCTTTGCGGTTGGATTATCGCATTACTTAGTTTCTTATTACACCGTATCATTTGTTTGTTTAATTTCATGTCGAATGTGCCATCCGAATATTGTCATTTGCACGAAGAGGAGTCGAAATTGCAACGAATTTCTCAAGATTGTAATATTACATTATACTCTCTTATTTCGTATTATATCTCCTTTTCGCATTGGTGGATCTTATTTCTTCTTATAATGTACAAGCTGCTTGGAAAACAGTAAATCACACAACACGCCAACGTAGACGGATGACAGAATGAATGTAAAAGTAACTTGCTTTGAGGAAGTTTAAAGTTATTATGTCCTGGGCCGAGTTAAAATGTAATTACTCGAAATTAGTTTAATTGCAGGCAGTTATTCTAACACGAACAACGACGGATCATTGACATTTGGATAACGGCATCTCTGGTTCAAGAACAAGCTGTCATCTTCAAAACATTCATAGTTTCTACTGATTAGCAAGATAACTCTGCGGTTTCTGAGGAATTTAAAGAATTTGCAGGATAAAAAGGAATAGTAAGTGCGTAAGGGGGATTAAGGGACAAGTTCAACAGATAAAAAGTCAGTTGGAGTTAGTTGAAGTGGAAGATGAATGAGGAGATTCTAGATGGGCATGAGTGATGGGGTTCACACAAAATGACATTGTTCTGTGGCACTTTTACAGAAGAAATCTCTGTAAATCTGTCACACTCAGCTGTCCAATGTCACTCGCCTATCCGCTTAGGTCAACGCTCAATGCTAAGCTATTTGAATCGTCCATTTTGAGGTATTCAAGCAAAATTGATGGGATGAACGTAGCACAGTTTGTAAAACAAGGTGGAATGTTCTCAAATGGTAACCAATTTTTATATCACAGCAACCTGCACGTTTGAAGTAGCTTTTTAGGACCTTGTGGCAAAAACCTGCGGGCCTAGTGGTTGCTGGAAAGACGGGCAAAAATCACCGGAGTAGGTAAAAAGTAGATGTTGACATAAGAACTAGATTTGTCAGGAATGGCAACTCTCCAGGAACTCAGTCAGCCTTATTTTCAGTTGTTATTTTTGCGAGAAGCTCATTTGACAAACAAAGTGAGATTTGTCTCATTCTTCGTCACAAAGTCACAACAAGTTGATCTCATCTCCTTCGATGGAGTTTCACGAGTGTTCCAATCGGTTTGTCTGACAAAATGGTTTCGATTTTTGGTAGCATTTTTTAGAATTCTTTGGCACTTAATGAACAGATAATTGACATGCAATGTGGCAGCTGATGACAGTTGTGGAAAAGAACCTTTTTGTATCCTCCCACTGCTCTTAAAATAGTCCTTTCATATTTATATCTCTATAGACCAACAAACAGAAATTAAACAACTGAACCCCACTCAATTCTGAGTCATCACTAGCAGGAAGCATATTTAATTTTTCATTTTATGAGTTCTGACTTTAGACAACAACCTTATTTGTCTATGGAGTTCTAAGAATTAAGTTTTAAATGAAGGATGTCCTTAAAAGTGAATTAGATGATTGGAAAATGGGAGAGTGTTGATGAAGAAGATTGAATGAGTGTCATTCATCATAAATCACCAAAGCAGATGAAACGAAACTGCAGTTTGTCACTGTCCATTCTGCACGGAAAAGATTCGTAGTGATTTGGAGGATTCTGGATGCGAAAATTGAAATGCTTCTTCTGGAGAAACACTCAAATGTTCATTGCCACTTTGCATTCCTAAGCACGCGATTCCCCTTCAAATGAGCCATCAAACATTCAGAATAATTCTTCAACATGAAAACCCTGGTATAATGTTTGTCAAGGCCCAAGAAGTTGTTGGGATAATTCTGCCTCGAGAGAATGTGAGAAGGAACGAGGGGAACTGGACGCTCTTTACGAATAATCAAATTAACTCTCGTGCAGTTTTGGTGTTTTTAGAGAAGCCCAGTCATTTTTTCATTAGCTGAACGACTCGTTATTCTCGTTAGTTAATTCCCCATTAGATTATTATCGCTTCCTTTCCTGAATGCTTAAGCACCCGAGAGATGCAGATGTGCTGACTACCAAACAACCTCACAAGTTATCATCTTCTTCTTCAACTGCTACAGAGAATCTTAGCTCATCCTGAGGGCGTAAAAATCACCCAGTTATTTATCCGTAGCGACTTTAAGTAGCCAAACGCTCCAAGAATATTTTACTCGAATGCAGTTGGATATGAATGGGATGTTTAATGATGCGGTGGAGACCTTGGTGGGTTATTAATTGCAAACAGAGATGAGGAATTGGTGCGGAGGAATGAAGAGAAGGTGATTTAAATTCTCGAAGACTTCCAGGGCAAAATCAAAAACAAGTCAAGTGGGACAGGAGAGAGTTCCTCGATCCTCTGTGGAATCTCGACTTCCGAGGAAATATAATCTCATGTTGTCCTTCAGAGTCCAAATCTCTGAGAAGCTTAGAGAGAATATGATATTATCAAATTAATTTCCCAAGTTTGAATCCCTCTTGTGAAATATTTCAATTAAAACCTCATGGCTTTCTCCATCAATTAAGAAATCTTGCTAGGTTTAATTGTAGAATGTACTCTGAAAACACACAACAGGGTCGACAGGATAACAGACAGAAACGAAGAATGATCATGAGTATTTTTGAGTTTTTATTCATTGTTTGCATAAACATAATGTTTAATGACTAAAATAGTAAATAGCAGCCTAGATAATAATATAAATAAAGTCCATAGGTTTAAAAGGCTCAAAACTACAATATGACAAAGGAATCAAACATAAAGTTACTTTTCTGTTGAGGAATTAAAATATTCAGGCGTGTGCCTAAATACAACCGTGTATACTGCAAAGAAGTTCAAAAAGATTCGAGGAATACGACTGTTCAGAGCTGCAGGTGATTATTTCCGGTTTGTATTCAAGGAGTGATTATCTTGTTTAACAGAATGAACGGAGTCACCTTCAATTAAAACGTGTATTATTGGGTATCTAATTATGAGCGACCACTTGACTGGAATGTTTACAGATAAAAGTAAACGAAATCTTGTTAATTTAATTGCGGCCATATAATTAAATGTATTACCTTTGGCTATCTCCTTAAGATTAAACAATTTTAGATTGCCGAGTTTCGAATGTACTTATGACTTATCTAAAGAAGTATTGACGTAAATGATAATGGGAAATGTCTGCATATAATTTAAGTGAGAAACGACACGTCATGTTGTGAGTACAAATAGGGAGTGAGATTAATAAGAAATTTGTATGTAAACAGAAGATTACATAACATTCAAACGGATTACACGCATGGTCTGTACTTGTAGCGTAAAGCTAGGATAATATCATATTTTTCCTGTTCTGGTGTGTAAGTTGTAAGTGAAAAGTAAATTAAGAGTAAGAGACATTGAAGGAGTAAACATGAAATTGGATTTGTAAGTGTTGCGTGTGTGTTTTTGACTCAGATAAGATAACATGCATACTTGTGTTTACAAGCTCTCAGCAGCATTCTTCTTATGTCATAATGTCATTATACACTAAAATTGAAGGCCCTTGTTAAATACAATGCGTGCTTCCACGTTCAACGTTATCACTAAAATGCAACAGTTATTGCAATTTATTTGTATTTTTATTAATCAAACTGTATGAACTATATTTCGTGCTTGTATTGCTTCAAATGCTTTTTGATCAGACGAGTAAGTGAATTACTTGTGATGAGTTTTCTTTTCACTTTAAGGATAATTAAATTTCGCCAAGTGCATTGCAGATACTAATCCTCAGATAAGTTTCAGTGTTCAAAGTTAGACTTAAATTCACATATCAAACGTTGACAATCCGGAGTAAGATAAAACTACAGTCGAATTATTAGCTTTGTGTTCCTTACAGCAATAAAATCTGAAAAGTCCTTCATGACTACTCATGAGTATGACTAAAAGTGTAATACAAAACGTGTGAAAGATAAGCCACTTTGAGTAAACATTCATCACTCTGTGCAAATAGATCGCTGCTTAATCTTGAAATGATAACATCCTTTTTGGATAATCTAATTCTACTCGCATAGCTCTCAAAGATTACTGCGTGAACTCACAATCTCTCAAGAAGTCGGACAAAATAGAAAGTCCAATTAGGATTAAGGAGACAGATAGAGGAGATGAATCTCGGGAAGAGGGAAGGACGGGAGAAGTGTATGAATAGAAGGAAGCCAAAATGATCTAATTTTGTATTGAGACTCTTCTTTAAATCTGAATGTATAAGAAAAGTGAGTAAGATTGAATAACTCGGAATAAGCGAGTGAAGAGACGTCGAAGATGATCTCAAATGCGGAGATCAAACAAGTCACATCGGTTTCCTCTCAGCTCATTACGATTGACAAATTCAGAGGCTCCTCAACGGAGAAGTCCCCTCCATCTTCGGAGACTTCACGTCACCCGAATTAACGAACCAAATGAAGGGAACTTTCTCTCGAGAAGAAAGCAACGGTGGTTTCTGTGTTGTTAAGTGGCACTCACACATTTCTCACTCCAATTTGGCCTTCAACTAGTTCAACTCGACAAGGTCCCTTTCGTTTCCCCATGGCAGTATGGCTTCCAAAGAAAAACTAATCAAAATATTAATAACTTTGGACATCTCATATTCCACACCAAGTCCCTTGAACTTATTTGAAAGGAAGAATCTGAAACTAATTTTCAAGGAAGTCACAAGAAATCAAAGATTACTTTTCATATTTTAGATATTTTAATCCTTCTTGATCAGACTTTCTTTCTCACAACTTCAATTCCCTCTTGCGAGTTGCTAGTTGCAATGCAAACAGCTCTCATCTCCGTCTCTTATGTAACTTGAAATCTTCTCGCAGTAGTGAATTGCTAAGCTTAAAAGTAAGTTTTAATGATACAAAAATGTAAGGAGATTCCCCTGCCACACGCACTCCTCAATGTCTATCAAAGCCAGCAAGATATTTAATTATGATCTTGCACAAAACTGGAATTAATGAAGGAAGATCTGGAAATAAATTTGACTTTTGTGACTACAAAACTCGCTTTGGAGACTCATCTTCATTCTCTATTACTATTTATACAGAGGCTAATTCTACTCCTACTACTACTCCTACTATTTACTACCTGCTGCCTTCATCTTCCTAATCTTTAATGCAATACTACACAACAAATCCTGACAAAGGATAATTAAAACAAAAAAGAGAGCTCGAAAGACTGACAAAGTGTACATATATATATATCAGAGGAACGACAAGGTCTCCCTATTATTATTATTATCATCTATACATTTGTACTTTTGTACACCTCTCTTTTCCCCATGAGCTTTATAATAATATATGTCTCACATTATGAAATAGGTGCAGGTGTGCATTCTATTTCTACTAGAGCTTCTCTGTGGACTTTTCTACTACACGATGATGATGAGTGTTGTGATGAGAATCCGAGAGTTCCTCTGGAGAGACCAATATTAGTAGTAGTGAAGGGCGGCGCAGTATATATTACATTGAACATTGTAATACCACTATGTTGCAGGCTTGCAGGTTACCGAAGATGCCGAAGAAGTGGAGGAATAATAGAACGCAAAAGAAGTCGGAGCTAGAGAAGGGCAAGTGGAGATTCACTCACGCAGAAGCCTCAGTTGAGTCAAGTCTGTTGGAAAGGAAGGACGCAC
>Ga0194135_10000694_pt1 | contig 19802 bp, 22 predicted proteins | sample LitLau_LLRF_2013_FD_134024 | JGI IMG/M metagenome (GOLD analysis project Ga0194135, IMG submission 134024) | Freshwater sediment microbial communities in response to fracking from North America - Little Laurel Run_MetaG_LLRF_2013 (version 2) | ecosystem: Environmental > Aquatic > Freshwater >...
CATCTTAATCTGATGATCAGTATTATTTCAAACTGATACGAATACACTGTGCTGTACATCTTGTTTGATAAAGTCATTTAGGTCATGGACGAGGAAGAGAATTTCTTACCAGCTAAGCCAAATGAGTGAAGAATATTCAGCAGCAGTGGGGATGAATTGACTCCTCGTGTGGATTACAAGTCTTGTTGAGAAGATTCCTACAAGTGTCAATCAACAAAACCATATTTATTTCTTACATCCTCTTGCATAAAGACTATAAATGAAGAAACATACGTACCTTGTGGAGCTGTTGTAGATTAGCTGATCCACACGTTTCCATTTCAGACTTTGAGACAAGTAAACGGAATCAATCTGCAGGAGTCAACTCGAGAGATTCTTACAGACCGAGGTGGTCTTATTCTTATTGGCAGCAGCAGCAGATACAAGGCTTACTAAACTCCACCTGAGGTGAGAGAAACCTGGATCTCGCATATTTCGCTGCAAATACGAAAATAACAATGAATTAGACAGAGTCTGGATTTTTGGTTAAGTGACAGAACAAAGGGTTGAAGAGACTTTTGGGCTGAGTGAATCGGTCCAAACTCACCTGTTGAATGAATCCAGGACTGATGATGAGCTGCGATGAAAAACGAATCCAGTGGACTTGTACCATATAATGTGCTTCTGGTGATCATTATGAGACGGATTTTGGAACTTGTCCACACATTCACACTTGCACACTCACTTCTAATTCACCACAAGTATCAATCAGGTACAATGCTGTGTGCCTGGTAAGCAGTAACACTACTAGTGATGCGGATAAATTAGTATGCTATTATTGCACCCGTAGATAAGAATACTGTGCATTAGTCTGCTTCTACTCAGCAGAACCTTCCTAGCTAGCTTCTCAAGCTTTTATTACACTTTTGACTTAGGAGTATTTAGAGGAACGATATTTTCTTGGAATAAGAATAATGAGGAAATACAAAAAGATTACTGAAGAACTTCCCAGTATATTTTCTCATATCCGATTTTCCTGACAAAACGAATGTGTGTGAAATGTTTTATTTATGAGACAAGGGGAATATGCACAAGTAAATGAGACTCGAGACTCTAGAACGACACAAAACCTTTGGTGTGAATGATTCAGAATTTTGAAACTCCGGGTTTTATATCTCTCGAAGGGTATTAAACATAATGAGGAACTAATTACATATCCATCAGGTAGTGTAATTAGTTGACACTGGACATGTGGACCTTTCAACCCTTCACCAGTTGGAGAAAAGGGAATGATTAGGTTCATCAGGAGGGACTGCTGCTGCTGAGTACTTTCTAGTTTCTACTACTACTTAACTCATCTACCTAAAAGGACACTCTCCCCATTTATATAATGCTATGTCTCGTACACTTATCTCCCGTAGGATGAACTCACGCAGGTGTGTGCATTAGTACAGACCATTATTAATGACCTGTAATTTATGCAACTGAAAAAGGAACAAATTGAATGGGAAATGCAAACTTGGGGGAAGAAACAAGTTTAAGACATTACTTGAGAGCAATAATAAAAACACTTCCCCTTCTGGAATAAGTGACTCGTTAATTTCATTCAAAACTTCTTTAGAAACTTTGTGGCACATTTCCCATTAATAGTACATTTCTGCTCCAGATGAAGGGCCTTTTCCTGTTGCAAGTGAAGCAAATTATTCAATTTAACGGTATTTTATGGAGAAAAAACATTTTTCTCAATATCATTGGGGGTTGGAAAGGCTATACAGTAAATAAGATGATGGATTATATAGCAAGAAATTACGTGACAACGAGCTTTACACCTTAAGAGTTTGTGCAATTAGTGAAGACACTAGCCATGAAGGAAATGTGTTCATTACTTTGCTCAGTAAATATATGTGTATTAATTGATGTTGAGTACGACAAAGTTTTATCTAAATAGAGATCAAATGACCAAAGGGAAATGACTCATTAGCGTCATTTCATTAGTGAGCATTCATTCCTAGACGAGGGCTTCTTCCTTGTAAATGCTTACAGTATGATGTGATAGGCTGCTGAACTTAAAACCTTTTCTTCCTTCTGGGACAGATTCCCTTCAACCATCCAATGGCCTCAAATGATACTCCTATTAATTTAAATGCTTCAAGGATTAAGTCATCCCTGGTCGTATACATAATGGACGAATATATATATGTGACTATCACAGAAACGATCTCCTCGTTGCCTCTTTAATGGTTTCTCTGTTGCATTTTAAGGATAAGCATCGCAGAGCTCATAGTCAATAGTTTTCGGGGCGACTCGAAATATTGTAGTCGAGGTTTCTAATCGAAGTTCACATGATTTTTACTATGCAAGTTATCGCACTAAAAACATTTTAATGACTCTATAAGTATAATGCACATGCAATAGATTACATACCAATCTCAAATTAGTAAATGTATACTATCTTATTAGTATTCATGGAAAGCATAAATGACAAGTGCAGACGTGGCTGTGCAACTCTGCATTCCGTCGTGTCACTTGCATTTAGTGCAATGTACATATCGTGGTTTGTGTCTCAAATGATTTTTATAGCTTTTCTTTCCTGATTTTCGTGTAGGATAACATGACATGCGTTATATGAGTTATGAGTTATGTTCATGAAATTGGTAATGTACAACGTGGCGCAAATTAATTATTATTAGAAACAACAAGAATATTTATTTTTCGATATTTTCACGTTACATGTTATTAATTAGTGAATACCCTGCTATGACTTCATATGAACGAATAAGAAATACATTTTTTCTTAACACTGATGAGTACTGGAGATGAACCGGACATGTTGTTTGATCGACTGGCCAATTAGATAAAAACAGACATTACGACTTGCGAGCGTACTCATGAGCATTGTTAACTCCAGTACTGCCCATTAGAACGGTCACAAATCGTACTGATTCTGTTGAAGAGATTCCAACACAAACGTTCGATGATGATGATGTCCAGTTAAAGTTGTTAAATTCGTTCAGTCTGGTTCTTCCGGCGTGTCATGACCATCAACAAGGCAAAGTAAATAACTAAAACTTACTGTAATTTACTTCTCAATATGTGTGACAATACAAAGTTGAAAACTTGAAAATGACTCATGAAAACACAACATCTCTTGAATAAATGAATAAGTTCAGTAATACGGTATTTTGAGATTACATTCATGCATGGCAAATACATGAGAGATATTAATATATTTATAACGACCAAGTCTCACGATTGCCTCTTTAGTGCACTTGAGTTCCACCGGATCTTCTTCACTTGAGCGTTATTGCATATTTATTCCTGGAGATGAAAGAAAAATAGAAATACTGAGAAACCTTCATGTACTTACTGGAACAGGTAGTCAGGTTTTGGGTGATGATCAGCACCCGTCATGACGAAAGGTAGGGGAGAGAGAGAGAGGAGAGTTGAGTGATTAATTAATGTGTGGTTATGTATTTCTGCACAGAAGGTATTGATGAATGAATGTCACCCGGTAATTTGTGGTGAGTGCTAATGGTTTCTATTAATTGAGGTAAAAGTGTAGTTTTTGCACACACACATGCACACGCTTACACCTAATGTAGACCAATAACGAGATGAGGAGAGAGACTGAGAGTCAGGAGGGTGGCAGATAGAGATGTTAAATGAGAAAAGAAGATGAGACTTTCTCGCCAAAGGAAGACTAATAGCGATGATGTGCCTAGGGATGGATTAATGAAACAAATTGAGCAGTGAAGAAGTATCAAACCACAAATGAAACACGAAATAAATAAAACTGTTCCAGCTTCACTTTTTTCTACACTCCATATGGCACAGGTGTTCCATTGATTGAATATTCATCATTCATATACTTAACTGGAACAGTAGCAGCAGACGAGGCAGCAGATATTCTCTACAGGATGATGATGATGATGATGCTGGTTGACTAGTTGGTGGTATATAGTAAGAGATGAATGCTATCGACTTTATGATACTAACTACCGTTCCTACTGCTTGCATGGGGATTCATCTCAACCATCATAAAATATACATGCATACTGTTCAAAATTTCAATGCGATATACATTTTGTTAAGTTGCTATTATGCACCTTCAAGCTGTTGCCAAGAATATTATGCTGGCGACCACCAAGGAAATCAGTGTCGGGAGGAGTTTGCCATTAAATATTGAATGTGTATGCATAGTATGTTGATTTGAGGTTTTGAACTGAGACAAGCAATTGAAAGTTGTTGAATTGTTGTAATAAAAGCAGATGAATTAAATGTCGATGAATCTTTCGCTACTTTCTGCTTGCTCATAGTTTGTATCTTAAAGACAGGTGTAAAGTAGGAATAACTTAGGTTCAGAGGAGTAGCTTAGTTTGTTAATGTGAAACAGAAAATACTCTAGTTCATTATATGATTAAGTCAACCCAGGCATGAATTTACATTATGTAATGAAATAGCTTTATTCAATGAAGTTCTGAATTGTATTGTCGCACCGATTTCCTGCTTTTTGATGTCTTCACCATGATGTATGTGCTACCACATAATAATGCAGCTTGTGTTGCAACATATCTATTCGCAATCATGGGATATTGTCGCTGTGGAGGTTGTGGAGATATCCATCTACTACTAGACTATATAAATATTTCATTTTTCATAAAATATTACGCTTTGGATTACTTATAAACTCTTCGTAAATTTGATATGAAATCTTTGCGCACACAGAAATAAGTGACAAAAATCCAAGTCTTCATTTCAATGATAGAGGTTTAGATTTTTAAAAGTTGTTAGCTTTTTAGCTGTTCTGATTTATTTTAATTCAAGAGCTTCAGAGTGCTATAATGAAATTTAAGTCATGATAAAAATTTTAACTATCACAGATTAAGTAAAAAGGAATGGTAAGTTTCTGTATACGAACTAATTTTATCTGCAATTTCTGTATAATGTAACATGTTGTTACTTTTCTGCTAACGATTCAACGACTGAAGATGCTAATAACGATGGGTTTACACATCGGTGAACAGAACTGGCTAAAGTTTCGTCTAGTAAAGAGTACAGGAAGCCCTCATTATTTACGAAACGCCACAAATACAATTGTAAATAATGAACGTCCACTTGAATTTGATGCAGGCCGTATTTTGAAATTGTCTTCTGACGAACAAACTCAAGAAGTGCCTACAAACAAAAACATGTGGAGATACAATACGCATGATTATCATTTCGGTTTTTAAATATTGACTTATAACTCACTCGAAGACTTATTTTCACGATGGCCATGATTATTTCACTTTTTTGCAGTTCAACATGACAAAATATTTCTACTTTTTCTGAAAATAATTTTTGGATATTGGTCGTCATATTGGGATCCATATTTGACCACATCGATTGCCTGGAGGGTCCTTTTCCACCCGGATTTGTACTAAATGAATCCAAAAAATTCTTAGCACACAATTATATCAATCTAATTGAAATGATAAAACAAACAACCAACCTGTATGATCTACGGGAGGAGTCAGAGGATCTTTCACTCTTAAAATAGGAGGAAGAATCCGGATCAGGGAAAATTGAATCAACTAGCTTCTCTAGTTTTGTAAGATTTTCTACAACTCGCTTTATTTCTGGTTGGGGTCCAACAGGGTCTTTCGTTAGAGTCATTAGATTTTTATCTCCTATTGCTGACTTCATTAACTGTGTCGATCAAAATCCGAAAAAAAATTAGACATCTGTATAATTGTTCCGTATAGAAAATTAAATAGTAGGTACCTCTGCTATATGATTTCCTTGCACTGAAACGAACTCTTTCACCAGCAACTTTGCTGTAGCATTAAGGGCAACAGTTATGTCGGATACATTAGTAAGTTCCCACTTCATGTGTCTTTTATCTCGTTTTATATCAAATTCAGATTCGACTGAGTTTACCTGTAAATAATTGCATAAAAATTTCATAAACGGAAGGTAAAACGTACAAGTGAATAACTATTAAACAGGAATATACTCTTACCATATATTCCACGGTTCCTATTTCAATATCTAGGTACAGTTTAGCCAAGAGCAACCAGGTAAGATTATCGTAATGGGCGTCGGTTATTAGGGACTTTCCAAAACTGGCTAAATACTTAAATGATGCGACAACTAACCCCTCTCTTACACAAACAACTGACATTCTTTGCCGGAATTCAGAATGCTGTGAAAATTGCAGGTCTTGCTTGCAAAAATCTTGTAACTTATTTAGGCACGATTTCATTTGTAGCACCAGGGTAGCTAAGATTGATCCCATGATTTCTTGAGAAGAACCAGGATGCGCCCTGAGTTCGCCACTTGAATCTTTAACTGCTTTTTCGAATGAAGTTTTAATGCGTTGCAGGCTCAAATCAGCATCAAGTTTGATAACTTTATGAATTAGATTTAGACCAAGCCTAAAATCAATATATAACATTTTTCAATTATGAATACCGTAGATATTAACAAGACTCAAGTGTGTGTAAGAATTAAGTACTTACGGAGCAAAATCTGTATTTGGAACCAAAATACCTAAAGACACTAATCTTCGATACAGTCTTTCCATAGCTTTGATAAGTTCTTCTCTGGGTTCATTTTCCTGAGGCTTTAGGCTTTCGACTTCAAAAAGCAATCGATTTTCCATCAGACCGAGAAAATCCCCCATGAGAGCTTGCGCGAAATTTTTCAGCGTATCCTGTGATTCCAATCTCACACATTCTTCAAGTCTAAAATAACAATTTAACTGTAAAAATTGTTTTGAGAGAAAAATATGCATGCACGAGTGTATAATATAGTATTCCCTTACTCAGCAGTTTGTATGAAGACTTGTGAAAATGAAGCTATTACTAGACTGAGATTACTTACAAATATTCCACAACCTAGTTCCATGAACTCTTCCAAAGGAACCTGTGGAATATTGAAAATAAATGTTCATGTATCTCAAATGGCAATGTGAAAGCAACTGAGCATATATACTCACATTAGGACTGTTGGCCAGTTTCAGTGAATCTAGATTTTGATTTAATTTAGGAAGAGCATTTCCTAAAAATCGTTCTCCTAGAACTGTTGCAGATTCTCCAAGGCTTAAAAGCAGAGGCACGTTTCTAGTTAGGTCCTGTGAGCTCTTCTGTTTACAAAAATGTCACATTTAGCCAATGCTTAATACCAACAATCTTAAAGGAATTTGCATTCTTAAACTGATCTTCTTTACTTCTTCATCATCGAAGTCTTTATAAAGGTTTTCCTTAATGGTCACGACTATATGCTGACAGTCCTGTTTGATAGCTTCTAAGCTTGGAAAGCGTTTAAATTCTGTTACAAATTCAACTCCGTTTAGATAGCATCGTACGGCCTAAAAAGATGAGTACATAAGTTATACTATCAAAAATTGCACAGGCTCGCCATCTTAGGAAAAAATCTATACCTCTTCGTAGTTATTTTCTTCGCAAAATTGTTTCAGATTATTCGGGAGTTCAAAAAGAAACTTAAGTTTCTTAAGCAAATCATGTATTGCTGAAAGTCTGCTAACTTTGTCCCTCTTGTCTTTCAAATTATTCGAGACATTTGCCGAGTTTTCCGTTATCAAAGCAATATTGGTAGAAAGTAGGCCCATTTTATCCTCCATTTCCCGAAAATCCGACTTCATTTTTCGAATCGTATCAGTTGCAAGGATAAATTTGTTATAATTCTCATAAACCAAAGTCTGCATGTCAGAGTCCAAGTCTTGAATTTGGCGAATTAAACTCGATTCCGTTTCCATCAATTTATTTAACGAATATTCCTACACAAACAAATAATAATGATATTAAAACACAAAATCTGTCACTGAGTTTCACTAAACAACACTGATGTTGAAGACTCACCTTAATTATCTTTTTAATGAAAAAGTCTGGATTAAAATTGGTTCCGTTGATGTCATAAGGACTCCCTCCACTTGACCCAATGGCCCCTGACGGAGTAGAAGGCCCCCCTTCTGGAGACGCAGCGTTGGACTGAGCGTGGTGACCTCCTCCTCCTCTTCTGCCGACACCTCCTCCTGCTCCTCCATCTCCTCCATTAATGACACTTGATGAGGCAATCGAAGATCCACTGTCTCCACTTTGCAGGGACGAAATACTTCCTGTGTCGAACTTCTTGTCCATGCCCCCACAACTGCCCCCCTGCCCTCCTCCTCTCCTGGTCACACCCACCACCACTCACTTTCCCTCAGCACACAAACACATCTGGAGAGAAATTAGCCATAAGTGAATTCAACAACTGAGGGAAGGGTGACATTTACAAACACGAGATTTGAATTCGCGCCTCTTTCTCCAGGACACACGGAGGAGACAAATTGAGACACTTTCAACTTTCTCTCCATTTTTCCTTCCGGCAACTTTCCCCTAATTGAATGCGAAGCAGCACTGACAATAAGCAATAAAGCAATAGTGAGCACCCAACAAAATTATTGGAACGGTTTCGATTTTGAACATTGATTTATTATGCTTCGTTATGTTAAAATTAGTAGAATGCTCAATCGCATTTCAACTAAAATAGTAAATACATTTCCGATGTATATCCGATTTGTTTTAACTAATAAAGCGATTTCGATCGTTCTTATTTTAACAACCTTCAATAAAATGCAAGGTTTTTCAAAAATACTTAAATACTTCTTGGTACTTCCGTCTAGCTTCGATAGATTATTATGCATTTTAAAAATACAAAACTAACAGTAAGTTAGTAGCCTTCGCTAGATATATACTGTGTTGTGCTATTGTATGGGGAAGCGAAAAAGAGGACACCACTATGGGCTATTATGACAATCATTATAAGATTAACGTAGAAACAGCTAACAAGCTATATTACAGTTTACAGTAACAAGGTTTTACCCTATCCGATTAAATTAAAGCTTCATTCGAAGCAATTCGAAGATAAAGACAAATCTTCTGAGTGTTTATACTTGTATAAAAACAAGATGAACTTGTGAACATAGTTTAGTTGTAAAAATCAATTTTCTTAATTATGTCAGCGATTTCAATTAATGAGACTTAAATTTTAGATTCTTAGTAGTCCACCTTAGTTTGATATTGTAGCTTTAAAGGAGGGTCCCGGAATCTCCATCTCGTCACGTACACGAATTTCAATGTATGATCTTTTCCAAGGAGCTCGTCGTTACATAATACGTCAATCTAAAACAACCGGAAACATAAATCGTCAAGACGCTAATACAACCGCGATTAATTTAAACTACTATATTTCCATCATTCTTACATCTTTGAACTTATCCATAGAGTTCAAAGTCTTTTTGGCAATGTACTTTTTCAAATGAGTAATTGTGGCAAGGGCAGAGCATCTTATGAACTTTCTCTTGAGAGCTTTCATAGAACCGTTTCGACACTCCAGGCACACGTTAACCTAAAAATACATAATTTGAGTTTAAATTTTAATTTAGTAGCCTTTCTTATAAAATTCATATAGTTTTCGGCATTACCTGTTCATCTAAACGATGATTGTCAGACTCTGTGTGCTTAGCCTCTTCTGTTACAACAGCAGCTTCTGCTTCCGAAGGATTAAGAGGATTATCCTTAGGGCACGCTAGTCCCCGTAATCGGTAGAATTCTCTCTCTCGTTTCAGTTCACCTGTAATCAAGTACAAGATTATAATTATTATTTGATCCTCCTCGCTTGAATAACATACGTTACATCTATGGCTAGTTCGTATTATAATTTTTCAGCTTACTTTCTTGTAAGTTCGGCACAAGTTTGTAGACGATGTCCTGCATTGTTCTATCGAAACTTATGTACTGCAATGGATGAGATTGGTGGATGACTATTTCGCACGCAGGGCAGGTATTGTTCTCCTCCAAGTGCTTCACCAAACAACTCTTGCAAACTGCAACAGGATTTAAAATTTATATAGAGTGCATAAAACTTTTACGAATGTATACATTAAGAAGTTTAAAAACTTACATGTATGAAGACATTCTGTCACTGTAGTTGCATCTATAAGGTACCCTCTACAGATATTGCAAGTGATGTATGGATTCAAAGTCTTCAGTTTTATTCTCCGTTCCATTTTTTTGCTTCTTGACTGAATAACTACTACAGTTTTTCTTTCTGATTCATCCACACGGATATTCTTCCCTCGACATTCACGAACTTTTCGAATTGTAAGTAAAATTGATATTTGTGTTTTCTGTTAATACTGGATAAAATTCGCAGCTATTTCAATAAAAATCTTCCTTGATGTAACCCATTGAAGCTTCAGGCAATACTTTCAGCAGATTCTTCTCTCTCTCGTGTTAACTCAAATAGTTCTAGCTCCAAGAATTTTAGAAACACAAATGCCAGTTTTGTCGCACATAATCCTCTTGAAAGTTTGATAAAAAGCTGTTTAAAATGAATAAAATAATAATCATTACCATAAAAACGCAAGCTTACAAACAACCACCATCATACAATGTACTATACTATTTATTTGAACATTTTGAACTACTGACAATAACACATTAATAATTGGTTGTGAACTAATACTTGTTTCTTTTCATAACTAAAACTAACTCACCTCTTCTTCTAATTCCAATTGGACTGTAAATTGTAACAACACCTGGGAAAACCCAATGCTGAGTATACCACCGATCCTGTTCCAAATGTAACTTAGATTCTTCAAAGGACCCAGATGATCCACTGATGACAATTGTGGCAGTGCACAAAATCACAAATCACAAACAAATATTAGTAGAAACTTTGAGCAGGCGGCTTTATTATTACTATGTACTATTGGATATCTCGTCGTAGCAAGGTGACAGAGAGTGTGATCGTGAGTATAAGAACCTTCGTTCATCTGTGTAAAGGAGAGAGAGGAAGCTTTGTGTTCACTTCACGCCACCACCACCACCACCATGTTACCCAAATGAACTACTACCATAATAATATGAAGAAGGGTATTTTCATCTGCCACCACCACCGGTACTAATGTAACAATCATATATGCTGACTATATGGTAGTGAGTCCTACGTGGTCTACTACACACAAACATGTACAAAAAACTGTTCCTTTGTGCCGACGATGCTTTCTTCTACCACCTTCTACCACACACCATCACCGTTCTGTATGACACGCACTCACTTTTCACTTGGGCTACTTGGGCAATATGAAAATATGAACATCTGATGAATTGCAAATGAATCATTTTCTTAAGAACTCAAGGACGACTTGTAGTATGAATGATGATTTAAATGGATTTATTTCTCATCGACAAAAGATATAAGATTTAAAATGTGTTCGATAGATTAATAACTCTGATGTAGAAGATGAATAATAATAAGAGCGCATATAATATTTACATATATTTTGGAGCAAAGGCACCTTCGTGTGTATTCAGATGATTGGAATTGGAAGTCTGGTAAGAGCTAGATACCTAGACTTTGTAGGAATGTACGGTATCTATGAAATGCTGAACGCTATCAGTCGGAGTTTCTGGGTAGATTCCATGACCCAAATTACAAATGTAGTTTTGCACACCGATTTTGTCGATCATTGTCTTGGTCAGGGAAATTACTGTTTCCTGGAAGCACAAGAAGATTTTAGTCAATTATCCTGGGTCAGATTATAATTTTCTAGAGAGTGAATAGTAACTAACCTTGTCGCCAAATAAGGCTACGGGGTCTAGATTACCCTGGAATACAGTTCCAGGTGCAGCAAGTTTTCTTGCTACTTCTGGGTCGATTGTCCAGTCAAGACCTACGACGTTGTAATCTAGCTTGCTCAATTCTTCTATGGCATAGTGTGCTCCTTTGGCAAAAATTGTCTGTATAAAGTGTAAAGTTATAAGTTTCAAAAATGACACTCCAGGGACTTTTTAATGGAATTTTGCAGTACCATTGGCACGGGAGAAAGTCCAGCTGCTTGAAGCCTTGCAACAGTCTCTTTTTGGATTCTTGCTAGAGTTGGAATGCAAAATTTATTAAACATACCAGATCCCAGCAAGTCTGCATGAGATTCGAAAACTTGCAGCATCTATTTTCAGAAAATCTGGTATTAGAAGTGTTTTCATTAATTTGTACAAAAATAGATTGTTTGAATACCTGGGCACCGGCTTTAACTTGTTCCACCAAATAATCAATGACCACTTCAGAAAGCTGGTCAAGGAGCTTCGCAGACTGTTCGGGATACTTGTATAGCCAAGCTTTTGATTTAGTCAAAGTTCGACTTCCTCCCCCTTCAATCATGTAACTCATGAGAGTCCACTATGAAAAATATCCTTCAGGTAAAAACTTGATCCAATAATGATAATAACAATGGTAAGATTTTACTTACAGGAGCACCGGTGAATCCAAGAAGTGGTACTTTGCCTTCTAACTTGTGTCTTGTTAGTGTAATGGCATCCAAGGTTCCTTTCATTTTCACGGTACAATCTACAGAAAAATTCAATTTCGCCACGTCCTCCGGCGTTCGTAAAGGGTCAGGTAGAACTGGACCCTACAAATAAGAATTTTACATTATATTTAAATCCCACTTAATCCTTCAAGATCAATAAACTTACAATTCCAGGCTCCATTTTAACTTCCATCCCTACTGCCTGAGGAATAACCAAAATATCTGAAAATATAATTGACGCATCCAAATCATACCGACGAATCGGCTGGAGAGTCACTTCACAAGCCAACTCTGGATTGTTCACAAGTTCGAAGAAATCGTGATGCTTTCTAATTTCACGAAATTCTGCGATTAATACAAATAACAATTAAAATCAGTGAATTCATAATCATATGTAAAATAAATTGCTCAATAATAATATTGCATTTCCATACCTGGAAGGTATCTTCCAGCTTGTCTCATGATCCATACCGGTATACGATGTGGCTTTTCTCCTCTCGCTACTTTTAGAAGAGCATCGTTCTTCAACTCAGGGAATTTCTCCTGGAAAGAGCATATAAAACTCAATTATAATCTCATGCATTCATGTGCTGCTAATTATGCAATAAAATATATTTTACCCTACCATTCTGACAGATACCAAGGCTTATTTCAATTAAATGATAATTATTAGGAAATGATGTCTAATGTACCGATGACCAGGACATTCAAAACCTTGTAAAAAATATTCAACCAGTGGCCATAAATATAAATTGATTGTTAAGAAATAAACGTGCGTAACATTTCAGCTGCAACTGCAACACATGGTCACTGGGGATTGGGGATAGAAGGTGGATTGGTCGCATTTAATAGCATGGTCATAGTTAATAGTTATGTAACACACACACAGTGACACATAAGGTAGCTGGGATCTCAAAGTGCCCCAACTGCAATTGTAAGCGCGGTCTGTTTAAATTTCATCTCATGTGCTCCTTCCATACTCTTCTATTCTATTGGGTGCGTGTTGTTCTAAAAACCTCAGCAGTTGTCTTGAATAGCAATTAAGATTTCTAAATAGATTTTTTGTTAAAGCCGAGGTTAAGAATTCAAAGATAAAGCGACATTTCTTCAATTCTGCGAAGCAGTTTGTGTTCCGGCTAATTTAATTGTCTACTTAATTCGTATTGAGAGTTGAATAGTCAAGGTAAGTCGATCATGAGCATGTCGTGAGGATAAACATCATACATTTTTGCCCACTTAAGTAGTACTTGTAAGATTATGTTTAACAATGGGTATATGATATATTTCATTGTTCTTTTCAAGATGGAGAAGGCTGCAAGTGAAGTAAAGCGTGGTAAGAAGCGGGGCGGAGATGAAACGATGGATGTTGAAGAGCTTCCTCCTAAGAAAGCGTTGAGGTCAGAGATGAGGAAAGTGCCGGTGCCTCCTCATAGATACACCCCTCTGAAGGAAAACTGGATGAAGATCTTTACTCCAATTGTGGAACATCTCAATCTTCAAATCAGGTTCAATCTCAAGTCGAGGAATGTCGAGATACGGGAGATGGCTGCTCTGGATGGGAAACCTTGCAATCCTGAATATTTACAGAAGGCTGAAGATTTCGTACGAGCGTTTATTTGCGGGTTTGACGTTGAAGATGCTTTGGCTATTGTGCGATTAGAGGATTTGTTTATCGATTCGTTTGAAGTTCAAGATGTGAAGCCTCTTAAGGGAGACCATATGTCCAGAGCTATCGGACGACTTGCTGGAAAAGGAGGAAGAACCAAATTCACTATTGAAAATGCCACTAAAACTCGAATTGTTCTGGCTGATTCTAAAATACATGTTTTGGGATCCTATCAAAATATTCAGATGGCTAAGCGTGCGATTTGCAGTTTAATTATGGGAACTCCTCCATCTAAAGTGTATGGTACTCTCAGAAACATGGCCTCTAGGGCTTCTGAACGATTCTAGAATATTGTATAAAACGCAGTAGGTTAATAAAGCGTGCTCTTGTGTTTTTCGTCGAAACCTGATGATTACGCTGTTTTTTTCATCCGTATCATGATTTCAAGATGCGTCACATGGTTAAACAGGGACTAATGACTTTATCCAAGGATATTAATTTATTGACTAAATATTTGCACCAAAATCAACCTTAAACGAACGAATGTGACAAAATACGGTATTTTACATTACTTACGTTATTTATACAATGAATTGAAGTAGATCATGATAATGAAAATTAAGTAAAACCTCGTCAATTGATTTTCTTTTTCGCTTAATCAAAATTTGCGATCAGTTTTTGTACCAATTAAGTTTCTCAATTCTACTACACATTATTTCTTAAGCGTGCCAAGACTTCTAACAATAGGTACGTACAACATATAACTCAGTCAGAGTGTACAAGATCAATAGTCGGATATCACATATCTAAATATAAAGTGGCTTGAGTAGTTGACGCAGTTTTTCTTAACTATTCAGCGATAGTGTATAATTACGATTACTAATGCGACGATTTAAAACGGTTAAAATAAACAATCATTATACAGTTCAGTTCCACTTTTCGTTAAAATACGCTCGCGTTATTAAATACCTTTGAGTTAATCTACATAAATATAGAACAAACGGAACTAACGCATTAAAATTTGCATGTACAAATACTTCGACAGATATTAAGTCTTTCATAATTCTACCTAACAATTTTGAGTTTATTGCTCATACAACTTTCACTTTTTTCACACTCTGATCTTTTTAAAAACCATCAAATAAATAAAACAATCTGTATATTAACACGATCGACTATGGTTGAAAACAAAAGCAGAAACTAATTAGATCTGTAACAAAATCGAATCAATGAAAACGGATGAACCCTGCGAGCCATACATCTTCTAGAACTTCTTTGCTCGTCAAGTCGCATTCATACATGAACATATAAGGTATAAGCGTCATAATAATATAAACCTCATTCATTAAAAGTCGCGGAACCCTTAATTAACTCTTAAGATCACTACCTAGTACACACTCTAACTCCCAACAGTTCTACATTGGTATTTCTGTAATATTTATCAGATACACAGGAACTCAGTTTGATCGCAGTTAAATAAACAAATTTTAAGAATATTTTGAGTCGAGGTACAAATTAATTATCCAATAATACTATATAATGAGACGACTCAACGTTTTGAAATAGTACCTATCGACTTTCGATCAACAATATTGACGGTAATACTATAAATTACAACCCGGTTATTGAAGTACAATCAATTCAGTCTAAATATGGGAAAAAGACCGATAGGCATTTTTAGCAGTGCCTGGGGAGTCGTCATAATGGAGCGTTTCTTTGTGATAAAATAGTAGATAACCAGGACTGTCCAATACTTCTTCACGCGATGCTTTTGTAATCACATGGTCGTCACATTTGAACCAGTCCATTCTAACATGTCGAATAAACGCGTAGTAATGTCCACCGTCGAAGTTTCCAATGTGATTAACAACTGCATACAAACTGTATCTCCTGTAATGAATCAATTTACGATGAAGTTTAAGTTATTAAGAGATGGTTGAAGTTATTAAGCTACAATGCATACTTGTTATCTCTGGGATTCGCTTTCTTCAGCAGTTCTGACTCCATTTCCGAACAAGGTTCATTCCAGTTCGATTCATCCCTGCCGCAAGTAAAAGGAGACAAGTCCAATGTCTCTGGAAATTTGACTCGGTTATCTATTTTCTTCGTATTGGTGGAATGCTCAAATCTCTAAACAGCCAGATTTAATGCGTAAGTGTTCATTCAGCTTGACATCTTAATACAATTTGAAGTTGCCTTACTTTTAGATGTAAGCACAATATCACAGGAAGAAATTTAAATGTCAATTGTTTCGTTGACACCTGATTTTTATCACATATTTCACATCTGATCATACCACCAGACCCTAAGTGTTCTACTCGTGTGTATCGTTGTAGACACTCTTTCAAGTCAATAGCAGCTTTAGGATCAGCGTTGTCGCCTTTAATGTCCAAGGAAATATCCCAAAATGGGTCGACTGTGATTGATTGTTGGCTAAAATAAAAGATTCGAGAAAAACTTTACGTCTTGCTATACCTTCACCTGGCGGGCACAAAGTAATCACCTACCTGCAAACAGTACACGTAACAGCTGATTGCAGCCTTCCGTGGAATATAGTATCTACGACGCATTTGCATGTTTTAGCGTCTGGAACGGCAAAATGCGAGTGAAGTGCTTCTAACATTGCGAAGAAAAACTCGTGGGCGTCTTGCTGTTCATATCCCGCTAGGTGCGAGGCATTTTCCCAGATTTTGTGAAGAAGACCATGCAAACTCATGGCCGTCCGATTTCCATCGTAGAACTAATTATAATGATTGATATTTTAGTATACTATTTTGCACCTTTCATGTTCAAATCTAGATTCGGAAAATAATGCAAGTGAAACTGACCTCATGGAACAATTCAAATAAAGATGTGATAATACATGGCTTCGTTTCATCTCGACCATGTTTCTGGGAACAAACAATTCGTTGGGATAAGAAGAAATCCCTTAATAAGGGCGTGTGAATTAATGTCTGAACTATGCAGTTCATGAAACAGGTATGTCCCAAGTTCACAAATCCACGCAGCCCAAAGGTTGAGTTTGGTACGATGGCCATCAGGAAGTTATTATTCCTTGTTGGTTTAACTTTCTTAAGAAACGTGGGCCAGTCAAAACCACTATATTGTGACGTATCTGGAATCCAATTGATTCGTTCCATACTCCTATCATTCGCCAACTTTATCGTCTCAAAATCTCTATCATAAATGAAGTCTCCGCATTTGAAGCAGTAAATGGTCCCGTACGCTAACTCACACACTGTACCAATATATCAGTCAATCTTTATCTGTAATTTACTGTTTTTGCTAGTCTATATAGGACATATGGCTAATTACCTAAAGTATGTCCCGTCTCTTTGTAGTGATTTCTCATGTGGCCGTTTTTTAAGCACGCGAAGTATATACAATGTAAACAACTATGAAGAAATCCGTTTGTGATACGGCAAGAGAAACATCTATTAAGTCTTAGCTGAAAATCAAACAATTTAAACCCAATTAAAAGTAACATTGGATTAGAAATCCAAAACAGCACTAACGACACTCACTTTAAGTCCTCGAGTGCTCTTTATGCAACACGAAATTAAGTTTGCCTGGACAGACGCGTAACTACTCAACCCTCCTGTTTGTTTCAAAAGTTGCGTGTGTTCACACGTTGTTCGTTTTAAATTTGTCACAGAGTCATCTAATACAAAAGAATTCATCAATCAAAATCAAAACCTATTACCTATCTCATTTACCATCTCAAAAATAAGATTTATCATCCAAGACTGTGTCAGCTACTTACATGATCTTGACTTACTCATTGTGGTAAGAGAAAGTCGACCTAAAATACGTCAAAATCGATTAAGAGGCTTGTCAACAGATGAAATCCTGGAACGTTGAACGTTACAAGACACGTTGAACGTTTATTTGCAATATATATCCCGTTCCAAACAAAAGTCGAGTTGTATTATCAGTCCTATCGTTCCAAAAATCGAATACCGCTGCTGCTAATACTCCCCTTTGTCTTCCTGTTTAAAGTTAAAACCACAAATAAAAAATATTATAAATAACATTATAGTACCTAAACATATATAATATCGCAACAACTGAAAATAATCCCTTGTAGCGTTCCTTTTTCTTGAAAGAAACTCACATTAAAGTTGGTATTTTCACTTTTTCCCAGTATGTAGCTGTGTTTTAATAGTTATGCTCCTAAAAATTTCCAGTTAAACCGAACAACACTTGAAATGAAAACTCGTTGCAATCTTCATATTAATAATATTATGCACTAGTTGTTTCCTTTCTTTTTAGTCAGAGACAACAATTATTACAAAAGGAGTTATTTCTTCGTGACTGTGTGTACGTACACTTTTGAGTCACAAAACCACACAAAGAAAGAGAGTTGTGCTTTCTCCGCAGAGAAACCCTTCGTGGCCTCCGTCAATGCTATTCTCAGATCTCCTGCTGTCTCTTCCAGTTTAATACACAACGCGGAAAATCATTCCTTTAATTCCAGTACAGCTTTCCCCAGAGGAACTTTCTGCTATAAATTCACACTGCTCCTTTTTATGGGTGAATTTCAAAAAAATGTTTGAAACTGTTCCTATATTGTGATGAGAATGAGAAGTAGTAGTGGCCAACAAAGTTGAGAAAAGGTGGATATATGAAATCTCGGGACTACATGTATAGATTCATGTATACATACATATGGATTACATATGTATTATATATATACGCTTACTTTTATAAGTGAAAAGTGTACTAGTACAAGCCACACACACAACACACACTCTCTCACACCTCACACAACAAAACTGAGGCTAACGTGAATCCTTGCCAGTCAATGACTCGCTCTCTCTCTCTCTCTCTCGACACATAGTCAGAGTTCGGGCAATATAGTCAAGCTTAACGAGTTGTCGGTATAATCTTCGTGGTGGTGGTGTGGTGGCGGGATGCGGCTCATTCCATAATAATAATGTATTGTACAGTATGTTATTATTATTGGAGGAGGCGAAGCGTTGGTGTGGAACTTGTTTCCAACAAAGACTATCTATATAATGTATATTATATGTGCGTTTTGTGTATATGATTCAGATCAGATTTATTAAAATAGCTGTGAATGATAATGATTTAGTTCTGTAGTGGTTTGTCGGGGTGAAATTTATTTAAGTGATGTTGGGGAGATTATGAAGGATGATTTAGTCTTAAGATAGATTTTGTTCGTTAATGATTGTTGATGTTGATTGTTGGAATAGAAATATTAGAGTTGTAATAGACGGTAAAAGGGAATACAAAACAAATATTGCTTTCACTGTGTTTATATGCAGTATTTTGTACGTAAAGGAACAATAGTTGAGAAAAGATAACGATTTGAAGTATATTAGGGTTTGATTTGGAATCCATTTTATGCCTTAGATATTATTTGCAGTAAAACAGTATAGTAATTTTAAATTATAGACTTTCGGATATGAACTTGTAGTATTACTACCAAATTAGAGAAATTCGCATTTATGGCTTGAATTTTGAATGCAACTTAGGACTTAGGAGCTACATTTTGCAATGCAATTTTGAAAATGCGACTTTCTCTGTAGTGTACACAATCTTTTGATCTGTAGTTCATGTACGCAGGTTAGGATCGATTTAATGTAATATGAATTGAACGAAAAGTACGAATATTGCCATATTCATCATTAGATATGAATTTTTTAAAGAAATCCCTTCAAACTTCCAATACGAGTAAGTAAATGAGTAATAATATGCTATGAATTTTGCATTATTTTCTTACGATTAGTACATGGATGTAGCCTTGCTTTTGTATTCATTTAATCTTTGACAATGAACTTAAATCTGGAGAGTAACTTAATTTACATGCATTCATTCTATGCTACGAGAAACAAG
>Ga0194135_10000695_pt1 | contig 19771 bp, 12 predicted proteins | sample LitLau_LLRF_2013_FD_134024 | JGI IMG/M metagenome (GOLD analysis project Ga0194135, IMG submission 134024) | Freshwater sediment microbial communities in response to fracking from North America - Little Laurel Run_MetaG_LLRF_2013 (version 2) | ecosystem: Environmental > Aquatic > Freshwater >...
CTATTCCTGATGTATTCTCATTGTCAGTACCAAGTGCAGGTTCCAGATTAGATAGGACAATAATCTCAACATACCCCACTATCGTTTCGTCAAATCTTAATGATACTAATGTTAAATGCTTGCTGCTAGCTGGAAATAAAAAACCAGTTTACTGGCTCAGAATTTCAGAAATCTGAATTATTCTGGGTTCAGCTAACAGTGTACCTGAGCATATATGTGAGAATTCAAGAATTAAGTAATTATAATATGTTTTAAGTATTTATGCATCAATTCAATCATATAAAACCTCTATACCTCATAATAATTGTAAAGCTATTAAATAGAAGAGTATTATTTCTTACTTTAATTATTGTGACATTCATTTACTACTTACCTACCTACAATTTTTTCTAGAGAACAAGGAATAAACTTCCTAAGAAGTAAAAGCCGATGGGTTTAAGAGTTAAATTACTACTTACTAGAATACAGATCTAAGCTATTATTTACTCAACCGCTACTACAATTTCGATCGTACTATTATCGTTGTCTCTTTACTTCTGGAACATTCACACTCAATCTAATTACCGTAATTCAATAAATATTTAAATATTTGACAAGACAACTGATTGAATAAAGAATCTGTTCAAATCACATTATTTATGCTCTGGAAGGGGCTGCGGGAGGGTAATGATGATGGTACGCATGATGAAACATCGGAGGAAGTGAATCTGGAGCAGAGGAATGAGCATACAGTTGTTGTTGGAAGCAAGAGCCTCCTGATGAACTAGAATTTTGATGAATGACACCAACATTTCCTGACCCTTGAGTTAAGTAACCATTCCCAATGTGTTGAATGTTTGAGATAGAAGGACTCTCAGGGCTTTCGACTACAGTCGTGCTTGCTGAGCTTCTTCCAGGCAAGGGAGATGCTCTGGAGTAGCTCAACTGAGGTTGCTGCTCATGCGGAATGTAATTATTGTAATGATTTCTAGCCATCACATTGTTGGCAATATTCGGATTAAAACTGCCATTAAGTGTGTTTAAGTTTAATCCAGAATTCTGCATAATGCTTCCAACTTTCTTCCGCTTATTGTTGTTTTGCTGCATCCCCTTGCTATTAATTATGTTTCCATTGCCTTTCAGAGGTGGGGGCTTCTTGCGACGACTACCTGGTGAAGAAAGTTCCGGAGAGAACTGCGTCCGGATATTTCGCATATCATCCATGTAGTACTTCAAAGGAACTCCTCCCCCTCCTGAGGAGGAAGGTTGGAGGGTCAATGTATTAGGTTTCATGTCCAAAGAATCCTCAAGGTGAAATCCACTTGAGTGAAGATAGGAAGGAGAATGAAGTGGTCCTGCGATACTGCTGCCTGGAGAATGCATATTATCTCCTTCTGAAGGATGCTCTCCATTTCTACAAAACAAACAGCAAATTGTCGTTAATCCCTTTCAGCTCGCAATTCCAAGTTTCCGATTCCTGACTGCTTACAAACACAGAGTAAATATTTTATAGCTTTAATTAGAAAAGAAGTTTGACAAAAACAATCGACGCGGCTGTGAAATACGATACTGTTGTTGTAATTCTGATGAGTATATATATATACCATTTCAAGGACTTCTTCTCAAAGTAAACTATTCAGCATGAAGTTGCTCTTTGTACTTGTAGTAATTTAACTATTAATTAATTTTCTAATACGCTCCGTGTGCACCGCGTTGGTTTTGATAGAAGACGCTTATATAGTACTGTGTTTATGCTTAAAATGAGTATGTATAGTTGTGAAGTTATACATTATTTTTTATTTCATGCCCATGTATGAACTTGATTGTAAGCAAATGCTGAGTCAATATGTTATTAAATAATAAAAAGGAAGTACACTATAACCAGGAAATATTAGAAACCTCCTGCAACAGCATTTTGTGGATGTGTTATGATGGCGAAGACTACAATCTTTATTAGATAGTAATACTTTTGAGTGGTGCCAGTCCCGACTTAAACCTTTCCTTATTGGAAATCTCTCTCACAATAATCGCAGACTGCTTGAAAATTATGCGAGTAAAAATAAAAATCGCTATCGTAATCATGTTCCATGAAGGAATATCGCACATATTTTCTGACTCTCATCAAGATTGCGAACTCTAGAATTACATAATGATAAGGGTGACTCGATCCTTATCCTCACAATACCAAATCACGTTATCATTTTACTGTTATCATATGAATAGTAATAATTTTCGAACAGACCATTGACGATAACCTCAATGAACTTTTACAGAAAGCAATTCAGCAATAAAATAAAACTTGAGAGCATGCATATAAGTTCAAACTAAAGACTATACAATGGTTCAGTTTCATTGATGATTTCGGTATCAAATGGATTGATTATTGATTCAACCTTAAGATAAGAAATAGTAAAGAATTCCCTGACGAGACCATCTAACCAAACCGAGCATAAAATCAAGGGTTCTGAGGCACATTTAATTTAAGAAGAGTATTATTCGCATATTTGAAGGTCTAAAAATAAGTCTCACGTCTGGATCATTTTACTATCAAGTTGAAAGTCAGAAACAGTGAGAAAGATATGCTTAATAACTCTCAAAATATAAAAATACTTTAAAACGGACAGGTCCGACCTGAAAAAATATTGGGAAGATGATAAATATGCCTGCACTTGTTCGAACCTCGACCAATATGCATGAAAGTGAAAGGCTGGACTTTTGAAATTGACTATGAATGGTCAAATGAATGTATACGATGTATTTTCTTAGAAAACTTCCCAGTACCCCTTCCTTAACATATTACAACGCTTCATGCAAAGAACACTGAAAATAAGGTTGCCTCATTTATCGCAGCATTCACAGAAGTGTCGGCAGTTCCCTTAATCAAGGAACAGAGTTCAAGAACTGCAGTATGTGTCGTTTGTGAAGGCCCATTAATCATTATCGCCCCATCAATATGGCTTACAGATGTTTCCTTTGACCCTGCAGTTAGAAGAGTTTGCAAGTGGCAAGGCCTTGTGGACTGATCTTTGTCTTTACACTTGTAATTGTGTCACCAGGAGCAAAGCTACTCACAACACACCAAGTTAAGAAGAAGTAAAGAAGACTTGAACCACACAACCGAAGTCTCTTAAAGGGCTAAAAATGAATGTGGTCTATAATAAAAGCTACACATCATCATGAAGTACCCCTTGGGGATCTTTTAAAACATGGTGTCGGAACGAACAGCATAGAAGTATCACTTTTGTTTAGTACCAAGTTGAACACTTTACTTGTGGTCGGTCACTCTTCATCTATTTCTTCCTAACTAGCAATATATCATTTCATGACAGAGAGTACAAGGGAAATTCTTAGCTCCAGAGGTTGGACCCTTATTTGGCTCATATGTATAGTCTTTTGTCCTCAGTTAAACTAACCAATTTGTGTTGTCACATTAGATTTTTAATTAAATTACACACGTTCAGTCTCGTTTTCACACAAGCGTATTTTTTCCTGCACGAAGATGTATTTCTCTTGGACAATCGATCCCATGTGTAATTGAGATATGTGTAAATAATCAGTGATGTTCAGTGTTGAACTATAAATAGTAACTGGCTGCTGACTGAGTATATTTATGCATCACATGTAGTTATTTCAGATGGGAGTCAGAGATCAATTTAAAACGACAGGCAAGATAATTAGCAAACTTTAATGGCCGAAATGTTATTTGAATTGATTCGTTAACGATTTATCCTGACATAAACAGTTTGCAAGTGTGAGTTTACTTTTGCAAAAGAACCTCAAATGGAATTGAATAATAAAAATGGATGGTTGGATGAGAATGACATATGAGATCGATCTTGTGATAATAACATAAGATCTTTTGAGACGATATTTCAGCAACTCCATTAAACTTTAAACTACTGCATGCACAATGTAAACTTTTTGAAGCTACTACTTACTTGGGTCGATCTCGTTGTCGTTTGTTTTTGAACCAATTGCTAACTTGGGTGGGAGTAAGTCCAGTTGTTTTGGCGAGTTGTTTCTTATCGTCTGGGTTGGGATATCTGCACCGTAGATAACACTCTTTGAGGGCATTACGAGATCTCTCCTTGAAGCAATACACAGTCTCTTCCCCATCCCAAATTGTTCTTGGACGGGGATGCTTCTTTCTCAATCGATATTTGTCCACAGCTCCTAAGGGTCGTCCTCGTGTCCTTTCAGCTTCAGCGTAATGAGCGCAATACCACAACTTTTGAAGATATTCATGATGCCTAAAAGAAACAATTAAATATTTTGTTTTTATCCTTCTTTGAAATAGAATAAGTATCTCGTTTTAGTTCATGGAAAAGTACTTTGATTAAAGTCTCTTACTGTAATGAGAAATCTCTTGACTCCAAAATGTGATAAAGTAGAGTGTAATTAGCTGTATGAAAAGCCACAGTCGCTTTTGCTCGCAGAACTGTCTCAGATTCAGGAAATTCTTTGGGCAATTCTTTGTACAAGAACTTGGTTAGCTTGTTGATGTCTCGTTTGTTCAGTAGTGACTCACAAATGCAGTCAACCTTTAACATACAATATGAGAATGTATTTCATGCTTTCTCATGATGAGACGTACGAGAAATAGCAATGCACGATTACTACGAACGAATAAAAGTTTGACTACTGTCACTTACATGTTCTGGGGTAAATGAAGACTTCTTAATATGATCTTCCACACCAATTGGTGGACTGTCGTTTATAGCAAGTGCGACAGTTTCCACTGTGTCTGCTTTCATCGGGCTGTTCTCATGTTTCCCGTAAGTCTCTAAATGATTTGATGATCCATTTCCATTGTTATTACTGACCAATACATGATTAGCAGCATTTGCTCCAGTGGTATGGGTAACAATGTTGTTTAAATATGTAAGACTCGAGTTGGAATTCGAATGATTTGATCTTATCCAAGGATTCTGGTTCTGATTACTCTGAGGATTCTCGTTGTTTCCAAAGTACGACAGATCCTGAGGTTGTTGAGTCAAGTAGTGTTGGTGGGAATGATGCTGATGAGTGAGATTGACAAGATGATTGTTAGGACTAATTGCTGAGTAAGGAGGAAGACTTCCATTTCCTCCGTTAGTTATTATTGACGAACACAACTGACCACCACCTTGATGCTCCAAGTTATTATTTCCCCCATACAAATACCTCGAAGAGTTATTTCCACCTTCACCGTTGTTATTATTAGTGCTCAAATTGTTGTCAGCATTTTGATCTCCTTGACTAGTCGGAGTGTCATCGCTACTTCCGCTTCCCTGAGAAATTTTGACACTAGCCCCACTATTGCTGCCACTACTGCCGGAGAAATCAGAAATCAGTTCGGAAGTTGAGGAAGTTCGTGAAATAGAATGTCCTCTTGGACCTCTTGGCCCTCCTCCCATGTTGTGTATGGTGTTTGTAGCCTTTGGTAATCCTAATTAAATCTGATCCCAAATGTAAATTGAGAGTCAACTTGAGACACTTCGTCGTCGACGGGTGCAGGAATACTCGAATAGTTTGTGCATATACGTGTATGTGTAATAAGATGAGACCCGCTGTGCGTGTCTCAACACCCGGAACAATAGACTCCGAATGAATAGTTGAATCTGAGATGAGCAGACCACTTGTTGACGGGATCAAGTTGATCTTTGAGAGTTCTTCCATTCCAGGCATACATTTTTCTCCAGTGAGATTGAAAGTTTAGCATCGTCGTCGTATTATTGTACTATATGGAAAAGAGGAGTAGCAGCAACCACCTTAAAAACTCTTTCTTTGCAGTTCTGTTTATACAGGGAGCAGTAGGTTCATCAGTATAAGGCCTACAAAGGCAGTGGTGGCGTATACTGGTGGTGGTCTGGTCCTGGTAGTTTTACTTGTCATGTCAGAGCAGTGAAAACCTTCGGACTGAGGAAAGGCGGAGACGAAAGGTTGGTTGGTTGGACCGAAGCTAAGTTGGGATGGGAGAAAGAAAAAGCTCCCATCCAGATTCAACACTTATCATTATCTTCATCATTCTGAACCAGAGATCGGGTTTCATCCCTCCTTTTCTCCTCCACCAGTCCCACACTGAATTATCAAGCCGATTAAATTGATGACTTGATGAAGCCTTCAGAGATTACTACTTCACTGCTTCTCCAGTACAATGAAAGTTTTAGTAGGTTTTACATACATTTCGTCATGAAGGACTAAATAAATCATTTACGAGCTTTGGGAGTTAAAATTCTGCTAAAATCTCAACTGCTTTCTTGATTCTTGGAATTTTTAAATTCACACGAGCTCCGGTAAATTGATTTTGACCTGCCAATCGTGTACCACCCAGTTGGAATTTTAAATGTTTAAATACGAGAGACACGAGCATTTGAAACTTGTTTGAATGGGCTTTATTTCTATTTAGGTTTTTTGTAAGTAATTTTGTTAACTCGTAAAGATCTAGTTTCGACCTCTGCTCAACGTTTCCTAAAATTGGTGCATATTTCATAATAATGTTTCAGAACCTCATTCTCTCTTTTTGTAAACCGATCTCTTCAGTTTGAACATGATTTCTAGGCAGAACTCAAAAGTAAGCTCAGCCGAGAAGTCAGATACGACGTAAAAAACCTAATACCCCTTTCGTTTTTGGTGTAAAATTTTGTGGAAATTCGATCTTTTTAAGACTGGTTTCTCCAGAATCTGAAATATAATTTGAAAATACGCAGTTACACACACAACCTTATATAGATAGATATATGCCTGCTTCGATATAGTTTTCTTATCAGATTAGAAAAAGCATATGTATCTTAAGTGTATATCTTATCGATTAGCCGTAAGAATCCGTGAAAAATAGAGTTTCCACATTCTAGAAGATAAGAATTTTCATTGCAATTTATTTCTCGACGACAAAACAAACAGATTTTTTTAAATTTCAACAACACACCCCCACGTACAATCTCACTTATATAAGTTACATGAATTCCTCGTGAATTTGAGAAGACGCAGAAGAGTTCGAGTTCTCAAGGAAGGTGTGAACACGTAAAGGAAACTTTGCTGGGAAAAGCATCTAATAAGGTTTGGGGATTGTTAAAGGAATGCTTCTGAGAGAAAGAGTCTCAAAGGGACACGAAGTAAAAAGAGGTGTTTGCTAGTACATCACTCGTATATACGCAACATCCGTGCAAAAAGAAAAGGGAGTCTCAAATTTCAATCGTTTTTCGAGAGTCCTTCTTCTCCCATCTCTACAACAAAATATGTTGTTCAATAGTTGAATTAACAGCACAAAACACACCACATTATTACATCTGCTCCCTCCTCCTTCTCTCTAACTGCAATACACAACATTACCTCTCTTCACAGAGAAAATGAAAAAATACATATAAGCTTCATTGAATCTCCCAGCCAAAAAGTAGATGAATGAAATTGCATGTGAAATAAGTCTTCTTTTTGTCTCTCTGTCAGTTTAAGGCTTATAGACTAAAACGATGGAATAAGTAGGGACTACACACACTGAATGAGTTTATTCAGAGGGAGGTATATACCGACGAGAGAGCGTCAGGTTTCATTGAATTCCGATTTTTTAGAAAATATATATTCCGCATTGCTCATAAGAAACCCGTGTACGTATTCTTCTTATATATTCTGCTCAATTAAATATTAAATGCATCTCCAGGTTAGAATCTGTCATTCTTACTATGCATAATGAGGGTAATAATAATAATTGGTTGGAGGATCCCAGTCATTATTAACTTATGACAACGCAAGGGATGAGTTATGAGCAGTCATCCTATTATTTCGATCAAATCTGGGCTTTCTATCCTCTAACAAGCTCCCCAGGGAGAAAGTTTGTTCCAATCAAAGTCAGCATCTACATTTTGTACACTCTCTCTCCTTTCTATTCATTCATTCCTCTCCCTATTTCAATTTGAGAGGATTATCTTTTTGATTAAATTAATCTGTTTTTCTATAATTGGCACAACGAGTCGTTTGAGATCCAAGATTAACTGTAGTACATTGGGCAGTGTGAATTGACTACCACACCCTACCTGATTTCAATATATCTGCCCCTTACACACGAATGCAACTTAATCAGAAGCCCTTTTGCTTTCTCCCCTTTACCTTTTGCTTTTTGTCCCTTGTTGTTCATACCTTCTGTTTTTCTAGGGATATAAATAATCCCAGTAGTGATTGTTACACTAACGAAGGGTAAGAAAAGGGCAAGTGCTACATGTGAGTGTCCTCATAAAATAATTTCCTTGAATGAAGTCATCTGACCGTGTGTCTATGTGGATATCTACGTACGCGTATAAATGGGTTCGTTGTGTCACACTTCATTTAATCCTGGTCCATCCAACTTCCTCGCCTAATTAGATCCTTCGTAGTAATAAAGATCAAGTGTCATTCATGAGTCGCACACCCAACCTGTATGTATGTGTGTGTGTCACACACTCGAAGAGACATAAATATCTCACGAAGAGACTTTTTCACCCCATGTGGATCGCCTGAAACAGATCCGTATTCATTCCCTTCCTCTATCTAATGAAGTAACAAACCAAATCCCTTAATGACTCTTCAGCACATCTCCGTGTCGGTTTTTCTCACTCTCAAACTCTTAATTAAAATGAGTTAGTGTACGTTGCCCCTTAATTAGGTAAAGAGTTGTGAAAGATATAAAGTCGTGGCAGTCGTGTGTATGCCCTTACACTTTTATGGACTTGTAGGATTTACAGTTTTTCTTAGGACTTTGTTTTGAACTTTTTTAGTCCAAGATTAGACATTCTGTTCCGTTTTTTCGTTTACTGCAATGTACACGAAGCATACACATTAGTAGTCTTTTCTTTTGGCCATAACGTGCAATTTTAAAAAGCTTATTGTGCTTGTTATTGCCCTTGAAATGTTTAGATATCGATTTAGATTCTAGTTCTGACTGTTATCTTAAACGAGAAGTACATTTTGTTAAATTATCAGAGAATCTATAGAGCTGAATGAGTGAACAGAGCAAGAGTAGCAGTGAAAGGTGCAATCTTCCTTCGTTTTTCTCAAAAGGCTATCAAAACTATGTAATAATCCGTACTTGACTGTTTTTGGGTGATTGAATAGGTGAAGAAGGTGTTGACGCAGAAAGGATAAAGCAAAGCCCTCAAAGATAACAAATCCTCTGTAAAGCCCCTCTTCTCGGGAGTATTAGAACTTCATAATCGTCATCTTTATCGAAATTATTACACCCAGAGGTGTTGATCTCATCACAAGAGATCTCTCCTTCTACTTCCTATAATCCCGTGTTTACTAGATGTTCCCTTTTGTGCCCCATTGAGTTACCCATGTTCCGGTAGTTGAAAAAGTAAAAAGGCCATTCAGCCAGCCATGTAGCTTGGAACAAAAGTCCCTTTTTATGTCACCCTTCAGAAACCTCTTCATTATTATTATGTCACTGAAAGACTTTACATTTTGGACACAAAAGGTATTGTTCATCTGACAGCTCATTTAGGGCTGAGGGTGCCACTGACACAACCGAAGAGAGACCTTGTCCTTTAGCTGGGGATAACCGTAAATATTAAGTCCTCACACTAAGCACATGGTCATTACACATTATATTGGGTGAGAGATTAAAATTTATTTATTGAACAGTCTGTGAATGAAAAATGAAGTTGTTTTAGCCATTTCATGCCATCCGAAAGAATCACGAAAGGCTAAAGAGAGAGAGAGAGAAGGGTGAACATTTGCATCAACTTCACTTTAATAGTTTCTTCACGGATTTAAACGAACTGCTACTTCTGCAATAAAATATTTCGCGATCATTACAGTTTAAAATTGCAATGTTTTCTTTCCAGACCGACTAGTGGTAGCCGTGACTTTATGTTTATGTATGTCAATAGCCAGAAAGTCAGCCTCTGAACCCAAAATGTTTGGTCTGGAAAAGTTTTATTACATTTCTATTTCTACCCCTGCTTCATACTATGATTATTAGTTTAGCATAAAAATTGTGTTGCTTCATTTAGAGTACTTCACAACACCCTTTGAATTATTTACTTGAAAAAAACGTGCAGATTTTGTGTGGGACCCGCAAGTTTATATTATATATATTGTTTTAGAAGTTAGAAGAAAAATATTAAGCATAAAAATAAACTTTAGCTTCAGACGACTAATCATTTTTACACCCTCACCCTTGTCACCCCAGACTTTGCAAAATTGCAATGGGTTCTTTCTTGTTCTTTAGTTTTGTGGTTAATAAAAAAAATTGCCATCTGCAAAGTAGGCTATGAGATTATGACAATTTAAAGTAGGTAGCCAGACATGGGTCAAGAGAAGTCAGATAAACATGCACTAACTGCATCACTATCATAAGTATTGTTTCTCAGGCCATAATATCTAAAGGAAAGTCAATTTAAGGTTTAAAGCAGACGAGATGACGGGAAAGCTAGAGTTGGATCTTTATGGACGATGGTAGCATGCTCAAGAAATAAGTGAATCCAACTCGGTGAGAAATATTATTAAATAAACTACCACTTGTATACATATCGTCACAACTTTTGTACTGATAGAACTGACCTTTAACTTAGCCATTAAGGACGGTAAGTGTCGAATTACTAAAGTTTGCATGATACTTAGCAAGCATGGAAAAATAACTTCATATAAGATTATAAGTATGAATGTATTTCGTAATTGCTCTCAGAGTGGCGTGCAATATGAAACCATGATGTTTTTAATGGATACGTGCTTCTTCAAAGCCATCTTTATCTATATAATTCTCACCAGCTAATAAAGTTAAATGAAAAATACGCGTATATTCTTTTAAAGATTAAGGATGCCTACTGCTATTCACTCTTCTTGTTCAACTAAATTAGCTTGTGACTTCTGCTAAATTGACTTCCTTCGCATAAATGGGATTTCTAATATTTTATAAATTACTTAGCAAGACATAAAAGCTATTAGACATTTGATATTTGTTCTTTGCGGAAAATTTGTCCTACTTTCATCTCGATCACAACCTAATTTTACTATTAGGTTATGATGAATGTTCTTTTAAATGCATCAGAACGAAATAATATAAACATTGACAGAAAAGTTACGTTAAACTGACTTATTTTTATTTACCAAACGCAATGCTGTAATTGTCTAAAATAATTTCGAGTTTGACAGCAGGTAAAGCAATTAATACTTAGAATTGAAATAGAAAAACTGCGAAAAAATCAAATTGTCAACAGAAAATATACCCTTGTAACAATAAATTTAAGAATCTATACGTTAAGTCTTAAAATGACAACCTCTAAAGTTTAATTTAAAGTTTCGATTTTTTCTTCCTTTTCATAGGTATAGGTGATGATTGTGTAAGAATGGAATCCATTTCCAGGTTTGTCCAACTTGCATTTAAATCGACGACTGCCGGAACTTCTTCGGCTTCTTCGGATTTATCTTTGGGACTTATCATAAATTTGTTGGTAATTAAGACGCTTGTCAATCTAGACTTCAAATACAGCTGCAAAAGTTGAAAATTCAGTTTTATCAATTTCCTAAATAAACACTAAGAAGATAAATATAAATATAAAGAAAATTTTGAAAAATTACTTTCTTCACAGATTCCTTTTTGCTGAATTCATGCAGATACAAAAATCTGTCTAAAGAGCATGAAACAAAATACGGAGACGATTCATCAGAGGAAATACTTCGGACGCTTCCGCTAAATCCGTGATACTTGTGAACAAGTTTATTTGCAAATCTGAGATCTACTAGGCCGACTTCCCCTTTAGAAGATCCAACAACAACTTGTCGCGTATTGTTTGTAGATGATATCGACATTAAAGCATGGTCACAAAATTGCATATTAATGACCGGTCTGTTTCGATCCCTCGGCCTTGCTGGTTTGGCTCGCACATCATACAATCTAACTTGTCCATATCTTGAAGCAATAGCCACCAAGTCAGTAGTCTGAGGCATAAATGTCAAATCTTGAACCCATACGGGTTGTCGAAGGTCAAGTTCATCATGAGGGACATTCTTCGCTTTGAATATAGGTACTTCAGGCTTCTCTGAATCTAAATTCCATATCTTCAAATTATTTTCTCGCCCTCCTGAGGCAATAAATGCAGGATTGGCAGAGCTTTGTCGCATTTTGGATAAGCAGTCTCCAGTCTTGATTATTGTCGTTGTTTCCATTTGATTACAGTTCCATAATGACAATGACCCATCCTCTTGAGCAACTAGCAAGTTACTGTAAAAGTAAACAAACATGAGTTACACAAATGCGGTAACTTAATCTAAAAATTACTTAATCACAACTTACTCTTTATACTGTCTCATGCTCACAACAGGAGTTTCTCCAATTTCCAAATCAACTTCTTGTTCAAAAGCCTTTAGCTTCGTATTGTACCACTTCACCACCCCACTACCAAACGCCACCACAAGGTCCCTCCTATCATTATCATCCTCCGTACTCCAGAACAAATCGACTATAGGTATTGGATGATTCTTCTCCGATCCCGGTTTATAATTTTTCAGCACTGGTACTGAATTATCTCCAAAACAAACTCCTACAAACAGAAAAGACATCAACAATCAGTTCCTCACGAATTCCAGAATTTGTAACATTGTTGTAACATTCAAAGGAAGCCCAAAGGTTCTAACTACGCAAAACTGTTAATCACTCACCTTTAAGAACACCTGTTTCAGCTCCAACAAAAACATTGAAGTTCACATCAGGTAACAATGGTTGAATAGAGTCTTTCCCTTCCATTCCGACGACAGTGTCCTACTAAACTGACTTCAGCTATTTCAAAACTCCTTCAACAATGAGACCCTGACGACGGACCCTGAATCTGAACTGCACCACTGCTGCCAATTTCACAGTATCCAATTCTCAGGACACAGTCAATGCAATTCTTCTGTGCAGTTTACTTGCAGCTTACTTGCAGTTTACTTGCAGCTTGTCTTTGCAGCAGCACGTGGTGTGAAAAACGAAATTCTAGGAAGTGAACAGAAAACTCACAGAGAGGGATTTGAAATTCGCGCCAGAGTTGTCTATGCTCCGAGGCAGCGGGAAAACGTGAGAATACTCAGACATTCACTTTCCCTGGAGAGATGGCATTCGTCACTCCTTCCCTCACTCTCGCCTTCTTCCTTCTTGCTCTTTACTTGCAATCACTTTCTGTCTTTTCTTTTTGCAAGCTACCACCTCAACTTTCTCCATTCATTAATCTCAGCATCATGATATTCACATTAGTCTCGTGTGGGGTGGAGCAGCGTCAGTGGTGGTGTTACTGAATGAAATCATTGAAATCGAGATTTTTCACAACATGAGCACCGAGAGGAGTCCATATTCCATATAGTGAATCATAAATTGCAGTTTCATTCATTAATTGCAACGTTTCTCATGTTGAGATACAATTGTAAGCTATGTCTAAACTCTTGCAAGCTTCGAAAAATTTGGGAATTTGAGGTATCGTTGGAAGAAGCGGAGGACTTGGGGTTACGTTCTAAGCTTGATGTCTTCTTCTTCTTATAGTTTGGTACGGAAGAGATCGACCCGACTGAATAAGTGTAGGTTTCTGCTTACGATTAGATTATAGAGATAGGCTGGCTGGGTTTTGTTTGTCGTTGCTAATTTCTTGAGCTTAAAACCTAAAATTAAATATGCTAATTGCATTTTTAATAGCATCAGCAACACGCTTTTACGTAATATATATTTGTTGCATACCCCCGATTATTTATGCATAAAATCCATTTAAATGTGACCGCATTAGAATATTTATCTCAGGTGTTACTTTTTGTAAGCGGATTGAATAAGATGGAATGAAACAATTAAAGTTAAATCATTAAATGAACCTCATTTACTTTTGAAAGAAAGATTTGAAAAACTAATTTACTGCTTCATTCTTGATTCCATCACACAGATAAGGTGAGTTAAATATAAGCCTTAAATATTGTTGATTGTTGTTAAAGAAGTTGGGGAAAGGTTTGAAGACACTTCCACAACTGATAACAGCTTTTAACAAGCCTCTCAAATGATCTAACCCATGGTTACTATATAGGGTGCGGTGTATGTACATGCTGTCTATAAACCCTGAGTCCAACCTATAGACAGGTTGCCAGAACATTGGTCACTAGTATTTTCAGCACCTTGGTCTCAACGAGTAGCATACTTTTTGTTACTTGAGAAGACAATGGAATCCATTGTACCACCAGACGAAGATACGAGAAGCAAGTCCGTTGATCATGATCCATCAGTCGGATCATCGTCGTCCCCAGAGGATCAATCTGACTCCGCTCAACAACAACTAGACGATGGTACGGAAGAGTTGAAGAAGGGCTCAATGTCACAAGACACGGGAACCGGAGGGGGTGATCCAATAATAAGACTGTCACAACCAATGAATCTCGAACCCAAATGGGAAACCCCATGCAGTTCCTTCTTTCAACAGAAAGGTGCAATCGACTTCAAGAGTTACTTGAATCTCAAGTAAGTTCACTCGCAGAGATCAAATTCACAATTCATGCAACAAAACCGATTGAAATCCTTCCTTTTTTATGATGAAAAGAAACAGTTCTATAAAAGCATTTCGAGTAATATAGTTTATAGTGTGTGGTGTGTGTGTGCGTAGTTTAGCATTAGTATCGAATCAAATCTTTTGATAGATTTACTCTTTACTCTCTTAGAGTAGATCAAGAGAAGTGGTGAAAAAAGTTTCTCGATTCATCTCTTCTCCTTTGGCATTATAAAAGTCATCATCATCTTTTCCTCAAGATGCAAATGTCATAATCAAAGACATTATTCATCCCTTGTGATATTTCTCTAAAGCCAACTCTGCTCTCTCTATCTCACTATCCATCCGACAATCTTTATTCTTAAGTGTCTTGTGTCTTCCTTGTTCTTCTAACCCAAAGTCTCTCTCTTTCATGATTTCGTTGTACCAAAGAACCTCTCTAGGGAGAGTCTAGGGACTATTATTTGTCCTTGTATCATTCATTTCTATCCTTACTACATACACCATACTATGGCACCAGTGTGTCTTCTTCAACTTTTAACATTTCAACTTCTCAAGGATCACAGGGAACAGACCTATTCACAAAATAAGAAAAAACGAATCTCTTTTAATCATATTGAAATAGTTTTCCCTTCTTTATTCTTTCCCGACAATTTGTCTTCTATTTGAATAGATTTCTTTTACTCTGTACAAACGAGAATCTAGTGAAGGAAAAAAGATGATGATTAAATGAGTTTGCGGTTAATGTGCGAAGATGAAGAAGAGTTCGTATAGAGATTCTCTGCGGTTCCTATATTTTGCTTTAGTCATTCAAATAATAATATAATGATGAGAAACTCTCTGTGTATTTGGTAGGAGTGGTTGTGGTTGCGTGAATATATCAGGAAAGTGCGTTAGCTTAGACTCTATAACAGGATGAAATGAATGTTGAGTAATTTATGAGGAAAGATGCGACGCATTTATTAAATTCTTCTGATTGATCGACGCATCTTTGTGGCCTCCATTTATTATCCGTTGCCTTACAAATCTTGCGTCTTAGGAAGAAGATCTTGTTCTATTGCGTGTCAATTATGCGTGTCGTTGTGCTTTTTCTCACACACACAATTTGCCTTAACTTTGATTCTCTCCTGTTTGCAGAGTTGGCGAGAAAGAGATCATTTTCAAACATTCTGCAGCTATAAAGATCCAAAAGGCGTGGAGAGGCTTTTTCGTCCGGTATAATATGAAACTCCTGAATGCGGCTGCAACAAAGATCCAGGTTAGCTTACGCGAGAGATAATGCATTCATGAGATTCTTCTCTTTCGGCTGTCCCTCTACACCCATGAATTTTTAATTAATTAGGCTTTTACTCGAGGATACTTCGCCAGAAAGCAGTACGCAGAGATACTCAAGGTAGGTTTTATATAGCTACACACTTTTCTCATCATCATTATCATTACATTCCTCGTGTTCCTTATAAGGCGTACATTTTTATATTTTTTATCTTCCTCCCCTGTTCTGTTGTGTGTGAGATTATTGATCGAATATTTTGTATTTTTCTCCAGGAGAAGGCTCGGCAAAGACGAGAGGATCTTGAGAACGACGCTGCAACTAAGGTGCAAATCTTACACAAAAATGAAGATGACTATGCAATTGTTCTAATAGAGAGAGACACATTAGGAATTTGTGAAGTTGAGAGGAAAGAGAATGAACTTCGCCTCATTAGTCCTTCTCTTTCTGCGACTATACAACTAAAGTTTCCAGAAATTCCTTTAAATAACGAGACTCTTCCTTCATTTTACTTTTGCACAGATTCAAGCAGCATGGCGAGGCTATTGGTCTCGCAAGACAAAACTGAATTTCGCAGAGTACAAAAAGATTCAAGAGAAGAATAGATCTCTCAAACGATCCATTGATGTAAGAAATGAAAAAGAATCCTTTGAAAAATACACTTCATTTCCGATCCAACTCACATCGCACGCTTTCAACTTTCTCTCTTCTTTTTTCCCCTACCTAAAGCCTAAAATGTATCGCTTTGCTTACACTTGATCTATTGTTTTATATTCCTTTCGTATGCATAGACAATAAACGGACTGGAGTCAGCACTCATGCCCCCCTCAACTACGTCTGACGAAAATCTTCTTGCTCTCCCATCCAAGACAAGTTTTACTAGTACGAAGTTAGAAAACGATGATGATTCTGGGATCTCTGGCCACTCGGAAAGTATTAAGGATTTGATCAGAGAAACTTTCGGAGAGTTGGCTGAAAACATGAATGATGCTCGAGTAGCAGAATTATACGGTTATGCTTTAGCACGAGCTTCTCAGTGGGATGGGAAAGACATCGTTAAGCGAAGAAGCGCACCGTCTCTACACGTTCCATGTGCAGATTTCGCCATGGACTGCCTCGATGATTTATTCCCAGACTTCCCAGACATTGAAGGACTCATTAGGCCAGATGCACATAAAGGTAATATTGAAATAAGGTGGAAGGAATGGGAAGTGTTGATTAGTTTAGGCACATGAACGACATCAAGATTCCATCTAACACGTCATGACCTTACATTACTTACTCTGTATACGAATACATAAGTTGTGTGCATGTGTGTGTTTGCTTTAATGACTTTCTCCACACTATATAATATATTTCTCCGCTTTCCGTTTCCACTTCCAATCTTCATGGGTTATTTATGCTCATTCATATGGATCTAGAACAACGCTCGAAATGTACATACGAGTTAGGTTACGCGTTACCCTTCTCCGGATTTACATGTCGTTTTCAATTCCAAATGGTTTTCAAATGTTGTAATGTTTGATTCGTGCCTAGAAAGCGCACGTCAACTTTCACACACATTCATGCAATCAGAATTCAGAAATGATTTTTCGTCTCGAAAAGCCAAAAAGCTTTTGAAGCTTTGAATAAAAACAAGTTGCATAAACTTGTGAATATATTTGATGTATCAAGAATGCTAAATTACATGATTTTTTAACTTATTTCAGTCCATGCTTTGAAGGCAGCCATCCGACTCCTGTACCAACAGAATGTACAAGACGAACTTGAGAAAAAACAAAAGTTGCATTACCTTTTGAGGACCAAAAATGTTCCTGGGGTGTACTCGGATATTTATTGCAAGTAAGTGATATGCCAAATGCCAGGTAGTAATTCTTATCTAAAAGAGTTTCAATTTAAGAGACAAGCTATAGAGGAGTAAGGATGGCGAGAGAAGGTCGTTAGATTTTCCATATTGTAATTTAGTAAGGATCGGAAGTGATGAAAGGATAAGAATTTAGGGATAAGGGTGTAATATGCCCAAACTATTAATCCTATTATCATTTAATTAACTTAATGATAGTTTATCTGCCTTAAGGCTCCACACCGTAAAGAAAAGTGAAAGCAAACTCTCTGTATTTGATCTATAGTCCTTATGGTTAGTTTATTCGTTTGTGCATAAACATTTTAAATATTCTGCACAATGAATTGACTGATTTCGAGAGGGAATTAAAGTCCCTGAAATTTTGGACCCCACCAGGAGCGGTAGCTTCTGCTTCCAAAGAAAAACTGCCGAGAGCTCCTTGGAATAAATCTCCACCTATGAATTCACCTACATCCATCAATGGGGAAATTTCTGGGGAAGGTGAAGAACTGGATGTTGAGGAAAGAGAAGAATGTTTCTGGGTTCACGTCTTGCTTGAATCATTACGATGAGTTTCTGTGAAGAGCGTTACCGATAATCTACCTTTTGTACTCCGACTTGGGGCATTTTGAGAAATCGCTGTTTGATTCATGTAAATGCAGTCAATTGTGGTACAATTAGCACATAGAAAAGTAACTAAACTATTCTGCTTCTCTGCCTGGTTCTGAATTTTTGTCCTTAAGATTCCATCACTCGAATCAAAAATGAGTTAGTCTCGCTTACGGTGTCTATCTTCGCATTCAAAGAATCGCTTTTTGTCCTACAATACTAATGTTAGAACAGAATATATTATGCAAGACGAACTTTAGAAAAAACAAAAGTTCCATTACCTTTTGAGAATCAATAATCTTCCTGGGTTGTACTAGGATATTTATTTCAAGTAAGTGATATGCCAGGCAGTAATATTTATCTGAAAGAGTTTCAATTAACTCGTGTGGTTAATTATATTTAATGAATTTATGGAAAGCAAAGAGAGAAGCTTTATAGAGGAGGGCGAGGGAAGGTCGTTAGATTTGCCATATTGTAATTTAGTGATAGTCGGAAGTGATGAAAGGATAAGAATTCAGGGCTAAGGGTGTAATATGCCCAAATCATCCTAAACTAATGGGCATAATATGTCTTCTTATAGGTATTAATCCTATTATCAGTTAATTAACTTAATGATAGTTTATGTGCCTTGGAGCTCCACACCAGAAGAGTGTAAGTTCACGGAGACACTTCCATAAAACGATAAAATTCAATTTACACTTTGTCATCACATCACCATCATCTCCTTCACTAAACTATCTGGGCAAATGGTGGAAGAGTAACTGAAGCTTAAACGCCGAAAGTTCACTACTACCAAAACTACGCTTCATGTTCATCAGATGCTTCAGCAGCTTCTTGTTGACCTTCTTTCTTGTTATTGAACGTTGAACGTGTTTTCAAGTTAGAAGACGAGGTTTGGTCAGAACTCTATATATGTGTGCTGATAAGTGATAAGCTGCATAATAAGAATAATGATAGGCCATTTCCCTAGCTATCTCAAGTGAGTCATGATAGTAGAAGAATGGATAGGCTCATTATAAAAATAATATTATTATTCAAGGAACAAAAGCTAGTTTGCTGTTTGCCACACTAGAAGCTGGACTGGATCCCAGAAAGGAAGCAATTTCATATAAAAACTCCACGTAGTAGTTTATTGCTATATACTTTAGGAGAAGTAGCTTTTAGAGGAGAAAGAGGAGATGGAAAACTAATGTACTCTCCGAGCCAACATTTTAATTGCAAAGTCAAGTCCAGATTGCAAAATTTGGGTATAAACGGAGAGTTAGAAGCGTAAAACTTTTAGCATGTCACTAAAGATAATCATGTCACCTCCTGCGTAAAAGTTACTTTCATCGTCGTATATGATGTTTGGAACCTTCACAATGGTTTGTTTCGTACAGAAGAGCTTTTGTGAAATATGTGTGTGTGACTTTGAACAGACGACTATAAAGGACTTTTCCATACATTCTCTCCAATATTGTGCACAAGAAGTTTGCAAACCTATTCCGTACGTATGCATTCATGGTATAATAGGGAGTTTGCGAAAAGTACGTAGCGTAGCCATGGACGTACGATTTTTTAAAATTTCTACGCTACGTACCCCACAGTTTGCGGAGCGACCTTGAAATTTTTGTTTCGAAAAAGACGTAA
>Ga0194135_10000696_pt1 | contig 19770 bp, 18 predicted proteins | sample LitLau_LLRF_2013_FD_134024 | JGI IMG/M metagenome (GOLD analysis project Ga0194135, IMG submission 134024) | Freshwater sediment microbial communities in response to fracking from North America - Little Laurel Run_MetaG_LLRF_2013 (version 2) | ecosystem: Environmental > Aquatic > Freshwater >...
ACGTAGTAATGTGCATGACTTCAGGGATCTCAAGGTTTATGGGAAACAGAAAATCTGAGAACTGTTTATTGCAGGATGTCAAATTACAATACGTTTACATTGTACTATTGTACACACAACAATATTTGTATGTAGTAAGTATTTTTGTGGAGAATTTTCTGTAGTACCTACACCGTGAAAACCTGTAAAAATTGAATTGATTTGCGTAAACCATGTATTTTTAGAATCAGACTCAGTATAAAATGTAGAACTTCACAGTTTATAGAAAATATCTAACTATACAGTTACAGTTAGTTGCAGTGATTCTGTAGTACCGACTGACTTTTTCGCGGCTACATTTACTTTGAGAATAAAGCATTTTTTATTTTTTTGAAAGTAATGAAGGGAGTGGGAACACACATTGCCGGATACGTGACCATTAGGATTAGGTTGCAGTGCCCTATCACAAAATGAAGAAAAAATGAAATGCTATGGGTACCTAGGTACTTACCGACGACAGCCGTAAGGATCGGGTCTTCGTACATTCTGGGCACCATTTGGGGGAGAAGCGTAATAAATTTGTAGCTGGGCACGCCGAGCATCAAAGTTTTTAAGTTCTCAGCTACAACTACTCGTCCTAAATCGGTCAGCCACAAGGAAACCAGGCGAAAAACGTAGTGATCGTATTTGTCGCCATTGTGAAGACTCATTAGGTAATACCTGTAAAGTATATTTATCACAATGTTACATATTGCTCGAAGCATAAATATGATCTTCAGCACAGAAGCAGCATTTTGTAGGTACTCATATATTCAGTATTTCAATGTGTTTAGATGGTGGGGATCTAGTTTTTGCGTGTACTATAGGTCTTTTCATTTAGAGAATTAAGCGAGTTTCAATAAATATTGTTATAAAAAGGAATTATTTTTGGGCAAAATATTAATAGCCTGTCCCTCAAAATGTTGGGAAAAAAATGGGGGAAATGGGGTTTTCTACGGATCTGATCTATTTATGGTCAAGTATAGCTTGTCCATGCAGTGCTGCTTTAAAACAATCGGCAACGCGAACGACAGGCAAAAGTGGACAGATTTGGTTTTGGGTAAATGGGCTAATAGTGGTCAAGACTCGCGAAGTTGTCCACAGGACTAGTAGTGTTATTTATTTTAAATTTTAAATAACAGGGCGGCTAATGATATGATTTTTCCAACAATACTTACTTTATGGCTAAAACAAGAAAATATTTGCATTCCTGTTGGAGATTTTTGATTTCTTGTTCATCAATGGCTCGTTCTCTGTTTCTATTTTGCATAGCGAGTTGTTGATCCCTGTCATTTGCAGACTAAAACACAAATAAGAATTACAAAAATAGCGAAAGAAATTTTTTCAAACAAACTTTAAAACATCTTTTTATTCTCTGAACCCCTTTACCGCCTTTACAACTTCTTAGGCATAAAAAGAACATTAATTTCTACCCTATTTATTCATCCTAATAACATACCCTTTGGACATCCCCAGGTCTATGCGCCATCTGTTGATAAATGATTTGTTTAGTTTGGAATTGCGAGGAATCCAGGTAATCTCTTCTCTGCATATAATTAGCGTCAGCCAACTTTGCAATAGACGAATACGTTTCCAGTCGATTATCTTTGTCTTTCGATAAACTTTCCGACTCTTTAAAGTACTCTTCAATGATTTTCTTCGGGTTTTCTGCTTTGGTTTCTATTTTCCAATCTCCCATCATTCTTAGACACTCTGCTCGGACTTCACGTTGCGTTGAAAATTGTAATGAGTCTAATACGCGAGTCAAGAGGAACGTCCCAATGTCATGTTCACCTGAAAACATTGAAAAACCGAATGAGCACATCATGGAAATGGGGGTTCCCGATTTTGATCCACATTCCCTACTCTATCTATGACTTTAGGTTAGGCGAATATGATTGAGAGAGTGGCAAGGAGTCTCATCGGTGGTAATTAAAACCAATCAGCATGGGATAGTATAGTTGATTCCCAAACATTTTCCTCCTGGACCCCGAACCACTTAATCAAATTTCTGTAGGTAATTACTTTTAAAATAATCAAAGGTGAAGCAAAATTTCAGCTTTGTGTGCGATTGTTTAAGATTATTCTGTATCTTTGACCAAACGGTAAACTACAATAATTTCCTTTGCCTACAAATAAGGAAATCTAATAAAAAACCTTTATTCCAAAAATATCTGGCTTCTTCTACATCTGCCGCCAAATTCAATTCCGAAGAGACGGCTTGCATTTTTTTCAATTTCATAACGCTCCTTATCGCCACATCATCTTTTTTAGCAGCGCGTGCTATTTTCGCGAGCCTCAATAAACTCTCTCCAACTAATATATCGATTTCTGTTCCGGACTTTTGTTGCAAAGCTACACAGCGGTTAGACATCACCTGAGAACAACAATTTTCTTATCTTGAGTAATTTGTGCTTTGTATGTCGGCAATCTCATCTTGAACTAAACTTCTCATAAAAAATGCCTTTAGATAAAATAACATACAGCCTTCTATAAATAAAATACGCTGATTTGAATTGGAAAATTGAAAATGTGAGTTGTCTTATGGTAGATTTGTCTAATCCGGCGGCCACTAATTTTCGAAGGATGACAAATGTAGACAGTGTTCGCACTTATCGGCATCCCCATTAAGGACAAAACATCTCAGAATCTTAACACAAACACCAGACGAATTTCTCCGAATGTAAGATTTTTATATCATACAACTTTTTTAACGTTAGCCCACCATTTGGTCTTTGTCTAGAAGATACACTCAAAATTACGTAGGTACCTCTTCGAGCATAGTAAAATCACTAGGTTTCATCAAATCCTGAGCAGTCCATTTTTTCCCCAACTGTTCCAACTGCCTAGGGTCAGCTTTGGAAAAATCCATTATGTTCTTGACTACTTGAAAGTAGGTGAGCGCTTGGTATAAATCTCTCGAACTTTCCAGCCGGTTATCCGCAAGTGTCTGTAATTAAAAGCAAGGAAATAATAGAGGCACGGGAAACTACTTCTGCTGTGTTAACCTTACCTAAAAAAATACTCAAGTGTATTTTAGGCAAGATGGATATATTAAGTTGATTGGGGTAAACTTACTAGAATAACCGATTGCATAGCTTTCTCAATTTCTGAATTAAGATTCGCTGTATCTCCGGCATGGAGGGCTTTCAAACACACCATATGGTGAACGCTAAAAGATGGAGGCATAGCAGTCGCAGATACCGCTGACCAATCATTTAAGCGCGCAGAACACTGGAGCAGAACCTGCAAATCACAACTGTTTATCAGTATATCTACTATCTAATTAGCTGATCATGAGTGGAAAAGCTGCAAATTGAAATATTAGAATACATAAAAAATAAAACGAATAATAATATTAGGGGTGTTCACAATTTTCTTAATTTTCTGTATTTTCGAATTTTTCATGGTGGGCCCATGTGTGCATTTATTCATTTAACCCCATAACCGAACTTAGAACTACGTATTATTATAAAGAAACTGACGCTTCGTACAAATAGAGTACTTGCTAGGGAAATAAAATACACTTGTATTAATAAAATCCTATGCTTGTTGAACGATTGAGTAATGTTTTTGAAATGAAAATGTAAACATACCTGATGGTCTGTAGCAGGTAACTGAGCCACAGTAAACGGAAGATCCTTGTGAAAAAGAGCTCTAGCCACGCCTTCAGCATCGCCACAAACGTCCCGCAACACCAAACTCATGTCCCAGCGTCCCATCTGCTCCAAATGGGCCATCCTCTGCACAGAGTCAGCAAGGTGGGCCCGACCACAGCCCAACAAAGTGTCCGGCACCCCTAGTCTTTCATAGGCAGTCCGCATGACTTGCGAAAGTCGGGCCCCTGACTCAGCTAAAGAATCCAATGTGAAGTCCAGTTTACATGGGTTTCGTGCAAACTCGTCTTCTTTTTGTTCATTAAACCAGAGTTCTGCGTAAAGAAGTGACGTCAAATGGGCTTTGCAATTTTCAGCTGCTTCTGCTACTAGCAGATTGTTAATTTTCAATGGAGGGCTGAAAAAGAATGCACACTGTACGATAAGATCAATTATTATTGAATACAACAAATCCCGATAAAGCCTGAAATATGCTAGTCTCGTTTCAGTATGAATGGAACAGACACTAACAGAGTAATAGAGAAGATGGTCGTGGTCGGGAATTTTCCATTACTAGTGCCGCCAAACTTTCGCAGTGTTAGTACAACCTTCCCTTTGTATTACTCTGTGGTTCCGCAGGTTTCTGGCTTTAGGGATTTGAAAGAAGATGGCTTTACCTATAAACTCGATTTCGGAAATACCATCTTCTAACGTGATCCACTGCTTCAACCATAAGCCTTATAGATTTGACGCTGAGGCCATTCGTTCCGTCGACATGGGACTTGAAAAAGCAGTTAATGTTGTCACAAATGTCGGCCAGTAGCTGTCGCGGTGCTGCGTGAATTACAACTTCTAGTACCTGCATCGAAAAAAAAGAAAAAAAAATTGAAATGGTATATGTACGACATTACACCATGTACGGTGTTATTGGTCGGCCGCATAATATATGTACGATTTTTGGCTGTAAATTGTAGCGTGTAATATTGACCAATGCAAAGTTTCATACTTTACATAAAACGAAAATTTAAGAACCATGTGTGCCAACTGCTATTCTACAATAAAATTCAATGCTAAAACACTTTTTGTCTTACCAATGGTAGAATTTTATGAGCAAAATTGCAATGAATTTTGCATACGACAATCAAAGAGCTGCAAACTAGATCGGCAACGTCAGAAACCGTGTTGAGCAAGCCAATTGTAAGATTTTTGACCCAGGACTCATGGTCGAAATCATGTTCAGGAACCCAAAGATGACTCGGAGGACCCACTTCACAACGGGCTTCCAACACTAATTGCGACATATTCTGAAAAGAAATAACAATTATCAAATAAAACTGAAGTTAATTTAATAGATGACCAATAGTATACAATAGTAATACAATATACCAAAAAGCGTAGCTATATGGTATTAAGTGTGAAAGGCCATAACTTCGCCTTATTTTATTCCCTTATTTATTTTACTCAAACAGACAAACAAATAGTTCTTGCGGCAAACCGCACCAACTTACGTCAGATTGAAAAGGGGCAAAACAATAAGAGTTCTGTGTGCTAGCACCATCACAGCGCATGATTTCATACAACGCGTCGCAGGCAATTCGTTTCACGGCCAACTCTTCCGTGTGGATAATATGAGCTAGTAAAGCGGCCACGGCGTCCACAAGTCTTTTTTCTGGCGTCGAGTACTCCGTTGACTCCCCTTCTTCTTTGTTCATTACCAACGTGCCGAGATCGATTGGGCCTATTTCTCCTAAACACTTGGCAGCTTCAAAACGCACCTGTAAAATATCAATCTTATAGTAATTCCATATAAATAAGACACAGCAAAGCAACGCTCTATACTACTCGGTGGATTGCACACATGGTCTATACATGCTAGACGAAATCCCTGTACACTTCACCATAAAAACTGTCTAAGTAAAATAACAAAATACAACTTACTTCAATCTCTTTATGCCCACATAGCTGAACCAACTGTTGCACAACATCCCGCACCAGATTTCCATCCTCCTCGTAAATCTTCTTTAGTTCTTCCTTATGCGTTTCCAACGCCTTTTCCAACCTCACGAGACCTCCAACTCGCCTCCCTTTTCCTCCAATACGCAACGAAAACCTCTTCAACTCATCTTTCAACCCGCCTACAACGTTCGGCAACAGCATACCTTCAAATTCAGGCTCATTTGGAAACGGGTCTAACCTTTCCACAGCTTCTTTCAACTCACTTCTTTTTACAACAACCAAAAACTTCAAAAAATCTAGAACAACCGGGTATTTTGCCCAACTGACCAACGTATTTACAATATCTGGTAGTATAGCCTGTATTTCAGCATTTAAAGTATCAAGATAAATTTCAATTAGATCTTCTAGTAAAGAGCAACATTCTATGACCAGTAGTTCTGATAGATTTCTTAAGACCACAGATACAGTGTCTCGTAAAACAAAACAGTTCATTTTGAAACATCCTCCTAAGTCTTTGGAAGCGAGTAAATACTTTCTGACAAACCAAGAATACTTCTCGAAACTTAATGATCGATCTTCGTCAACAATACTTTCAACAATATCTTCTTCTAATAATAGTAATATTTTTTGAATCTCACTGGATTGCTGAGCAAGTTCATAAATGAATGATTCTCTTTTCTGAGTGGCGAAATCCGAAATTGAGAATTCTCTCAAACCGGCTGCAACCATTTTGGCAACTTTAAATAGTTGCAATTCTTGTTCTTTTTCTTGAGAAACCCAAACTTGTAAATCATCTCGAAGTGGCCTGGTCAGTTCGTATGAAAATATGGGATACGCCTCCTCCAAAATGTCCGCTTCGGACCACTTCAATGTTTGAGATAAAAACTTCAACTCATCGGTTTTTCGTTCTAAAAAACAAACTGCTCCAATGACATCCAAATTTTTCCATAAAAACTTTTCAAACTCGTGATGTTTTAGAATTCCAAATGGGAATTTTTTAATTTCTTGTCCTCCTTTGATCCATTTTTTCAATAAATACTTTAAATGCCTTCGAAAATATTTCGATACATCATTAACTTCCAACAACGTTGAACACATGTGCAAAAATCCATTGACAGCGTCAGGATCACAGTCTTGTAAATAAATGAATTGTATCACAGAAAATGCGACCTGTTTCCGAATATGCTTTGTACTTGAAAACACCTTAGCGAAACTTAATAAACAATTTGAAATTCGCGATTGTTTCTCATACGCTGTAGGGTAATCGTCAAGAACAGTCGATTCTTTGACAACATCAAAAACTTGTTTTTCCCAGGTGCAATCATTGTATGCTTGAAACACCAAGTCAATATGATTCGCAACAAGTAACCTTATCACAACGCACTCGTGTTTTAAATAAAGCGCCAAATCTTCTATTATTTTCGCGCCATTTTTCAACCAAATCCGTTCAGCCAAGTTCTTGTGTTTACACATCACAACAAGAAGTTGGATATATTCCTTTAACATAACAAGTATTTTAAAACTTCTTTTTTGAAGCACTCTTCGGAATCCCTCCATGAGATTGTCGAATTTGTCTAGTGCGACTTCATCGCCGTGAAAGGAGATGATGGGAGCCATTTTCTTAAGTACAGTAAGGCACATTGTTGGGTAGAGAACATTAAGGTGATTTTCCAGGCAAATGGAAATTATGGTATCTAGGCATACTTTCACTGTTTCTAATGGAAGACCGTCTTGGTTAGATAGTAGAAAAATAATCCTTAGAGCCTGCAAAATAAAATAGCAGAATCATTAAATAATACTCTAAGAATTATGTTCATCAATCAAATACAAGTTTAATTTAACTTTCATAAAACTTGCTCGATAGATTAGATTTTCTTGTCTTCAGCATATGGAATTGGAATATTGTAATAGTTTAAATCAATAGTACATGGTTCTTGAGGCACTTATATAGGCTCCAAACACTTTAATAGATAACATTATTTGAACTTACTACAGGTGCAGGTAATTTATTTTCAGAATCCATCAACGCACCAACTAAAGCCTCCAAAGCCGAATTGCTGACAGCACTCATTTCTTCATATCGAGGGCCGTTGACTAACAAACACAATATCTCAGCAATGCTCATCAGGAGCTTGGGCCCGGAATCACGGTCAAATAAAGCTCTTACATCACTACAGCCATTTTCTGATAAACGTGAGACTTCGGTGTCGAAACCATTGAAGATTTTCATGAGATTCTCTAAAAGAAACACAATATAATTGCCAACCACTGTAGGTAAATGACTGGTGATTTTGGCTAGCGTCCGGATGGTCGGGGTTTATGTTCTATATCGATGACGAAATTACTAACCTTCTGTATAAGAAGATGGAGATCTTCGTTCCCGCTCAAAAATCCGAATAACATTTCCCAAAAAATCAAAATCCACGGAATCTATCCACTCAACTTGATTATTTTGTATTATAGTTTCAAACAATTTATTCACGCTTCCCCATTTACAGAAGATCTCTTTAGATTTGGTATGTTGAAAAAACTTATTAAAAAAATGAGTCAAAATTCTTGATAACTCGTAATCAGAGTTCCCACTCTTTTTCAAGCCCGCTTCAACGCCAATCAAAAGCTCTATAACGCTAACATATTTAACAATCGTGTTGTCTTCCAAACTAAAAAGTATGGGTTCCACTAATTGCTTGAAGTGAGATAACACTTTTTGGTTTATAGCTCCTGTTTCTGCGGTTGTTTTTGGTTTTTGGTCGAGAGTAGGAACAGTCTTGAGATTCATTTGATGGTAAATATCAGTGTAATGGAGTTTTCCTAATACGTTCGATTCTTTATGCACTTTTTCTTCAGGAGGTTGCTTGAATATTAGGGCGAGTATTAAATGCACCATCTGAAATGAGATACGTACATATTTATTTATTTATTTATTTATTTTAGGTACTTTACTTGGGACACAAGTGAGTAGATATGCTAGGGTTCTATGGTGAGACTTTCTAATTTCTATATTATAATATCTAATCCTCTCATAGATTTTTTTTAAAGTTCATAATGTACCTAAATATTTTTTTAAACCCTTTGGTACCTACTTTCTGTGTCATTTTCACTATGATATTTACTATAACGCAGTTATTCAATCATACCTATATATTGTATATCTATGCAAAATTCTCACACCAAACTTATCTTCCATCGAATAGCATAAGTCAGAATTAAAGTACCAACAATATTTTGCATATGACAGAGCAACCTAATAAGAGTAACAAATATTATAGTAAATTGTGCAGAAATAGCAAAAAGAGAACAAATCCTTTAGGAAATTAAATACGTTGAGAAATCTTAATTTTTTTACCGGGACGTCACACTTTATGGGAGAAAAATAATGTTTTCTATACGTACAGCAGCTGCAGCAGGGGCTCCATTTAGGGCCCATTCCAATAAATGGCATTTAGTCCCATCATCTTGTACAACACCTCCTACATGCAATAGCTCAATAACGGTGCCCCACGTTTCGTCCGAAGAATTTTCTTCGTCATTCAAGAATTTCTGTAGCAACGATGTTTTTAAACAGTCCGTTAACACGTCTCGGCGTATCATTGTTTGTAGAACTACGTGGTAATCGTTAACACTTTCCTTCGTGACAGATCTAAAAATTAAATACTCGTATCATTAAATAATCATTCATAACTCAGGCCCTAACTAAGCATCTCCAATAAAAGCTTGTTTATTATTAATTTATTCCTTTCCGCTTTGAATGCACACCGGCCCGGATTACCTAATTATAGATTCAGCAGCTTTAGTCCACGCCACTTTATTTTCTTCGTTAAAATCAGCTTTAGATTCCAGAAGTAAAACAGAACATCTGCAAAAAATATTAACTAATGATAAATAATTTTTATCCAGTGTACTCAATCAGTCGAACCCCGATTCTAAATAACATTCTCCGGGTTCCTAAGTAAACCCCGGGTTTTAATTAGAATTGGCCTGGTCTCCAGGATTATGGATTTTGTTCCATAATTTAAAAAAAAAACATCTATTATATTTGAAAAATTCCTATTCCGTTTTTATATTTTGCTGACTGTGACTGTATTCCTCCAAACTTTTCTAGTGCCACGTTTTTATTTTTCATTATAGGGAAAAAGACCAAGAAACTCATTTACATACCTAGATAAAGGTAAAAATGCAGACTGGGTTCTAACATCACACAGCATTATCGCAATTCTTTGCACTAAATCATCATACTCCTTTAAAATTGAGTCTGGGTACATCTTGATAAATAACTCTGCGTATTGAAACCTGCAAACAAATTATTGCAAAATTTATAATAGGGTATCTACCATCGTTTTGAATTAAATAAATTGAGAAATTAATTAATTTTTCAAGAAAATGAGCTTATGGAGCTTTAAAAGGTTTTAAAAGCCATTTGGTAATATTATTATTTAAAATAAAGATGTAAAAAATACGAGCGAAATTAGCGTAGTTTAGTTAAATCGTGGGTAATTTATTTATAGACTTAAAAAATTAAAAAATAGTAGGTACCTAAACCTACAGCAAAAAATTAACAAAAATTCAATAAACATACGTGATGGACGTGATGGATTTTGTATTTCCCACCGTATCATAAAACAATAAATTACTTACCAGAACCACAAGTCTCTATTATCTTTCTTAGAAAGCAAAGTGTTAAGTGTAGTGCATCTAACATCAAGTCTGGCTCTTTTTTGCGTCTGCGCCAGACTGTCCACTGACTTCCGCTTTCGGTTTGTCCCCGTGAACACAGTAAGAGGCGACTCAGCCCTGTCTTCATCCGGCGACGATTCAGCAGAAGGCAAGCGCAATTCTGACACCTACAATCAAAATGGCGACCATAATAACAAAAGGTTAGAGACCAAGACTGGCCACCGGTGGTGTTACACAAGGGGCAGTTTTTTCCACCTTTTTACCAATACCAAAAAGGAAACAAGCCTTGAAATATTAAGTGGTACTGGATAAGCAAATCCTTTCAACTTTTTTCACTGAAATATAATTGTTTCCTTGTATTTTTGAAGTTTATTTATCTTAAAAAACTCATTGTACTGGTTTAGCCATGCTAATTCCTATAGTTAGCCATGATACCGTCTTTCAAGACTAACAACGACAACAACTAACAAAAGGGAAAGAAATTTTAATGCTTACTCTGTATGAAACCTGGACAAGGAGTTTCATGAATACTTGGGGCAATTCAGTTTTGGCGCCAGAACGTAAAAGCTCCGAGACTTCCGATTCGCAAAGTTTGTGAATTTCCATAAGTTTCTCTTTCCACGAGGACCAGTCAGAAGCGTACACCATGGGGTGATTCGGACCAACTCCCTGCAACAAAAATTTATAAAAATAATTGAGATTTCATTTTTGACGTCAGATGCACAAGTCTTATGGCTAATTTAAACAGAACTCGAGACGTCAAAAAGTTTCAGACAACTGTGGACATAAAATACGGTCGAACGGTACTTTCAAGTAAAGAACTCAAGTGAAAAGTCCATTGGGGCATCCAACTTATAGTTTTAACTCTAGTTATGATGTACCGTGAAGCCCCAAATGAGAAAACATAGTTACCTTTGGGTGATGGACACTCATAGTAATCTCAAGGATTCCAAAAATTAAAGAATTGACGTCATTTTCAGCTGAGTATATGCGAATTATTGAGTGCAGCACTTCTTCAGTAAAATCGGCCACTTGTTCTCTGGCATCAGCGGCCAAATTTAATAACACCTACAAAAAAATCAAATATTTAAGCGCAACCCACAGGCCGGAAATACTCAGAACTCTTTGGTTCCCCATGGACAAAACATATCCAAGCTTCACATCCCCAAACCATAATCACTGCTATTTTAAGACCCACACAGCCATTGTTTTGAAGCCGAATAATGAAATAATAGGGGTCAATTGGGGTTTATTATACTTCTTGCGAAAAAACATTATCATCGGGAAAAGCTTCGCACAGGTGTTGCAATTACTTCAAGGTTGGAGTTTTTGATTTTTGTTTGGTAAGCTACAACACAATCATGTACAAACTTCGAAAAGCACAGGCCAGCATAATACATACCGTATGGACTAATTGTAAGAGATTCCACTCGAAAGCAGAAGATGGCGGCATTTGAGATAGGAGAATTTTCCGAAGAAAAGGTAAAAGAGGAAGTAATGTGCTGGAAGTCAAAAAATATTCCACGCCCGCCATCACGCTTTTATTCAACAGCTCCAGGAATTTTATGCTTTTTCCTCCCACAAACGGGTCTTCGTACTGCTGCATACACATTTCAATGATACCTAAAATGAGTCAGGCATCAGTTTTACATTCATTTAGAAACACGTAGCACTTTATATTAAAATTTTGAGACGGTAAACGTACTTTGCCAAAGTTCCAGGGACAACTGAGCTCGGTAATATGGTTTCTGTACCAGATGTGCGAGTGCTATTTCAACGTAGATATTTCCAATTACGTGGCTGACGTTTCCTGATTGAAGAACTGACAATAACGATTTACACAATGTTATTGCCTTGATCTTTCCTTGAGCCTAAAAAACAAGAAGATAAGAATGACAAAATTAAAAAAGGGGGATTCGCCATAGTTGGTGTAAATGTTTCGTACAAAACAAGAGGTTTGTTCTTTCCCGGATCTTGATTATATTGGGTTCACGAACTCGCCCCACGATAAACAGCGATTGAGATACACGTATAGTGATTTTGACTCAGTAGAGGCATAGAAAAAACGTGACTGAATCCGATCAGGATAGTTTACAGAACAGATTTTATAAAGGAAAGTACTCAAATATTTCCTTTACATGGATTAAAGTTGCCAAAACGTTTGGGACATCACCAACTGAAATCAAACGACTTGAAACTAATTAAGAGTAAATAGACGCGGCGATAACCAATATGAGTCATGCAGAGCTCTATAAAAATTAAAAATTAAAATAAAACGTATTATTTATTTTTGAGACTTCTTGTTGACTTTGTGGTACGTTGAAGAAGTGGAAGGTCTTGATGACGACAATATCTAACTGGTACCAGACTGAGGTAACAACCTATGACTGTAGATTTCTAGTGGCAGACCATACTTACTTTATCAACTACATTTTGTACACTTTCAATCATGGAGGCTAAAAGTTTTTTCGTGTATGAACCACCATCGACTTCTTTGTACACGGTATCATGGAGAATAGTGAATAGGACATCCCAACTTAAATCACGGCGTCCTGAATCCAATAAGGCAATCACCCCACGCTGCTTGATCAGCACACATGTCGATTCTATTCCATTCTGTAGAGAAAAAAGGATATTAGCTTGCCTGTACATGTGTGGTGAGGCGTTCGATTTCGACAAAAGTAAAAATCTGAAAATATACGATGATAAAATCAAATTTATTTTTTGTCGAAAAGACCAGAAAATAAGCCTTACCCAACTTCGCTTAGTATTTTATTTATGTTTCTGAGGCACTGAACGACAGCCCTCCCTTACCGTAATATGTATATCAATACCATTGGAAAATGGAGGAAGCGTGGTCCCTCAAATTTCGGTAAAGGAGGGGCAGTAAGTGACTTGGTAGGTACTTACCCCCCTGTTTTTCTTTTTGGACGATTTCAGTTCTATCAGGACATCCCTGATACTATCCTCTGCCGACATCTGAAAAGAAAAAAAAACAAATAAGAAAACAGAATAAGGTGCGGCGTGAAGTTATCCTATCATTCCACTAAAATATAGATATGTCTGGTACCTAATAAAAAACGAATGTCCATAGCAGGTCACCTAGACAAAATGTACTCTTCCACTTGCATGAGTTATTTTCTACAGAATCAGACTCAGAATAAAAACTAGGTTATGAAAGTGAAACCCGTTTTCCTGTGCAATGTCTCAATTCGCCGTAATTAATGTTTGAAGTTGCAGAAAATTGATAAAGGTGACGGCAAACGCTATTAAACGCCGACAAGCCATGCTTCCTCCTTCTTATAGTACTGCTCCATATAACTTACGTACAAGTCTTATAGCCACTTATAATCACTTACCCAACTTTTTATCCCAGTTCAGATTGATTTGGGAGATAAGAAAGATTTCTCGATGACCATCGAGGTGCTACGACCATAAGCCAAGCATTGCATTGTTGAGAGTCGTCATAATTCGATAATGTCCTAAGTTGGTCTGCTTATACATAAGTTAAACATAAGCGGGATATATGATTTACTATACTATGGTTTACTTAAACATGTCGGAAATATTGTGTTTGTTTACTTTGTTTCGCGTCGTTTACCCTATAAGTACGTCGAAGACCGAACTTGGGACCTTCAGCAAACCAACCCAAGTGGTTTAGACTTTCAAGATCTTTTTCAAGGTAGATCAAGTAACTTAATCGATCTTTTGATTTTTGATTCTAATTTGTAGAGACCTTACAAGCGTTACTCTTAGTCAAGGGCTAAGGGAAACAGCAATTCATATTCTTTGTCTACACAAGAATAGTAGAAATACCACAAGGTTAAGGAAAAAATATGACTTCAGCATCTACTTTTTAAGATTTTAATTATTGATGCAACAAAGCCCTGGGAAAATATCCCAATTTTAACCAAAGGCTTACAACAAATTAGGCCTCTTTATAGGTACTGCAGGCTGGTCGTACAATGGGCCAAGGATAAGTGCCAAGTCCGTTAGTTGACCCCCATCTTGAAGGAAAAAGAAGGGGCTGCAAATATTCATGGAGTCAAAATAATAGATACTAATAAATAATAAATAATTCACTATAGGTACATCATGTCGGTTCAGCGTCAAAACGACATAACATCATTTCATTATTATTATTATTATTATTATTATTATTATTATATTAGGGGTTTTCACGGCGGCGGGGTTTCACATGCTTTTCCGTGCTCTTCGAATTTTGCACAGTGGCAACATGTGTTTTTTCCATCCCTTTCCCGGTTCAAATTTTTCTTTGGTAAAAACACTCTACAAACTTCGAAAAGCACGTGAATTCCCTCCACCATGACAACCCCTAACCAGATTAAAAGAGCTTGATCGACTTGCATTACAAAGGTTTGGAGTACAATAGATAAAAATAGTCATAAGAAAAATTTAAGTTAAAGATGATAATGTTAACCTTAACAGCTCAAACGTCTAAACAACATATACAGGCATATCACACTGGGTTTTAAAAAAATTATTCAATGGTGGCCAGTACTAATAATTTTAGAAATTCGCGTTTACGTCAGTGCAACATAACCCCAAAACAGGCTACTACTGTTCAGAAATCATAATATAAGGTGATCTAGTGACATACCTCGTTTTTTCAGTTCCCTTAACTTTGAAAGCCAGCTCTATAAGTAAAGAAGCTATTACATACTTCTTATCTTAATTCGAAATGGAATAGACATTTTTACTGGGATGAGATTTGTAGCGAATTAAAATAAGAATTAAAAATAAGAAGAAAGTCAAAACCGTTTGACTGTGCAAATCGCCGTAGTTTATGTTAAAGGTTGAAAACACGCTAGCTGGCGTGTGCCAATTTCAAACAGACCTTTCGGTTTTAGCAAATCACACAATTCGGGTTTTATCGTTTCAAGAGTATGAGTTAAAACTGTTTACTATGTCGAGCCTTAAATTGCCGTAGTTTGAATTGAAAGTAGTCCAATAACACGCTGGCATTTGGTGACGTCAAGCACCCACCATAATTTGCCAAGAGGCATGACGTTACAAAATGCAGTGTGTTTTTTAACAAGAAGCCCTCACAGTTTTCACTACAGCAGTTGGATCTAATTATGTAACTAACTCAAACCAGTGGAAAGGTACATTGAGGCACTAAACGGTGAACACAGTTCCTATCTTTTTAATTAGTTTTTTTACCGAATCAAATTCTCCAATCAAACTACTGAAACGTCCTTTGGATATTTGGACTGCCATTTAAACAACGAGTGGAATTTAATTTATATGGCACCGGTTATACTTTAGGGGGGAAATCGACCCAGCGTACACTCCATAGAATTGCCAATTTTGTCACCTGAATAGTCACCCAGGATGAGTAATTGACGCTTTATCTGACTAGATTACAGAAAAACTACACATGGCCCAAATGGGGTATTTGACAATTAAACTGGGTGACAACTTCCCAAAAGTATTCGCGCCCCATAAGCGCAATGTATAAGAATCTGTGCATTTAATTGTTTGCTAGCTTATAAGACTCCGAGCATTTTAAATCGAAAAAGACTTAGTAGTCTACTTATACATTGACGGATAGGGCCACATGTTCCACCTTAACCCAAAATACTTGTCAAATACCCCATTTGAATTTTAAAAAAGCAGAAAATAACGGCTCTATATCCCCCCTGCAGTCTTATACGTGGAAAACTTTTGATAGCCACAACTGTCAGTCTGATTCTGCCTAAATGGGTTAATAGTATTTTTTGGAATCGAGCACATATACAAACAGTCTTCCGACTGAATAACCCGACTATTGAGATTCGGTTCCGACGCCGACCGATGTATCTTTGGCAACGATCGGATTAAATTATCTAGGGACGCCAAAATTTGCCGGAAAAGGGGTCTATCGTCCCGTGCTAGCTTTATGCAGTCTTCGACAAGTCTACGCAGTGCTTTGGGTGTGTCCGATCGGAGATTATCCAAATTTGGCCGTAAAAGTCCACAACCGACCATAAAAACGATCTGATCTTTGTTGTCGGGGCCTTGTGCGTAAGGTAACTGTCCAGTCAGGAGCTCGTAAAACACAATCCCAAAAGCATAAACATCCGATTGGAAACTATATGGGTGCTCGTGTTGCATACGTATAACCTCTGGGGCCATCCATAAAATCGAACCCGAAGGTTGCATGGACTGCATCGAGCCAGACCACCGAGTTTTCACCGTAGCTAGCCCAAAATCGCCGATTTTGACCGTCAAATCGTCATGCAGAAAAATATTATTGCTTTTCATGTCTCTATGAATAATATTTTTCGCGTGAAGATAGTCCATTCCTTGAGCCGTTTGTCTACTAATATCTATAATTGTCAGCATTTCGAACTTAATTTCCTGGACATGAATATGATTGTACAAGCTGGAGCCATCGCACCATTGCGCTACTATAGACAAATGAGGTTTACTAACACACCCCATAAACAACAGAACATTAACATGTCTTGTTTTCCGTAGAACGGCGACTTCATTTTTGAACGCCTGCAACTGAGCCGGAGTCGGCTCTTTTACATTTAATGTCTTGATAGCAACTGGCCCATGCCAATGGCCCTTATAAACAGTTCCAAAAGACCCGGATCCTATCCTGGAGCAGATGAGTATTTCATCCGCGTGTATTTCCCAATCTTCTATGGACTCCTTGGCAAGGCGTGGTTTTTTACTGCTTTCATCCGCGCTTTTGGCTCTGGGTCTCCACGCTTGTAATGTGCTTGTAGGAGACGCTTGTTCGCTCCGCGAATGCGTAGGACTATGACCAGGGCTACTTGGAACCACCCCAACTTTAGTAATGGTACCGTCAGGCCTCTGAGCAAATCCGTTCGCTTTTTCCAATAAAACTAAAACATTCGGTGCAGAGCTGGACCGTTCACGTTGTGTGAGTTGATCACCCCTATCGAACTGCAGGAACTGATTACTCTCCATTCGTACTTGCTGGCATAGAGTCGGTACACCACTTGCACACTTCTGATGAAACCTGTAGCCACAAGTACGGCAGCAAAATCCTTGAAATAGAATTTTCCGACAAAGTTCACAAAAGGATATTGAAAAAAACGTTCTTCGTACGAAATCGTGCGAAATACTCGATGTTATCGGGTATTTATCAGTCATGACGACCACAATCTCACTGCCTACTGTGCTAATTTCCTCGTCCCATCCGATTTTTCTCCTGGGGTTCACACTGTACACGTCACACATAAGAGGTGTAAGCCAGCGTCGTTTCATAGCTTTTTCTAAAGCCTCCATAACGGTCAAACCCGGATATGCTTGGACCTTGGTGTGTTGCTCGTTGGGGAGAAGCGCGCGGACGACGGTTCGATGCGGCGACCTCGGAACAACATGTGGACTAGGAGGTTCTTCGGTCGGGTACAACTGTTCTTTTAACTGCTGCTGTTTTTGCTCTAAATAATGCAATTTGTTGGTTAATTCTTGGTATTCTTTCACGTACATTGCATCTGGGTTTTGATCTCCCGCAAATTTTGATATGAGAAACTCAATGCTGTCCCTGGTGATGCGTATTACGTTGCCTACGTTACGTAGTTCATCTGTTAAAGCCATTGTTTCGGCTCCACTTAAAACAACGTCAGGAACAGTTGCCATTTTGTTTGTTTAAAACCTAGAACGTATAAAGACTGTTAATGTAAATTTTATTACAACATAGCTTAGGCCCTAGTTAATAGTCGGATTCAGAGAGGATTGAGGTCATGAACTGGACCCGATGATATAGAACCGCTATTGGCTTAGGTTAGGGTGTGGAGTCCTGATTTAGTTAACTCGGTTCCGCAAAGCGCAAAAGTTGACTCAATCCACTCTGAATCCAATAAAAATTACATATCTAATCCTGTCTTTAAAACAAGGAAAAATATTAATTAAGTGTAAGAAAATAAGTCATTAGAGAAAAAGGAAAATAGCAATGGTTATCATAAAAGTATCCCCGGCACTACCCCGAACTTAACCTAAAAACTTGTCATTTTCCTAGTACAATTATAAGCAGCACCCTTAAGGAAACTGTCTAGAAAACCTTTCATTTAAACTGCACATACAGCAATCAAAAAATCGTCAATTGAAAATTGCCAATTACAAAATAATTTTATTCAAAATCTGTTTTAATTTGTATACCTACCTTGACCCAATTTCTAACCCTGTAATATCGATTGTTTACACAATTTTACAAAAAAAAATGTCATAATTACCTTCAAAACGTACCGAAGTTTTCTTAAACAGTAAAAAAATGCATCCAAATTGGTTTACAGCCAAATAATAATAAAAATTGCAACAATAAAATAAAATATTTTGACACTTACTGTGTTATAATTACTCTATGACTTCCACAGCAGCGCTCAAGTGGAGAATTGTTCAACTAGTACTATAGACATCAACTCACGACTCAGTATTGATCTCTATTCAGTACTAGCATTTAATCACAATAAAACCAAGAAAGTAAAATTATTTTAAATTTAATACACTAAAAGAAGTGTAAATAATCGTTGTCTTCTTAATTTGAGTCCAATAGGTAAGTGTATCATCTTTCGAATTCCTTTCAATTTTCACGTATCTTGGTAGAGGTAATCTACCTAAGGTAAGTACCAATTAGGTATAGCGGTATAGGTATCTACAACCTACAAAGATACCTATAAGTAGTCATGTAGGTATACCTACCAAAAGCAACGCATCACTAGTTTGAGTAAGGGCCCCACGTAGACATAGGTAGTTAACTAAGAAGGATAGGAATAATATGCTACTAATGGGCATGGGATTGAATTATTAGAAACTACTGAGGCGTTTTTAAAAAAGGATATGTGACTGGCCATGGCAACATAATGTTTTCAATGTGTATGTCGAAATAAAGTCATTTAGTGTATTACCTACCTATCCAGAAAGAAAATGTAAGCCAAAATAATGCCTTTACCTACAATAATAATTACTCTATCTACAAATAATATATCTATTTAATAGGATGTGCCATGAATAGCAGCAATAAACGCAACTATAAACAAATTTTCCTAATTAGTGGGTGATTATTTCCACATACTTAGTAGATAGCATCTGATATAGTCCCAGGTTTGCCAGACCTCTTAGAATCAGGTGAAAGCTGAACAATTATTGTTGATATCAGTGTTTGGTAACATACACATGGGGCTACTGGGCAAAGTTCAAGAGACACAGCAGAAAAGCATACCGAAACCGTGTGGACTCCTACTAACCCGCTCTACTGTAATATTGATAATAGAGTAGAGAGTGTTGGAGAATAAATAGAAACTTAATCAAAAGAGAATCGAAACTGTGAGGAACCGAAAAATTGACATGTTCACTAAAAATTATTAAAATCCGTTAAAAACTGTGGCTAGGGCAAACTTTCCCCCCTTTCCCCCATACTTCCCCCTCGATGAGATTTTTTTCACAACAACCTGTGAGGAACCGACTACTTGACATGTCCTCAAAAAATTATTAAAATCCGTTAAAACTATGGCTAGGGCAAACTTCCCCTTTTGCCCTTATTTTCCCC
>Ga0194135_10000697_pt1 | contig 19754 bp, 15 predicted proteins | sample LitLau_LLRF_2013_FD_134024 | JGI IMG/M metagenome (GOLD analysis project Ga0194135, IMG submission 134024) | Freshwater sediment microbial communities in response to fracking from North America - Little Laurel Run_MetaG_LLRF_2013 (version 2) | ecosystem: Environmental > Aquatic > Freshwater >...
ACACAACCACCACCACCATGTCCTCCTCCACAAAGACAACGGCGGACCCCACCCCCTCCTCCACCCTCAATGGCAAGTCCAAGTCCGATGTCTTCCAAGCCGACAGGGACAAGTTTCTTAAGGCATTCGAAAGTAAGTCCGCGCTATGATAAGGCTGTGTAAAGTAAAAGCTTTCCTGGAACAAAGTCCTAATAATAAAAGTACTCAAACCCTTGCTTGTTGTTTTCTCTAGTGCCTACGCAGATCTACAGAGCCTTAAGGACTCATATGTTGTACTCGGTAAGTGGTATAATTGGTGGAGGGGGTGAAGGGGACGAGGAAGTGGTCGATAATAACAATTTTATGGTCTTTTAGCCGGTCTTTTTGTTCCGAAATCTGAACTATATGCGGAACCGAATGAAAAGACCTCAGAGAGTTAAGACGGGATTTAAGGTGGACGGGTTGTTGGAGAAGGCTAAAGCTAGAGCCGAAGAAGAAGCTAAAGATAGGAATAAAATTACAGAGAAGCTATCAAGCAATTTTCTAAGCGTGGTTGTGCTGGGGTTAACCGATGGGCATGCATGTAAATTCCTTGTTTTTATTCTTAGAAAATCAATTAGTAGGATTGATCACTTTTTTGTGTAGTATTCAAGAGAGGGTTATTTTATTTGCTTTAGGGAAACCGGACACGGTCGCGTCGGTGGATTTTCAGATAATACGCCTTAGTTTGAAGAAAAGGAAGGAGGCTAGGAATCCTGTGAATAAGGCATTCTCTGCTAGTGTGTCTTTGAAGCTAGCTCCTCCAACTGTTGAGTCGGTGTATTTAGAAGAAGAGTTTACAATACCTGTAAGCAAAGGGAAGTATCCCGTCGTGGATGTTCCGAAGAGTGTTTTTAACATAGAGAATGGAAATGTTGTGCAGTCTATTCGACTGCTTATACGGGTATCTATTCCTGTGTCTTACTTGAAAGACAACACAGTTGATGCCTCGCATACGGGGAAAAATTCAGCCACAAATGGAGCTACGCGTATGTCAGGCAGTAGTCTCATCAACTCGCGTAAAGCAAGTTTAAATGCTAATGGTGGAGATTCGGAGGAACCGAAGGCCAAACGACAAAAATCACTGCCGAGTAAAGACAGAGAAAACTTCATTTATGAAAGCCAAATGAAAAACACTGCCACAAATGGACGGAATAAGTCTGACTGCATTGTGTACGTTGGAATGACTACAATTTACGATAAAGTCAGCAACTTGAGTATTCCAGCTGAGGGCAATCATAATTTGGAGTTGCGACTTGATCGACTAGACTCGAAAAAGAACGGAGGCAATGGACGAGTTCCGGCTAGAACGATTGGTAGAGAAAGATCATGGGAGGCCGTCGATGAGCAGGTGAGTTCCAAGAGCTACTAATGCTGTTGCGAGTTGCAAAATACATGCTACAAATTCTACTTAAAGTTTCGAATATTTTACCTTCAGTGCCTAATTGATCCAGTGCAGTTTTAATGTGTCGTTTTAAATTGTCATTTAGAATAATCCGCGGGCTCTTGAATATCTTCAGTTGAATGGAACTGTTTCCCACGCAGCTAAGCTCGCGTTAGCATTCAGGGCTACAGATAGTAAAATGGGACCAATGGCTGATCCTCCTGCTCCACTGCATTCAGCAAAAAATGGTAATTAAATGAACGTTGTTAAGTATATACTACTCCAGTTAGATGATCGATGAGAAATTTTGTGGATTCTGACCGTTATTTTACAGCGGTGTGCGTACGTGAAGCTGGAGAAAATAACGCTCGAGAAGAAAATGTGAGAGTAATATATCAATTTATCTACTCAAATGATGGTAGGCAGTCAACGGAATCCCAAAACGATCTCCGGTGCCCTTGGTGCTCGATAAACTGTTTAGTGCTATATTCTCTGTTGAAGCACCTAAAGCTCTGTCATCCTCGGTTTCACTTTAGTTTTACGGTTAGTAGGAAAAACATTGCTGATTGATTATGAAAGAATTATAGTTGCTGTTTGAAGTTTGAGGAGCTTAAATTTTATGTGTACTCGTGTATGGTTGTAGCCTATTTCAAATGGAGCCAGAGTTGACGTTACTATCAATGAATCCTACGACGGGAGCTATACTGGCTCAGCATTTGATCTCGTAGCACAACCACCAGGCCAGGCTTTTGCAAGAAATGGGCCTGCCAAGAGAACTACCGTCTTTGAATTGATCGTGTGTAGACCTCCTCCATTGAAACGTACTTTGCAGGAGTTTTTTGAAAGTGATGAGAAGGATGCAGAGCAAAGAAGAAGTTACCTTACTGGACATAACAGGTGTGAATTAAAATTTATGAAATTATGAAACTTTAAGCATTTAGGGTCTCTAACCAGCCAATATTTTTTTAAATTGAATAATCAGACTGTACCATCACACAACAACGTGCCTGCCAATCCACCCAAGAGAAATCGATGTTGACTCTGAAGGAGAGCCAGATCCTGAATGGCTGAAAGTTAAAACTTGTATGATGATAGATGAATTTACAGATGTCAATGAAGGGGAAAAAGAAATAATGAAGATGTGGAATCATCATGTTATGCATGATAAGTGAGTGACATTCTTAAAATAATGAAAATACATTTACAAGCTACACCAAATTTGCAACGAATATTTATATCTTCTCTAGTTATGTCGGAGATTGTCAGATTCCCTTGGCATGTAAGAAGTTTGTGGAGAAGTACGGAAGGGATGTAGTTAATAAAAACCTATACAGAAATTTTATACTTCACTTGACAAATCTGTTCGACTTCGGGTTACTACCTGCTGTAGCCTTCCATCAAACTGTCCAGTTGCTACATTTTCAAATGAAAGACAACAATACTGCCTCAACTCTCCGGGATTCTTGGAAAGCTCTGGTAATCCATAGATATTTTTATTGAGCTGTCGAACTTTTGGTTTTTAAGATTTTCTGTTGGTACATTATTTTTAGAAATTTACAGAAAGATGACATAGTTTTAATGCCCAACCTATTTGTTTGTTTCAGGCGTCTTCACATAATGCCCATGGAATATCTACAGGAATTTCTAATGGGAACGGAACAAATCACTTCGAGAGTATGGAAGTTGACTGTCCACCTCAAAGTGGTCCATCCTCTGCTACTGTAAGAAATAGTACAGATTCCTAATCAGTCGTTGGTTCATTTGCTCGTCATGCAAGTACCAGTTTGCCCGAAAGAGAGACTGTAAATTTTTTAGAAGCGTGCAGGGATAAGGGAAACTGAAAGTGCCTGTTGTTGAAATGTTATTGGTATGATTTACTCCGCACCTTCATAATCAACATTGTTTGAAATAACCCGCACATTCAATAATCTGAAGCTATCATATCGATTTCTAATGTATAAAATCACAGATCTTTGATTACGGATTAATTGTTATGATATAAATGAACACTTGTGAATGAATTCGGTGAACATACTATCATTGTTTTAATTCATAATCTGTAAGTTATAATACGAACATAACGCACAACAAGCAAAAAATGCATGTGCAGTTCTTCTTGTGCTTTACTGACAACACGAAATCACGAAAATAAAAAGATTGACATAGCGTATATGTAGCAATAAGTGTACCGTAGTTTGTGATAAATCTATATTATTATCGGCTTTATCAGTCACGAATACTAGCTGTGAGGTTTAGTTGCACTAAAAAGATTTTCATTCCAAAAATGCTCCTTTAATTAATTTTACTGGTAACGTAGTTGTCATTATCAGATTATGAGCAATAGTTAAGTTTCACCTATTTTACCTGCTGAATTGTTCATGCTTCAGTTGTTCATACACATATTTCAGATTAGTATAAATACTTTAGTTTAATATGATCACATACATTACTCGTATTAAACTGTAACTAAATTATATATTAATAAACCGTGCAAGTAAATTGTCTCCCGTTAGCAGTTTTTAAATTATACATAAAGAAAACCGATAGACTAGCTTACAGAAAAGAGCGAGCAACTACACCTGAACTATATATAGCAAATGACATTTATTACAAAATCTACTTCACAATTTCACCAGCAACTAGTTGCGTCTTTTTTTGCAGTCTGAATGAATTTGCTCATTGATTCTATGCAGGCCCCAGAAAATAATTTGGCTCCGGGCATTAAAAATTTGTTCCAAGGACCATCTGACTTATCTGGCAGCCTTTCTCCGCCCTCAGAGCTGTCTGCATAAAAGAATTCATTCGAGTCCCTGATATCATTTTCTTTGTCTTTTTCCGAATGGGCACCACCACTGACTTTATTCTGCTTCGGTGGAGATTTCTTGCGTTTCCTAGATAGAAATTGTAAGGTTAAAATTTATTGCCACTGCCTTAAATAAAATTCTACTAACGTCCCAGCAGCATCTTCCTCATCCTCTACAACCCCATTCGACGCAGGCTCACTATCACTTTTAAATCACCAACGTAATTAGTTATTAATTTTAGTCTGCAGGTCTGAATAAGCATTATTTGTCCCTACTCATTTGTATCATCGTACACTGTGAAGTGGTCATCCTCATCATCATCAGCCTTTACTTCGTCCTTCATCCTCTTTCTATAAATTCCGATTTTTAATTCAAAGTAAATGATAGTTTTTACCGCATCTACTTACTGTCGAACATTTTCCATAACCATATCCGCATACTCACTATCATCAAGTGACAGAATGTCACCTTCAAGATTTTGGCTATATGTGAATAATGCAGACGTATAAATTAAACTAATTTTGTTTTCCATGCATATTCAATAAAGATTTCTACACTAGTTTCTTACGGAATTAGATTTTCAGCTGCACGACGCTTCCTTCTTACAGTTAAGAAGGATAAATGTGTCCTATGTGGTTGATCTATTGGCCTTTTTAGCCATACTGGGAACTTTGATTGGGTGTGGACAACTCGCACACATTTTTCAAAGTTACTCATCGCTGCGATGAGGTCAAAATGCATTTTAAAAGCTTGTTCGTACATTATGAATGCATTGCTGGGATTAAACCTGGAATTTTAATGACAAAGACAGAATATCAATGACTTGATCTCTCTTGCTAATAGCTTAACCCATTGATACATCTAAAATAAAATAATACCATCTTAAAAGTACATCTTCGGTAAACAGGGCTTCAAGTTGGTTTTGAATCAAGTCATGTAGGATTGAATCCTCGGCAAATTCTGGAAAGCAATTGTAATGAAGAAATGACTTCAATCTCCACACAAACTCGAGCAAGTAATCATGCTTTGCAGGCTGGGCATCATAGTTTTGTGTTGGAGGGATTGGCAAAGTAGTTCCGTTTTCTGAACCATACCCTTTAAACTAAATTTTTGTTTTAGCATTACAAATAAACAAGTTTTGACAATGTACAAGTGTAACGAGCGCTAATACCCTTGGTGGACATCGTTTATCCAGCTCAAACTTTAAAGGCTTTGTCCGATCTTTACATCTATTGAGCAAGTCTTGTATCCTCTTGAAGTAATCTGGATTGATTGGAGCAGCTGGAGCATATTTCTTGAAACTTTCAGAAAGTAATTTTTTTAGCATAATTAAAAAATACTGGTAAAATTCCTTCGGGATCTGTTTCATGTCACAAGCACCAAGCGCCAATATTGCAGCCTTATTGAGGATCTCAAACTCTTGTATGTTATCTTGGACATAATCTGGCTCATCAGACAGTAATCTGTTAGCCCAGTACTCTCCCATTCTTTCTGTCTGCAAGTTAATTTCAGACGTAAGAACAGCTACATTCTTCAAATCTTCCATCGTGAGGATTTCTTTTTCTTTCAATAGTTTTCCATATACGTCTGCCCTTGGAGGAGTGGGAATAGGAACGCTCATGCATCGTTGACAAGCCACTTGAAAACATGTCAAACAAAGTTTGTGTACAGTGAAGTGTAAAATAAGCGTATAGTTTAATTCTGAAAAATACCGGAAGCTGAGGCATTGGAGTAGCGTGGAATTACCATGTTCTTGTCATCAAGACTTTCTGCTTCAACTTCGTACCATGTCTTGCTATCACTCTTGCTCCAACTGAAACAGGTACGACTGAAAACAATTCTAGATCCAGAATTAGCACCATTTCTGAAGAGCAAAGATGCATTGTAAATATATAAGCCATCCAAAGATTCTTCAAAGCTGGGAGGGGGTGCTCTGAGACATAGCTTTATCGTGGGGTCTTGTATGTTATAAACTGTGAAATCATCTCGTGGCCTAGAAATAACCACTCCAACTGAATTTTTGAAGGTACTAGAACTCGTCCACGTTTGATCAAAGTCTTTTCCGGTTAAAGAGAAACCCGAACTGTACGAAGTCAATAGGTAAGGAGGTCCAGAATCCCAAGCGCTGTGTCTGTCCCCCAAGTATTCCATTCCCTCAAGATTGCTACCCTTTAATGTCATTTTATTATTTAAGTATCATATAAATGCTCGTAACCGTTCTATATACGTATCTTATATTGGAACTGCCATACCGCTTCAGGTTCAAAGCATGTGATGTCCTTTTCTGTGAATCGAGGAACATCCTCCTTGCTGCACCATTTGTTGCTTCTTCTCCACCTACGGTTCGTCAGAACGAAGTGATTCAATGTTCGATTCACAAACTTAGGCTCAATATCACACAACACGTGGAAATGTCGAAGCAGAATTTAAGCCTCTGCGATTTAAAATAATAGTAAAGTTACTTACGGTCCACGCGTGCAAACACAGTCCCAGTTCTGATTGTCATACTTAAACCCAGGTTTCCAAAAGAATCCTGCAGGACATTGGTTGGCAAATACGTCGAAATGTGTATCACCTACACAAAACCTCACCCACCCTGGCTGAGCTTCTTTTTTAATTAGTCCCAGAGGGGGCGGGGATGGGGATCCATAAGCATCTACATGATATACTATTAAATTTAAAAAAGCAATTAAAGTAGAAGGTGAAATAAGAGCTAAATGGCGTGGTCTACAAAAAGTGATTCCTGAAAACATAGTCAAGTATATTTCGCACAAGATATTTCAAAGTATATACGTGTTTGACCTCATTGAGGAACTACTCACACTAGGAAGTGCAAATAGTGACACCGAATTATTATGTTATGAATCTGAAGCATGACAATGTAAATCAATTCTATTATTCTGCTCTTCTGCGAACCCTTATTCCACTCCTCAGACCATTCTGTGTAATGTTGTTTATAAATTAATTATGGTTCCTTCACCACTTCTGACTCCATTGCAGTTTAAGGCTCTTTAATGAACGCCATAGAATCAATGAGTGTAACTTCTCCATAGTCTGCTCTAATTATGTCCTCAAACACATTTTAATATGAATATTGTCATCATCACTCGTGATCTAGTTCAGGCATCCCAGAATCAAGAATGTATGGAATTCCTCACCCACCTCCATCGCACCTTGCTATGAAATAGTTCTATCCCATAATATTATTGCACTACAATATTCTTTCGAAACGGAAAGAGTTCAAAACTGTGTGTCTACTATACAAATACAAATACATGCTGTATAGTTTCATATTGAACGAACAAACCTACGCGACTGAAGTCAGGTACATGTTCGCACATCATGAAATGATCTTCTTGCCAGAGAATGCAGAGATGCAGTCAGTCAACTAACTAAGCAAACAAAAGTAACAACCCCTCAAAAATCTGATAGTCCCCATTTGATAATTGCATGTATGAATTCAAAATCGCAAAAAGGAACCTCTGAACTGAAGTCTTTCGTCCGTGGTGTTGGATTCATGGAAGGGAGAGCGAGGCGTGGGGGGGTGTGTGAGACTGCCCCTGTGGAAGTGGCGGGAATGCAGGAGCCTTTGGTCTGCGCTACGAACATACGAACCCCGTTCACAGTCCCCGACACGCCACTCGCAAACACAACAACACTCCCTCTCATTGTTCAAACACAACGCACCTCTGACATCATCAGTGACCTGCAGAGTCCTCCGACCTCCCAGCCCACCACACGTGACCTCCAGGTTAGGTAAGCTTTACTTGAAGGTTGTGTGGAAGTTGTTATTTATAATTTGTAGGATCCTCATTTGACTAGCAATTTCTTCCGTTTTCTAGGCTATCACAAAATGGAAGAGCAGTTTGATTTGGAAGAAAACCTCAAAGATTTTGGGATTAAGATAAAACCCCAAACAGAGCTGTGTGATAACAGCGACTATTATGATGAAGACTCTGATGATGAGCTGGTATACAGTTATGCTCGGCCGTACCGCTCATCTTACTCCGCTGTTTCTACTAGCGCATCGTTACCGTCAACATCAGCAGCTTCTAACCAACGATTGCATGTAGAGCCTCAAGATTCCACTTACAATACACCTTTGTTAAACTCTGTAGGCGGAAGTGGACGGAAACGTAAACAAGAATTGTCTACTATTGAGAGGGATGGTAGTTTTCCTGAAGAAATGACATTTCAGGAGTACGAAGCTGAATTAGCAGCAGGACGATATAGTAGTATTGGGGGATTACATGATCCTTCGTTTAACATATATTCTAAACGGAAAGACAAGCCTCCGTTGTATTTACTTAATCCTGATGATTTTCAACATGATCCTATGAAGCAGTATCAGATTCGCCGGGCTATTATTACATATCGGCACCATCAGGAGAAAAAAGAACTTATTAGACGGCTCAAGGACGAAAATACTAAACTTCGAATGGTTGTCGAGAATTTCAAGAAACGCGAAAATGCGATGTTAAAATACTGTAACTGTCAGCGGATCATGGAAATCATAATATCTTCAAATCCTGAAGATGTTTTACAGCTTCCTCCTCCAGCTCCTATGCCATTGCCATCCATTCCTCCACTACCTAAATGTAGAATTACCAGACAACAGTTTCAACAACAACTGTTCAATATCGGAGGTACGAGGCAAGAATATGATGTTGAGGTGGTGCAAGATGATTTCGAGCCGGAAGACATGCTGACTTCATTCACAGCAACTATGATAGAAGATTCAGAGGATTTAGTGTACCATAGACCTGCTGCGACTGTGGAAAGAAGAACAAGTTCCAACTTTTCCAACAGCACCATTACTGGCAAAATGCCCGTTGGTTCGACAAATGCCTCAAATTTAAATGGCAGTGAAAGTATATATACTGCTAAATCAGAAGTGTCGAATATATGCTACGCTTCGGCTTCACCGGAGTTGAAGAGAAAAAACGTTGGACCCTTGACGATAAGTCAAATTCAGAGAATTTTTTCAATGCACAAAGAAAAGCAGAAGATGAGAGAACAAGAGAAAAAGATTAAACTAACTTCGGTTGTTGATCCAGTGAAAACTGAACCACTGAATTCTGAAGGTAACCAAATTCAGAGACATTTTGTGTTGCACAAAAATAAACAGCAACCTCAACCTATGAAGCAAACAGAAGTAACCAAAACTTCGCCTATTGTAGAGATAAAATTGGAACCGCTGGAACTTAACGGCAGCCAAATTCAAACAGACTTTTCATTGTCCATAGAAAAGCAGAAAATCAAGCCAACCAAAACTGTGCCTGTTGTTGACGTAAAAATTGAACCACTGAGTCCTGAGAAAAGCCAAAATCAGGGAAATCTTTCATTGCAAAAAGCACAACAGCAAATGTCTATAAAAGAACAAGAGAAACAAACACAACCAGTCAAAACTTCTCCTGATGTTGAAGTCAAAACTGAGCTCATTGAAGTTGAGGGCACCACACGAAGAAGCAAACGAACCTCAGCAATATTCCGGCCGAACGCTGCAGATTTGTTGAAAGGCATTGTTAGAAAAGTTGGAACGCGAAATGACATTCAATCAGACACAGCTCACGTATCAGTTCGAAATACGAAGGTCAAATGATAAGCTCCTAGAATTATTTATGACAACCTATTAGTTAATTTAAGTTATTGAACCATTACATTAAGGTTTAATTCACATCTACCAACTAGAGCTAGTATTAATGGCTATTCATGGCTATATTAGTCATGTTATTCTACACATAAATGATAATGATAGTATATTTTCATATATCAGCTGTAAAGTATGACTAAACGATGACAGAGCTATATTCCCATACAAAACTATTTAAAATCTCTAATTGAAACATCAGACGTTTCAGCGAGTTAGTATTTTGTACTTCAAAGACACTTACCATTAGTACCTATCATTAGTGTAGCTGTTACTTTTTTCAATTAACCTGAATTTCGGGTTCAAAATATTTATGACGAATATATTTATGTACCCTTGGACAAAACTTGTTGATTGATCATGATTTTTGAAATAAATACTAAACCATGTTTACAACAATTACTTCAGTCAAGTTTTTAAGTTCAGCTCCCACGTAGTATCATAATATTTTAATTTCACATCCTTAACTATACAACCCGCATCAGAGTTCCTAATGTGCATTGTGTTAGTTCTGTCCTATGTTGGAGATAGAAACCCGGGTTCGGTGTTTTGGTTTCAGTTCAAATTCATCTATACAGGGTTTCCCCACGTCAGAACTTGCTGAGTAATATAAAAGTCTGGAGATATATCCGCAAATTTAGACGTATAGCAGTTAACCCAGTATATGCCTATAAATGAATCGCTCATGCTCGCTTACAACTCTTGCTCTTCTTTAAGTCACGTCCGAAAATTTATCTTAACCGGAACTTGACAGCTCATGTGTTAGTTCGGTGAAATTTGTACAACACAACTAGCCAACTGCTCACAAGTTTCCACAATTTCAACAGTGCCAAGTAAGTGGTTTCTAACTTCATACTAGTTCATACACTTCGTTTAATATCGTGTGCATTACCTTTAAAATTGGAGAAAGCGAAAGGGAGAGGGCATCAAGGATTTTTGTCAGTCCTTAATCTGTGAATAAGAACCTTCCTATAAAGTAAAGTAGCTCTACGATGTGATCGTATGACAGGCAGTATTAGACTGATACAGCACGAATATCAATATGCATTATAGTTGATAGTTCTTATTCAGATTTCAGTCCCAATAGAATCAATAGATAGACCATTTCTCAAGCTCGATGGCAGAGTAGGAGAAATTCGATTCTTGGTTTAAGGGCTATACTGGTTTTTTCCGACTTATTTCAAGGTTTGTGAAATCGACTCGTGGGATGACATTCGACATACAAAACAAAACTAGGATTGAATCGTTGAGCCATTATACTAAAACCAGTTAATGTATTTATGTTGCACACTGAAATAAATTTCAAGTGGATATGCGTGTATATATATTTATCATGTCAGGAATAAGTATGATGCATAATGCACTTTGAATTGGTTAGGAAATCGTACAGGAAGTTTTATGTAACTTTAACAAGAGAAGCAATCAGTTGAAATTCATTAAATTGAATGTAAGTACGAAAAAGGGATCGTGTCACCCGTATTCGATTAGCAATTGGAATTTTAATTAAAGATTGATAAGATTGGATAAAAAAATAAATCTCTCTAGTCCAAACAAACGCTTAAAGGCTTAAAACATTTAAAAAAAATAAGACATCATAATGTCTTGCTCCTCTTTGCAGTGATCCTGAGACATGGCACAATTATTAATATTATGTTCACGATTACTAGTATGCTATCAGTAATGTTTAATGAGCCAATACAAATCCGACCGAGAGGATAATTGGAGAATCAATTGCACTTATTTTTGTTGAATGATAGATCATATTATCTGTGAATTGAGCTGTAAGAACAATGTTTATGAACAACAAAGTTTGATGGCGTAAAGACCACAAAAATATTTCCGTCATCCATTCACACATTTCATAAAACACGTCAAGCATTATTTGTTATCCTGTGTAGGTTCATCTGATCAATTGAACTCTTATTTTAGTTTTATTGACTATTTTCGTCATACAATTTCTCAAGTGCTGATTATAGTAACATCATAACTGATATAGGTGATTGATTTAATTCTAGGTTTACGTGAATGCCAGTTCACCTTGACGTACTTAAGTAGCCTGTGGACGCACATTTAAAGAATGCATGCATTTTTCTATTCCAAATTCCAATTCCAGAGGCCCGAAAGAATTGAGTGATTTATTGGGATTCATCGTATTAAACTGTGTGCATGTATTTTAAGACTTATGTGTCTCTGTCCATTAAAAGACAGCGTGTATATATAAGCGTGAATCTTGATATTAGACTGTACTTGTAGTCCGAAATTGTGCATATTCTAAGAACAGGTCCTTCATCCTTGTCGTCGAGTCACAATAAGCCGCAAATATTTCACAAAACGAGACGAGTCTGAAGTCTCTCACGTTGCATAAAAATTGAAATTCATTATTATAATATTGCCTATATGCATAATACAACTGCTGATATAGGAGGAGGACAATAAGCAAGTAAAAGCTAAAGTAGTTTATAGCAGCAGTGTATAAGAACGAGGTAGTTGTAAATTTGTGAATTGTGATTGTGAATGTCACATTATAACAGCATTGCATGAGCGAGTGAGAGGAGTTCACCAGAACTATCAATACTTTCGTACTCTCGGACAAACATTGCATTATTATTATGTGGTGCTAGAAATCGCTTTAAATAATAAGAAGAGACTGAACATTATTCCCAACCAGTTCTTCTATCCATTTGGTTGAATGAACATCTCTGAATTTCGTCCTGATTGACAGTCAACACTGTAAAGTGGAACTTTTGGACACCTTATCTCTCTCCAACCAAATCGCCGTCGTCACCTGAGACTATATCCATCCAAAATCAAAAACTACTTCCACGTTACACCAACGCGACCTCAAAATCCTTCTTGAAATCTCAGAGAGTTGAAGCAGTTTCATTTCATTTTCGAACCATGTGTGGTAAGTCATTTTGTTTTTGAATATAATCTTCTTATCATCATTGGACATGCATCGTGTGCTTATGTGTCCATATTTTGCCATTCAATTATTGACTCTAGTTCATCATCTCAGGCACGTGTAAAACAACAAGTAGGCTGCAAAATTGTTTTTTGCTCGTTCATTGCATATACTCGCATTCATTGTCATCAGTACTATCAGTGCTTCTTGCAACAATAATTATATTGCAATATTGCACCACAAGTCACAAAATTTGCATACCAATTATTGTTTACAAAATGTCGAATTACATTCAGTGATTATTGTACAGTTCTTGGAAGCTCTGTTAATATTAATTGTTCTATGAAATGCATGAGTGTATGTTTAATTTGAATTTCTTTTTAAAATGAAATGTATAGCCAGCAGAGTTTGTTGCACAATCTATTACAGCGTGTGTATGCTTATGCATAACTTTATCTATTGATTTAATACATCTTTTTATTTCATTCGATTGTTCCTGATATGTTATGTGTTTTTAATACTCATGATACTCATGAATCGTGAATAATATATGAGTTATATCTCATTTAAGATTCGGTTAAAACAATTTGATGATTAAAAATCAAATTGTAACTTTGTAGGCTGTATCAAATGACAGACAACCAAGAACCAAGTTAGGATAGTAAAATGTATTTGCGCGTAGTTTAGTGTTTATCATTTATCATTCTAAAGCCGGTTCATTGAAGATAATTCTTATTCCATCACAGAATAACAACTGAGGAGAAGTTGGGTGTGTATCTTTTTTGTTGTTGTAGTATTGTTGTATGTTTGAGGTATGAATAACAATGCCTTCGTCTTGTAAACCGACCAACTATTATAATAATCTTAAAGCCAATGTGTAGCAGTGTTCTGTGTAGTAGTAGTGAATGCAAAGCGAAGATCAAAGACCTCATTTGATCATTTTTATTGATGCGACTAGATCATTCTGTTCATTTCATGAATGCACGTACGTCTTATCTTTCATGAGATATGCACTCTTGTTGTACTCAGAAATGCATTTCCTCACTTTTTATTGCTCTCATTTTAACCGATTAATTATAAATATATTTCATGCTCGCGATACAGAGAGATTGAAATACAAGAAACTACAACGCGTTCTGTTCATATCATATTTGTATTGTCGTACTGTTCTAATTAGCTTGGGCATAGTACTATTCTAAATAATGATATATATTCTGAATAATGGTTTATGACTTGCGTAGATTGTGCATAGAGAGAGATTCGAGAAAGAGAGAGAGACTTCTACGAAGGTAACAACTTTCACTTAGAAGGTCTCCTTGATGTATTTTTATCTTGTCAATATGTGTCTCAATAATCTTTGTCTCTTTTCTTCCTTGAAGTTTCTCTTGTCTCAGACATCACATAAACTCATAACATTACGCTTCGCTGTGCAAGTTCAATGAGACGCAAGCATGTAAAGGCCTCAATTTTTGTTTTATTTTTAGCAAATACTGAAGTTGTTTTGCTTGGTTAGGAAAACAAGGTTATGCAGCAGGTCTTTTAAGGAGTCCCTGAATTTAGGGAGACTTTGTGTCTTTCAGGGAAACTGTTTCAATGCCAATGTATCATCGCATGATTCCTTTCCGAGATTTAAACTAAGCCAGGGCATCAAGGATTAAGTTCAAAACTAACAAAATAAGGATTAACTGACCTCATCTCAATATTATGCAATGTATACTATTGATTGTACCATTTCTATTGAGCTTCTGGGGGAAAATGAAAATACCTCACAATCAGTCTTAAAATGATTCGTATTTCCTTCTATCAGGAATATTTGCGTACCTGAACTACTTGACTCCCAAATCTCGCAAGGAGATTATCGACCTTCTCATCAAAGGTCTCCAGCGGTTGGAGTACAGAGGATATGATTCTGCAGGAATTGCATTGGACACATCGGACTCACAGAATGTGACCATCATCAAAGAAACTGGAAAAGTGAAAGCTCTTGAAGACGAGATTATCAACAGTACGTATGCACATAAATAGATTGCAGATGCATTTGCATTTACTTGCTTTGTGAATTACCTTGTAAAATCTTATCTTGAAAACGCAAATCTGCAGAGGCTTACGCTTTGGAGTTTGGAGCTTCACATTCAACTCACGTTGGAATTGCTCACACCCGATGGGCCACTCACGGAGTGCCAAGTGCCGTCAACGCTCATCCCCATCGGTCGGATGATGACAATTCCTTCGTCCTCGTCCACAATGGAATCATCACTAACTACAAGGACATCAAGTTGTTCCTTATGCAAAAGGGACATCGATTTGAATCTGACACGGACACTGAAGTCGTGGCTAAACTTATGGCTCATATTTACTCTCAACATCCTGATCTCTCCTTCCGAGAACTTGTTGAGCAAGCAATCAGCCAATTGGTACTTGCATCGGTTATGCTAATTTCATAACTCTGCTGAAATTTGCGTAATTCCTCAAATCTGTTTATCTACATTTTTTTAGGAAGGAGCGTTCGCTCTCTGCATCAAAAGTAGACACTTCCCTGGAGAATGTGTTGCTTGCCGAAGAGGAAGTCCATTGCTCGTTGGAATCAAGTCGAAGACTAAGCTTGCTGCCGACTCAATTCCAATTCTCTACAGCAAAGGTATGGACACTCCATTTTCAATTTAAAATCGAATTAAAATTTATATTTTACTTAGTTGAAGTTTAGTTTGAAATAGTTTGGTGGAGGGGTCTTTTATAGCATGGAGAATTTGATTTTGTTGTGTAGAGTATTATTATTATAGAATACATAACATTATTTTATTTTTTAAATCAATATTTAGAAAGAAATAGTGCAAATCTGTGTCTCATTGAATTTCATAAAAGTTATCTACTTGACTAATCTTTAGCTGTATGAAAAGCTTTACAACTAATCACAATAGCCTATATAAATTGCTACTAGCTTGTAATATGAATTTTTATTTGATCGGATTATGATGCTAATGATTTTATCAATTTTTGAACTGTAGACTAAATAGTGTGTCTTTGTTTGATTTTTTTGCAATTTGTTATCTCTTGATGATGCACCGTTCAAAAAACAGATCCACAAAAGCCAGGTAAGCTTTGCGTCCTGTCGTTTACAAATTCTTTAGATTTTTGTTCCTATCAAATCGTACAATCTTCTCTCATTGTTCTATTGTAGTCAATAATTGTAGTTCACAATTTCATTTTTGTGCAAATGTTCATGTGTTTTGTGTGCTTTTAAATGTTTGCGTTGCACTTTTGACATTTTTTTTGTCAGTTTTGTGGTTTGAAAGTTTCAAATGTGATTTACATAAATAACCTGCTGCGATTCCTGTTTATTGTTTAAGATTATACTTTGTAATATGCTAAGAAGAGCTTTACTACTAAATTCATAGATCATCGTGGTCTTCATCCAGGAGACTTGACTCTTCCACGGTCAGACTCTACTGCGCAATTTGGTCCACTCGGAGACAACAAAGAAGTGGAGTATTTCTTTGCCTCAGATGCGTCTGCAATAATTGAACACACCAATAGAGTTCTGTTCTTAGAAGACGACGACGTTGCTTCTGTGACTGCTGGACTTTTGTCTATCCACAGACTTAAACATTCCATTGATGACCCTCACGCTCGAGAGATTACTACACTGAAGATGGAGATTCAACAAATCATGAAAGGAAACTACAGTTCTTTTATGCAGAAGGAAATTTTCGAACAGCCAGAGTCTGTTGTTAATACTATGCGAGGTCGTGTTGATTTTGAGAAAGGCACTGTCGTTTTGGGAGGTCTGAAGGATTACATCGCCGAAATTCGACGTTGCCGTCGATTGCTGTTGATCGGATGTGGAACTTCTTACCACTCAGCTATTGCTACTCGTCAGTTGCTTGAAGAACTCACAGAGCTTCCCGTTATGGTAGACTTGGCTTCAGATTTCTTGGATCGGAACACTCCAATCTTCAGAGATGACGTTTGTTTCTTCATCTCTCAATCAGGTACTTTTAAATCCAGATGAAATAATTGATTTTCAATACTAAATCATGAAGACAGCACTTTATAATCTTCCATTGCTAACTTTCAGGTGAAACTGCAGACACTTTGATGGCTCTCAGATATTGCAAGGCCCGAGGAGCTCTGATTGTAGGAGTAACAAACACCGTTGGGTCATCTATCTGTCGTGAATCCCACTGTGGCATCCATATCAATGCTGGACCTGAAATCGGAGTTGCCTCTACAAAGGCATACACTTCTCAATTTATCAGTTTGGTTATGTTCGCTCTGATGATGTGTGAGGACCGGATTTCCGTCCAACCAAGGCGATACGAGATTATCCAAGGGCTTAAGATGCTACCAGAACTCATCAAGGAAGTCTTGAAAGTTGACTCGAAAGTGGAAGACTTAGCCAGAACTCTTCATTCAGAGAAGTCATTGTTGGTTATGGGTCGTGGTTACAACTATGCTACCTGTTTGGAAGGAGCTTTGGTAAGTTTCGTTTGACGGTTGTTTTATCGAAGAATTTATAAAGTAAATATCATTTGAAACTAATGTGATTGTTCTGTACGCACAGAAAATCAAAGAGTTAACCTACATGCACAGTGAAGGCATTCTGGCTGGAGAGCTGAAACACGGACCATTGGCCCTCGTTGACAAGCTCATGCCAGTTATCATGGTGGTGACTCGAGATCCAGTCTACTCAAAATGTATGAACGCTTTGCAGCAAGTGATCGCTCGTGAAGGTGAACCAATTCTGCTCTGCGAAAAAGGAGACACTGAAACTCAGCCCTTCTCTCCAAATTCATTCCTTGAGATTCCTCACAGCGTCGACTGTCTTCAAGGGATCCTAACCGTGATTCCCATGCAGCTGTTATCGTATCATATTGCTGTCCTCAGAGGATGCAATGTCGACTGTCCACGAAATCTGGCCAAGTCCGTCACTGTCGAGTAGACTTTGAATCACGCATGTGTCTAATAATCCGATAATGCTGGATTTCGTGATATTCTAATTTCCGCTCGATATGAGGAACTTATGAACATCATTTTAAATAGTATTTTTACTTTTTTGGGATCTACGGTACTTATAAATCACATAAACCTGAATGAATTACACTCCTATACTTTCTGATAGGTTAAAGCTCTTCGTCTCTGCAAGTTGCAGCAGAGATCAATCAATTCACTCAATCTATATTTTGAAACTTTTGTCGCCAATTCACAAATTATATTCCTGATAATAATATCACAGATTACTTTGTAACTTCTCCGTTGAAAATGTTGCATGGGTTCGGAGTTAGGGAAAACTATTTTAACCAAATTGAACTTATATGGAATTTTACACTGCGAAAAACCTATACATTTTAAAGAGTTTTAAACAATAATTGTATCCTAATCTATTTCAAAAGGAAGCGATTATTTTATCTAAAAACAGCAAATAAGAATAAACCTTGAAATATTTGAAAAATGGTATGCTTCGTTCAATGTATTAATTACAATGCTCTAGTGACCATACAAAATCTAAGACACCGACGTAAATACAGTTTACAAAAGATAGATTTATTGTTACCTCATATCTTTCCACAGCTTGTGTTATGTATCATTGAGAATTTAGATTGCTCTTTACTCCGAGCATTTGATAGCTTACAAATATTAGGAAATCATAAAGACATTTCGCAGAATTTGGAAGAAAATGGCCTGATTAGTCTGTCGTCGATGAATGAAAGTCTGTGAAGTACTAATGATGTTGGCATGAGGTTCGCTTGGGCAATAATCAGAAGAAGAAGGGCAAGATTATCAAGGCAGAGATGAGGATTGGGACCAATTGAGGACCCGCTGGAGATTCGTTACAAAGAGTTGTGTTGCAAAAGCAGACGGTGACTTCTGACTTTGAATTTTTGAGGTCTTTGCAGCCTTTCTCCAGAAGTCTGTCGTCAGAGTGTTCTTTGCTGTTTTCTACGGCTTGACGGGTTGCACATGTTCGTATAGTCCGACTTTCGATACTTTCTTTCTCCACGCTGCCCAATTGCATACCTACTACTCTGATTACCATTGATCGACATCCATCGTATGGCTCTGGTTTTGAAAGTGCAGACGTAGCAGGTCCGGCGTCTTTGGCTCTGTAGAATGTCTGGGAGAAAGATTCATTATCTTTATAAAGAGCTAGGTCGCCGCATCGACTATGATTGTAATTCTCGTTTAGGTAGTTGCCCTTCCATGAAGCATCAAACCAGCTTTCCGTCCTGTTCGGGGTATCATCGTCGTAATGATACGTTATTGACGCTGTGCAATCACCAATCGTTCCGTTCGAACTGTCGTTCTTGGCCCAGTTGATAGCAGTACTTCGAACTATTTTCGTGCCTTCCTTGACTAGATTACCAAAGAGCCGGTGCAAGTACGTGTTCGCGTAATCTTCCTCCGTGTATGTTGCGTACAATGCCTGCTGCATGGTAAGGTTGGTGGTGGTGGTAATATTATTGCAATCCACTATGTATTTTTCCAATGTCTTTGCTTCACTTTTGCTGCAGTCAGAATGGTACAGCTCGTTGCACACATAGCATTGCACTGAAATTGTTTAAAATGCGAGTTATAGAAATTTACTTCATTATCATTATTTCCTCATGATTTAATATTGTGTCCGAAATATTACTTGACTCAGTCGACACAAATGCACAAGCAAACAGTCCAAGAAGAATCAGTAAGCCTTCCTTTTTGCCCATGGTAAACTTCGGTTCCCCAAAGTTGTATTTGTTTATCTTCTTCGCCATCATTTCGTCGATCTGTGTAAGATTCCACCAACTCATAAACGAATCAAAAGATAATTAAATCATAAACTCTTACAAATGCCAGTGGTAGAGGAACGCAATGGCTTCAATCACAGGGTCCTGTAAATTCTGGGGATTTCCGCACCGGAGCTTTCATCTCCGCAGCTTCCTCCTCCTTCCAAAAAAGCTTCGGACAATTACCATCGCGACGTTCCCGTGATACTTTCGTAGAATTCATAATCTTTTTTGC
>Ga0194135_10000698_pt1 | contig 19751 bp, 22 predicted proteins | sample LitLau_LLRF_2013_FD_134024 | JGI IMG/M metagenome (GOLD analysis project Ga0194135, IMG submission 134024) | Freshwater sediment microbial communities in response to fracking from North America - Little Laurel Run_MetaG_LLRF_2013 (version 2) | ecosystem: Environmental > Aquatic > Freshwater >...
CCCGCCGAATACGCGAGGGCCTTCACATAGCCTTCGGAGGTATAGCCGCTTTTCTTGGTGCCTTCGATATCCATTCCCGGCGGCGCGCGATGCTCCACGACACCGAGCACGCCACCCGGCTTCAATGCCGCGTAGAACGTCTTGAAGGCATCTTCCTCGAAGCCGCCGATGATCCAGTTATGGACATTGCGGAAGGTCAGCACCATGTCGGCTCCGCCTGCAGGCGCGATGGTCACACGCAGCGGGGGCCGGAATTCCGTCAACTGAACCTTCTCGAACAAAGCCGGATTGGCATCGAGCTTCGCGCGGAAATCCGCCACGCCCTTCTTCGTTCCAGCGCTCGCATTCTCGAGACTCGCTGCCGGCGTGGCGGCGTAGTAGCGGCCCTGCTCGCGCAGATAGGGCGCGAGGATTTCGGTGTACCACCCGGTACCCGGCCAGATCTCCACCACGGTCATGTTCGGCTTGAGTCCGAAGAACGTCAGCGTTTCAAGCGGATGACGGTAACGATCGCGCGCTACGAATTCCGGCGTGCGTGCCGGGTTCGCGATGGCAGTGACCAGCGCGGGATCTGGCATCACAGCCGTTGTTTTCGCCGAAACAGGGGCTGCAGACGCCGAACCGAAAGCTACCATTGACAAGCTTAGCGCTAACGCAAATTTATGCTGACGCACAGGGCACTCCTGAACAATAATCGGCAAATAAAGCGACGGCCCGAACGCATTGCGCATCACGGCGACAGTCGCAGCAAACATAACCAAACGATAGGGAGATCATCGCATGACAGGGTTCATCCGGTTTCCGCTGGCGTTCATGCTGTTCGCAGCATTCGGCATAGCAGTCTTGAGCACGCCAAGTCACGCGGCCGATGCGCCGACCGCAGCACCGGTCGACACATCGAAAATTCCGATCAAGGATTTCGCGCGTTTTTCGCAATACGATCTGGTCCGGATTTCGCCGAATGGCGAATACCTTGCGGCGACTTTCGACGAAGGCGATCAGGATGATCTGGTCACGATCAGCATCGTCGACAAGAAGATTCTCGGCCGGCAGCAAGTCGGCAAAGGCTTCAGAATTGCTGATCTCTGGTGGGTCGGCCCGAAGCGGGTCGTGTTCGCCTTGGCCGAGCAGGAAGGTGGCTCGCTCGTGCAGCCCGTACTGACCGGAGAATTGCTAGGCGTCGATGCGGATGGAACCAACGCCAAGTATCTATTTGGTTATCGCGCCCCAAACACGACTGCACAGGGAACCAATATCAAGGGCGCGGAGATCCGCTATGGCTCCGCCACCCTGATAAAGACACTGCCCGATGATCCGTCAGTCGCAATCATTGCGATCCGGGACTGGCGCGATGGCGAAAAGCTGGGCCGCATGGAAGTGGCGCGCCTGAACGTCTACAGCGGCGCCGTGAACACGATCGATACCGCACCAATTGGCGGTGAGGTCAGCTTTCTTGCCGATGACCATGGACAGGTTCGTTTCGCGGTTGGTGAGGACGAGCATCAATACATTCAGGCTTTCGTGAAACGCGGCGATTCCAAGGAATGGCAAGCTTTGAATACCGGCGCATCGAAGAAATCGCGGATCAAACCGCAGGCTCTTTCAGCGGATGGGTTGCGGGCCTACATCCTGTCCGATGAAGGTTCAGACCACCTTTGCCTTATCGAGCAGAGAATCGACAGCGGCGAGCGCAAGACACTGCGCTGCGACAAGGATGCCGACGTCACGAATGTCATCATGTCCTTCGATCGGCAGGAAGCGATTGCATCGACAACGGAATCCGGGGGCGCCGGCACCGAGTTCCTGAGCACGACTCATCCCGATGCCGGGCGGTTGGCCCGTTTCTACAAGTCCTTTCCGGGCCAGCTCGTCGAGCCGGTCAGTGCGACGCGGGATGGCAGCGTGGCCGTCATCCGAACGGAGAGCGACCGCAATCCGGGCGATTACTACCTGTTCACAACGAAGACGCTGAAGGCCGAGTATCTGGCCTCGTTGCGCGATGCGCTGGATCCTGAGCAGATGGCAACTCGCAAGGCCATCACGCTCAAGGCGCGTGACGGGCAGGTCCTGCATGCCATCCTGACCCTGCCCAAGGGGCGCGATCCCAAGAATCTTCCGCTGATCGTCAATCCGCATGGCGGCCCGTTCGACATCGTCGATGAGTGGTCGTGGGAAGAGAGCCCGGAAGCCCTGGCCAGCCGTGGATACGCCGTCCTGCAAGTTAATTATCGCGGCTCCGGTGGCTACGGCGCTACATTCAAGGAAGCGGGCCGGATGGGCTGGGGCACGGTCATGATCAATGACATCACCGATGCCACGCGCGGTCTGATCGCCCAAGGTACAGCGGACGCGTCTCGCGTCTGCATTTTCGGCGGCAGCTACGGCGGTTATGCCTCGATGATGAGTGCCGTACGTGAGCCTGAGCTTTATCGCTGCGTCGTCGCTTATGCGGGCGTCTACGACCTGAACCTGTGGAAGAGTACGTCCGATGTCTCGCGTTCCTTCGGCGGTCGGACCTATATCGATGAGTACATCGGTGACGACGCCAAGCTCAAACAAGACTCGCCACTAACGTATATCGATCAACTCAAGGCACCGGTCCTGATTATTCATGGCTCATCCGATGATCGCGTCCCGGTCAACCAGGCCCGCGCCCTGCGCAAGGCGCTCGATGCCCGCAAGATGCCCTACGAGTGGCTGATCAAGGACGAGGAAGGCCACGGCTTCTACAAGCTAGAAAACAAGATCGAGCTGTATACGAAGCTGTTTGCGTTCCTCGAAAAGAACATCGGCCCCGGTGCACCGCAGTCAGCAACTGCAGTTGCCAATTCCTCGAAGCCATAGCGCGAGACCATCAAAAAGCCCCGGGACGCTTGAAGCGCACCGGGGCTTTTTTGCTGCAGAAGATTACTCAGTGGTGATGGCCGCCCGCGCCATGCACATGACCATGCATGACTTCCTCGACCGTGGCATCGCGCACCTGCGTGATCTCGACCGCGAAGTGCAGGGTTTCGCCGGCCAGCGGATGATTGCCATCCACCGTGACGTTGTCGCCATCGATACCGGTGACGACCACGGACACGGGGCCCATGTTGCTTTCAGCCTGGAACTGCATGCCTGGCTCGAGATTTTCGACGCCCTGGAACGCGGCTTTAGGCACCACCTGCACCAGGGATTCGATATGTGGGCCGTAGCCTTCTTCGGGCGCAACGACGACATCGAGCTTGTCCCCGGCCTTCTTGCCGGCCAGCGCCTTTTCGAGGCCGGGCACGATGTTCCCCTTGCCGTGCAGGTACGGAAGCGGCTCGCGGCCGCTGGACGAATCCAGCACTTCGCCGGCGTCGTTGGTCAGCGTGTAATGGAAGTAGGCGACGCAACGTTCGGCGATCTGCATGACGGGTCTCAGCAAAAAATGAGCCGAGAGTTTAGCGGAATCGTTCGAGTGGGGATGTTTCATGACACAGCACCGCGGCTTGAATTCACGCGTGACGACTACAGATCAATGGTTCCCGTATTCACTTTGGACAATTCCATGACGCAACTCGATAGCAGCCGCGGCAGCGTGTTCTGGGGTGGATTCTGGATGATCCTGATCTCCGTTCTGCTGTTCTGGCTGCCCGGCATCGGTGGCTTCATCGGCGGGCTCGTTGGCGGCAAGATCTCGGGCGGCATCGGCAATGCGCTGCTGGCCTGGCTCGTGTCGTCCATCCTGGTCGGCGTGCTGTTTGCAACGCTGGGCACGGTGCTGACCGGCATGATCGCAATTGGTGCCATCGCGGGTCTTGGCGCTCTGTTCATCACGCTGATCGACTCCGGCGGCCGATTCCTCGGCGCCATCGTCGGTGGCCTGATCGCCTGATCCGGCTTGCGCGGCTACCAGGGAATCTCGCTGCCGTCCCAGGCATAGAAGCGGCCGTTGGATTCGCGGCTCAAACCCGCAATCACGGCCAGCAGGTACGCCGCCGACTGATCCGGCGTGAACAGCTTCTCTGCAGCGACATTGCCGCGAAACGGCGCGGATAGATCGGTCTCCACCGTGCCCGGATGCAGCGCCACGCAGATCAGGTTCGATGCCCGGCGCGTGAGTTCGATCGAGAGCGTGCGCGTGATCTGGTTCTGTGCCGCTTTCGATGCGCGGTAGGCGTACCAGCCGCCCAGACGGTTGTCGCTGATCGAGCCGACGCGCGCTGAAAGGTTGGCCAGCACCGCACGTTCGCCATGCGCGAGCAACGGCTGGAAATGCTTGGCGATCAACAGCGGACCGAGCGCATTGACGGCGTAGCTTCGCAGGACATTGTCCGATTTGACATCGGCGAGGCGGCGCTCCGGCATCAGGCCTTCGGCGTGCAGCAGTCCAGCCGTGTTGACCAGCAGATTCAGCGTCGGCGTGATGGCACGCACTTCGGCGGCCGCGCGTTCGATACCAGGCTCGTCGGTGATGTCGAGTTCGATCGCGATCAGCCGGTCGCGATATTGATCACGCAATTCGGCAAGACCACCCGCTGACTTCGCTCCGCGCGCGGCAGCAAATACCTGCGTGACCGATGCATCCGCGAGCAGGGCGCGCGCAAACGCAAGGCCGATGCCGCGGCTACCACCGACGATAAGCGCGTTCATGCGTGATGCCGCGTCAGCGACAGATCAATGCGGATTCTCGAAGAACACATAGTTGGTCGCGTAGTCGCTGATCTCGAAGTAGACCTTCTTTTCGCCCGGATCCTTCTGCATGTTCAGATTTTCATCGAGCACGCCGTAGCCGAAGCGATACGGCCGCGCTTTGCCATCATCCGTGCCGTAGGCGGTCGAGATCTTGTCGATGTTGATGAAGCGCCGCACGACCTTGTCGCCGGCATAGATTTCGAGCACGCCATCGGTACCGGTCCAGTTCTGGATGCCGCGTTCGATCTGGTTCTGAGTCTCTTTCGAGCAGCCTGCGGCAAGCAGGCCCGTCGCTGCGACAATCCCGATGCTGGCTAGCCTGCGCATGCTTGCTGCTCCACGTTTGTTATCCGCCGCGACCATGACACGCCTCGATCTCAAAGTCAGCCCCAGGACCTCGTGCAAAGCGGTCACCGGCTGGATGGGCGACGTGCTGCAAGTTTGGGTGACGCCTGCACCGGAGCACGGCAAGGCCATTGCCGCGGTCGAGATCCTGCTGGCCGAAACACTCGGGCTTGGCCGATCTGCCGTCGGGTCATCGCGGGTCACACATCGAAATCCAAACGCGTGGAAATCGATGGTCTGGACGCCGCCGAACTGCGGCGGCGGATCGACATGCGGTCTCGACAACCGATCGGCAATTTCGGCTCCCGCATGCCGATTGTGGCGGCGCACAAAGACACGGGTGTATTCTTCGCGGCCTGACACTCAGACCAGTGGCCGAATGTCCGCCCGCGTTGCCCTGATTCGCCGCGATACCCGCGAAACCCAGATTGCCGTCGAGATCAATCTCGATGGCAGCGGCGCCAGCCGTTTCGAAACCGGCATCGCCTTCCTCGATCACATGATGGAGCAGATCGCTCGCCACGGGCTCGTCGATCTCATGGTCGAAGCCAAGGGTGACGTGCATATCGACCATCACCACACGGTGGAAGACATCGGCATTACGCTCGGCCAGGCGTTCGACAAGGCTATCGGCGACAAACGCGGCATCGTTCGCTACGGCCATGCCTACGTGCCGCTCGATGAGGCGCTCTCGCGCGTTGTACTGGACTGCTCCGGCCGTCCCGGTCTCGAATGGTTCGTCGATTTCCCGCGCGCGCGTATCGGTGATTTCGATGTCGACCTGTTTCGCGAATTCTTCCAGGGCTTCGTGAATCACGCGAAGGTCACCCTGCATATCGACAGCCTGCGTGGACGCAACGCGCATCACGTTGCCGAAACCATCTTCAAGGCATTTGGCCGCGCCCTGCGCATGGCCTCGACGCTCGATGCGAGAGTCGGCAACGACATGCCATCAACGAAGGGCGTGTTGTAAGCCCCGGCCTTCTCGCGTGACCATGCCCCACCCGATTTCCTCCGCGTTCCGCGATTCCTGACGTCATTCCTGATGGAAAAGATCGGCATCATCGATTACGGCATGGGCAACCTGCACTCGCTCGGCAAATCGCTGGAGCGCGTGGCAGGGAACCAGAAAGTGATCATCAGCGCCGATCCGGAAACCCTGCTGGCCTGCGATCGCGTCGTGCTTCCGGGCGTGGGCGGCGTACGCGCCTGCATGAACGAACTGCGCCGGCTCGAACTCAACGAACTCGTGATCGAAGCCGCGCGCAAGCGCCCGTTGCTCGGCATCTGCCTCGGCATGCAGATCCTGCTAGAGCGCAGCGAGGAAAACGGGGGTGTCCCTGCGCTGGGGCTAATTCCTGGCCTTGTGCAGCGTTTCCAGGATCCGCCGGCACACGCCGATGGCGAACGCCTGAAAGTGCCGCACATGGGCTGGAATCGCGTGCGGCAAACCCAGAAACATCCCGTCTGGGAAGGCATTCCCGACGAGAGCTGGTTCTATTTCGTACACAGCTATTACGCCAATCCAAATAATCCGCAGCACACGCTTGGCACGTCTGACTACACACAGACCTTCACGGCCGCCGTCGCCCGCGACAATATCGTCGGATTCCAGTTTCACCCGGAAAAAAGTCAATCCGTCGGTCTGCGGCTACTGGCGAACTTCGCGAAGTGGAACGGGGAATCGCGATGAATCCCGCGCCCCAGTCGGCACGTGATCCGGCAACGATCTGGATCGCGCGCGGTACGCCAGAACCGCGACGCAATTCCGAAAGGGACGCCACGGTGCACGGACTGCAAAAACCGGTGTCGCCGCGGGTGACGATCCCGGCAAAACGGCACGGCTTGCCTCGTTCCGCCCTTTGCGGCACAGTCTGACGGCCTTCGGAAACGACAGCGCCACCACCCGCAAGCCCGCCGCGACTCGAAACTCCATACCGCCCGCCGGGTCTCCAACCGATTCGATCCATGCTGCTCATCCCTGCGATTGACCTCAAAAATGGCCATTGCGTGCGTTTGCGCCAGGGCCGAATGGATGATGTAACGGTGTTCTCGACCGATCCGGTCAGCGTGGCCAAGCGATGGGTGGACGAGGGAGCCAGCCGCATCCATGTCGTCGATCTCGACGGTGCGCTCAAGGGCACGCCGGTGAACATCAAGGTGATCGAGAAGATCGCGGCGGCCTGCGGCGATGTTCCCGTTCAGGCCGGCGGCGGCGTCCGGGATGAAGAGACTGTGCAGCAGTATCTCGATGCCGGCGTGAGCTACATCATCATTGGCACCAAGGCCGTGAATGCGCCGCATTTCCTGCGCGATCTCTGCCTCGAATACCCGCGCCACATCATCGTCGGCATCGACGCGAAAGATGGCCGCGTGGCCGTGGATGGCTGGAGCAAGCTTTCGCATCACGGCGTCATCGATCTCGCCAAGCAGTGCGAACACGATGGCGTCGAAGCCATCGTCTACACCGACATCGGTCGCGACGGCATGATGGCCGGCTTCAACGTCGAATCGACGCGCGAACTCGCGCGATCGGTCAACACGTCGATCATCGCGTCGGGCGGCGTGTCTACACTCGAAGACCTGCGTCTGCTAAAGACGCTGGAAGAAGATGGCGTCATCGGTGCCGTCATCGGCCGCGCGCTCTACGAGGGCGGACTGCAATTCAAGGACTGCTTAAAGGCAGTGACGAGTGGCTAGTGGTCAGTGGCCAGCAAGAAAGCCACACACTCAGCCGCGCCCCGCTGTCACCAGCCACTAGCAACTCACCACGAGCCCCTGCCGTGTTAGCCAAGCGCGTCATCCCCTGTCTCGACATCAATGCCGGCCGCGTAGTCAAGGGCGTGAAATTCGAGGACCTGCGCGACGCCGGCGATCCGGTCGAAGTGGCCCGCCGCTACGATCTGCAGGGTGCGGACGAACTCGTATTCCTCGATATCACCGCGTCCAGCGATGACCGGCCCACGCTTTTCAAGACCGTCGAAGCCGTTGCGGAAGCGATCTACATTCCGCTGACCGTCGGCGGTGGCGTGCGGAACTGTGCCGATGTCCGCGCACTGCTGCAGGCCGGCGCCGACAAGGTCTCGATCAACACGGCCGCCGTGGTTCGTCCGGATTTCGTCAGCGAAGCCGGCGACAAGTTCGGCGTGCAGTGCATCGTGGTCGCCATCGATGCCAAGCGCGTCAGCAAGAAAGGCGCACCGGCACGCTGGGAAATCTTCACGCATGGCGGACGTAAGACCACCGGGCTCGATGCCATCGAGTGGGCCTCGTTCATGGTCAGCAAGGGCGCTGGCGAGCTGCTCGTCACCAGCATGGATCGCGACGGTACCAAGGCCGGGTATGACCTGGAGCTGCTGGCCGCGATCAGCGCCGCCGTTCCCGTGCCGGTGATTGCCAGCGGCGGTGTCGGCACGCTCGAACATCTGGCGCAGGGCTTCAATCAGGGCGGCGCTGATGCCGTGCTCGCGGCAAGCATCTTTCACAGCGGCACGTACACCGTCGGCGAAGCCAAGCAGTATCTGGCCGGACATGGCGTGCATGTACGCCTGCCGGAACTGCCGGCGTTCGCGATCTGATGGCTGCGTCCGAATCCTTGCCGGGCGACGTAATACGGGAGCTGTTCGCGACACTGGAATCGCGCCGGGGTGGTGATCCCGCCAAGTCCTACGTGGCGAGCCTGTATGCGAAAGGGCCGGACGCCATCCTGAAAAAGATCGGCGAAGAAGCGGCCGAGACGATCATTGCAGCGAAAACGGCAGAGGCCGCGACGGCATCCACGACGCAACGTGACGCGCTCGTCCATGAACTGGCGGACCTGTGGTTTCACACCCTGGTCCTGATGGCCGCGTATGATCTGCCGTTGAGTGCGCTGACCGAAGAGCTGGGTCGACGCATGGGCCGTTCCGGTCACGATGAGAAAGCATCGCGCACGAAAGCTTGAGCGATGTCTGCAAATTCGAGGAGTAAACGCTATGGGTAGCATGAGTCTGGTGCATTGGCTGATCGTCCTTGCCGTAGTGGTTCTGGTGTTTGGCACCAAGCGCCTGCGTGGCGCGGGTGGCGACATCGGCGCTGCGGTCAAGAACTTCAAGTCAGCCATGAAGGATGGCGAATCGGAAGCCCCGAAATCCGCCGAGGCGCTGCGCAGCGGCGAGCAGTCGACAGCGGCACCGTCGGCCGATCGTCATAACGAAAAGGTCTGATCTCAGCCAGGCTGCGCGGTCATGTTCGATTTCAGTTTCTCGGAGCTGCTGCTCTGCTTCGTTGTCGCGCTCGTCGTGCTTGGACCGGAGCGTCTTCCCGGCGTTGCACGCGGCATCGGACGCTGGACCGGGAAGGCACGCGCTTACATGCGCAACCTCAGCGCGGAGCTGGATCGGGAATCGAGCGTTGCGGAACTCAAGGCGCAGCTCAGTGACGCGCGCCGCATCCTCAACGAAGAATCGGTCTCGATGAAGCAGTCGTTCCACGCGGCCTCGACCGAAGGCCGCGCGATTGTCGAGGAAGTGCGCGAGGCCGTCACGCCGCCACCGCCGAGTGGCCCCGACCCCGACTATCACCACGACGAGCTGCCTGGCCCGACCCCGCCTTCCGACAAGCATGTCTGAGCAAGCCGGTCCGGATCCGGTCGAGCAGCCGCTGCTCGCCCATCTCGTCGAACTGCGCACCTGTGTGGTTCGCGCGCTGACCGGCGTTGTCGTGGTCCTGATTCCGCTGCTGTTCGTCGCCAAGCAGCTCTACCACTATCTGGCCACACCGCTGCTGAAGCTGCTGCCGGCCGGCAGTACGATGATCGCGACGGAAGTCGCGTCGCCGTTCTTCACGCCGTTCAAGCTGGCGGCGGTGGTTGCGTTCGCCATCGCACTGCCCTGGGTGCTGTACCAGATCTGGTCCTTCGTCGCGCCGGGGCTGTACAAGAACGAGCGTCGGCTCGTGCTTCCGCTCCTCGCCAGCAGCACGATGCTGTTCTACATCGGCGTCGCCTTCGCCTATTTCCTCGTGCTGCCGGCCGTGTTCAAGTTTTTCGTGTCCAGCGCGCCGGAAGGTGTGGCGGTAATGACGGACGTTTCGAAATATCTTGACTTCGTGCTCAAGCTGTTTCTGGCCTTCGGCGTGGCTTTCGAAACACCCGTTGCGATCGTGCTTCTCGTGCTCACCGGTTTCGTCACGCCGAAGCAACTGGCTGCGCGGCGGGACTACGTGCTTGTCGGGGTTTTCGTCGTCGCCGCGGTGCTGACGCCGCCTGACGTGCTCTCCCAGACCCTGCTCGCAGTGCCGTCCTATCTGCTGTACGAACTGGGCATCCTGGTTGCCCGATACGTCGTGCGAAACCGGCCCGAACCGGAAACGGACGCGACGCCTTCCCCCTGACATTGCTACATTGCTGGATCACTGACCGATCCGCCCTGCCATGCACGTCCTGCTCGTTGAAGACCATCCCGATCTCGCCGCAAATCTCGGCGATTTTCTCGGCTCCCATGGGCATAGCGTCGACTTCGCTGCGGATGGCCCCAGCGGGCTGAGGCTGGCCCAGAACCAGAGCTTCGATGCGGTGGTGCTGGACCGCCTGTTGCCGGGCCTCGATGGCGCCACGGTCTGCCGCCGCCTGCGCAGCAGCGGAGGAACCGCCGTACCGGTGTTGATGCTCACGGCGCTGGATACGGTTCCCGATCGCGTCGAAGGTCTTCAGGCGGGGGCCGACGACTACCTGATCAAGCCGTTCGCGATGGTCGAACTGCTGGCGCGCCTGGAAGCGCTGCATCGGCGCGCCACGAGCAACAGCAGCGGACGGCGTCTGGTAGTGGCGGACGTCGTGTTCGATCTTGACACGCTTGAAGCGCGCCGCAGCAACGAAGTGCTGACCCTGACCCCTGCCCTGCGCAAGATTCTCGAACTGCTGATGCGCGAAACCCACCGCGTGGTCACGCGCGACGAGCTGGAGCGGAAGCTGTGGGGCGATGCGCCGCCGGAAGGCGATGTGCTGCGTGCGCACATGTACGCACTGCGCGTGGCGCTCGACAAACCCTACCCGCGCAAGCTGCTGCACACGATCCACGGCACCGGCTATCGTCTCGCCGATCTCGGCGATGGCTGAGGCTTCCGGCGGCGGTTTGCGCCGCCGGCTGGCAGTCGCACTGGTTGGGCTCGCGGCCACTGCCGCAGCCATTCAGGGCATCGGCTACTGGGTGGCCGAACGCTGGGTCGAGCACGAAAGTCTTCAGGGCCTGCTGCAACACGAGTTGTCGCATCTGGTCGAGACCGACGCTCAACCGACGTTGATCGCAGCCAACGATCCCACGCTGCGCTACTTCCGGCCTGCCCGCGGCGAGCCGGTGCCACCCGCACTCAAGGCGCTGAGTCCGGGCTGGCATGAAGAGGTGTCCCTGGAGGGCAAGCAGTACCGTGCGCTGGTGGCCGATATCGGTCCATCGGACCGCGCCTGGCTGCTGTACGACATTTCCGGGGTCGATGTGCGCGAGCGCAGGCTCATCCTGCTGTTCGGTTTCGGCGTGCTGGCCATTGCTGCGCTCGCATTCTGGGCGTCAAGGCGTCTTGCTGCCCGAGCGCTGGCCCCGTTTGACGATCTGGTCCAGGGCATTCGCGCACTGAATCCCGAGACCCGCGGCGCGCGCCTGCGCGTTGACGGAGATGCCGAACTGCGCGTGATCGCTGAAGCGCTGAACAGCTACATGCGCGCGCTGGACGACGTCATCGAGCGCGAACGCGCCTTTGCCGCAGCCGCCAGCCACGAGCTGCGCACACCGCTGACCGTGATTGCCGGCGCAACGGAACTACTGGCGAGGAAGCCTGCCGATCCTGCACCTCCGCTGGCAAGAATCGATCGCGCAGTGACGCAGGCCATGCTCGATCTCGACGCCCTGCTCGCGCTTTCGCGGGTCCGCGAACCGCCACAGGCCACGCGACTGGTACTCGACAAGCTGCTGCCGGACTGGGCCGAGCCGCATCTCGCGAACCTCTCGACGCAGATCGTCTGGGAACTTCAGGCCGCCGTGCTCGACGCGCCGATGGGCAGCCTGCATATCGTGTTCACCAATCTCCTGCGCAACGCGCTGCGCGCGGCAGGCCCACGCGGCTGCCTGATCCTTCGATGCAGCGGGACCGGACTCGACGTGATCGACAATGGTCCCGGCATCCCGCCCGCTGAGCTGCCCCATGTCTTCGAGCCCCATTTCAGGGGCCGCGATGGCGGCACCGGGATCGGCCTCTATGTCGCACGTGCGCTGGCACAAAGCCAGGGCTGGCAACTCAGTCTTGTCAATCGCGAGGAAGGGGGTGCTCACGCGGCCCTGCGCTGGCCACCGGTTGCCGATCAGACCAGCAGGTCGGCGGTATCGATCAGGTAGTAATCGCGCAGCAGCTGGTAGAGCTTCGGATGAGCACGCTGCAGCTCGGCACCGCTCTGGAAATAGCTTTCCGTCGCAACGGCGAAGAATTCCTGCGGACCCTCGAGCGCGTAATCGTCCAGCACCGAAGAAGGTACGTTCTGCAGGTGCTCGAACTCGGATTTCATGACTTTCGACCACAGCGTGTAATCCGCAAGTTTTGGCGCCCCGAGCGTTCCCGGATTCTCGTCGTCCAGCTGATGCGCGAACTCGTGCGCGACCACGTTCACGGGCGCACCGTCGAGTGCCGCTTCCACGTCTTCCCAGCTCAGCACCACGCGTTCGCCGTTCCAGGATTCACCGAGCCGAAGCTGCGGCTGGTCATCGACGAGTCCGAGCGCATCCGGTTGCTGGTGCGGAACCCAGAATGCCGTCGGATACAGCAGCACGGAATGCAGGCCGCGGAACACGTGCGCTTCCGGCCGCAGGATCAGCAGGCAGGCCATGCCGGCCACGAGCACGCGCATGGCCTCGGTGACCGTGAGCCCGTTGCAGCCGACGAAGCGCACGTCATGCAGGAATTCCTGCGTGCGCCGCTCATGCAGAACCCGCTGATCCGCCGTCAGCCGCGCAAGCAGTGGCAGCCGCGCGCGCAACAGGGCGCGCCATTCGGACGGAAACGGCTGGCGTTCACGCTGCCGCCGCCGATAACGACGGTGCAGGAGCCACAACGCAATGATCGCGGCGATGAGCGCGACAAGAAAATCGCTGGCGCTGGCAGCCAGAGGCATAGCTTGAGTCGGTGACCAATCCAGCCGATGTCATGGGTACGGCCCGCGTCTCGATCAAGAGCTGGCCTGCCTGCGCAGCAGGACTACCAGAAACTGGATTTGTCCTCGGGGTTTTCCTCGTCCTTTTCTTTCGTCGAGGAAGGAGAGGGCGACGACGTTGGTGCGCTGCGTCTGGTGCGGTAGTAGGACACAGCGCGCAAGGCCGCGAACGGCCCGGCGATCAGCACGACGACCAGGATAACGATGCCGAAGATGGTTGGATTCATGAACGAGTGACCATTACAGCTTGGCAAGGTTCGCGTAGGACAGCATCAACCATTTGGTGCCGGCCTCGCGGAACTTGATCTCCACGCGCGTACGGTCGCCGTCGCCATCGAAGGACAGAATGGTGCCTTCGCCGAATTTCGGATGCTGCACGCGGTCGCCAAGCCGGTGACCTCCGGGGCCTTCGCCGGTCGTGGCTGCGCTCATGGCCGTGCGTGTGGGCGGCGCATCGCCGCGTGGCGCGCCGTAGCGATCCCGGCTGCCGTAACTGCCACCGCCATAACCGCCGCCGCCAAAGGCGCTATCGCGTGGCGAGCGATCGAACGCCGGCCGCATCACGCCGCCGGCGCGCGGCCGCGTCTCGACCAGGGTCTCGGCGGGAATGTCCTTCAAGAACATCGACGGCGCACCGAGCTGTTCCTGCCCGTGAATGCGCCGCACTTCCGCGTAACTCAGATACAGCTGCTTGCGCGCACGCGTGATGCCGACGTACGCAAGCCGACGTTCCTCTTCCAGACTGCCGTCATCGATCGTGCGCTGATTCGGGAACAGGCCGTTTTCCATACCGACGAGAAACACGATCGGGAATTCGAGGCCTTTCGCGGAATGCAGGGTCATGAGCTGCACGCAGTCCTCACCGGCACCAGCCTGACGCTCTCCTGCTTCCAGCGCCGCATGCGCGAGGAAGGAATTGACCGGGTCCAGACCATCGTCTTCCGGCGGACGCTCGAAGCTTCGCGCCGCATTGATCAGTTCGTCGAGATTTTCGAGCCGCGCTTCGGACTGCTCCGATCGTTCTTTCTTGTAGTGCTCGCGCAGGCCAGAACGCTCGATGGTCAGCTCCATCATCTTCGACAGTGGCTGATCCTTCGTATCCGCAGCCAGACCCTCGATGAGATCGATGAATCCCTTGAGACTGCCTGCACTGCGGCCAAGCTTGGCATCGGCATTCGTTGCGACCTTCCACAGCGAGAGTCCCTGCTCGCGCGCAAGCAGGCGCAGGCGCTCGATCGTGGTCGCGCCGATGCCGCGAGTAGGCGTATTCACGGCACGCTCGAAGCTGCTGTCGTCATCGCGTATCGAGACCAGCCGCAGATAGGCCAGCGCGTCCTTCACTTCCATGCGCTCGAAGAAGCGCAGGCCGCCGTAGATTCGGTACGGCAGGCGATTGCGGATCAGCGTTTCTTCAAGCACGCGAGACTGCGCATTGGACCGATACAGGATCGCGCAATCGGACAGTGCGAACGTCGTCGAATGATGGGTCTTGATGCGGTTGATGACGAACTCGGCCTCGTCGTACTCGTTGAATGCGGCATAGAGCTGGATCGGCTCGCCATCGCCGTCATCGGTCCACAGGTTCTTGCCGAGACGTCCCGTGTTCTTCGCGATCAAGCCGTTCGCGGCCTTCAGGATGGTGCCGGTGGAACGGTAGTTCTGTTCAAGCTTGATGACTTCCGTGCCGCGGAAATCATGGCTGAGCTTGGCCATGTTCTCGACCTTCGCACCTCGCCATGAATAGATCGATTGATCGTCATCACCGACCGCGAACATCGTGCCGCTATCACCGGCCAGCACTCTGAGCCAGGCGTACTGCAGCGTGTTCGTGTCCTGGAACTCGTCGACGAGGATGTGCCGGAAGCGGTTTCGGTAATGCTGCTGGATCGCGGGTACATCGCGGCAGAGTTCATGCGCGCGCAGCAGCAGCTCGGCGAAATCAACCAGCCCGCTGGCCGCGCACTGCGCCTCGTAGGCGCTGTAGATGCGCACGAGATTGCGCTGCGCGAAATCGCCCTGGTCGGCCATCGCATGCGGACGCCGACCTTCTTCCTTCTGCGCATTGATCCAGCCGGTGACCTGCTTCGGCACCCATTGTTCCTCACTGAGATCAAGCCCGCGGATCACGCGCTTGACCAGGCGCACCTGATCGTCGGAATCGAGAATCTGGAAATTCTGAGGCAGGTTCGCGTCCTTCCAGTGCAGCCGCAGCATGCGATGCGCGATGCCGTGAAAGGTGCCGACCCACATCGTCCGGACCGGCACACGCACCAGCGATTCGATGCGCCCGCGCATCCCCGCCGCCGCCTTGTTGGTGAAGGTGACGGCGAGAATCGAATGTGGCGAAACATTCTCGACCTCGATCAGCCAGGCAATGCGATGCGTGAGCACACGCGTCTTGCCGGAGCCGGCGCCGGCAAGCACCAGGCGATGCTCGGGCGGCGCCGTGACGGCTTCGCGCTGCGCAGGGTTGAGGACGGAAACGAGGTCAGCGACGGAATCGGAAGGATGCATCGCTCATTTTACCGGTGACCCGCCGCGAAGGGTTCGCGTGCCGATGCGTGCCAAGAACGGAGCGGCCTGTATCAAGGCTTGTCCGCGTTCGTACCCGCTTCGGCCCTGCTTTTCAGCCAGAGGTTGATGAGTTCCACAGCGAGCGAGAAGGCCATCGACACGTAGACGTATGCCTTGTCGATATGGAAGTCGAAGCCGTCGGCGATCAGCACAATCCCGATCAGCACGAGGAACGCCAAGGCAAGCGTCTTGATGCGCGGGTTGTTGTCCACGAACCGCGACACAGGACCGGAGAAGAACATCATCACTACGATCGCGACCACGATTGCGGCGATCATGACCGGAACGGCGAGGTGCTGCGGCAAGGTCGTGGTCATGCCGACCGCCGTGATCACCGAATCAAGCGAGAACACGATGTCGAGCACCATGATCTGCACGATCACCGAGAGAAAGCTCACCTTCCCGCGCTCGGGACTGCTGCCGTGCTCTTCTTCATCGCCCTGGAGCACGAGTTCCTTGATCGACTTGTAGATCAGGAAGGCACCGCCGCCGATCAGGATCAGATCACGCCCGGAAATGGCATTGGCGAACACCGAGAAGATGGTGTCGGTGAGACGTGCGAGCCAGGCGACCGAGATCAGCAGTGCGATGCGCGTGACCATCGCACCAGCAAGACCCCAGAAGCGAGCACTGGCTTGACGCTCAGGCGGCAGCTTCGCCGCCATGATCGAGAGGAAGATGATGTTGTCGATGCCGAGCACGATCTCCAGAGCGGTGAGCGTCATGAAGGCAACAATGATTTCGGGATCGAGCAAGGCAGTCATTGGGACGCGCGCAGGTAGGAATTCGGTTCTGACTAGGCTGAATGGGGGCTTTCGCAGGCGTTTCAAATGCCGGCATCGATAGCCCCCAATCGGAGGTGATCGTTCGCGGCCAATCATGTCTCGTCCCGTGCCAGCGCCGCTGCATCGAAGATTCACACAACCGCAACCTTCGCGTCACGTTGGCTTTACTGCGCCGGCCTAGCCTTGAGTCTGTCAGAACTGCGGAGAAGCCGATGAAAATCGCATACGGGGTCATGGGCTATGGGCGCGGGCACGCCATGCGTACCTCGGCAGTGCTGCCGTCGCTGATGCAGGAACATGCGATCACGGTCTACGCAGGCGGTGATGCCTACGACGTACTTTCACCGCTGTTCCCGACCGTGCGCATTCCCACGCTCGGCTAGGTCTACAACGAGCGTGGCGGACATTCAGTCCCGAAGACGCTGGTCAACAACTTCGCGCCGATGGCCGACCTGCTGTTTGGCGGACACGGCTCCGAGATTGTCGAACGCGAAATGACGTCACGCGGCACACAGCTCGTGATTTCGGACTCCGAGGCCTGGACCCACCGCGCCGCACGCAAGCTCAAGCTGCCACGCATCAGCTTCGATCACATCGGCATCATCGGCTACTGCAAGCCGCATTTCCCGCCGGATCTCTGGCTGCTCGGCATGCGTGACGCGATGTCCTACCGCGCAGCCATGGGCATTCCCGAGCGCATCCTGATTTCCAGCTTCTATCCGGCCGAAGGCAAGTATCCCGGCGTGAAGATCGTCGGTCCGATGCTGCGCGACGAGGTACTGAGAGTGCAGCCCAAGCAAGGCGACTTTCTGCTCGCCTACTTCAACAAGGGCGAGCATCAGTATCTGCCTCACATCGACCGTGCCCTGCGCCTGCTCGACTGCAAGGTGGTGGTTTATGGCACGCCATTCCGCGGGACGGTCGAGAACCTGGACTTCCGCGCGCCTAGCAATGAATGGTTCGTGCACGATCTGGCGCACTGCAAGGCCGTGCTGAGTACCGCAGGCAACCAGACCATTGGCGAGGCCATCCACTTTGGCAAGCCGATCCTCGCGATTCCGGAGGAGGCCTTCGAGCAGCGCCTCAATGCCCACATCATCGAGCGCATGGGTGTCGGCATGCGAGGCGACCGCCTCCGTTTGACCCCGAGCGATGTCGACCGCTTCATGGGCAACTACGACTATTACCGCAGCAACATGGCCGAACATGCCGGCGATGGCCGCGCGGAAGCGATCGAGACCTTGCATCGCTATATCGATGAACTTGCGCAGGCCAGCGGCGCGAGGAAACGGCGGCCTGCCACGGCACGTGCGTCACGCGCGGTCACGGCAAGGGCCTGAGGCCAGAGACGTCGCCTCGCAGCAGAGCGATCAGGTCACTGCCGGGCGGTTCACCAAACGGGTACAGTGAGTCATAACAGACGCACAACCCCGGGGGAGACCGTGGCCAGGCTGAAACCGCTTGACGCTTCATGGCTATATGTCGAATCACGTGATACGCCGATGCATGTGGCTGGCCTCAACATCTTCTCGCTGCCGAAGAACGCCAAGCCGGATTTCCTGCGCAACCTCGTGGCGCAGGTCAAGGAAGCGAAGGCTTTCGTGCCGCCCTGGAATCTGCGCCTCAAGTCATCGGTACTGCGCGGCGTGCTGCCCGAGTGGGAAACCGACGACAACCTCGATCTGGACTACCACATCCGCCATTCCGCGCTGCCGCTGCCGGGGGGCGAACGCGAACTCGGCGTGCTGGTGTCGCGCCTGCACAGCCACGCGCTGGATCTGGCTCGGCCGCTGTGGGAATGCCATGTGATCGAAGGCCTCGAAAACGATCGCTTCGCGCTGTATACGAAGATGCATCACGCGCTGATCGACGGTGTCGGCGGCATGAAGATGACGATTCGGGCACTGTCGAGCAACGCCACAGACAAGGTCGTTCCGCCGTGGACGATCGGCGCCGAACCGGGCAAGCGCCGCGCGCGAACGGAAGCGGTGACCGCGCCGATGGCGCATCTGCTGGAGCAGTTGCGGCAGCAGGCTGCGCTGGTGCCGCAGGTGGGCGGCGCACTGGCCGAAATCTGGCGCGGCAAGACCGAGCACGATGCGCTGGTGCGGCCGTTCGCAGCGCCAAAATCCGTGCTCAATGACCGCATCACTAGCCAGCGCCGTTTTGCCACGCAGCAATACGATCTGGCCCGTCTGCGCAGGATGGCGGACAGCGCCGAAGTCACGCTGAACGACATCGTGCTGGCCATCTGTGCAGCAGCATTGCGCCGCTTCCTGAAGGAGCTGAACGTACTGCCGCGACGCTCGCTGACGGCCGGTCTGCCGGTCTCGGTCCGGCCGAAGGATGACGAGCAGCTCGGCACTGCGATCAGCTTCATCCTGGCCACGCTGGGGACGTCGATCGCCGATCCGATCAAGCGCCTCAAGGCCATCCATGCCTCGACCCTGCGCGCCAAGGAGCATCTGCAAAGTCTTCCGAAAAGTGGCCTCAACAACTACACGATGCTGTTCATGGCGCCGTACATCGTGGGCATGCTCACCGGCGCTGCCGGCCGCATCAAGCCGATGTTCAATCTTGCGATCTCCAACGTGCCGGGCCCGGACAAGACGCTGTACCTCGGCGGCGCGAAGCTCGAAGCCATGTACCCGGTCTCCGTGCTGCAGCACGGGCAGGCGCTGAACATCACCTGTGTGAGCTACGCCGGCAGCCTGAACTTCGGCTTTACCGGCAGCCGCGATGCATTGCCGCACATGCAGCGCCTGGCGGTTTATACGGGCGACGCGCTGGACGAACTCGAAGCTGCGATCGGGAGCAAGCCCACGTAACGCGCGCGGCGGCCTTTCGGCGGCCTGCTATTTGTTTATAACTTCTCGCACGCGGTACGAAGGCATCTGCGGCGACGGCCCGGCATTGCGCCGGCCTCTGTATTATTTCGGTCCCGTCGGCTAAGCCCCGATACCCTTTTCGCCACGCACGCATGCCCGATCTCGCCCTGATCTACGAGCACCCCGAGTGGTTCAAGCCGCTGTTCGCCGCGCTCGACCGCCGCGGCGTGGACTATGTCGCGATCCGCATCGACGACCACCTGTTCGATCTCGACACGCCGCCGCCAGCGCCGGTGATCTTCAACCGTCTTGCGATGAGTTCCTTTCTGCGCCAGGACGAGCACGCCATCTTCTACGCTCAGGCCCTGTTCGCGCACTGGAGCG
>Ga0194135_10000699_pt1 | contig 19734 bp, 22 predicted proteins | sample LitLau_LLRF_2013_FD_134024 | JGI IMG/M metagenome (GOLD analysis project Ga0194135, IMG submission 134024) | Freshwater sediment microbial communities in response to fracking from North America - Little Laurel Run_MetaG_LLRF_2013 (version 2) | ecosystem: Environmental > Aquatic > Freshwater >...
ATTTTGCAGCTGGTGGTGGTGGTGGTAGACTTTTAAGTCTTGTAGGCTAGCGAAACGATCTGTAACGTCTTTTGAGCAGCATAACTGGATCCTTCGCCAGTTTATTCTGTAATAAATAAACAAAATAGTTAGTCATTTAATTATGTGAATGCCTCAAGTGAATTTGTAGTAACATATTACAGTCTTACGTATATCTTACATGTACAAAGTGATGATTGATGGTTGTATGGCGGCGACAAATCCTCTTGTTGACGATTCACAAACCTGGAAACATAAATTTCACCATTACCACGTGGATATGACAATAATAATAATAACAATGCACTTTCAAATCACCCTTACCTATTTACAATGTCCTTCTACGTCTCTCCAAAACACAATACTGCTGCTAAAACTGTATTTTGCCCTAAAATAAAATACACCTATTAACTGCAAATTAAATATATGGCACTAATTGACCATCAGAGGGCAAACTTACCAAGTGTACGAATAATCCTTAGTTGTTCTCTGTCCACTAAACCCTGGAGAACAAAATATCCTCTGAGGAGGTGTTTATTATTACCTCCTCCAACTCTTCATTCGTCGCAGCTGCCAAAAGCGGATTGGTCAGCGATGTAGTCGACTTTTTCGCCTGTGTGCGACGACGGGACTCCTCCGAATCCTCCATGAAATCCTGAAAAGTGTACGCATAAGCGTCGCGACCTCCTCTCTTCTGCAGGTAAAGCCATCCGCGGCGCTTATAAGCGTACCAGACTCCGACAATTTGCAGCACCAACAGCAGCAACAACAATCCAACAGCTGCAAACAAATAAAAACAATTTAAAACAACTTTAGGGTTGGGTTTAGAATGTCCTTACCTATTTCCCAAATAAGAAATGAACAAGTCTGTTCATTCTCAATCTTCTGGGGGAGTTTGGGGCGTTCCCAAAGATGAACCCAATCCGGACAGAGTGATTTGAGGGTCGCAGTCGGCTTTCCGGTCAATTGTGACGTTGAATTGACGCACTCTTGTCGCTCCGTGCGATAAATCGCGTAGATGCATTTTTTAGCAATGCAATCCGCGCACGAAAACACTGTAGAACAGTTCATCTTCAATACCAAATATGGAATGGGTAAAATATTAAAACTTTACCTGTTAATTATAATCTCCTGTATGTGTGTGGACAGATAGTACACAATACATTACACGGTGCACTTGACACAGTAAGACTCTGACAAGTGTACCGCTAATTTTAAAGTGCTCTTGGAGCGTCCCTTTCACTGGACAAATATTACAATTAAAGTATTCGCCATGGAGAATAAGTCATCGCAACAGTCTAAAAAACCAGACGAAACAATTGAGGTAATATACATTGATTGTTTGCTTAGTTGTATTATATATTTACCATTCGGAATTGATTTCCAGGTATTTATCTGCCCAAAATGTCCTCCGAATGGACCACCAAAGTGTTTCACGTCACTTGTGGAGGCGATTCCCCATCTGTTGGGTCACGAACGTGGGAAGGACTTTACTGATGTCTGTGGAACTATGGGAGTAGACGTTGGAAATGAAGAAGAGAAGGGGAGCACTGCAGGAAGCATGGGGAGTGGGCCAAGTGGGTCAGTAGATATGTGGTGCCCAAGTGATACATCAACCGAAGAAATTACCCGACCGGCAGATGTAACAGCCCAACCAAGTGAAATTGCTCTTGCGGGTGAGGACAATAGGAAATCAGGATCTAATAAATTGTAATAATTGTGAATGTGTGCATCATGAATTATTGTATATGCTAAATAATAATGATTATATTGTTGTTGTCTGATTATAGCCGCACACGCCAAGCTAAGAGAGGAGATTCAAGCAACTCTGGCAATCATGCGAGCAAACGCACAAAGGGTTACTATCAGTGAGGCAAAGCGGATGTGTCGAGGGAACAAGTTTGGACCAATCAATTTACTGCCAGAAAATACCGGAGAATACAGCTACCATTCACTGCATGACAAATCTATTGTTAGCCATAAAATATTAATTAATCAGTTTCCCAACATTGATATTGATTGTGGTTTTCATTTAAATGTTTCGTTTTTTAAAAAGCATCTTTCCTCGTCTGGTTTAAAAAGTTTAGTGGCGTCTGATTACTACGATAGATATAGGAAATCATTTTACTTACGTCATGATGTTTTCTTATATCTGCGATATAAGGGAATATCATGTCGGGTCTTAGAGTACATATATTGCAAAATGTTCAAAGGCATTGAGCAACTTCAATCTCCATTTTTACGTTGTTTCGAGTATGAGGTTGATATGCGGTGCGGAGGAGAAGAATGGAATAAATACGCCGAGCTATATCGGGAAGGCGTGGGCTCACGAAACAAAATTTGGGATTACTGGGCTTCGATTATAAATAGCCAAGTTGGTAATCAGAAGTGTTTAGTATTCCCTATGGGTGTTATGACATCTTTTATTTCGAAGAACAATTTGGTAGTAATTCCGTCGCTACCATTTTATACTTTCTTACGCCGGGCGCCCTTTCGTAAGTATTATTTCCTTCCGATTTTTCTTCATGTTGATAACGAGGGGCACTGTGCTGTAATTAAACTCTCTACTCTCAAGTTTAGAGTAGAGTTATTTGACCCGCGTCATCCTGTCAATGGCATTGACGACAGTAATGTTGCAAGACATTGTGTTGTTATTGCTCATTTCTTAAACGCAGTTAAATTCCATGTAACAACTTCAGCAGGTAAGCCATGGAGTGGTGGTTATATTCATACATCCTTAAGACAGAATCTGCCATGGCTTAAGGATAGTACTTGTCTCCTAAATTGCATTCTGTTTGTTGACAGACATCTTGACAATACTATTCTAAGGCCCTATAATGGTATTATTCAAGATGAAGCGAGCGATGATCTTGAAACCAAGCTCAATTCGTTGGTTTATCACGCTCCAAATAAAGTCGCAAACGGAATGTATGAGCTCTTTGCTTTGTTCAAGGGATCACCAGTTAGATATTGTGAAAGTTGCGCTGAGATGGGATATCCTACTACTGGCCATGCTCCTATGAAACCTGCACGTAACCCGATACATTCTGTACTCCGCCAGCCTCAAATACTTTAGAAATGAAACGAGAAAACGGAGATTTGAAATTTACAAGGCCTGATTTATTTTAATTTGTTTTTTTGGGTTTTAGATGTTACAATAGTATATTTTTATATGTATGTATTTATATAGTATATGTATCTACTTTATGAACAAGTGTACGAATACCTGCAACAACATTCATTTTTTTTAAGAAATTGTATTACTGTTTTTCCTTGTTCTATTAAAGAGTATACGAAAGAACTATTGAAACCACCCCATAAAATAAAAGTATCAAATCCGCTATACACGTCCCATACAGTCATATTTCCGTTGACATTCGCAACTATTAAATTATACATTTCTATATTACGATCTACCGTAACTGCTCTTTTTCCTACTTCTAAAAAATTATATAAATGGGTACGGTCAGTTATAATCTTTTTTTGCCATACACAACTACCGAAAGTGTTTAAATCCTCATGCATACCGAAGATGCGCTCAAAGTGTGTCGCCATTTCCATTGAAGTACTGAGAATGGCTACTTTTGAAGAACCTATGACATATGGAATTAATGCTACAACTACATTAAGTTTACAAGTCCACGGGAGCGTATTGTCACGTTCAAAATCTTTACTTAAGAAAGTAAACAAGTATTCAATTTCATACTCACTTAAGATACGGTCCTTTGAGCCTGGTAGTCTGGTCTTCTCGTTTTCCGATCTCAAAAACGCGATCACGTGAGGCTGATATTTCTTGAATTTTGAAATGACCTCACAGTTTGATAGATCCATTTTAACGGATTCCAGTTACGTCTTCACCTTCTGATCGTCCCGTCACGTCTTCGTCTCCTGTAACAGGGTTGTAGCTTAGCCTCTCTTTTAGCTTTATGTTGATTAATCCGATGATAACTGCTGCTATCTCCAGTATGATAACCAGGAACAAAAGGAAACAATACGGTTGGCTGCTATTTTCGTGTATTTGGTTATCCGAGCACGTAGTATTGCTGTTGTAGATATTGTGACAGGCTTCTGGCGTACAAGAGGATCCAATTGTTGTAGCAATAGATCGAAACGGACGATCCAAGCAATGATAGAAGACTGTGTGATTTCCCCAGAGCAGCTTATAATATGTCTTCTTACTTGCCAGACACTCCACGCACATCCGCTTGACGTAATCTTCAGAGTACAAGCTGTTCACACTTATCACCATAAGGCTGAGCAGGAGAAGTATATTCATTGTTTTTTGCAGAACTCGAAAGGTTTAACTTTGTTTGCTTTTTGAAGTCCACTGTAATATTCACACACGCGTTTATCGTTCTCGGCAAGATTCTTCCGCTTGAAGTTTCGCAAGATCCTCTGTAGAGAAGCTCCTTTGGCTATTTGGTCGACAAAGTACAAGCAGTAGACAGCACAAAGTGAACTTGCGAAGGGTTGAATTTGCACATCGTTGAATTGGTAGTCAAGTGTTGCTGGAATTTTCAGTCCATAAGATTCCACAGGGTCTTTACCGAGGCTATCGAAAGCAACGAATGAGGCTTTTCCAAGATGGTTCGAAGTTATATACAAGCTGTAGAAGTGATCGTCGTGAAAGATTATGTAAATTGAAGGTTTCACAAGTTCCGTTGCAGAAAGAGCGCCGTTTAGTAGCACGCGATGCTGTCTGAATCCTTTCCCATGTGCCACGTTGTCGAGATATTCTTGTAAAGTGTTGCTATCCATGTTACATCAGCATAGAATCCACCGATATAGCTTTGTCGCGTGGGTCTACTGACACGATCGTGTCATAGTAAGACCAAACAATAGCTATAAGGTTCTCCGTAATCTCCGAATGAAACTTTAGGTCGATCCGTATAGTTGATTTGCGTAAAGGTTGAAATGTCTGGGTTAGTTTAGCCGGACACAGATCAAAGGCAATTATGGCCTTGGACTTGTAAGTTCCTCTGTCAATTCCAATTCCTTTCTGTCTCGCTGCGGTGAGAAGAGAGTGATATCCAAGAACCAGCCGCTCGTTGGTTCCTCCAAATGTAATACTCCGATGAACTGTGTTCGATCCTTCCACGAGCAATGTGGCTGAGGCCAGCCCATGAGGACTAAACACAAAGGGATTGGTGGTCAAGGTTCCGTTAGCTGCTGCTTGTGAAATTATTCCAATTGCGATTGTTTCCGGCAAGGAATTTGAAAAAATCAGTTCGGATTGATACTCTGACGTGTTCTGTGTAATAAGAAGTGGTTTTGCTTCACAATGTTTAAATGGGTAGAGGTATGGTCGCCCGGCATTTGAAAGAGCTCTGTGTTTCTTTACAATGTCGTCGTGTAAAAGCAGTCGTCGAATGTTCATCACGGCTTTAGTGATTACAAGTTTATATGGCGAAACGCCTTCTATTATTTTCGCACTTTGGGCAGATGTTGCGTCGGTTGGGGCGGATCCAACTAGTACGAACTGATCTGGAGACCGAAAAAACGTAATTGAGAATTCGATACCGGGAGGTAATGGCCGTTTACAACCGTCAAACATGGAAACGAAAGGACGCCTGATTATATCAAACGTTTTCGATAAGTCTGTTATTTTCCTTCGAGCAGCAAACGAAAGATTTGTGGTAATGTTGAATGTTCCATCCGTTTCAGGCATGAACAGGGATTCAGTAAGGTCACTTTTTTTTTCGTCGTCTGTATATCCAATCAAGTTTAGGAAATGGTTTGTATAACAGTAGCACTGGTTACTTCGGAAGACAGGGAAATTTTGCACCAATAACTCAGCACTTGAGAATATACTTGCTCCGAGGTCCTCACAAACAGAGACGTTGTCAGTGGATTTGAGGTCTCCATTGTCCATATTCAGTATCTTCGCTTCCAGATGTATTCGGGCGCTCTCGACGTCAACATAATAATGAGAAGGTTGATAATTGAAGGTTATAGGATTGGTTGGATCCGTTATCGGGTTAAGTGGATAAATTTGTATGTAATCAGAAGAAACAACACTCGAGTCTGTTGGTGGTGCGTCAAACAGGTTGAAATGGGTTGGATAAACCAACTGCGAAGCAGGGTCCCGCTTGATGATCTCCATTATTTTTTCTTGCTTACTCTTGGCTTGCTTCTTCCTTTCCCAGTAACAGTTTTCTTGGATTTAGATTTTTTTGTCGTCTTGAGAGTTGATTTCTTCTTGGCTCCACACTTGCAACTGCCAGATTTCTTCCCTTTGCCGACCTTTAAATGCTTCTTTGGCTTGGTTTTGATTTTTAACTTTTGTCCACTTTTGAGAGGAACAGCTTGAAGTGGTTCTTCCAAAGGAACAAAACCGTGTCCCACAACTACTTTGTCAGTTTCCATATCAACAACGGGGGGTTCCAATTGACAGCCTTCGTCGTAGCACTCGATGGCTCGTTCAGGTTCTTCAGAATGTGGTTCCATTATAGTCTTGTCTTCACAAACAGAAGAAGTACAGACGTAGGATAAAGTGCCTCCGGAAGAAAGGAGAACTTTGAATCCGACAACCCGATGCTTATATTCGTTAACTCTTTGTGAATAACTTTGTGAAACTGAAGTGGATGAAATTCGTGATGCTGATATGGTCCTGGGCTGTTGAATCCACGGGGAATCGTTCGAATAATCGGCCGAAAGGAACTTCCAAAACGTATTGCCTCTGTTATATTAGTTGAAACGAGTACTTGGTTGACAAGTGTATCCTTCAATATCTTCTCACGTTCTAACTCTGCTAGGTCTCGCACATTGGCTTTTATACCTTCTCCTGCTTTCTCAGGAAGAGGAATATCAATGTCTGAATGAAACTGATAATCAGGATCGAGTCCAAAACGTTCGTTAACAGTTTCGGGTAGCATATATCTTGCAATCGTGCCTTTTGCGAAGCGCACAACGAGAACGCCTTGCTTGTTCACTCTCATTGACACAGAAATTTTAGCTCGTTTAAGTGTCAACACAGCGTTTTCACAGACCTGGTCTTGATAGTCTCCTGGGTCTTCTGGGTCATATTCGGGTTCTTCAAAGTCCAGTGATGATTCCTTTTGCACAATTAGTTCACTTGATGTTTCTGCGGGCACTGAATCAAATAAATCCTTTTGCACAATGGTGTCAGCGGTATTGGTACCGTAAGGAAGGTCAATTTTACCCCCAAAACCAAGAAAGTTACTCAAATTTGAGTCTAACCGCAGGGTAACGCTCTGATCTTTCACGTCAAAAGTTATCACTGGTAAATCACTCCCTGATTGGAAATCTTGATTAATCTCAAGCAAATCCTTTACATTAAACCGCAATCCAAGTCCAGACACATATGAAAGAGGCGTATCATTTTCTTCTTTGAGTACATCCAAAGAGTTCACTGTAGTTTCTATAAGTCGAATTTTCGGTTGTGGTTTATCAAAGACGCTCCAAGTAGACTCTGTGGTGGTCGAAGGGCGAATTGTGGGTTTCGCCCTTATTTGTTTGGCTGTTGATTCCTTCGCTGTTCCTGGTGTTGACAACTCTTTTAATGGCTTCTGTTTGTACTTGTCGGCAAAGCTGATAGAACACAGAGCTACATAGTACGTTCCTTCCAACTTTATTGGGGGCCAGAAGTAGTTGCTGAAGAAAGAACTTGAATTACGACTGTATTGGTCTAAACAATGGCTAGACACCACGTTCACATAAAACGAGTCCTCGTAATTCATTTTAATCCTTAGGTTGGGCGGAAGAAACACGGGATAGTTCGAATCCGTATACACTGCCTCGAATCTTAGTTCCAGAAAGGTCCTCTAGAGTGTATGTCACTGGTCTTGTTGGTCGAATTTGACGTATCTTGAATATCTCTTCACTGAATGTTGCTGTATAACGTTTGGTAAACACAGTTTTCTCACTTGCCAGTCGAACAAGCTGACCGACACGAAACTCCGGGCGGGATGGCTTAGCTAAGATCGCGTCGTTATATAAATTGTGCCAAACTTGATCACTATTGTCTTCTGAAACTTCGTTGGGTTTGAATCCGGTTGACGGGTTTACGTTTTCGTTAATAGACTTCGCTATTTCTGGAAGTAGGTCCAACCAGCGTTTCTTTTTGGTGTGTGTCAATGCTCGAAATATTCTTCCCTTGACAATTTTCACATACACTTCCGCTAAAAATGCTTTTAGCTTGCTTGAAGAGTGGTACAATTCAATACCGAAGCGTTTTAGTACCGCTTGGGTTGTGTTTGATGTGTAGGCTTTGTCTCGATCACCAAAAAGTTTATACGTAAAGTTTTCGGGTGTTGAAAAATGCTCCGTTAGAGCTTTACTGACACATGTGGCTCCTTTTGTCTTCATAGGATACAAAAACACTTTACGAGAAAAACAATTCACTAGCACAAGAATGTATCCAAAGTGGCTGTTCGAATACTTAAGTGACAATAGGTCTAAAGTATCGAATGCTGTTATTTCGTTTAAAAACGACACTTCCAAGCGACGACGTTTCTCGTGACGCTGACCTCTGTGTCTTGTATAGGTCCGAAGGTCTTCTAGGACTGTTTTCACGAACTTTGGATCCTTGAACTGAGGATTGTGATATAGAAACGTCTTGATCCCTCCAAGACTTCCTGGTGCTTCTGGGTTGAGATATGCTGCTTTAATCTCTTCTGCGGAAGTCATGAGAACGTTTTAAACTTCTTTTCGAAGGTTATCCATCCACTCGGAGCCTCACATTCGTGTTCAGATGGTTGGAGTTTCACTTTACCGGATCCGATTTTCTTTGGCTGCTGGGCATCTAGTAATCCCCGTTCACGCAAACTTGTATATAGTTCATCACTGATCACTCGAAGCACTTTCACTGAATTGTGGGACATCGTTGCAAGTCGTTTGCATCTTTATAAGTTCTGTTTCAACAAGGTGATTAAGGACAATCCTCACAAAATGTTTGATTGCTGTTTTATTTTCGGTGATAAATGTCCGAAAAGTTGCGAGTTTTAGTTTTTCCTTGTTCTTGAGTTTGTTCGCAACGTGTCGGTACTGCTGAATAGGTTTCCGATCGTCTCCGTGTACACTTACACTGTTCACATTGAGTATTAGCTCCGCAATCGCAGACAGCTGAGATGATGATGAGTTGGTGACGAGACGACGAATGTTGCGATTTTTCTCCTTCGAGAACGCTTTTAAGTACTCGTAGTGTTTAATGACGTTGCACAAGCACATTATGGTTTGGTGTAAAATTTCATATCTGGCTTTTCCCAGATGAAGTTGCGATATCTCAGATGCTCTGGACAGTCATTTGTAAGATCACAGCACAGAAATCCATAGTTATCAGTTGCTGAAATATCATCCAAGGCCAGCTTTAGTAGATTACCAACTCCCAATTGATTTCCAAGCACAGAAATCGGTGTAACGTCGCGGCGGTTCCGAAAGAGCAAGAAAACCTTGCAGTTTAACGAACACAGACGAATTTTCGGACTGAAAAGGGTGTGGGTTATAAACACTGGGACGAGACACTGGTGCGTAGCGCGGTAAACGAAGAATGATTCCAAGTACGCAAGGTAGTCCCGATCTCCTTCAATTGATACGATTTGGTCGTCAAAAACGACAAGGCAGTGTTGTCCTTTATATTCTTCGACCTCCTGACGAACTGCGGAGTAGTGATCAACGAAGATTACTTCCGCGTCGTGTTTGAACTCGTTGAATTCTTTCTGATATTCCTTGTAGACGTAGACAACTCGATTAACTGGTTCCTTGAAGGCGGTCTTGCGTCGTCGAATCAATTCCAAGCACAGTGCGCTCTTTCCACTCGCCGCTGATCCATAAACAATTATTGCAGATTTGTTCTTCAGTCGAGGGTCAAATGTCTCCGACATTTATCCGATTTGTCCAAATCCAAATGGTCTTGTGTGTATACCATCCTCAAGTAGGTATCTTGAAAGATTCGTACTTGTAAACAGTTTGGTTTTTCTGGTCTCCAAGGAAAGTTGGTGGTGTTTTGATCGAAGCACTGTCTCGTCGACTGTTTGCTGGTCGTTACAAGAGAGAACTGCGAGATATTGGTCATGAGTTAGGCGCTTAAGTACTCCCTTGCGAATCCCAGACCCTTTGTTCTCGCACACATCTGATGCCTTGAGCAAGCTGTAGCACTTGGGTCGTAGAGCAACGATTGATTGAATGTCCATATCAACCACTCGCCATACACCAAAACGGTTCTTGTTGTGTTTGGAGTAAAGTTCATGGTCTTGTGGAAGCTTACTGAAGTCATATTCACTCTGGTGCGTTTTAAAGTAGTGAAAAAGTCGGTTTTTCGGGTCAGGAATCTTCACGGTAAACCCATCAGTGTCGCACACAAGTATTTCAGACCCCGGAAACGCTTTCTGTAGCTGATGGAATTGCTTGTACACCTCCAGCTTAGCGTTTGCATAAACACAGGCTGCAGCTAGCAGAGATCCCTTGTGTTTGACTGTTCGCTTTGCCATCTGAAACAAGACTAATTCCTCTGAAATAGGGTAAAAAGCCTCAAAGTTTCCTTGTCGAATGAGATTAAGTGATCGCTCTCTCCCAAAAGAAGGCTTGTAGTCGCAAACTTGCTGCGATACACTTGCAAGCTTGCCCACAAGCGAGTTAGCCATTAGCTTTAGGAATGTATCCAAGATCTTGTCCTCGTAATACTGAGCGTCTTTTCGTAAATCCAAGATCCGGGTCATGTATGGTCGAATAAAATCGGATTCGGTAAATTCAAGCACATCGTAAATGTCGTGAATTTGTATTCCTCGTTCAATCCAGTATCGAAGTGTGTTCGAGTGGACAGTAACTACCTTTGGCGTCAAATCAAGTATCATCATCTCTCGTGTAGTTTCTCCGATATTGACTTGATTTATTGCTTCCTGTTGCTGACGGCTCAGCTCGTTTACGTTGATTCGTCGCTTACTATACACAAGTGGTAGAGATTGGGTATCTTCGTGGAGTTCAACTGGCGTGGAAACCTTCACACGCAACAAGTAACCTTTGTCTGACTTCTGCCACAACGTTTTGATGTCAAAAGATTTAGGTGATTCCACGAAGTGAATGTCTCTGTATCCTACGGGGTTAAGACATGTTGATCCATAACAAGCAGAGTAATCCAGGTTTACAAGATGGACCCGTTCGTTGTTAACTCCGTTGAAATTACTGCTGAACTCCGAATTGCTTTTACAATATCGAGTGTTTGAAGCAATAAGCCCACCGTGCACTGCAGACTGTATAAACTCGAATGTTTTCTTGTCTTTGATGTTCTGCCACGTATTTTCCTTCAGACTGTCTGAGAAACACTCAAAATTATATGCATGAATAGTCGGTGCGTGGAGAGGGAATAGCTTGAACCGAGCTTGCAAGTAGTTCGTCAAATGAATTGCTATATTAGCGAGAGACAGAACCTGGGCACGTACATGTCCTTGATTGTAATGAGTCATTGTTCGTTTACTTTCTGGTTGGATAGAGTGAAACACCTTTGCTGATGCGTTGTACGTATCTTCGTCGATGTCATCGCCTGTTATTATATCTTTAAACGCCGGAGATGGTGGAAACACTGTTTCACATTCGGATTTAATGCTTGGCATCCAAGTATTCACGCGCATGTGATCAGAGACATACGTCGAACACGAGTAGGACATTTCGTCATTCCGATGAGGGTTTTCGGATTGCTTGGCCCATTGTTTCAATTGTGGAAGAGAAAAATCGAGGAATTTTCGGAAGTCCACGAACTGTATTGAATTTATAACCATATACAATATATTTTCAGAGGTGCTGCATATCAGCTTTGCTTCGTTAGCTGTCTTCCGATCCAAGCTTTGAAGTATAAGATGGTGTTCTATTTTAGCCGCGTCATGGGCGACTGCCACCATAACTTTTTGTGTAAGGAGTAAGTTACACCCATTACAAACCGTACGATGTGCAAAATAACTGTTGCTATCGTTTAATAACTCCTTCGGGACCACGTGAGAATGATGTCGAACACGCTTCGATTTGCTATAATCGTGAAAACAGATTGGACAATGCGTCGATCGTCTGTATTCTTCTTCGAGTTCTTCAGTTGTTTCAAGTTGAATGTACTCCTCTTTGACCTTTCGTTCAAATCGCTCCTTTAGAAACTTGAACGTCTGCAAAAACGTAGGCATTACATGCTCTCCATCATAATATCTGTCGTATACTTTTTGTCTCGTCGGACCCGCCACGGCGATGTAAAAGTTCACAGGGACTATTTTCGAGTCCACTGTTACGACACCGATCTTGTAAAACATCAGGTATGCGATTGGGATTCGCATATGTTGCTTCTTAAACGAAAATAGGTCGTCTTCTGGGAAAGCCAGTTTACGTATTCCGTTAGCACAACAACGCTCAGCATGGCGTAAACGCGGGATAAAGTACTGGCAAAGGCAATATCTGCACATCCCTTTGGCTTTAGAACTGGACGACAGTACACCACGTAGGTCGCGTATTAGCACAAAATGGCTCATGATAGTATTGTCAATCTTTGTAGTTATTAGTAGTAGATCAACACAATATTTCCTTCCTGGAGGTGCAGGTTTTAAAACAAAAAACTTGTTCTTGCTTTTTTCGTACCCAATAATGAGGACAGAAACATCATTGTCGTCCTCAAATTCAGAAATTGAATCAACGGGGATAATCCGGGAACGAAAGTACAATTCCGGTCCCATTGCTTGAATAACACGATAGTTCTTAGGGTTTTCAATAAACGTTTTGAGTTGACGTTTTTGAGGTGTGATGAGTTTCTTGTAAGTTTTCTTCCCGGGAATTCTGGCTTTGATTATGTTCTTGAAATTTATGGCAGCCAGAACGCAATATCGGAAACACTGCTCGTCCTTGTTCCGTATATTATAACAATATTTGGTAATTTTTTTAAGTTCTGGAGGCAGTGGTATAAACCCCCTGGGTTGAAATGGTTCATACTCTGCAATACGTAGTTCACAACGATTAACAGAGGAAAGGACCCAACCCGATCCTTCAAGGTTTGAGCTGTACGTCAGCCCTGTCGCTACATAATCTACTACATTTTGCAGATTATTGTAAATAAGAGATGGATTTGAGTACACCATTGTTGGAGAGAAGAAAGTTCGGTCTCGATAGATCTTTTTTTCCACGTTTAGGAGAGTTGTGTCAAAGTACACTGCCATCTTAAAGTTCAAAAAGCTGCGTAGTAAGTATTCACACACTGTCGTTATATCTTCGTGAACAACTTCCATGGCTTCTGAAAACGAGTCAATCACCGATGTATACGTGTACTCCAAAACGATGAGACTTTCATTGTGGTTGCTGGATCTTAGTTTTATCGTGCTGGTATTTAGTCGACTTGCATCGAAATCCACACGGTCTGTGTCCCCATGACCAACATGCTCCGCGATGGGACACGTGTGTCGTAACACGTTTGCAAAGTAGCGCAAACATGACTGACATTGGTGGAGATTCGTATGTAGTTGCCAATCGGCAAAATTAAAAAAACGCTGCTTACAGGTTTTATATGGACACACAAACTCTCTGTCCACTTTTTTCTTACCATCAACCAGCCTGAACACATGTTTAGGGCTTATATATGGTTTGTTGGACATTTTAAAGGCCACGGGGAATAAATCCAACTGGGCTTAAAGTTCGGGGATCTTTTATTAGTGATGCTTGATCGCCACTTTGTATATAAGTGATATTCATAATAGGGTGCTCGCAGCACCTACAAATTACTTTGGTTTTGAAGCACAACACACTATCAGTTCGAGAGTATAGCGTATGATGGATGGTTTCTTTAGAAAACCTGCAACAGTTGCTGCACTGGACCCAATAGCATGGAAGTGTTGCGGTTTGCGCTCCGACGTTTAATCCCAATACTTGCCACGTACTGATCCAATCGTAATTATCCAGACTCATCACTGAAATAGTCAGAGTCTTCTTCCGAAATGTCAGAGAGTTCGTTTACATCCACAATTCCTAATGGACAGATAATCGGCGTTTCAAATGAACACTTGATCGGACAGTTGGTGAATAGGTTAAAAAGTTCAAACTGATCCAACCGAGTCGATAGTTCATCATCTGAGCATGGTATTTTACGTTTAATCATGTGTGGATGTGGAATATCCACACGTTTACACTTCAAAACACTTACACACACGTCTGTCACTCGCAGTAAGGCGTAGGTTACAAATAAGTCGCAGCAGCAATTTACTTGTTCGCAGATCTCAACCTCTCTTCCCATCTGGAGGTTTCCTTGCTTACTACTATTTGTAGGAGATGACAAATCTCAGCTACGAGTGTAAGAAATAACTGAGTTTTTTCCGAAATATAATCATCAGGTTGGGGAAGTGTGTGGTAAAAAACCAAATGAGTTGAATATATCGCACTTAATTCACTCAGTAGTTCTGCCTTTACACAGAACAATCGACCGAGGATAAAGTCAAATCCCCGTGTATCGCCAAAATTCTTCCGTGTTCGGGATGAAAATCCAAAAATAGAGTCGAACAAATAGAGCTCAGCCAACTCTGGATTTGTTACGACGTCAAACAGCAGCTCGATTGTGTGGAAAATATCAAACACTTCGTTCAAAATTGCTTTGTATCTTGCTTGGTGATCCAACACGTCCAAAGAACTAGGTACGAACGTTGTCCGATCTTCCACGTAACTTCTCAGGTATTTAGATGTGTCCAGAAGAAGATGTTTCTTTAACTGATTAAGACGAACCAAAAGTTTTTCTTCTTCAGTCATCAAAATCATTATACACAGAGTTGAAAATTCCAAGTCGTCGAGCCTCTGCTATTTCACTGTCAAATCGCCTCATAAAATAGCGATCTTTGAATCGATTTGGTCGAATATCGGAATCGACAATCACAAAGTCTTTTAAGGATTTTACTCTCGAAAGAGCGGAGTACGTAGCACCAGAATAAATCTCCCTTTTATCCAGGTATATAAGGGCTTTACTGTAAGTAATTCCTTGTGTTCGGTACACAGATAAACCGTATACCAAGGCCAATGGAAACTGAGAAATCAGTGCTTCCTTTCGGCCTTTTTTATAGATAAAGTCTTGATGGACAAATATAGGCACGTGGCCAAATTCAACGTTGTCGCAGTAGATTCCTGGAAACTCAACAAAAAGCACGGTTGGCTGTATGCCGTGCTGGGTCTCTTTATATTTCAGACCCTTAAGGGTACCTACAGCACCATTAACCAACCCAAGACCGACCTTATAGTTTACAGTAAGCGACACTTTAGCACCTAAACCCAAACGCAGTGTATGGGCGGCTGCGAGTTCGGGCGGGCCAGTTGTCACCGGTTTAATTTCTAACACGTTTCGGGTATGTTCGTATAACTTACACTCGTTCACTTTTTGTAAAGTTTTGTTTCTTGGGCAAATATATATTGAATCCTCGAACTCTGAAAGCTCGTTTTCGGAAATATTATGCACAAGGCGTGACTTTAATATTTCTAAACACTCATTAGACACGCGTTTACTTCTGATTTGACGAAGGATCTCCAAGAATTGTTGGTCGTTGGCTTGACGCTGAGATGATTCAAGGTGGAACTTGTGAGCAGAGCTTCTGTAAAGTTGCAGACCATGCAAGGCAAATAGAGAACTCTCATCAACACCAGTCGTCTCCTCCAGTAACGATGCTCCAATGCTTGACACCTGGTAAATGTCGCCAAGAAACGTTACGTACACAGAGCCCCAGGGAGCATCTACTTGTTTCACAGTACGTAGCACAAAGTCAATATAACTAATACAGTCTTGGCTTAATTGCGTAAATTCATCCAAGAATAAAAACTGTATATTCTGTAGTATTTCCAACTGCTTTCCGGTAGGAAGAACTCTTCGTTTGTATAAATCAAACCAACTCAATCCGTTGTGTTCTCGTCGGAGTCCAAATAAAGAGTGTAACGTTCTATAATTAAAATGATGTGCCAACACACCACTCACAGTCACAAAAGCACTAGGTATATTAGCACAATGTAATAGCCATCTCACATGGCTGATTACAAGAGTTTTCCCACTTCCGGACTCTCCGGTTAAGATACAACTCCCAGAGACAGTCTCTCCTTCCCCCGCAATGTCACTAAGTCGTTGGAAATGTGAGACAACTTGACGCTGCACAGAAGAGAACTTCACACTTAATACGGGCCAAGGAACGAAAGGCACACGTTCCTTGTTCAAAAGTCGTTTAAAATATTTTCTGTATTGTGTTAAACTTTGTGTGTAGCACTCAGACGCAGATTTCCACTCTTCAAGATCCATGAACTTCACTGTTACTAAATGAGAGAGTGCAGGCAGCTTTTATATGTACGTGTTACGCAATAGATAACATTCACTTTGGTTGCAATCTCTGGGTCACCTTCTTGCGTAATACAGGAATTAACTTGTAGTTTCATCATGCACAGTTCTGGGTCATCCTCTTGCGTAATACAGGAATTGACTTGTAGTTGCATCATGTACTTTTTCTGGGTCAATTTCAAGTATAAAAAGGAGTGCAACTTGCACACAACTGCATTCTGAACTTCAGAATCAACCTACCTACTTCACACACCTTCGAGATTGATTTTACCTTTGGGGGATCTCTCAGGTGTTTGGCTGTTGGTAATAATACGAGAGGTGTACAACTTGTTGAGCTACAATGGCTCCAGGCGGTTCGAAGAAAAAACCGAAGTTTGAGTCAAGTGACTCAGAAGAAGAGTCTCAGATTAGCCCAGAACGAGAGAAATCGTTTTACAAAGGAGAAGATGCATTTCGGATTGGATCATTTCGAGTGCGTTGCTTTTTCAACGCTTACAAGTTCGCATGGATGGTGAACTTTAAAAAAAAGATGACCTTTAATGAGAAGAACCCGGCTGTAAAGGAGTCTCACTTCTCATTCCCCGGTTCGGACATTCCATTTGTGGTTGCTGCTATTCGAGGAATCGTTCAGGAATTATTACTTCATTCAGCTGGAAACGAAGAAAAAAGTGTATACTGTGAAGACGCGGACAACTTCCGAGATCCGAACTTTTGGAGCCGATCTTTTTGCAAAAAAAGTCCATCTGGAGCAATAATTATACGTGGATTTGTGGATGGCAGTAATGCTTTAAGTGTGCGCATATTGTGCCCAAAAAACTCGACTCATGCAACTTGGTTGGGATCTAGTGGAACACTATCTCTCATGCATGCGCTGGAATTCGCGGAACTACTGGAAGGATTTCAGAGATTTATTCAAAATTCGGACACAGATCATCACAAACACCTTAAGGAGAGCAAGGATGACCCAAGCAAGCTGATTTTGACACGACTGTCACCAACACGGTCTGACATCGAGGCATTAAATGATTCGTTGAACACTGCAGCTGAAGACCCAGAGGACATTGCAATTGAGGAGCTAACTCGACTAGCTGACCAGGAGGATGAACACTACCCTAAACTGCAGAAACACAAGGCCTAGTTAGTATGGGCACATTCCACCATGGAATATATAAATATATATACGGTCTGTATGGATGGATGGATGGACGGCAATAAATAAGGTAATACACAATAGATATTTTAGAATTCAGCTTCATTTTATTATTTCACATAATACCAATTACATAATGCCAATACAAACATTATACTGCAATTCATAAAACCTAATCCAACATTTCTAAATTCATTCCGCTGGCTAACGTCTGCACTGCAAGTAGCAGACCCCTGATAGTCTCTTCTCGTTCGCCAAGTTTCATCTCTTGTCGATAGACCTGCTTAGTTAGCAGGTCTATCTTCTGCGTGGCCTCTTTTATTTGCTGGGCCACACTTGAGTTGTATTCCATTTGATCTCTCACCTGGATAAGCAGGCCTTCCTTCTCATGGAAAGACTTATCCGCAGACGCCTCCAGAGTGTTGTTTCTTCGTTGGAGGTAGGCTACTCTCTCCCGTAGCTGCGTCAGTTCAGCGAACTGACGCAGGTTGTCGATTAGCATTTCATGCTCCATGTCCAGTGGGGTCCCAGGAGGAGAGACAGGATCTAGACGGACTGTTTCACAGTCGTCTACTATAATACAAGAAGAAGTTGTGGATTTGCTGTCCATGGTAGATGAGAATGTAGTGTGGTGTATGAAGACGATTTTGAAGTGACGAACCTTGTACATTTTCTAGCTTATATATGAGTGAAACAAACAGGAAATGAAACATCTAGAAAGTTTTATTACATTTTGTGCCATCGATTACAAAACAAGAGTTTGAAACAGTTGTTCTTCTTTGCATATGGGTGTCTGGATGCCCACAGATAAAGACTTAGTTTGCCTGTCTTAAGGGCATCGCGTCTAGTGTATTCAACACTACGACAAACAGAAATGCTTTTTGCAACTTTCGCATTTCTCTTGAAATTCTAAAAAAAAGATAAAACTGCATGAAATAGGGAAGTAAATAATAGCATATCATTATACATCATTACCCCACATAGTGCATCAATTGCCTTTGACACTGCATCTAAAAGAATAATTTCGTAAGTCAAATGCACTTTTAGAATCTCATATGTGTAATAATTTTACTTACGTTTATGTGCAACTGCATCGTTGGTTGAAGGCGTTGTTAATGATTCACGTTCGATTGTCTGTGATAACACCAAAATCACGATACAGACAATTTGCAGACAGATGCGGATTAAATCTAAACCAAGTTAGTATAAATACCGGTGAAGTTGGTTGTGTAGTCATCATTCTAAAATCCGACGATGCAATCCAAACATCCTTGCCAGTTGGAAGCTCTTCTAGAAGAGGACCTGATGTTGGAGCTCGAAGGGTTGATTCCGCTATCTCCTCAGGATCTTGAAGAGATCCTATCTGACGAAGATCCTGATTGGACAATGTCGGAGGAGGAGGAGGAAGAAGAGGAGGAGGAGATAATTCAGGGGGAGATTGTTCCGGAAATCCTCGACTGGCTGGAGGATCTGGAGCGAACGGAAGAAGAACAGGACCGTCTGCGGGCGATCGTGGAGCTCCTGGAGGAGCTCCAAGATCTGGTGAGGGTTTGGATAATACGGTTTCGAGGGTAACTCCAACTCCCTTTAATGTAAAATATTTGACAGTGTAAAAACAAAAATAAATGGTTCTCAATCAAAATATAATTGTTCATACATAAATCTCATTTTCTTTCATGGAACGCATCATATCCTGTGTCATACTTGGAGTTTGAGTTGTTATGTATTGTGTCGTTGAAGCTGGAGTTGTCGTGGTTATAGATATTGTCGTGGTGGCTAATCTCGTCGTGGTCGTAGGTATTGTCGTGGGGGTTAATCTCGTCGTGGTCGTAGGTATTGTCGTGGTGGTTTGTCTTGTCGTGGGGGTAACCTTTGTCGTGGTGGTTGATCTCGTCGTGGTTGTAGGTATTGTCGTGGTGGTTGGTCTTGTCGTGGGGGTTGCCTTCGTCGTGGGGGTTGCCTTTGTCGTGGTAGTTATTGTAGTGGTGAGTCTCGTTGTTGGAGTTGTCATGGGCATAGTCGTTGTAGCTTGAGTCGTCGTTTGAGTTGTAAGTCTTGGCCTTGCTTTAGGTTTTGGTGTGGTGGTTGATCTTGTCGTGGTTGTAGGTATTGTCGTGGTGGTTGTCATTGACGTGGTCGTGGATCTTGTCGTGGTAGTTGTAGAAGTTGCACTTGAAGCCGTAGTGGCTGATAAAAGCTTGCCTGGAATCACGGCACTTGTATTGGTTCTATCAACAGTACCTAAGTCACAATTAAACAGTGAATAATATTATAAGCATATGTAAATGATATG